>Ga0180437_10003673_pt1 | contig 22573 bp, 18 predicted proteins | sample SS_ome_4_FD_132410 | JGI IMG/M metagenome (GOLD analysis project Ga0180437, IMG submission 132410) | Hypersaline lake sediment archaeal communities from the Salton Sea, California, USA - SS_3_D_1 metaG | ecosystem: Environmental > Aquatic > Non-marine Saline and Alkaline > Hypersaline >...
CGCCCGAGCACTGGTCGGCCTTTGCTTGCTTTTCTTTTTCGGTTCTGGCCGCTTGGAGGTAGGTTTGTGGGAGAAACGCTGAATGCAGATGGCACTTTGAGCGAACAGCTCGAATATGTGCTGAGCCGCAGCGCGTTCTATAAAGAGAAGTACGCCGGCTGCGGCATTACGTCTGAGAACGCAGCCAACCGTTTCTCTGAGCTACCGTTTACAGAAAAGCAGGAATTACTTGACGATCAGGAAGCGCATCCGCCTTTCGGCGCCAATCTCTGCGCCGAACTGGCCGAGGTCCAGCGGATTCAGAAGACGTCCGGAACGTCCAATCGCCCCGTCCTTATTGCATTGACCCCGAAGGACATCGAGACCACAGTGAGCGTCGGCGCAACATGTTTTCGCGCCGCCGGGCTCGAGCCGACCGACGTCGTCGTTCATTGTCTCAACTATTGCCTCTGGATGGGCGGCTACACGGATCACCAGAGCCTTGAACGAACCGGGGCGACGGTCGTGCCCTACGGCGTGGGCAACACCGTGGGTCTCGTCGAGTTCATGTTCCACGCCAAACCTACAGCCATTCATTGTACGCCGTCCTATCTTGCCAAACTCGAGGCGGTGCTTGCCGAGCAATTCGGCGGCGCTTCACCAAAGGAATTTGGACTCAAGAAGGGCCTGTTCGCCGGCGAAGGCGGCCTCCAGTATCCCAATTTCCGGCAACGCATCGAGGAGAAGTGGGGGTTGTGCGCCATCAACGCAAACTATGGCGTGTCCGAAGCGTTGAGCATGATTGCCGCGGAATGCGCCGAGCGCGACGGACTCCATTTTATGGCGGGCGACGCGCTGCTGCCGGAGTTGATTGACCCGGCCACGACCGATCCAATCCCCATCGAGACGGGCGCGCAAGGCGAGCTGGTCCTCACCAACCTGTGCCGGCTAGCCCAGCCGCTGATCCGGTACCGCACGCGCGACGTTATTTCGGTGGTACGCGCCGAGCCGTGCGACTGCGGCCGATCGAGTTTTCGGTTCCAAGTAACCGGCCGGAGCGACGAAATGCTGGTAGTCAAGGGGATCAACGTGTACCCGAGCGCGATCCGTTCCGTCATTGACGGTTTCCCCGACATGCTGAACGGCGAGTATCAGATTGTCGTCAGCGCCACGGAACCTTTGGCCGAAATCGCCGTGAAAGCAGAACACGTTGCCGGACTCTCCCCCGACGCCCTCGAAAGTCTGGCGACAACGCTAGGCCAGAAGATTAGACACGTAATCAACATCGCGCCCCGCGTCGCCTTGTGCAAGGAAGGCGAATTGCCGCGCACCGAGGGCAAGACGCGTCGCGTCGTGCGTGAGGCGAACGACGAAAAGATTGGCATATGAGGCATGGTGAGCTCAGTCGTGACTTCAATGATAGAACGGGGTATTAAAGGGAGCGTGACCCATTGCGATTGCCGGTGCGACGGTGCGACAATGAATGAAGCACGTGGGCCTTGGGGGATCCGGAGGAAGCGAATTGATGGCCTACAGTCTCATGGGAATTGAGTCCAACCTGGCCAACAAGGGGTGTGAACGAGTAGAGCTCCTGCACCAGGCGAACGGCCGCAGGTCCGCTTTTGTCCGTCAGGATGAGGAGACCTGGCATGTTCAAGACTCGGAGTCTGTGTCTTTGCACACTGCCGAGCTTCAGGAGCGGCTTGTGGCGAATTTCGGCCTGAACTACGATAGGCTTGTCTGCAGATTTTCGGACCACGAGGTCATGTATACCCTCAATCAGGGCGAGGTCAACATGACACACAAGCCCCTATCGCAAGAAGCAAAGTCCGGGGCCGCACGCAGAGAATGGAAGGCTCTCACCGATGCCCTAGGCATACCGAGGTCCAAGCGGAGGCACAAACTCAAGCAGGCCGAGCAGTTCGCTCACATTGTAAAGGAAGGCCTGGATAAGGCCGACAATCGTGAAGTGCGCGTTCTGGATGTGGCGTGCGGACGAAGCTACTTGGGCTTCGTACTCTGCCACGTGCTCTTCGCAAGCGGCTTCCGTCCGTGGATGCATGGGGTGGATGCCGACCCTGTGCTGGTTGATAAGTGCCATGACATTGCAGGGGCGCTGGGCTGGCGGGACTGTGTCTTCGAAGTGGCGAATTTGGAGCACTACGCCGCCGAACCGGGCAGATACGATGTGCTGGTGTCGCTCCATGGGTGCGACGCCTTGTCAGACGAGGCAATTCGGATCGGGGTCGACGCGAAGATACCTCTTCTCTTCGTGGCGCCGTGTTGCCAGCAAGAGTTGCGAAGGACATGGGGGCCACATCCGCTGCAGTGGATCAGGTACTATCCGGTCCTGGAGGAGCGACTTGCTGACATTCTGACGGATGGCTTTCGAAGCCTGGTCCTGGAAGCAATGGGATATCGAGTCACGGCACTGCGGTTCGTCGCCCCAGACGTGACTCCCAAAAACCTGTTAATTCAGGCGAAGATGGTATCGCGGCCATGTCGTGATCGTGCCGCTGAGGCGAAGGAATTCCAGAGGCTCTTCTCGGTACAGCCCAGGTTATCATCACTTCTAGACAGAATTGGATAACGCTTCAAGGCGAGGCGAAGCGAGACGTTGGCGCCTTCCCATGTCGAGCATGTGCCGCTGTCTCCTCGCCTGTTCTGGACATTGCCAAGCTCGTATAGACGCGCGCAAAAGGGAAAGAGTACGCTCAAGAAATCCGGTTTTCTGGCCGAAAAACCGAAGAGGAGAACACGATGTTTCGCAAACGACACGATACCTATCTGGCGTCCGAAATCGCCGGGTTTTTAGGCCGGGAGTTGCGCGGAGAAGACTGCGAGATCGAACGTGTGGCCTCGATCGAGTCCGTAACCAACAATTGTCTGGTGTTCTTCAGCAAGTTCATCAACGCGAAATTCGATCTGCGCGAAGAGACGGCCATTGACCTTGACAAACTCGCCGAATACAGCGACGTCCTTCTGATCAGCGAACCCGAGAACTGCGACAAGGTCCGTTGCGCGTCCATCCCGTCGGACCACCCGCGTCTGGACTTCATCAAAGCACTCACCCAATTCTTCGTGAAACGACCTGAGCCGGAAATTCACGCGAGCGCCGTCATCGAGCACGGCGCCGAGATAGGCGAGGATGTGCTCGTGGGCGCCCACTGCTACATCGGCCCGCGGGTGCGTATCGGCGCCGGAACGGCCGTGTTCCACAACACAGTCATTATGGGTGAGGTCACAATCGGCAACGATTGTGTCATCAAACCCAACGCCACCATCGGCAGCGAAGGGTTCAGCTTTGTGTTCGACGAGAACGCGCTGCATCATTTCCCGCAGATCGGCCGCATTGTCATCGGCAATCATGTATGGATCGGTTCGAACGTATGCATCGAACGCGCGGCGCTTGATGAGACCCGCATCGACGACCACTGCAAAATCGACGACCTCGTCCAGATCGGCCACAATGCGAACATTCACGAGGCCTGTCAGATCACGGCCGGCGTCATCATCTGCGGCAGAGTGGTGCTCGAGCCCGGATGTTGGGTCGCGCCCAACGCCGTGATTGACAACGGCGTCCGCGTCGGCCACGATGCCCTTATTGGAACCGGTTCCGTGATCCGCAAAGACGTCGAGCCGAACACCGTGGTGGCGGGCGTGCCGGGCCGCGTGCTGCGGAAACGCTAAGAGGAACGGAGCATGGCTGAAGTTCGACCGCGCGTCGAGTTCAAAGAAAAGCTTTCGCCGTTTCTGCGTCGGAAAATCGCCGAACTCACGGATCAATACGACGCGTTGTCCCCCGTTGTCAGGAAGCTCACGCGCCAATATCTCGCCGATCCCGCTGAGCGGCACATCGATGAGGCGCTCGAACGCCGCCGCCACTACGACGCGGAAATGCCCACGGTGTACGAAGGGAAGCCGTTACACGGCCTCGAACGGCTCTACCGCCGCGTCATCCTCATCGAACCGACCACCGTGTGCGCAGCGCATTGCCGCTACTGTCTGCGGGCGCATTACGAGCCGCTCCATCTCCGCGAAGATGAACTGCTGCTTCTCGCGCGGTACTGCGGCGACGAAGCACACTGCCGGGAGGTTCGCGAGGTGCTCATCACCGGCGGCGATCCGCTCATGATACCCACCCGCCTGAACTTCCTCATCGACGCCTTGGCCGAGCACGCACCCAACATCCGCCATATCCGCGTCGGTTCCCGCGTGCCGTTGCAAGCCCCCGAACGCGTTGAAGAGGACATCTTGCACGCCTTGCGCAAGCGGCCCGCGCTCCAAATCGAGATTGGAACGCACGTGAACCACGCCGTCGAGTTGTTCCCGGAAGTCAACGCGGCGTTTCACAAGCTCCAGGATGCCGGCTGCCGGATCTACAACCAGTCGGTGCTGATGCGCGGCGTCAACGATTCAATCGAAGACCTTGTCGAGTTGTTCGACGCGCTACGGGCGCTCTGGATCGAGCCGCATTATCTTTTCCACTGTGTGCCTATGCAAGGCATGGCGCATTTCCGAACGACGCTCGAAGAAGGCCTCGAACTCACCAGAGCCCTCGTCATGAGCGGTGCCGTATCCGGCCGCGCAAAACCCATGTATACCGCTATGACCGATATCGGGAAGATAACGTTGTATCAGGGCACCATCGTCAAGCGCAAGGGCCGCCACGTCTTGCTCCAGTCCAACTACGCCGTCGAAGAACGGATCCAATGGAACCCGCAATGGGCGCAACCCGACTCCGTCGAGATCGATCCGCACGGCCGGATGCGCGTGTGGTACCTCGATGGGGAGAACGGGGCCGCCCGATGAGCTGCCGGTGCTTCGAGGTCGCGTTCCGGGGCGTCTCGAAACTGCTCGGGGATGGCGCGCCGGTTTTCCTGGCGGCGGAGATCGGCCTCAACCATAACGGCGACCTCGCGTTGGCCAAGGAATGCATCTCGGCGGCGGCCGCCGCCGGGGCCGACGCGGTGAAGTTTCAGAACTACCGCACCGAGGATTTTCTCCAGGACGAGAGCCTGATGTATACGTACGTCTGCGACGGCGAGACGGTCTCGGAACCGCAATACGCGATGTTTAAACGGTGTGAGCTGTCATTGGACGACCTATCCGTCCTGGCCGACTACGCGGCAGAGGAAAAGGTGCTTTTCTTCTCGACCCCCTCGGGAACAACGGGCGTCGACGATATCATGCGCTTGGGCTTGCCCCTCATCAAGAACGCCTCCGACAGTCTGGGCAATCGTACGCTGTTACGAAAAATGGCGGCGACGGGCCTCCCATGCGTCCTATCCACCGGCATGGCCACGCTTGACGAGATTAATACGGCGGTGGACGTGTTCCGCCAAACCGGCAACGACCAGCTCGTGCTGGCCGTCTGCACATCGCTGTATCCCACGCCTTCAGAACAAGTCAACCTCCGCCGCATTGCCACACTTTGCGAAGCCTTCCAGTGTCCCGTCGGATTCAGCGACCACACGGAAGGCATAGCCGCCCCCGCGGGCGCGGTCGCGCTGGGCGCTGTGTACGTCGAAAAGCATTTCACCCTCGATAAGACACTTCCCGGGCCCGACCACCGCTTCTCCGCCGACCCAATGGAGTTCCAGCAGTTGGCCGAGGCGGTGAGAACCGTCGAGGCGGCCTTGGGTTCCGGCACAATCGGGCCAACCCCAAGCGAAACCCAAGCGCGCGCACAATTCGGGTTCTCCCTGTGCGCGGCACGCGACCTCGAAACGGGCCACGTGCTCGCCGAACAGGACATCGCCTTGTACCGCCCCGGCACAGGCCTGCCCCCGCAGGCCGAAGAACGCATCGTGGGCCGCGCCCTCCGCAACGCCGTCAAGAAAGGCCAGCAATTCACCTTGGCAATGTTCGGGTGAACGCCTGGTAAACCCCCCGGCCCGGTGCTGGCGTTGGGCTGCCAAGAAAATTCTTTACAAAACGCCGCCAAAAGTATAATAATAAGGCGGAGCCACTAGAGGGCACTTGTCGGTCGCGCGGCGACCGCCGCGCCGGCACCGATTGCCGACGTGGCGGGCGATATAGTGTCTGGCGACGGCAAACCTCGAAGCGGAGGCCGTATGGAGAACCTAGTCAAGACAGACGCCGATCTGCGCGAGGAACTCGAGACCTTGCGCGCTTGGGTGAAAGAACTTAACCCCGCCGAGGACGCGTCGCGTCTCCGCGCCATTGCCGCCACGGCCGGCGCGATGGCCCACGACATCAACAATCTGGTAGGCGCCATACTCGGGAACGTGGCCTTGCTCCGCACGGAGCTTGGCAAGGACTCGAACACGGCGGCCATGCTGGAATCGATCGAAGAGGCGGCCGAGAAAGCCGCCGAAGTCGTCCAGCGACTGCTCGCGTTCACGCAGCAGGGTCCGCAACGGCTTGAGCGGGTCAACCTTAACACGATTGCCTATCACATGCTGCTCGTGGAAGAACAGGAGTTGGCCCCGCGCATCCGCATATCGCGCTATGTCGATCCGGACCTGTGGGATGTCAACGCCGACTATAAACAACTGACCCAGATGGCAATCTCATTGGCGAGAAACGCCGTCGAAGCCATCCAAAACGAGGGGCGCATCATTATCCGAACGCGCAACCTTGAGCTCGACGAGCAGTTTGCCCCGGAAGGTTCCGGGCTGACGAGCGGACGGTACGTCCTTCTATCCGTCGAGGACAACGGCGTGCCAACTGCCTCCGAGACGCTCGCCAAGGGCCTCGAGCAAGGCGAGCGGGCCGCCCCTGCCCAAGATCCGCTTGCCCTGGCGGCCGTGTTTGCCATGGCCAAGGAGTATCAAGGCTACTTGACCGTCAAGAGCGAACAGGGCCAGGGGAACGTATGCCAAGTCTACCTGCCAGCGTGCCGTCGAGAGGAGAAGCCGCTAGTGCTGGATCGAGGCGAGGCGCCCGTGGGCACGGAAACGGTTCTTATCGTTGATGATAACCAGGCGATCCTTGACGTGATCGAAGCGGCCCTGAAACGGCTAGGCTACCGAACATTGCGCGCGAAAGACGGGCTGGGCGCCATCGAGATTGCGCGCACGTACGAAGGCGATATCCACCTGACCCTGCTCGATATGGCTATGCCCGCCATGGGCGGCGTCGAGGCCTATCCCGAACTCAAGCGAGTCCGCCCCGATATGGCCGTAATCGTCTGTACAGGCATCGAAACCGAGGCCGCCTCCGACGCCCTGCTCGAGGCCGGCGCCAACGCCGTGCTACACAAGCCGTTCCGGCCCTCCGTTCTCGCCCACGAAATCCGACGGGTGTTGGATTCCGGTGTTTAGCTGTCAGCGCTTTGCCTTCGCATCGCACACGCGGATGTAGGCCAGTGCCAGCACCGCGCCGATGAGGTCCGCCACGAGGTCCAAGGCCGTGTTCTCATAGCCTCCGACGCCCGTCTCCGGAACCAACACGACCGCGAGAAACTCGACTACCTCGTTTAACGCGCCCACGCCCAGCCCGGCCATTACAACAACGATGGACAGGGCCGTCCACTGCTTCAGGTCGGGGCGCAGCAGCGGCTTCAACAGGTGATAGATGAGCAACGTGGCCACGCCAAAGCCGATGATGTGGACAAGCTGGTCAAACCGAAACACCGGATACGTGTCCGACAACGGGATCAGCATTTGCCCGTACAACACCTTGTCGCCGACGGGAATCCCCCCGCCGCACATGTGCAGCAACCCCCACAACGTCAGCCCCCACAAGATCCCGTTCGTATACCGCACCCGCTCATTGGTGAAGAGAATCAGCACGAAGAAGACGACGATCACACCAATATACAACAAAAACTCGTAATTCTGCCGGGACGCATAGAACGCCGCAAAACCAACTAAATAAGAAAGGTTGAGAATCAGGATCGGCCACTGGTCCTTGCGGATGGTCAAAGTGCTCCTCCGAGTCTTCCGGCGTTCATCTTTCAACCGTAAACGTCCAGTCACCCTCTGTCCAGGCCTTTTTCGCTGATTCGGCTTCAATGCCGCCGTCATCCTCCAAATCCGGGCCTATCGTGTAGACGACGTATCCATGCTCGGTGCGTGTGTAGCGAAGCGGGTTCCCGTCATAGGCGTCGATAGGCACGGAGTCGAGATAGGCCGGGACCAGATCCGCGAGGGACTTCGGCAGCCGGTGGTTCTTAAGTCGGTAGCGCTCGATTGCAAGTACCGTCCGCGCAATGCGCAATTGGATGATGCCGCTATCATGGACCTGTACAGTTCCCATGAGTCGCGGCAAGGTGGCTCGGGACAAGCCGCCCTGCCACATCGAGATGCTCTGAATGTCGTCTTCCGCTTCGCGGGCCAGTGCCAGCCGGTTGACGGGAGGTTCTGAACAAAGATCAACAAACCGTCCCATTATTCCCAGATAGGTGCTGCAATCAAGATCCCAGTAGCCAAGACGCTTCAGGTAAGCAACACCGGGCTCAAGACCACTCAACGGATACGCAGAGCCGTAGGCCGATTCGAGACCCTTTGACATAGGACGAAACGCCTGACCGATAACCATACATCTTTCTCCAACCATGAACTTCAGCAGTCCCTCCGAAGTCTCTTCGCTCGCAAGCGCTGCGGCAAGACTGGCCAGATGTATGTCCTCAAACTGCACATGATTCAATGTCCGCTCGAGTCCCGCAATCGACGTATTGTGAAGCGCGATACGTACCAACTGCGAGATGAGAAGCGGCTCATTCTTGAGCGTGCGACCAAGCAGGATCGCGTCCATCAATGATGCATAGGCCGCCTCGGCAGCGCCTTGCTCAACGTGAATCAATGCGTCCAGGACAAGCAATTCGGTGAGTGTTCGCAGCCCTGCGCAGTGCCCCAGACCGACCTCGAAACCTTCTGTCAAGTCGATAGGGAAGCGGCATTGCTCCATCTCGACTGCTTTGTGGACAAATGCGAGACACACCTGGTTGTGGTCGAGCAATTCAGCGGTGGCTCGTTTCACTTCATCAGGCAGGCGCTCGGTGCGATGCGGCAACTCCAGCTCTCCCACCAGCGGAACCATCGGGGCTGGGGCATTGAGCTTGTAGGCTGCCTCAAAGGCCTCTTGAATTGCCAACGCCGCGTTGTCTTCATCGGGCACAGGCGGGTACCACGCGTCGAGTTCCTCGAGCGTAACCGGCAAGCCCGCTTCGCGAATGGCCGCGAGTTGCGCCTCGACTTCCTCGGGAGCCTTGGACAGGCGATAGAAGAATACGGAGACAACCGTGCACAAGACCACGAGGAGCCCAAGCATCAGGGCCGACACGACGCCGCAGCCAATTACGAGGAAACGGGGGAGGCGTTTATGGTTCCGTGTTGATGCCGGTAACTGTACGGGCTCGTCTTGGTGCATGAGCAAATACTGCCCTATTCATGTCAGCGGAAGCAAGCGAGACCTGGGCAATCGCATCACGTATTCTCTATGGCAAGCGCCTGCGCATTGGTGGAATACGCTGGGCTTGGCAGTGGTAGGGTCGCGTTCCATCGCGACCGTAAAGACGATCGAGCAGAGCGCGACCCTACCGCGGGACGTTGCGCTTCACAGCGGGCATGGTAGGGTCGCGAGTCTTCCGCCGGTAGAAGACGCTCGAGCAGGAGCTCGACCCTACCGAGACTCGCTCCTTCGGGAGATGTGCTAAAGGATGCGTAGTGTTTCCGTCGTGTTCCAATGCAACTGCAATGCAAGGAAGATCGTGTCAAATCTGCGAAGATGTGATAGGCTAGAGGTTCGGGTGAGCGACGGAGGTCTGGCGAGGCCCAGGGGCGAGCCGGAGAAGGCTGAACGGGGCCGGGGAGAGCCAGCGTCTCGAGCCGCAACGAGAGGGGGAGATCTAATAGAGCGATAGGGCCGGGGCCAGCTCACTTTGGCAGCGTGATCAAGCTGGGCAGAAGGGGTATGACGTTCGAGGAATTCGACATAGATCCGCGATGTCTCGATGCGCTTGATGCGCAGGGGGTGGTCGAGGCCACGCCGATTCAAGCGCAGATGATGCCGATTGTGTTGGCCGGGCGCGATGTCATTGCGGTAGCGGAACCCGGGGCGGACAGGACGCTTGCGTTTGCGTTGCCGTTGCTCACGCGGATGGCCGCGGGGCCGCTTGCGCCGAACATGATGCTTGTCCTCGTTCCGACGCCCGAACTGGCCCTGGAAGCGCACGCCGTCATCGAGACGTTTGGCCGCCCGCTGGGCATCCGATGTGTCTGTATCCGGCGCGCCGAGGCGCTCGAGACGGAAACCCGCGCCCTTCGCCGGGGATGGGCTATCGTTGTGGCTACGCCGGATCGACTGGTCGACCACATCGAGCGCGGCAACATCCGTTTCAACCACCTCATGATTCTCGTGCTTGATGAAGCGGACCGCCTGTTCGCTCCCGTCTTCCTGCCGGCTATGCGAAGAATTCTGAAGAAGCTGCCCGAAGAGCGCCAAGCCATCCTTTGCGCGGCCACGTTTCCGGCCGAACTCGCCCGATGGGCCGACGCGATCCTCGACGACCCCGAACGTATACCCGGCGGCGGCGCCCCCCGAGCGGTCGATACCGTGCGGCAAACGCTGTACGGCGTGCAACGGGACGGCAAAATGAGCTTGCTGACCCGGCTCCTTCGGGAACGCGCCCTCGGCCCGGCCTTGATTCTCACCCGAACCCGGGCCCGCGCCGACCGCGTCACAAGGGCGTTGCGAAAGGCCGGGTTCAAGGCCCAGGCGATCCACGCCCACAGTTCGGAACGGCAACGCGAACAGATCCTCGACGGGTTCCGCGAGGGCCGCTGCCGGATGATCATCGCTACCGAGGCCGCCGCAGAAGAACTAGACATCGAGGAGCTTGGCCACGTCATCAACTACGACATGCCCGAGAGCCCCGAGGATTACATTCACCGCGTGGGCCGCGCTGCCCACGCTGGCCCCGACGTCATCTCATTGGTCTGCCCGGACGAACACGACGCCCTTGAACGCATCGAAGACGCACTCGGACGACGCTTGCCCCGCGCCGAATGGGAAGAGGCACAGCCCCTCGAACCCCTGTTCCGGCCGCACGTCCGCCAAGCCCCCCGAATCAAAAACGGCGTCACCCGCCGTCCCGCCGGCCTCCGCCACCGCCGCTGATTCGTCAGCGCGGCAATCCTCTACCGCGGGTTGCGTAGACACGAGCAGAGACAACATACACCGGTTTCGATGTGGCGACGGAAAGGTTGCTGCTTCACGGCAACCGCAAATCGACGCGGCTCTCTTCGTTTTCTCGTACCTCGACATGGGCCGTGGCGATCCGCACGTTGGCCAGTGCCTCGAGTTCTGAGGAAACGTCCCGAGGAATGGCGAAGACCACGACGGTATGTGTGCCCGGCTCGATGTTCTGGATAATAAATGAGGGGTTCTCAGCGGTTACCTGCACCCCGCCCAACGTCCTTTCTTTGAAAAGTCGCTCAAGAGACATCAGGTCCAGCACCGGCAACGGGTCGGCGCCGCGGAGAACCGCCACGCCGGATTCGCTATCGGCCAACGGGCCGGTTACCTCGCCCCGAACGGTACCACCCACCGGGAAAACAATGTCTTGGCGAACGGCTTGGCCGTCTCGAACCTCGAGCGTGATCGGCGCAGCGCTGCGCAACGAGTTGTGCGTATACACCTGCGCCGCCAAGGTGCAGGCGCCCGCGGGCACGCCCTCGATGCTGTACGAATAGGCGCCGTCCCGTTCTTGGACTTGGGCCGTCATCTCTTCCGTGCCCGAGCCCGAGGCCACGCTAAGCGTGACGCGTATGCTGCCCGCCGGCACGTTCTCGATCTGGACGGCGCCCGCGACCGTGGCCGTGCCCGCGGCAATGTCGAAGTTGACCTCCGTAACCTTATCCTCTTCGACAACGGCCTGTTGCTCGAGGTTTCTGCCGCCACCCCCGCCGCCGTAATGCCCCCGAACCTGGATCAGTCCCGGCGGCAAGGCCTTGAGAACATAGAACCCGTTATCGTCCGTTCTGGCACTTTGACGCCCGGCCCCGTCCACCGAGATGGCCGAGAGACTCACGCCCGCCGCCGGTTGTCCGCCAACCCGCACGTAGCCTTCAATGTCCCCGCCGCGCGCGAGGACGATGTGCGCCGACCCGTTCGAGATCGCTGCGCTGCCGCCGGCGTAATCCGGATGATGTGCGGACAGAACGGCCGTATCCGGCGGGAGCGACTCCAGCGTAAACGCGCCGTCGGCCCCGCTCCGCGTCAGCGCGTTTCGTTCGCGCTCCCACTCGTTGCGCGGCAACGCGCCCGCAAAAATCGCGGCCCCCTGGATCGCCGAACCGGAGGAATCCGTCACCACCCCCTCGACGGCGGCGCACGGCTCGAGGCGAACAAGGACGTCGCTGGAAGTTTGACCCGGACGCACCAACGTCGTCGCATAGCCCCACTCATAGCCGGCCGCACGTACAAACACCGTGGCCTCGCCGGCCTCGACACGCTCAAGCGTAAACTTGCCGTCGCGGTCGCTTACGGCGGTGAAGTCTTGCTGCATCCACGGTTCCGGCCGGGTGCGGCGGCCTCTGGTTTGCGTGACCTCGAAAGACGTTACCGCCTGACCCGACGCCGCGCTCACCACCCGCCCCTCGATGCCGCCCCGCGCTTCGAGCGTGAAATTGACGTTCTTGCTCCCGCCGACCACGCCTTCCCGCCGTTCCGACGTGAATGCGTGGTGATTCACGCTCATAGAGTGCTCGACTTCCTCGAGGCCCTTAATTGCGTAATTGCCGTCTGCGCCCGTTTGCGCGTACCCGTAAGAGCGTCGCCCGCCCTGCCCATGCGCGTTTATAATAGCATCGGCAATGGGATTCCCCGCCTGGTCGGTGACCTTGCCGGATATCTCGACCTTCGACGACGTATCGTAGACCAACCGGACCCCCGTTTTCGTTTCGCCCGCCTCGAGCGCGATCTCGACGCCGGATTCGCCGCCCCATGTGCGTGACTCAGGTACGCGCGCAAAGAGTTGGTACTTCCCGGCTGGAAGGCCCGTAAGCTTGAACTTGCCACCGGCGTCGCTTCGCGCCTCGGAACGACCAAAACGGTAGCTGAATTGCGGCGCGGCGAAGACATCCATGTTGGCCAGCAATGTGCCGTGGCCGTCAACAACGATGCCCGCGACCGCGGCGCCGGCCTCGAGCCGGATCTCGAGGTCGCGGTTGCCTCGGGCGTCCACCACAATCGGCCCAACCTGCTTGCTGATCTGTTCGCCTTTGCTGGCGCGCAGCAAAACGGACTGCCCCGCCTCGAACCCGTACAACGCGAACTCGCCGTTGCTGTTTGTCGTCCCGCTGCTGTCCATGTAGCCGCCGTGTTCCCTCGCGGCAACGACGCGCGCTTTCTCGACGGGTGCGCCGCGCTCGTCTAGCACCACCCCGCGCAGCGCGAGGCCCCTCGACACAGGAAAGTCAATCCCGTCGGTGGTCTCTCCCGCGACCACGGACACGTTCCGGTGTTGCTGCCAACTCGAACGCGGATAGCCCTCGACTTCGCCCGGCCCAACGCCGTATCCGTCGGTGGCCAGGCCGCCTATGCGGTAGTAGCCGTCTGCATCGGAGGTCCCACTTCGCGGAAAGGCCTGCCTGCTGGTCACCCAGGCCACGATCTCGACGCCCGAGAGCCCCTCGTGCGTCTCGCTGTCGTAGATGCGCCCGGTGACAGCGCCGCCTTCGGCGGCGTGTAGGACAAGCCCGCTCGTCTCTTGCTCACCCACAATGGAAAAACTGACATCGCCCCGGGCGGGCATGTAGGTGTTGTCGTCGACGGCAACCGTGTAGTCCCCCGCTTGCAGCGCCTCGATGACGAACTCGCCTTGGGCGTTCGTACTTGTCCTGTACAGGTTCTGCCAATAGACTTTGGACTGCGCCAGGATCGACACGTCAGGCAGCGGATCGCCCGTTCCCTCATGCAGCACCGTGCCCGAGGCGCTGCCACCCCGCGTCAAGACGATTTCGGCGTCGCGCGTGCCGATCGGAAAGGACGGCGTCTCCATAGTTGCGTAGCCGTCGGCCTTCACGAAGAGTCGCCAACTCCCCACACCGGCATGAAGCGCGAAATGGCCTTCGTCGTCCGTAATGCTGCGCAGGTCTTGGCCCTGCTGGCCGGGTATGCCGCCGTCCTGACCCTCCCTCTGCGAAGGATAAAGCGACGCGTCCGCGATCGGCTCGCCCGCCTCGTTGCGCACCCAGCCCTCGATCGAGCCGCCGTCTTCCAGCGTGAAATTAACCTCCCTTTCAGGCGCCGCATCAATGAGGTAGGTCCGCTTTACACTGAATCCGGACGGCGCCGCTGCCTTAAGCCGGTATTGCTTGTCGAGCGGCAACCCCGTTGCCTCGTATTTCCCCTTTGCGTCCGCCTGCACGACGTCGCCGTATACCACCGAAGGTTGGCCGACAACGCTGGCCCCATATTCTTCCGCCAACAAGGTGATTGTGGCGTCGGACACGGCGCGGCCCCGCTTGTCCATAACTGCGCCGCGGATTACGCCGTCGCCGGTAAGTTGAGGTTTGCGTTCAGGGCGTCTCCTAGATTCCCTTTTCGTCATGCCCGCGGCCGACGCCAGCAGGTCCGTCTTGTCCTGCTCGTCTTCGACATCGGTTCGCGTTTGGCGCGGGGCGTCGGTTGCGGCCTCTTCCGCCACGCGCGGCGGCTTCGGCTCCGACTCCGGGGTGCGCGACCCTTCGTCGGGGCCGTGGTCACCCAGCAACCACCAGACCGCGCCGACCAACACCACGAAGAAGGCGATCAACACATAAAGCCGGGCGTTTGAACTCATAGCGATCTCCCGTCGACTCCGCACCCGTGAAAGCTACATCGAGCGGCCAAAAACCACTCTATAAAAAGAGGCTCGAAGCCGCGAAATGGTGACACGCTCAACATGCGTTTGTTACGGCCTATGATAACCTGAAAAGACCCTTCTTGCCGGGCTCGCAGCAGGCTGCGCCGCCCCAATCGCAATCCACAATGTATTACACGTGTAATCGATTGTCAAGGCCGGCTGCGTGGCTCGAACCGTTTTGGTCAGGAGATACGGCCCGAGCCACAAAGCAACAGCCGTATAGACGCCTAAAACCTCGAAAAGTTCACGGCGTGCGCGAAGACGACAACAGTTACCGTATAAATAGACGCTTAGAACCTCGAAAGGGTGATAGAAAAAACTGGCACGCCGTTGTTTAAGCCGACCGATATGCTCATTTCCGTTGCCCGCATGTACGGGGATTGGCTCAATCTCTATCGGCTGGCCTGCATCCCGTCAGTCACGCACAAATGCCATGCCGCGACGTTTGCTTCGCCCTAACGCTTTTTAAAAAAAGGCATTACGCACAGTAAAGGGACTCTGAGACCAGCGTGCGCAGATTGAATCCGTGGCCCAGGAAACCGGTAAACGGTTAGAATCACCACCAAAAACGTCCTCTTGTGTGGCGTAGCGCCTCCCATGAAACGCCTGAAGTCCCCTCGCAGGAGATCCATACCGAGAATAAGATGGCGGGTTCCATCAGAAATGATCAGTTTGGATGTACTTGGCGGCGGTTGCCGGCTCGTACTTAAGCCCGCGAGACGCGTCGTTCATGCTTCAATCGTCCGATTTGGCGGGGTTGTCCGACGCGCCGGGGGAACGTTTGGGCCGCTTGGGTTCCGGCATGGGGGGCAGCGCCGGCAGCTTGGGCATTTCGGGAAACTTCGGGAAGTCGAACGCCGGCATTTTGGGTCTGCCGTTCGGGCCGGCGGCATTTTTGGGCACGTAGTCTTCGAGGCGCGGCCAGTTCAACGGCGGCGTCTCGGGCGCTGCCAGCGGCGGCAGTGTCGGCGGATTGCTTTCGGGGGGCCAAGGGCCCGCCTCGCCGAAAGCCTCGTTCCATCGGACGGCCGCTTCCCGCTGCACCGGGCCCTGCTCGCGTGCCTGCCTGAGGTAAGGCCAGTAGCGCCGGGCAAGGTCCGGATTCCGACGCACGCGTTGATGCCAGTGATCGATCCAGTGCCGGGCGTGGGCGTCGGAGGCGAGCGCGATGTTGCGGCCGTGCCACAGCCAGAAGCGACTCGGCCGGGCGACCAGGTAGCGCATCAGGCGATCATAAGCCTGGGCCGTCGCGTTCCCCCTCGCCTCGATCATGGCCCACCACGGGTAAACGTGCGTTCGGGCCCGGGCGTCGCGGCTCAGCTCGAGGAACGGGTCGAGCAGCTCGGCCCGCAGCGCCGGGCGTGTCTCGAAGAAACCCAGTGTGGTCGCTAGCGGCGCCGGGGTCGGCACCGGACGCGACGGATTCTCGAGGAAACGAATGGCCTCGTCGGGATGCGCGCGCAGGTAAGCCATGGCCGCGGGGAAGCCGGCCGGCGGGCGCCGCTCGGCAAGTTCGCACCGATGGACGTCCTCGACGGCCCGCCGCACGTCTTCGCGCTCGGCGAGCGCGAGACAGTATTTGTCAAAAGCTTCGCGGGCTTCCGCGTCGCGAAGCAGGGCCTCCTGAAACGGCTCGACGGCCCGCCGGAAACTCGATAGCTTCATGAGTTCCGTGTATGCGTCCTCGGCCTCGGCAATCTCGGGATGGCTGTCCAGGTACGCCAAGTAACCCCGGTGATGGCTTAGATCGGCGGCGCTGGATTCGAGGGCGCGTTCTGCCGCACGCAAAAGGTCCAAATCAGCGCGGGTATACGCCGCTTCAGCAGCGCCCAACAAACAGAACGTCCAAAGAAGCATCATTTCAGGTTCAACTCCGCAGCGAGGTCGAGCACCGTGAACCGATTGCGCAGAAACCGGGCCCGTTCGAGCGCGCGCCGGTACTCCTCGACAGGCGCCGCCAACTCCTCAGGTGCCGTGGGGCCGCCGGCGGCCCGGATCGCGTCGGCGACGGTCTTGGCGGGGAGCAGCTCCCGTTGCACGTCCTCCCGAAACCTCGGGAAATCGCGGCGAAAGCGCTCGAGTTCATTTCTCAGCGCGCTGCGGTCAAGGGCCTTCTCGCGCCACAGGGTCAATACTTCGGGGGCGATGCCGCCCCAATCCTCTTCGATCCACCGGCGGACCTCCCCCTCGGCCGGTTGGACGTTGATGAGGGCTTCGATATCCAGCGTCTCGGGATCAGCCGCCAGAATTCGCTCCCAAAGCTCAAGACTGTGCACCGTAGCGACGCCCACCTGCGCGCCGTGCAGGTCGTTCGGCGTCCCATACATGGCGTGGCGCATGTCAAGATAGTGCGAGATCAGGTGTTCGCCGCCGGAAGCCGGCGCCGACGATCCGGCCACCGTCATGGACAGTCCGGAAAGAAGGAGCGACTCGATGACGGCCCGGACGGATTGCACATCGTTCCGCGCCACGCCGGGGCACGCGGCGAGCAGTTGCTCGTCCATACCTTCGACAAACTCTGCGGCCCGCGAACAATGATACGCGTCGCGAAGCAAATGGGCCGCCAACCAGTCTGCCGCCGACGCATGTTTCGATAACGCGTCGGCGATGCCGGCCGCGGTCATGCGGACCGGCGCGGTGGCAAGAATCTCGGGGTCTGCGAACACGCCCAACGCCGGGATACACGGCAGCGTGCGTTTCAATCCGCCCACATTCAGCGCGACGATTCCCGAGGTGTAGCCGTTCATCGAGGCGGCCGTCGCAAGCAATAACACAGGACGCCTGTGCTTATGCCCGGCGTATTTGGCGAGGTCGCACAGCGTCCCCGAGCCGATCGCGACGAGGCAATCGGCCTCGGCGCCCCACGCCGCCACGTCCTCAGCGCGCTCGAGGGTCGCCTCGAACGGCACGCTGCCGTACGTCTTCTCGCGGATACTTATGCCCGCTTCGGACAACGCCGATAACAGCCCTTCCCCGGCGGCCTGGCGCGTGTTTTCGTCCGACAGGACAAAACACCGGCGGCCGCAACGCGCCCGCGCGAAGTCCGTGAGACACTGCGCCGCGCCGGCGCCGATGTGGCAGATTTCGACGGGAATGCTATGCTGTTGGCCGCAGGCGCAGGCAAACGACGCGCCCAGGCTGTGCCAGCCGAGTTTGCTCATCTCCGGTGACTCCGCTGCCGCCACAGCGCCTGCCGCCTTCCTCAGGCGTGGACCTGCGCGTCGGCCTCGTCCTGCGTATATTTCGCCGTGACGGTGCTTCGCAGGCCGCCTCGGGGATTGCACTCGATGATCACGCGCATACGTCGAGGTCTCGAGGCTGCAACCAGGTCATCGAGCATCCTGTTTACGAGATGTTCGTACCAGATGCCGACGTTTCGGTAAGAGAGCAGGTAATACTTGAGCGACCGCAGTTCGATGCACTGGCGGTTGGGCGTGTAGATTATTGTGACTTTGGCGAAATCCGGCAACCCCGAGAACGGACACACCGACGTGAATTCCTCGGTGACCGTCACGATTTCGATGGCTTTCCCGCTGGGCGTATCCGCGTACTCGTAGTCGAAGCATTCGAGCCGGGCTGCGTCGATGGCCTCGGGGCCGTCGAACGGTAGGGTGCGATCGAGTGCCTTGAACCGTTTGGGCGGCTTCGATTCGTCATCCACGGTATATGCACCTCGCCGTATCGGTCTCCTGAACGACCACCACGCTCAGGTCGGTTATTGTACGTGAAAGACGCGTCCACATCCACTGGGCCAAACGCTCGGAGGTCGCCCCCCCGAGGCCCGCAACGTCGTTCAGAAAGCGGTGGTCGAGCTCGTCGTACACCTCCTTGAGTCTGGGTTCGAGCCGATCGAGCTCGTCGGCGCCGACTTCGATCCGATAACTGTGGCCGTGCAGCCGATGGCACGGATGCGTCGGCGGGAGTTGCGGCAGCGACTGGGCCGCTTCGAAGGTGAACCGCAATCGCGCCGGGAGATCCAGAACGGGGTCGGGCTCCAAATAGGTCGGGCAGTACCGATTATGGCCCACGGCAGTCACATGGACGCCGCTCAACCCGGGCAACTCGGGTGCGAGCCGTTCGCGTATCCACGCGGCGATGCCCGCGAACGACGGATCGACCATCCCTTCGATCTCGTTGACGTAATGATGGTCCAGGCGCTCGTACAGCGGCAGGAACCGCCGTTTGATGTCCCCGTAATCGATCAACCACCCGACCTCGCGCTCGACCTCGCCCTCGACGACCAGGTCGATCCGAAGGCTGTGCCCGTGTAGCTGGGCGCCCGGCCCCGTCGAGCCCGGCACGCGGTGGGCCACTTCCGCCACAAACGTCTTGACCAGCTTAACTCGCATTACACTCCCCTGTTCGCGGCAGGCCAGATGATTCGATGGAGCTGAAGCTGCAGCCGCACGGGCAACCCATCCTCGAGAATCCAACCCGCGAGGTCTGCCGGGGTCATTACGCCAAACACCGGCGCGAACAGCACTTGGCCGCACCGCGCCGCCAGGCCGTGAGTGGCGACCACGTCTTTGCTCCACTCATAGTCGCGCCGATCCGCGATCACGAATTTCACTTCGTCGCGCGGCCTCAACGCCGCGACGTTCGACCAGTCGTTTTTGTCGCACTCGCCGCTCCCGGGACACTTGAAGTCGACGATCCGGATAACGCCCGGGGGCAACGGCGCAATGGACACCGAGCCACTGGTCTCGCACAACACCGTCATCCCGTTCTCGAGAAGGCGCTGGGCGAGCAGGACGCAATCCGGCTGCAACAACGGTTCGCCTCCCGTGATCTCGACCAGCAGACAGCCGAGTTCCTGGCAGCGGCCGACCACCTCGTTGACGTGCATCTCGAGCCCGCCAGTGAACGCGTAAGCCGTGTCGCACCATACACAGCGCAAGTTGCACCCCGTCAGCCGCACGATCGTACACGGCAACCCCGCGCGGGTCGATTCGCCCTGGATGCTTTTATAGATCTCCGTCACCCGCAGGACCCCGGCGCTCTCCTCACGCTGTGACCGAGGTCCCTGCTGTCGTTTGCGCATGCCTTTGTCTCGCTTCCAAGCAACGGTTTCGAGCCTTGCACCGGATTCACGGGGTATTATAGCAGTCGCCGAGAGCCCTATGCCTATTGGTTCCCAGAAATCTGGTCTCCAGACATAGATCCTCTAAAACGCCCTCTTCAGAGAAGTACACGCGTTCAAAAAGACGTGCCCGGCGCCCTGCCGGCCGTACCATCACCTGATCCATCCGGGGCTCTGGCGGCTTTGGTACGACTATTCCGGGGGCGGGATGACGGACTGGGGCGCCCACCATTTTGACATTGCCCAGTGGGGACTCGGTATGGACCATACCGGTCCGGTCGAAGTGATTCCGCCCGACGGCAAGGACTACAAACACCTCACCTACAAGTACGCCAACGGCGTCGAGATGCGCCATATCGTCTACGGCCCCTGCGTCACCTTCATCGGCACGGAAGGGAAGATAAGTCTGATTGGGGTCACCGGAGAATCACGGTTCGAACCGGAGGAAATCGGCAGGGAATGCACGTACAAGGTCGTTGACCTGAAGGACGCCTACGGCAACAAGGGACACTACGACGATTTCCGCGACTGCGTCCGCACGCGCAGAAGACCGGTCGCCGACGTCGAGATCGGATGCCGCTCCATTACCGTCTGTCATATCGGCAACATCGCGTATAGGCTAAACCGGCCCCTGAAATGGAACCCGGACAAGGAAGAATTCATAAACGACCCACAAGCCAACCGACACCTCGACCGCGCCAAACGCGAACCATGGGCCATCTGACTGGAACTGCACCAAGCGAGTGGAGGGACTGAGCTGAGGGGCTGTACCAAGCGAGCGAAGCGAACGGGTGGACTGCCCCGATCCCCGAGCCTGCAACGGCCTGTCCCCGCATCACCAGAGCAAGTTACCGGCTACGCCGCAGTTGTAGCAACCGGGTCATGGGGCATACCGCAGTTCGAGATCCTGCGCCGATTATATGATCGGTATGGCCAAATCCGCTTTGCCCATCCCCAAATCCCCAGTATCTCCATATCCCCTTTACTTACACTCTTATCTTCCTTATCTCCCAAAAACATGCAGGCCATAGGGCCGGGCCGACGACGGGACCTCCCGGGTTCCGTGCAAGATGTTTCCGTGCGTGCATGGGGTCTACGACCACGCGGGGGCGGTGCGCGCCTTGCGTTAGCGGCACACGCCGTGTTGCCTTCCATACTAGGCTATAGTTTTGCGGTTTTCGATGCTTGCGATGACGCTGATTTGGCAGTGCGATGCGCCGCACGCGATATTCTACGTGTATCGCTCGGCAATCCAGGGTCGCACAAAAGTGCCCAAATCTGCGTTTTTCTTAGGTTTTTTTGTGGTCATGGTCGCCAAAAACCGCAAAACTATAGACTAGGGAACGCCGTCGGCACCCCGGGGATAAATAGGGACACTTCCCGTTTATTCATTCTTTCTCTTCTTCCGCCACCCCTTCTGTCGGCCGATGGGCAGCGCGCGCACGCGGCGCCCGAGCGTCACCTCTATCTTGCTGATGAAACTGTCCGCGCCAAGCGGACGTCCCGTGCGCGTGTGTGGTCGTATCCGTTCATGCGCGTCGTCTTCTTGCCCCTCGTGTAACCAATCCTGCCAATTCTCAATCGGGAACCCGTCCGAAAATATCACATCCGTTTTCAAACGGCAATCCGCGGCCCCGCTCGCCCCTATGTTCTCGTCGGCCCGCGCAACCGGCCCGCGCGTGCCGCCCTTTACATTACTGGCAACACCAGAGAGCAGAATGCCGAATGTTTTTTCCATTTCAAATCGGGTACGGGGGCCAATTGTTGGATTTCTGGGCACATTCGTACGTAATTCTCCGTTTCCGAAGGAGCCTGCGAGATGCGGATAGGTCGCAATCCGCGCGTTGCGTCAACCTCACATCGGTATCATAAGCATAGCACAGTTGTCCCGTGTCGTCTATCCAAATACGTCACCGTCGCCACCGCCCCGAACCACTCAAGTAAACGGTGACTGTCCCGGATAATGATCCTGAACGGCCAGAATGGCCGCGGATGGCCCGAATGAATGGCCAATGGCCAGTAATATCAAGTTGCATTCAAAGAGATGCTAGGTCGATAGCAGCAGCAATGCTTTGCGTCACAATACCTTTAGTTACGCGTCATTCTGAGCAACGCGAAGAATCTCGATTTCACAGGCACCTTAATGAGTTCGAGATCCTTCGCTTCGCTCAGGATGACAGGAAAGCCGTGGGTTGCCTGGAGGCATAGGTTACCTGGAGGCATAGGTTGCCTGGAGGCATAGGTAAGTTAATGTCGCAATGCCACCTGGCATAATTGTCTCCAACCACGAATGAACGGGAGATAGACGAGGATCGCGGTTCCATGACCGTTCCGGATTTCGCAGGATGTCTCGGGAGCCGCCGGTTAGGTATTGGTCCCCGTTCTCCCAAGGGAAGGGTATTGCCCGCATCTCGGAAAAACCGGGGACTTCCGTCTTTCGTTAGAGCACCAAATTGTCGTGGATGCTTTGGACGGCGCGGGCGATGTCTTGCTGGTGGCCGAAGGCGCTTAGTCGGAAATAGCCTTCGCCGCTGGGCCCGAAACCCGATCCCGGCGTGCCGACGACGTGGGCTTCCTCGAGCAGCTTGTCGAAGAACTCCCAGGACGTCATGCCGTTCGGCGTGCGCACCCAGACGTAGGGCGCGTTCACGCCGCCGAATACCTCGAGGCCGAGGTCCTCGAGACCCTCCCGAATA
>Ga0180437_10003674_pt1 | contig 22562 bp, 15 predicted proteins | sample SS_ome_4_FD_132410 | JGI IMG/M metagenome (GOLD analysis project Ga0180437, IMG submission 132410) | Hypersaline lake sediment archaeal communities from the Salton Sea, California, USA - SS_3_D_1 metaG | ecosystem: Environmental > Aquatic > Non-marine Saline and Alkaline > Hypersaline >...
ATCCAGCTCTCCTGCTATCCTGTACTTCTTTTTACTCGATAGCTCATTCCTCAGCACCACGCAGATCATCCGCTCCCCGAAGCCCTTGTTTCGTGCGTATCTCCGCAGTTCCTTGGACTTGTACGTTGATCCGCACACGGGGCAACTGAACGTCGCCTTGGCACTCGCAGTTGGCCTCGTGCCAGCGCTCGGGTTCAGGCCTTCTGTGGGCCTTCCCTTTACGATCCCAAAGTCTACGGTCTTCGAGGATCTATCCACGGCCGGTTTCAGATAGATCGAGCGTTTCCAGTCAATCTGCCCGTTCCCGTCGTGCTTCTTCCTCAACCAGAATTGCCTTATCAGAGGAATCTCGGCGCCACAGGATGGGTTCTGACATTCCATCGTCCTTGCCCAAAGATACCCCGTCGGCACCCAGCCGGCTTTTCCTCCTCCCCGGACTAGACTCCTTTGCGTGCGTTCCCCTTCCGCTGGATAGAATCTGTCGATTTCGCGTCTACATTCTTCGAGGACGATGCCTCCCCACTTCTCCAGATCCCTGATCAGCCGCTCGCCGTACTTCTGAGGGTACTCCACCGTTGCCTTGAGTATGAGCACTGCTACAGGGTTGTATTCAGTCGCGTAGCCGGTACAACCCAAACGCAGCGCTTCGAGCGGGATCGAGCCACCGCCGGCGAATGGATCAAGGACACTGGGCATGTCCTGTTCGGCGCGACCCTCAATAGCATCCTTCAGCTGTTTCTTTCGGCGACCCCTGATGACAGCTGAGCCCACTCGAATGATCTTTTCGGCCTTCTTCAGGAGACGCCTATCGGCAGATGCTTCCCATGGCGCGATGTCAGCAGTGAACTTCAGCAGGCGTTTTCTCGCCCGTAGGTTCAGCCACTCGCCGTCCTTCTCCTTGGGAGATGGGGGCAATGTCTCCAGCAAGAAACCAACATACTCGGGGATAGGCTCAGTGAGGCTCGCAGGATCAGGGACTAGTGAAGCGAACAATGCCGCTCGGCACGCAGCAAGGGGCCTGCGTGCCCACCAAATGTGAAGCGAGGAAATGTGCCCTCGACGCAGGTTTTTCTCCCTTGCAGACTCCCTGCTCACTTCCAGTATCGGAAAATCCTCCTCGATGAGCCTTCTCACGATGCCGCCTCCTTCCAGTTATCGCGCTCCACCACGTACCGCACAATCTTCACTTCACGGGCGGCCTTGAGCTTGCTGGCGGGATTCTGGATCCTGTAGAGGTCAGGCTTCTTCGCTGCGTTCGCCACGACGTACAGCCACGCCTTGTCGCCCAGTTGCCTTGCCGTCATCCATTCGTTGGGTGTGAGAAAGACGCTTCCTTCGGCTGCCCTCGCTTTGACCTCAATGTACCGCATGTCGGCGTCACCTTCCGACGCGATGTCGTAGCCGAGATTCTGGTCCGACACATCCACGGGGTTACGACCCTGTTTCCGCTCGTATTCCATCACGAAGTCCATCCCTGCCGCTTCGATCTCGGGGTCGTGTGAGATTCGGCCAGCGCCCGTCGCGGGCACGACAGCGGCCAGGCCGATGACCCTCGGTGGCGTCAGCGTGAGGTTGCCTTCGCGCCTGAGCTGCTTCTCCATCTTCGCCTTCTCGTGCTTCAGACGCTCCATGTCCCGGTCCCAGTTCTGGTACGCGAGATCCTCTTCGCTTCCACCTTTCTCGAGGTACTCCGTCATCCTCGTGTCCAAATCAAAGATCCGCTCTTCGAGCGCAGCCACTCCGTACTTCTTCTTGATCGCCAGCTCGCGTCGCCGGTCCGCCAGGAGCGACTTCCGGTATCCCTCGAACTCATTTGATAGAATGTGAGCCGTTACCTCAGGCCTGCGCGCTGCCAAGGCAGCCATTGCCTCAGGGACTTTCTTGCCGGCAGGCTTCAGGTCCCACAGAACACAAGGCCGGATGCCTATCGTTTCACCTTCCTGGGACGAATAGACCGCGAATATCTTCTTCCCCACGAGCCCACCTGTGCCGTCAGTGACCGACCCTTCCAGGAACCATATCAGGCCGTCTAGCCTGCCGTCGGGATCCTCGAAGAGTGTGCCGCTTCGCAGCTCCGGCCCGTATTTCTGGAGGACCTTTTCGACGACTGCCTCCATTAGCGGATGACCCGGAGCCACGAAATCCGCAGTCTCAGTCTCCTCCTCTTCGAGCAAATCTTTGTTAAACGTGAATCTCGGGTAGCGGTCGTCAACGATACCGTAACGCATCCGAAACTCGTACGGTACGTCCTTGATCTCTGCAGGTACCCACTTGATGCTGAGAAAACCGTCGCCCCTGCGCTGCACTTTACCCTTGCCGGCGATGGCCTCAAATGCGCGCACGAAGAAATTCTCAAGGTATTCCGGGATGAGCTTGTTCTCCTCGGATAGCCGTGCCTTCTCTCTGCTCCAGCCTTCATCGACCCTGATCGCGAGCGCCTCGCCTATCAGTCTGGATATCTCCTTCTTCGTCTCTTCCACGGAAATGGCGTCAACCTCCTCAACAGCATCCGCCACTTCCTCCTCGCCGAGAGCAACCCGCCTGAGTAGCTCCTCCGCATTCGCGTTCTCCAGGATATCCCCAATGACGTCGTAGACTTTCTCCTCGCCGAGGTGCTCTTTCATCAGTTCAATCTTGTCAAACAGCTTCTTGAGCACCTTACCTTCTCGGGTGTTCAACGCCACCATGTTGAATATGAACACGATGGGATGCCTCTGTCCGTACCTGTGAATGCGCCCCATGCGTTGTTCCAGACGGTTCGGGTTCCACGGAATATCGTAGTTGACCATCATCCAGCAGAACTGCAGATTGACACCTTCACCCGCCGCCTCAGTAGCGACGAGGACCTGAGCAGTGTGTTTGAACGTCTCCTCAGCCTTGATCCGCGCCTCGAGGTTCATGTTACCGTGAATCGTACAGACCGAGTAGCCCCACGACTTGATCTTCTCCGTCAGGTAATCAAGAGTAGCCCTGGCTTCAGTGAACACGAGCAGCTTTTCCTCTTCCTTGCCCTTGGTGATGCGTTCTTCAAGCAGATCCTTAAGGCTGAGAAGCTTCTTCTCCACCTCCGCGCGCTCGACCTTCTTCGCCTCGGTTATGAGTTTCTTGAGCTCGTCGATTTCCTCCTGCAGCTCTTCGAAACTCTGCGCCGTGGTGAGAGATTCCAGTGCGCTTTCGACCTTCCAGCGGTCCTCTTCTGGCATCTCCTCCAGTGTTTCCTCGAGGTCACCGTAGATGGCACTCATGTCTTGAACGAGCCGGTGATTGTCCAGCATATCTTGGAGACGCTTCCTTCTGTTTTCGAGCGAGGTTCTGATTGCGCGAGTACTCGATGCCGTCCGCCTCTGCAGCACGACCAGGGCCAGCGTAATATTTCGCCGCCGCCGGTCGTCCGCGACATTCTTGGCACGCTTGTAGTACTTCTCCACGTACTTTGTTAGCTGGTCGTAGAGGTCCATCTCAGGCGTGGACAGCTCATAGCCCACCGTCAGGACTTCCCTAGGCGGAAACAGATTCTTGCCGTCGAATCCCTTCAGACCTTCTTTCATCCGCCGCAACACGTACTGTTCCCTGTCGTCGCGGAGCACCCTCTCCATGCTGTCACGGGTTGCGAAAACGTTGGGATCGAGAAGGGAAAGAAGCAGCCGGAAGTTGTCCGGATCGCCACGGTGCGGCGTCGCGCTGAGGCACAGCAGATTGTCGGCATTCCGGGCCAGAACTTCCCCCACTTGGTAGCGCTTCGTCTTGTGGGTTTTCTCTCCGTACTTGTACGCGGACATCTTGTGGGCCTCATCTACCAGCACGAGGTCCCAGTGCATGTTCCGCAGGGTCTCTTTGATCTCGTCTTGCCGTACGAAGTCGAGAGACGTGATGCACCAGCGCCGGTCCTTCCACACGTTCGTACCGTAAGAGGTGTCTATCGTGCCCCTATCAACGATCGTGAACTGCTCAACGAATTTCTCCTTCATTTCACGCAGCCATTGAGGTTTCAAGTGGCCGGGAACCACAATCAGACAGCTGTTAACGAGACCCCGCATCTTGAGTTCCTTGAGGACCAGTCCTGCCATGACGGTTTTCCCGGCACCAGGGTCATCAGCAAGAAGGTAGCGAATTGCCGTGTGGTGCGGAACAATATGTTTGTACACCGCCTCCAACTGGTGCGGCACTGCGTCTACCCGAGAAGCATTCAACGCGAAAAGTGGGTCGAATTCGAACGCCAGTCTGACACGATTCGCCTCAATTCCGAGGAAGAAATCCCGCGCGTCCATGCTGAAATCGAGCCCTGCGTCTGACCGCAACACCTCGAGCTCGTCCAGTTGCTCGCGGTTCAGAATCCTCTCGTGAATCTGCCCCGTCTCCAGGCCCCGAGCAAGGACAGTACAGATCGCCCCGGCCTCCTCGAACGCTATGACTTCCACCTTTTCGGGAAAGATATCGCTACTGACGATTGCCCCTTTCCTTAGCTTCTTCGTGGCTTCTGCCTCCATTTTGCCCCCTTCAGGCATTCCAACGACGGGACGTTTCTAGCGGGATGCCTTGTTATCTGAACAAGATTTTGACAAGAAGAGTTATTAAACTTGCGTACCACCCCCCTTCCTCTCCCCCGTAAGTATATCCCTTGCGGCCGGCCCTTTTCAAGTACAAGTTACGGAAGGATTGAGGAGTCCGAAAGCGCGGGGCATCCATGCTTAACTGAAGGTCAGAACTGGAGGCGGTGAAGATTCAGCTTGACATCAAGCGGAATATAGTATATGGTTCTTTTTTAGAAGACGCATAAAGGAGGGCTACCAATGGACACGAAAGAATGCGGCCTGTATTTGCGCGTATCCACTGACCGTCAGGCCTTAGCAAAAGATGGCTCTCTGGATACCCAGGAGAGCAGGCTCCGGGACTATCTGTCCTCGAGGTCGACCCCCAAGCAGACGTGGGAGGTTGTGGATATCTACCGCGAGGAAGGCCGGTCCGGTAAGGATTTGGAGCGGCCTGAACTCCAGCGATTGCTGGCAGATATTCGGTCCGGGAGGATAAATGCAGTTGCCTGCACCAAGATAGACCGCATCAGCCGCTCATTGCTGGATTTCTATAACCTGCATCAGGCCTTCGAAGAACAGGGGGTCGAGTTCATCAGTCTCGAGGAGAGTTTCGATACCTCCTCGCCTGCCGGAAGGGCCATGGTCAAAATCGCTCTGGTGTTCGCAGAACTGGAGAGAGAACAGACCTCGGCCCGCACCAGAGACAAGATGCAGTGGAGAGCTGAGCAGGGACTGTGGAACGGAGGACAGCTGCTTGGTTACGATAATGAGGAAGGCGGACTGGTCCCTAACGCGGAAGAGGCGAATCTGGTACGCCTGATGTTCGAGAAATACCTTGAGATGGGATCAATCAATGGGGTGACAGACTTTATTAATGAAGCCGGATATAGAACAAAGAAGTATCTCTCCCGGCGAGGCAAGGTTCACGGAGGGACCAAGTACTACGTCACGAACATAAAGCAGATTCTTCAGAATCCAGTATACATCGGCAAGATCCGCTACAAGGGTGAGGTCTATGCCGGTAAGCATCAGGCCATCATAGATGAAGAACTGTTCCGTGAGGTTAACAGGAACATCGAGATACATGCCAAACCGCGCCGCAATTTCCGGCGTCCCATGAAACACACGTTTATCCTCCAGGGACTGGTGCGGTGCGGTAGGTGTGGTTCGTTCATGACCACCAAATACTGCACTGGCAGCCGGGGTCTCCGCTACTACTACCAGTGCACCAAGAACAGTCACCACGGCAAGAAGGAATGCGATATGAGGTACGTTCCGGCAGAGGAGCTGGAGCGGCTGGTGATTGAGAAGCTGCGCGAAATCAGTATGGACCGGGAGGTCCTGGACGAGATTGTAAGCAAGGCAAACTCCGAAGCCTTCAGCGATATCGACGAGTTCGAAAAGGAGCGGGCGCTCATCGAGAAGCAGATGAAGCCTGTGGTCAGGCAACTGGAGAACTACCTGAAAGCTATTGGCGAGGGTTTCGGTGTCAACAAGTCAACACTCAGTAGGATGCAGGAGCTCGAAGAACGGAAAGGCCAGCTACAGGGGAGACTGGATGCCGTGACCCAGCAGATTGAGTCCCTCAAGCGCCAGAGGCTCAATGCACAGACCATGCAGGAATCTCTGGCAAGGTTCAGCCAGATCATAGACGTGGCCACTCCGGAGGAGAAGAAATCCCTCGTCCCCCGGATTGTTGACTATATCGTATTCACCCCGACCGAAGTGCAAATCGCGCTCTATGACAGGCCTATTGAGCGGGGTATTCTGAGGTTTAACAACGACGAGCAGGGAGGCGATTATGCGCTGGAAGGTAGTAACTGGCTCCCCGGGCCGGACTCGAACCAGCGACAAGGTGGTTAACAGCCACCCGCTCTACCAACTGAGCTACCGGGGAACCCTACGGTTGGATAGGTGAAACAAGCACCTCCTGCTCAATTCAACTAGTATTATACCGCACAGGAGTCATGTTAAGCAAGTTCGATCACGAAGCTGCTCTCTCACGCGTCCCAGCCAGAATGCGGCACAGACAGACTTCCTTGACAAGGCATCAGACAGGTGGATATAGACGCCGGGGGAAGCGGTTAATCCCGCCACAGGCGGGACTCCACCAACTGAGCTACCGGGGAGCATGAGGTTTTGAGGATAACGTTCTGTTTGTCAGGAATTACACCGACGATCAGCCTGCTTTTTCAAGCAGCTCTTCCCATTTCCGGTCGACTTCGCGCTGGAACTCCTCGATAATGGGCTTGTTCTCGTCGCGGAAAAGGTGCGCGAACCTACCCTGGGTTTTCAGCCAATCGGTAACCGGCAACTTCTCTTTCGGTTTGTAGTTAACCTTGTATTTACCGTCCTCGACCTCGAACAGCGGCCAAAAACAGGTATCGATAGCTATCTTGAGGTTCGATATGGACTCTTCCGGTTTGATCCGCCAACCGCGATGGCACGGTGCCAGTATGTTGATGAACGCGGACCCGTCTACCGCGAGCGCCTTCTGCACCTTGCCTATCAGGTCGCGCGGGTTGTGGACCGACGTCTGCGCACGAGTTTCACCGAAGGTTGAAACAGATTCACCATCAGGCGTAGCTCATGGCGGTAGAGCTCGTTGATGGCCTCGAGCGCTGCGTGCCGATCGCTTTGCGGTACCTCCCATGGACCGCACACAACAGATCAAGTTTCGACCGAGGACTCACGCCATCTCCTCCATCCTTTTCACACGCAACCACCGGGTAAGATCACAAATGGCTTAATGATACCACCCAGGGTAAGATTTTAGACGGCGCGATACGGGCTATTGACAACGGTGTATTCTCGTGCTAGTATGCACTTACGTCGTCTTGGCCCGTTTTGTTTCAAACATACTGAGTCAACAGCGGTGAACATTGGGGTGATGACGCACGGAGGGGAGGTGATACGGCAACTGATGCGCCCTTTTCTCCAGTCGGTGCGGGTGGTCGGCACGCGTCTCAAATCCCCAGTTGAGAAACCTGCAGCTGCTTCCCATTAATCGGTTGTAACCGCGGGCTATGCGGAGGCGGGGCCGGCTATGTGGCCTCATGTCGGCCTCTTCCGACGAATACCGGGGGAAGAATCAACCGGAATCAATGAAGTAAAGGCAGAAAGGAAAACTGCAATGAACGCTTCAAGATCCAGAAAAACGAGAGGGTTTACGCTCATCGAGCTGCTGGTGGTCATAGCGATCATTGGCATCCTGGCGGCGATTCTGCTGCCAGCGTTGGCTCGCGCACGGGAAGCAGCACGACGCGCCAGTTGCGCGAACAATCTCAAGCAGTGGGGTCTTATCTTTAAAATGTATGCCAACGAAGCTGAAGGCGCGTTTCCTCCAGTGAGCCGGTACATAGAGTATCAGAGCCCGGACCCATCGGCCCTTTATCCCGAATACTGGACCGATCCTCATATTTTGTTGTGCCCATCCGATACCAAGGCCGCGGACGGCACAATTCAGAACATTGATATCTCGGCAGGGGAGGCGTTTGACCGGTTCGACGAATGTGATGGCAACGGCAAAGTGTATATCATGAGCTATCCCCGTTCCTATACGTATTTCCCCTACGCAGCCAGGAACGCCGCCGAGGCTGTCATGTACGGGGCCGCCTACTACGACATGGCGAGTGTGGCACAGTGGGAAAGTGCGTCGCATGCGTACAATTGTGGCTTCAACGCAACCAACCCAAGGTACTATTCTTGGATTGTTCCCATTATGGATACCGACTTGAGCAGTTCGTATATCACAGGCAAAGGGGCTGCTCTCGGGTATTGGTATATGGCACTCGGCTGGTTAGCGGAAGTGCGTGGCGTTGATCCGTCGAGCTTAAGCGGGTTCACCCTCTATAAAGTAAGAGAAGGGATCGAACGCTTCATGATCACGGACATCAACAATCCCGCCGCGAGCAGCATGGCCCAATCGGAACTGCCCGTGATGTGGGACCACTGGTTCGCAAATAATGACCCCAATCATCCTTCTTCTTTGGCGACATACAATCACGTACCGGGCGGCTGCAATGTCTTGTATATGGATGGTCACGTCGAATGGGTGAAGCAAGGCACGGAGTATCCTGTTCCCGACTGCTCCGGAGGCTTAAATGCAGCAGACCCCAACCAAAGGACTGCGGCGTGGCTGAGTTGGTTTAACGGCTTGTTTGGCGGTGCCTGGAACGGCTAACTAACTGGCGGGTATTCGCTTCCTGTCAACGCAAGAGCAGGAATGTTCGCCCAGGTGAGGGATGACGCCCGCCACCCTGGGGGGGACGGCGCAACGTTCCAACCCATCGACGACGACGGCACGCCGCTGCCGAGTGAATATCGGCAGCTGCGGGAGGGCATCGAGCGGTTTTTCATTACCGATATCAACAACCCGGCCGCCAGCGCTAAGGCTCAGAGCGAGGTTCCCATCATGTTCGACGCGTGGGGCGATGACTTGTTCTTGGGCGGCATCACTTTTCCAGGCGTCGGCACGTTCAACCACGTGCCCGGCGGCTGCAATGTCCTGTACGTGGACGGCCATGTCGAGTTTGTAAAGATGGGCGAGAAATTCCCCATCAAGAACAGCCCTGCCGGCACGTATGGCGAAAACCTGAGCAGTTGGATAGGTCCAGCCAGTGCGCGCATAGAAGTATATTAACTGCGATCTGAAATATTCTCTGAGCAACAAGAGATAGAAGGTCCTCGCGGAGGGAGGGTTCGAACCTGCCTCCGCCCTTGGGTTGTGAGCGCGCTCGAGGGGATTCGGCCTAACCTAATTGGAAAATCGCAAGTTGCAGCGATGGCAACTACTTAGCTCCACTGCCGTTGAGATACATGCTATACGCTTTCCACATGTTCTTCGGATTCTAGGGTACTGGTACTACACTGCGAGAGCACCAAGGCTTCATGCTGTCGTCCCCCCCGCATGACGGCCAAGAACCTGGGGGGCCAACAATATCGCCGCCGTCCGTTAGGAATTACACCGAAGATCAGCCTGCTCTTGCAAGCAGCGCTTCCCATTTTCTGTCGACTTCGCGTTGGAACTCGTCGAGAACGTGTTTGTTCTCGTCGCGGAACAGGTGTGCGAACCTGCCCTGTGTTTTCAGCCAATCGACAACCGGCAACTTTTCTTTCGGCTTGTAGTTGATCTTGTACTTACCGTTCTCGACCTCGAACAGCGGCCAGAAACAGGTATCGATGGCGATTCTGAGGGTCTCGATCGACTCTTCCGGTTTGATCCGCCAACCGCGATGGCACGAAGCGAGCACGCCGATGTAAGCCGGGCCTTTCACCTCGAGCGCTTTCTGCACCTTGGACATGAGGTCGCGGTAGTTGCATGGCGACGTCTGGGCGACGTAGGGTATGCCGTGCGCGACCATTATCTCGGTAAGATCTTTCCTATGTCCCTGTTTGCCCGGGACGACTTTGCCGGCGGGACTCGTGGAGGTGGCCGCTCCCACGGGTGTGGCGCTGGAACGCTGGATACCGGTGTTCATGTACGCCTCGTTGTCGTAACATATGTAGACCATGTCGTGACCGCGTTCCATCGCGCCGGAAAGGGACTGTATCCCGATATCGTAAGAGCCGCCGTCGCCGCCCATCGCGATGAACTTGTACTCCTCGTTGATCTTGCCCTTCTCTTTAAGTGCCCTGTAGGCGGTTTCGGCGCCGGATATGGTTGCCGCGACGTTCTCGAAGGCGCTGTGAATGTAAGAGCAGCGCCACGCGCTGTATGGATAGATAGTGGTGACCACCTCCATGCAGCCGGTCGACAGTCCGCAAACCAGGTGGTAATCGGAAGCGGCGAGCAGTATCTGCCTCAACGTGGTCGCGCACGCGCATCCCGCGCACGCCCGGTGACCGCCGGAGAGCAGGTCCTGTTTCTTGGCAAGTTCCTTAAGGCTTACAGCCATTTTCATCCTCCTATTCTCTTACTCCAACGTAGCGAACGCGGGGCTCGACGTTTCCCGCGAGCAGATCTTCAAAAACCGGCCGAAAGAGTCCGGGAGTCATATCTCGACCGCCGAGACCGTAAATACAGCTAGTCATAGGGATCTCTTTACCGCGAAGCGCCGCCAGAATCTCGAGATACACCGGCCCGCCCATTGCGCCGAACGACGCCGATTTGTCGAACACGGCGACTGCGTCAAGACCTGACAGCGCGTCGACCATCTCATCGACCGGGAACGGCCGGAACATGCGCATCTTGATCATCCCGACAGGTTCACCTTCGTCGCGGAGCATGTCAACGACGGCCTTTGCCGTACCGGCAGTCGATCCAAGCACCACGACGGCGACCTTGGCGTCGTCCATCCTGTACCGCTCTATGAACTCGTAATGCCGACCCGTAAGCTGCTCGAACTGAGCCGCGACCTCGGTGATAACAGCGGGTGCGGCTTCCATCGCTTCGACCTGCTGCCGTTTGTGCTCGAAGTAATAATCGGGCAGATCGAGCGGTCCGACCGTAATCGGGTGGTCGGGATTGAGAAGATAGTAGTCGGGTTCGTACTCACCGATGAACTCCTTGACGGCCTCGTCCGGCAGTGTCTCGAGCACCTCGGTCGTGTGGCTCAGTATGAACCCGTCGAGCGTCACCATGACCGGCAGCAGCACGTTCGGATTCTCGGCTATTCTGACGGCCTGAATCGTGTTATCGTACGCTTCTTGACAGTTCTCGCTGAACAGTTGGATCCACCCGGAGTCGCGGGCGCCCATACTATCGCTGTGGTCGCAATGGATGTTAATAGGTCCGCTCAATGCGCGGTTGACCACCGCCATAACTATCGGTAGACGCAACGATGCGGCTATATAGACCATCTCCCACATGAGCGCGAGCCCGTTGGCGCTGGTCGCAGTAGCACACCTGCACCCGGCGGCGCTTGCCCGTATCACACAACTCATCGCGCTGTGCTCGGACTCCACGAGTACGAACTTCGTTATAACCTGGCCGTTAGAGACGAAATCGGCAAACTTGTGCATCAGCTCGGTCTGCGGTGTGATAGGGTATGCAGCAACAACGTCCGGGTCTATCTGTCGAAGCGCCTCCGCGACCGAGTCGTTACCGTTAAGCGCGGTACGTATACCTTCTACTTCCTTGATTTTCTTCTTAGCCTTTGTTTTCGTAGCCACGACTGAAGCTTCCTTTCCAGAACCTCCTCACAATTGAACGCTAGGGGAACCGGACGTCGCGCCGCTCACTCTGCAGGTTCCGTCTCGCGTTCCATGGTTATAGCGACCGGTTTCGCGGGACACTCGTGCGCACAGATCCCGCATCCTTTGCAATGAACAAGATCCATTCCAACAACTTTGCCGTCCTCAATCAGTATCGCTGAGTCCGGACAGTAGATCCAGCACCGCAAACATTGAATACAGTTTTCCTCGTTGTACAAGGGCTTAAAGGTGCGCCACGAGCCGGTCTCATAATCTTCGGCGGACCCCGCCTTCACGATCATCCCGCCGCGCGGGACGTCTTTCCATCCTTTCAGCTTTGACATTTTGACTCAACAGCCTCCTCATAAGCCCGCTTGATCGCTTTCAGGTTGCTATCGACCATACTTTTCTTGAACTTCTTCGAGAACTTCTTCTCGATATCCGCGAGAACGGTTTCGAGCTTTAGAATCCCGGTCGCCTTGATTAGCGCGCCGATCATAGGTGTGTTAGGTATATCGCGTTTGAACTCGTCGAGCGATATCCCGGTTGCATCAACGACCCAAAGGTCGCGTTTTCCCGCGCCGGCCGATTCCCGCACCTTCCCGGGGTCGCGTTTCGAGTTGACGATCAAAGTCCCCGATTCCGGCAAGCCGTCGCACACGCCCGCGGTTTCCAATAGGCTCTCGTCCAGCACAACCACGACGTCCGGCTCTTCGATCGGGCAGTGGCGGCGTATCGGGACAGCCGCTATACGCGTGTACCCGCGCATGGGAGCGCCCATTCGTTCCGGACCGTAGTCCGGAAATCCTTGACTGTACTTACCCTCGTGTATAGCAGCCTCGGCGAGAAGGGTTGCGGCAGTCTTGGCGCCCTGCCCACCTCTGGCATGCCAGCGAATCTCCGTGATCTTCTCCATATCCGTACCTCTTTCTACAATAGAACAAACGTTCGGGGACACAGAACGCCGCTTTTCCAAGGCGGAGCGTCTGTAGACTTATGGCGGCAACTCCATGCACCACAGCACCCGTGTAGCACCGCGCAAGTTTATCACAAAACGCGCTCATAGTAAAGGCTAAAAAGGAGCGGCCGTTGAGTGAGCAGTGACACTGAGACGCCCCGCTATGGCGTCTCCTTCAGGACGTGGTGAGAATTGTCCAGACAAGCTCGGTCGAGCGCGGTCGAGACAGCGCCGCACGTGCCCAGCGATGCTTCAAGAGAGCCCTGGTGTAACGCCACATGGTTTCGACGGAGAAGCTAAATGCAAAGAGGCGTCACCCTACATGTGCTGAATGCAAGTGGAGTGGGCATAATAGAATCTCCTGAGAGGCAAAGTATCAGCCCGGAAATCGGTTCCGTGGCCTTCTGCGGAAACCGCATGACCACTGGTTAGAGTTCATCGCTGAGTGGGCAAAGGAGGAACCAGGAAATGGCGCTTGTACACCCTGTCATAGTTCTGCCGGGCATTACGGGAACCTGTCTACGAGACGAGTATCCTATGCGGCCGGAGTTCGTGTGGAAAGTGCTCAAGAGAGACTATGAGCGGGTAGCGCTGCACCCGAACGACTTGAGGTATGAGGCGAAAGAACCTGCGCGGCTCAGGCCGGGACAGATAAACGATGTGGCGTATACGGAACTTGTGGAGGAGCTTCGCTACAACCTTAGAACGAGGGAGGACGAGGCTGTTCCCGTGTATCCATTCGGCTATGATTGGCGTATGCCGCTTGAGGTGACGGAAACGCAGCTTGACGAGTTCATTGAAGAGGTCATAGAGCGAACGAAACTTCTCCGGCATTACGACAAACTGGGGTACTGTGAGGATGCAAAGGTGAACCTGGTAGGCCATTCGATGGGGGGATTGGTGATCACCGGTTACCTTGAGCACAAGGGCAGAAGTGCTCCGGTGAATAAGGTGGCAACACTGGCTGCGCCCTATCGGGGATCGTTCGAAGCGGTGATCAAGGTTGCCACAGGGACGGCGAATCTTGGCACCTCGCCGCCCAGTTCGCGGGAACGTGAGGCAGCACGAGTTACTCCGTCACTGTATCATCTTCTGCCGAGTTTCAGTGGAGGAGTCCAGTCTGATCCAGGCATTCCTAGATCTCTTTTCAATCCGGGTGCGTGGCAGCCGAGCGTGGTGGATTCGATAGCGGAATTTATCCGCCTTAAGGGTCTGCCGACGAAACAAAGAAAGCGAGATGCCAGAAAACTGTTCGCTCAACTGCTTGCTGATGCCAGGAGCCATCGCGCGCGGATCGACCGGTTCAGGTTGGAGGATGCAGGATTGAACGAGGACGATTGGCTGGCAGTCGTGGGCGTTGACGCAGTGACGAGGGTTCGTCTTAAGATTGTCAAGCGAGGCGGTGTGCCGGATTTCGACTTCAGTTCCGATGACCGTCAGAATAGATGGGATCCCCAAAACCCGGCTCATGTCCGCAGACTCACAGGGGACGGTACTCTTCCGTTCGAGGGATCAGTGCCGGCTTTCTTGAAGAAAGAGAATCTGGTTTGTGTGACACCCGACGATTTTTATTACTGGGAACTTCAGGACCGGGTGTTCATGAAGGTGGCGGGATTCCATGGAATTATGCCCAACATGAACATGTTGCACCGGTTGCTTGTCAGGTTCTTCACAGGCCGGCCGGATAGGCGCGGGAGCACGTGGGGACGTCGTGCGCCGGGAGTTGAGAACTGGCGGCCTCCGCTCGGTTTGCGAGAGAAAAGTCAGCGGTGTCAGGTCGAAGGCTAGAATCGCTGCGGAGCCGCCGTCCGGGTCGGTCTACATTAGCGGGTCGACCTTTCTGATCTAGAAGACCTCGAACTCGTTGCTCCTGTTGATGTATTTCCGGATCGCCTGAACGGCGGAATCGGCAGTGAGTTCGAGTATACTCAACAGTCCGGGGTACTTAGCAGCGATCGCGTCTGCATTCTCGCCTGTTGCGGCGTCAGTGGCGATCTTGTCTGCAAGCGAGATGATAGCGGCAAACGGGGGTCCGGTCTGCGCGAGTTCCGGTTTGTGATGGAGCCGAATGGCCTCTGACATCTCCGGCGGGAACTGCCAGTGATCCGCGAGAAGGAACCCGATCTCCGCGTGCGATACGCCGAGTTCTTCCTCCTCTACAACGACGCTGTCGGCCCCTTCCTCTTCGACCCGCGCAGCTATTCTGATGTACCTTTCGAGCATGGCGTCCACGAGAACGAGCTTGCCTATGTCGTGCAGCAGGCCGGCGGCGAAAATGCCGGCGCTGTCTTTGAGCGCGCACCGCTTTGCCACGACGGTTGCCGCGGCGGCGCACCGCGTGGAGTGTTTCCGGAACCGTTCGTAATCAAACTTCTTGTTTGCTGCAAACATCTCGAGCGCGCGCACGGATAGAGCTATCTGGTAGGTTTCCCTTAATCCGAGCCACGCAATCGCCTGCGTGATATCGGCTATCTTTCGCGAGAAACCGTACGCGGCGGAATTTGCCACCTGCAGCACCTTGCCTGCTACCGCGGGATCGGTTGATATGATGCGTGCCACGTCGCTCGCGGACGAAAGCGGGTCAGCCATCTCCGCTCGGACGCGTTCGAGTACCGCCGGCAAGGTGGGCAACGCGTCTACTCGCCTGATTATCTCAGTGACCCCCGAGAGATGGAGCGCTGCCTTGGGGATAACCGTCGGTTCAATCTTGGGCGGAGCGGCCGGTTGACGATCGGGAACTGTCTTGGATTTTGCGTAATAGCTGTCTATACCTTCTCGCACGTCGCTCGCAGAACAGAGCACCGGCTTTATCTTCAGGCCGGTTATCTCGCTCAGCTCTTCCAGAGTAGCTTGGTCCAGTGGACACACCATCGCAACCGTCAGAAGTCTGCCAAGCTTGTCTATGGGGAGCAGTTCGTGCTTGCGGGCCAAGTCCGCCGGCACCAGCTTGATAATCTCGTTGCCAATCTCGTAGTTGGCGATGTTGATATTCGGCACGCCCGAACGCTGCGCCAGAAACTCCAGAAACGTGTCCTCGTCCAGATAGCCCAGGTTTATCAGAGTGCCGACGATCTTACCGCCCTGCTTCTTCTGCACCTCGAGCGCTTCGTTGACCTGCTCCTGTGTCACGAGCCCATCCCACACAAGCAACTCGCCGATGCGTCTTTTCTCAACCATCAGTTATCTCCCTCGTCGGAGTCAAGTCCCGCAGTGTGACCTTTCCTGGCCGCTCTTTCTGGTGCTTGTCTCCCGCTGTTTGTCGTCAGACTTCAAGCGCCTGGTTTGCCGACATTGGCGGGCAAAGATATCACTTGTACTTGTCGGTAAGACAAACCAAAATGAGTAGGCCAATACAACTGAGCAGTCCAAGCAGTCCCCAGGCTCCGTGGTAGCCCTTTCCTTTTGCATATGCACAACAACCCCAGATGAAAAGAACCGCGCCAGCCAAAGAGAGAATCACCCCTAGCATCACGTCCCCAGATTCCGAGACGATTGCCATACGCCCGATGATTTGCGCGAGGAGACCTAGGCCCACACCGAGGTTCGTTCGAGTCTTGTACTCAGCTAGCACATCGTCTCCTTTCCCCGTTGCTGGCACGAGTCGAGCCGCGCTATTTCCACTTTGCCAGTGCGGCTATTCGTCACACCGCACACCGGTGTGCTGGAATTTGGCCTGCACTTGCTATTTCGCGTGGAAAACACACGGCCTTGCGTCTGTTGCCAGCAATTCGGGTTTACGGTTGAGCAGAAGTGACCTACTCTCCCGCTCACGGTCCGGCCCTGCGGCCCTGCTTACTTCGCGGTCCTGCGGTTCCCGGTACACTGGCCCAGTCTGATGCCGCTTACTTAACCTCCACCGCTTTTATACAATCAATCCCCATGAAATAACCGGAAGAATCCGGGTTTTTGCCGACTATTCTGAAAGCAAGGACATGAGACTCTGAACTTTCTACTGTTATTCTTCCAAGCTTGAGCCCGGGCTCGCGTTCGACCTTCTGCGAGTAACCGTCAAATGGTTCGGCGAGCGGTTTGTCGTCTAGCAACACCTGAACGATCCCGTAATCGGGCGCTCTCGTGAAGAGCACGGTCAGGTCATACGACGATGTTTCTTCGCCAGTGGGAACCGTGATCGTCAGCATATCGCCGACCTCATCCGCCTTGAAAAGAAGCTGGCTTCCGCCGCTCCATTCTCCGTCGAACCGTGCCATATCCTGCGCCTCGACCTTGTCGTCGCCGGCGTCCACGAGCGGTACAATCTCCTCGCCCTCGTACGCGTCGGCTTCACGATAGCCATGTTTCGGCCAGCGCTCCTTAGCGGGCGGCAGCTCGGGGAACGGCACGTGCGGTTCCGTCTGATACCAGTAAGCGACCGATGAGAAGTTGTCGCTGCGGTTGTTAGCGTGGCCGTGCTCGATGGTGACAGTGATGCACTGGTCGAACGGTATCGGGTCCTCAATATGGTACCTGTAAACGTTCCAGTGGGCGCCCGTCTCGTGCTGGCCTCTCAGCGGAAGACCGAAGTAGAGGTTACTGAAGGTTTCCCCGTACCCCCACGCGCCGCAGAAGTAATCCTCGGAACCCGTACCGTGAAGGCTCGGGAACTCTTCGCCGTCTACGTATATCATGTCGTCGCCTTCGCCCCACCATCCATCGGCGTTCAGTTCCACCGACAGGCTGCATCCAACGTAGTGTCCTCTGCCCGCCGCGGATACAAGTAGATAGTTCTCATCCGGTCGGCACGGCATTTCCTGGCGATATTGCGCGTGGAACCGCGCGATGTTCTCGGGAAGGGCGTCGTACTTCTGATAATCTATGTAATAGTAGAAAGCGCCAACTTCCACGGCGCCTTCGTTGGTTAGCGTGATTTTTGCACCGTCGCCGAAGGGCATCCGCCAGAAACAGTTCAATCCGCGATTCGTGCCGAGCGCGAGCGGTTTGGACGAATACTGGTAGTATTTGCCGTGTCCAAGCCCGAAGAAATCGCCTATGGGTGCCTCGACGGACGGATCTTCCTCGCCGTCCCAGTACATCCTCAACACTAGGTTGCGCAAATGGAACTCGTCTCTGGAGGCTATAGTCACCCAGATGTGCGTGATAGCGCCGGCACCGTCGATCTCGGCGAGCACGCGTTCCTCGCGCGGCTTGATCGGGTTCGTCTGGCCGCCGTCGGCGTTACCACCGGTCACGTCGGCACTCGATACGCGCAGCGCTTTGAAACTCTTCAGTTCAGGCAGATTCCCAAGCACACCGTCCGTGGAAGGTTCCGCCGGACGGATTCGCACGCTCATCAAACCTCCCCGGGATCCGGGGATACATCCGGCTGCCATCGCGAAAGCGAGCCCTACCAAGATCACACGGAATTGACGTTTGGCAAGCATTTTGCGGCCTCCTTCGTTACCTATCTCCTTCCGGCAGCTTCAAAACGGTAGTGTATCACGCGCTCGACCGCGTGTCAATGTTGGGAAAGCTGCCTAACGTCGCCGTTTGTATTGACAGCGGATGGTGAGCCATGCAATAATGAGGAACAGAAAGAGAGTCGGGGAGAGAGAGCTATCTATCAAGTAGAACTCGCGCTAATTGCAGAGTCCCGCATTGCGGCAAGAGGACTGAGCGAGCGGGGCTCTGTCTGCCGGCGACGGTTTCTGTATCCATGTGAACGAAAGGCGGGAATGGGTCTGAGTTGCATTTCTTCCGGGAGGCGCTTATCATGACCACACTTCGATCGTTGCTGAGAAATGGCGTATTGTTCCTGGTTTTAGGCGCAATCGTTGTCGGATTGTCGCAGGGGGCGTGCGGCACAGATCTGGACGACTATGTAGCGGCGCCGGATCCGAGCTATAGCTATACTCTGCTCGCGACAGTCCCGGGTGCGGGATACACCGACTACATCGTCGACATGACCTCCCAGACCTGGCTGACACCCGCGGAAGTCGACCGCACGTTGTGGCAGCACTACCTCGTTATCACGGTGCCGGATACCGTGGTCGGCACTACCGCCCTGCTCCGGATAGGTTCCGGGAGCAACGGCGGCGGCGCGCCGGGCGGGAACGACAGCGGGCTTATCAGCATCGCGCTGAGCACCAATAGCGTAGTCGGTTACTTGCGCCAGGTTCCTAACCAGCCGCTGACTTTTACCGGTGATGTACCGCGGGTGGAGGACGCCCAGATCGCCTACGCATGGGACCAGTTTCTTCGTGGAGCGGACTCAGTGTGGCTGTCGCGGATGCCGATGACGAAAGCGGCGGTCCGCGCTATGGACACCATCACCGCAATTGCCGCAGACGAGGCGTCGGTTACGGTGGATTCCTATGTCGTCACGGGCGCGTCCAAACGCGGCTGGACCACCTGGACGACGGCGGCGGTGGATTCGCGCGTCGTTGCTTTCGCACCGCAGGTGATCGATCTGCTCAACATCGAACCTTCGTTCGTGCACCATTATTCTGCACTGGGCCACTGGGCGCCTGCCATCTGGGATTACGTGATAATAGGAATCCCGCAGTGGTTCGGTACGAGACCGTTTCAGGACTTGCTGGACCTCGTTGACCCCTATTCGTATCGTGCCCGCTACACCGTGCCGAAGTACATCATCAACTCTTCCGGGGACCAGTTTTTTCTGCCCGACTCATCACAGTTTTACTTCGACGATCTCCCCGCCGAGAAACATATTCGGTACGTGCCTAATACGGGCCACGACCTGAACGCGTCGGCGTGGGACAGTTTTGAGGCGTGGTACTGGGCGATCCTGACCGGCACGTCCCGGCCGCAGTTTTCGTGGACGAAAGAGGTCGACGGGTCGATCACTGTGAACACCACCGGGCCCGCACCGGGGCAGGTGTTTCTGTGGCAAGCCACCAATGCGAGCGCAAGAGATTTCAATATCGACAACGTCGGGGCAATTTACACCAGTTCCGTGCTGGCGCCCACTGTACCGGGGGAGTACCATGCACAAGTTGCCGCGCCACCTTCGGGTTGGACCGCATTTTTCGTCGAGCTGACGTACGCCAGCGGTGGACCCCACCCGTTTGTATTCACCACCGAGGTAAGCGTCGTCCCTGATACGTATCCGTCCTCCTTCGACCCCGACACCGACGGAGACGGGTTACCGAACAGTTCCGATCCTGACGACGATGATGACGGGGAACCTGACACGACGGATTATCGGCCGCTCGACACGGACAACGATGCGCTTCCAAACCCGATCGATACCGACGATGACGGCGACGGCATGTCGGACATGGACGAAGGAACCGACGACGTTGACGGCGACGGGCTGCCGAACTGTCTCGATACCGATTCGGACGGTGACGGCGCTTCGGACGCCATGGAAGTTGCCTGGGGTACCGACCCGTACGATAAGAATGACGTGCCGATGACACCGCTGGCCGGGTGGCCGGTCGCGTTGGTCCTGTTGGCGGCCGGTATTCTGGTGATATGGGTTTTCCACGCGCGTGGGCGGAGCGTGCCTGGGCCTTGACGGCCACGGATTCGAGAGGATGAGACTTATTTATGAAGTGCGATGGTGCGGTGAATCTCTTATAGGAGGAGTCTATTGTGGTTAAACGTCGATACTTGCCGAGGACCGGCGTATTCTTTCTGGCTTTGGCGACGGCTATTGTCGGATGGACACAGCCGGCGGCGGCGACATCCCTCGACGACTACGTGGCCGAGGCGGACGCGAACTATACTTACAGCCCGACCGGCTCACCGATCACCGGCACGGGATACACTGCGTACGTGCTGGATATGACGTCCCAATCGTGGCGGTCGTCTCCAGCGGAAGTGGACAGAAACCTGTGGCAGCATTGGCTGATCGTGGTCGTGCCTGACACGGTGAGCTACACGAAAGCGCTCCTGTTCATAGACGGAGGCGACAACGGCGGGTCTCCTCCGACGTCGATCGATTCGGACCTTGCGCTGTTGGCGGTTGGTTCTCAGTCGGTGGTGGCGGATTTGAAAATGATACCCAACCAGCCGCTGGTCTTTCCCGACGAACCCGACCCGCGCTACGTTGTAAGTGGTCGCGAGGAAGACGAAATGATTGCTTACACCTGGGACAAGTACCTTCAGCTCGGTGATGACAGGTGGCCCGCACGTCTGCCAATGACGAAAGCGGTGGTGCGCGCCATGGACGCAGTTCAGGACTACTGCAGCGACAGCCTGGCTTTGACAATCGACGGATTCGTGGTAGCCGGCGGGTCGAAACGCGGCTGGACGACCTGGACGACTGCGGCAGTGGACTCGCGGGTCGAGGCGATCATGCCGATAGTCATTGACGTGCTCAACGTGGAAGTGTCGATGCAGCACCACTACCAGGCTTACGGTTTCTGGGCTATGGCCATACAAGACTATTGTGACATGAACATCATGGATTGGATCGGCACGACGGAGTTCGAGGCGCTCATGGACATAGTCGATCCGTACGCCTACCGAGACCGGTACACGATGCCCAAGTACGTCGTGAACTCGACCGGCGACCAGTTCTTCCTGCCTGATTCAGCGCAGTACTATTTCGACGAACTACCGGGAGAGAAGTATCTTCGGTACGTGCCCAACTCCGACCACGGCCTCGGAGGTTCGGATGCCGCTTACAGCTTGCTGGCGTACTATCATGCCTTCTTGAACGGTACGCCGCGTCCTCAGTTCTCCTGGACGTTGGAGAACGACGGCTCGATCCGCGTGCAGACCGTTGATGCACCTACCCAGGTCAACCTGTGGCAGGCGACCAACTCGTTGGAACGGGATTTCCGTCTGGACACCATCGGTGCGGCTTGGAGCAGTTCCGTCCTGAGCGACCAGGGTGGCGGGGTGTACGTGGGCCAGGTGCCTGAGCCGCCGACCGGGTGGACGGCGTTCTTCGTCGAACTGGTATACCCGAGCGGCGGGGCGTTCCCGTTCAAGTTCACGACCGAGGTGCGGGTTGTGCCCGACAGCCTGCCATATCCCGTTGAAGTCGGCGGCAGCGGGTACCGCACGTCGGTCGGTAGTGGCGCGGACGAGGTGCCGGTCGTCGTGGTCAGCGGGACGCCTTACGAGATGGGCTACCATTACGGCAGCCTGATGAAAACCGAGGTGCAGACTTTCATCACGCAATTTCTCGGTTTCGTGCAGACCGCGGATCCGGTGAGGTACAGCAACGCGAACCTGGACGCCGCCTGGGACTCGATCGCGCCGTACGTGGACGAACGGTACAAACAGGAGCTGCACGGTCTGGCTGCCGGCGCTGATATGGACGCTGAAGCCGATTATCTGACGCTCAGACGGGCTTTGACGGCGCCGGTTGTGGGCGACTACTCGTGCAGCTCGATCGCGGTGTGGAACACGGCGAGCGCGAACGGCCATCTATACCAGACCCGTAACCTGGACTGGGAGCTGAGCGTGGGTGCGCACGACTATCCGTGTATCGTTGTCTATATGCCGGACGAAGGAGTATCGCACGTGAACGTGTCGTTCGCCGGGCTGGTCGGGTCGCATACCGGCATGAATGTCGAAGGGATTGTGCTGGCGGAAATGGGCGACTCGCCCGGGAGCGAGTACCCGTTCAACCTCAACGGCAACCACTTCACGATGATGTTTCGCGAGATCCTATATGATGCCGAGAGCCTGACCGACGCGGTCGATATTATCAGCTCGACACAGCGGATCAAGAGGTACCATTACGTTGTCGGTGACGGGAGAAACGAGCTGGCCGCCGTCAAGATAAAGGCGCATGCGCCGGAGACGCCGCCCGACGACCTAGTCATCTGGACGGACAACGATCCGGCAGATGAGTTTGCGCCTGACGTGATGGTGGACGTTGTGTACAACGACGAAGGTCGTGGGGCGTTCCCCGCCATCCAATCCGGCCATGGGTCGCACGACCATAATACGATGATCGCGTTGGCGAACAGCATTCCGATTGTCGGCTCCAACGTCATGGACGTCGTGTATGACGCGACGAG
>Ga0180437_10003675_pt1 | contig 22561 bp, 15 predicted proteins | sample SS_ome_4_FD_132410 | JGI IMG/M metagenome (GOLD analysis project Ga0180437, IMG submission 132410) | Hypersaline lake sediment archaeal communities from the Salton Sea, California, USA - SS_3_D_1 metaG | ecosystem: Environmental > Aquatic > Non-marine Saline and Alkaline > Hypersaline >...
GCAAAGCGAACCCGGCCGCGGCACGCAGTTCAGCATCAAGCTGCCCACGCTGGCCCGGCTCTCCGTAGTGCCCGTCGAGGGAACGGTTGAGCGGTGAGCCTGACGACGCGGCGGGATGGGTCTCGCGCGGAACGGGGTTCTAGTCCGCCGGCAAGTCATGTTGTATCATCGCCGAGATGAACACCGAGCCGAGCCAATACGACGATTCGCCTCAACCTTCCTTCGAGGCTTTGATCATCGACAACGACCAGACTCACGCCGAGACGGTGGCCGAAAGCCTTTCGCGCAAAGGATTTTCGTGTGACGTCGCGACGTCCGGCTCGGAAGGCGTCAAGCGGATCGACGAGAAGCCGTACGACGTCATCATTACCGACTTAGTGATGAATGACGTCGACGGTTTGGGGGTGCTCGCCCACGCAAAGAAGGAGCAGCCCGAGGCCGAAGTGATCTTGATGACCGGCCACGGCACGATCCCTTCGGCGGTCACGGCCATGCAGCAGGGGGCGTTCAACTATCTGCTCAAGCCGCTGGATTTGGGGCAGCTCCGCGCGGTGGCCGAGCGGGCGGCGGAGAGCGCGCGGCTGCGGCGGACCAACGTCGAGCTCAACCGCCGGTTGGATGAACGGTTCGGTTTCGAAGGCGTCGTCGGCGACAGCCCCCAGATGCGCGAGGTCATCGAGCGGCTCAAGCGGATTGCCCCCACCAATGCCAGCGTGCTGATCCAGGGAGAGACGGGCACGGGCAAGGAGTTGGTGGCCCAGGCGATCCACCAGAACAGCCCCCGCAAAAACCGCCCCTTCGTCGCGCTCAATTGCGCCGCCCTGAGCGAGAACATCCTTGAAAGCGAGCTGTTCGGCCACGTGAAGGGGGCGTTTACCGACGCCTCGACGGACCGGGTGGGCAAGTTCGAGTACGCCCACGGTGGCACCCTCTTCCTGGACGAGGTGGGCGACATGCCCCTGCCCACCCAGATCAAGCTCCTCCGCGTCCTCGAAAACGGCGAGATCACCCGCGTCGGTTCCAATGATCCCATCAAGGTCAACGTGCGGATCCTCTCGGCCACAAACCAGAACCTGGAGGAGGCGATTCGAGCGGGCACGTTCCGCAACGATCTTTATCATCGGCTGAAGGTGGTCACCGTTCGCCTGCCCAGCCTTTTGGAACGCGGCGCCGACATTCCCATTCTCATCGACCACTTCATCAAGCTGTTCGCCAAAAAGCACGGCAAGCAGATCAAGGGCGTGGTGCCCGCCGCCCGCCGCAAGCTCCTCTCCTACGACTGGCCGGGCAACGTCCGCCAGCTTCGCAACGTGGTCGAGAGCATGGTGGTAGTCGACTACGACGGATTGATGGACCTCGACGACCTGCCCGAAGAGCTCGCCGAGCCGGCCGAGCCCGAGGTCCAACCGTCGACCGCCTCCCTGGCCGCCCTTGTAGGAAAACCCCTGGACGAACTGGAGCGGCTCTTTATCGGCGAGACCCTCCGCGTTACCGGCGGCAACCGCGAAGAGGCGGCCAATATGCTGGGGATTGGAGAGAGGACGCTCTATCGGAAGATCAAAGAATACGAACTATAGGAACGTGGCCGCGTGGCCGTGGACGCGGTTACAGTGGCTCACGCGGCGGCGCGGGAGCCGACCGACCGATCCAACAAGCCGACCGTTGCCGAACTGACCGTGAAAGGAGCCTTCTCGATGAACCGAGCACCAAGACACGTCCTTGCAGCCTTCACTGCCGTCCTTCTGCTGGCCTGGCCGTTTGCGTCGCACGCCGCCGCCGCCGAGTCCCGGGCTGCCGCCAAGACTGAAGCCAAGGCGCCCGCCCAGAGGGAGCCTGCACTCGCAAACGTCCCCTACGGCGAGCACGAGCGGCAGGTGCTCGACTTCTACAAGGCCGAGTCGTCGCTGCCTACGCCGCTGCTGTTCTTTATCCACGGGGGCGGTTGGGTGGGGGGAGACAAGGCCCGCGTCGCCAATCTCGACAAATACCTGGCCGCGGGAATCTCCGTGGCCTCGATCAATTATCGCTACGTCACGCAAGCCCAGACCGCCGGCGTCAAGCCGCCCGTCCAGTGGCCGCTCCACGACGCCGCCCGCGCGCTGCAATTCGTCCGCAGCAAGACCGCCGAGTGGAACATCGACAAGGCCCGCGTCGCCGCCTCGGGCGGATCGGCGGGCGCGTGCTCGAGCCTGTGGCTGGCCTTTCACGACGATCTGGCCGACCCGCAGAGCACCGATCCGGTGGCGCGCGAATCGACGCGGCTGTGGTGCGCCGCCGTGGCGGGCGCCCAGACGACGCTCGATCCGCAGCAGATGAAAGAGTGGACGCCCAACAGCCGTTACGGCGGCCACGCGTTCGGCTTCATGCCCGACCCCAAAGACACCAAGACGCGCGACACGCAGTTTGCCCGTTTCCTCGCGGCGCGGGAGGGGATCCTGCCGTGGATCAAGGAATACTCCCCCTACGAACACGTCACCGCCGACGATCCGCCGATTTACCTTTTCTACTCCGCCCCGCCCGCCCTGGGGCAGGAACAGAAAGACCCCACCCACACGGCCAACTTCGGCGTGAAGCTCGGGGAGAAGCTCGGCAGCGTCGGCGTCGAGTGTGAGCTTGTTTATCCCGGCGCCCCCGACGTGAAGCATCCGCAGGTGTATGATTATTTGATTGAGAGACTCAAGGCGGAGGGGAAAAGATGATCCGGTTTGTCTTCTTGGCGTTCACCGCCCTGCTGCCGGCTTCGCTGGCCGCGCTCGAGGCATCCGAGGCGTCCGAGCCGGCGGTCAAGCTCGCCGTCTTTGACGTCGACGCGACGCCGCCCTTGGGGTCGGCGATGGCCTACGATCCGGTCAGGCGGCTCGACGAAATGACGCTCCGCTGCCGGGGGATTGTTCTGCTCGCAGCAGACAAGCCGATCGTCCTCTGTGCGGTGGACTGGATTGGCATATCCAACCAGGGGCAAGACGTTTTTCGCGACGCGTTGGCCGAGGCGGCCGCAACGACCCGCGACCGCGTGGCCGTGCACACCGTGCACCAGCACGATGCTCCCGGATGCGACTTCTCGGCCGAGCAGATCATCCGGGAATTCGAGCTGGCAGACTACGGCCGATACGAAGGGACTTTTCATCGTCAGGTCATCCGGCGCGCCGCCGACGCCATCCGCGCGGCGCTGCCGGCGGCACAACCCGTCACTCATTACGGTTGCGGCGTCGCGGAGGTGAAGGAAATCGCTTCGAATCGCCGCATTCTGGGGCCCGACGGCCGCGTGCGGGCGACGCGCTACACGACCACGAGAGACCCGGCGCTGCGCGCCGAGCCGGAAGGAGTGATTGATCCGCAAGTGTCGTTGCTTTCCTTCTGGAACGGCGAGGAACCGCTCGCCGTGCTCAGCTACTACGCCTGCCACCCCCAAAGCTATTACCGCACGGGCGTTCCCAGCCCCGACTTCCCCGGCATCGCAAGGTTCGTTCGCGGCCAGGCCGTGCCGGAGGCGCTGCATGTCCACTTCACCGGCGCGGGCGGCAACATCGGCGCCGGCAAATACAACGACGGCGCCAAGGAAAACCGCATGCTGCTTGCACTCCGCCTCGCCGACGCCATGAAACAGGCGTGGGCGTCCACGCAAAGGCATCCGCTGGCTCCCGGCGACGTCGGTTGGCAAAGCGTGCCGGTGCGTCTGCCGCCGGCGCCGCACCTGAACGCGGCCGACCTCGCGGAGACGATAAAGACGCAACCCTCGCGCGAGCAGCTCGCCGCGGTCGACCAGCTTGCCTGGCTGAGGCGCTGCGAGTCGGGGCACGCCATCGACCTTTCCTGTTTGCGCGTCGGTGCGGCCCGCGTCTTGCACATGCCGGGCGAGCTCTTTGTGGAGTATCAGCTCGCGGCCAAAGCGTTGCGTCCCGACCTGCACGTCGCCATGGCCGCCTACGGCGACGGCGGTCCGGGGTACATCGGCACGGCGGTGGCCTACCTCGAAGGAGGCTACGAAGCGAGCCCCCGAGCCAGCAACGTGGACCCAAAGGTGGAGCAAGTGTTGACGGCTGCAATGAAGAGGCTCCTGGAAGCAGAGTGATCGCACCGCTTCAAGACGAGGCTCGCAGCGTGGTTGAAGGCCGCCGCAGTCACCACCCAATGCGGGCTTCTCACGCTTGCTGAGACAATCTGACTTTGGTAGGCTCAGTCAAAGGCAAGCTTGTGCCGACCGCAGCGTTCACCGCGATTGAGGGCCTAGCTCTTTGCCTACCCCCTATCCAGAATTTGGCGGCGCGTAAACGCCCCTGACGGGACGGTTTCAAAAAGATGCCGCCGGCCAGGACCGTATGGCCCCGCCCGTTGCTCGGCCGCAGGGAGCCGAACCGCCCATACAATCTTGACGGCTACCTCGCCGGGGTGCCGTAACGACCTCCTGTGCTCGTGCTTCGCCTTTGACAGCTCGGGCTCTTGTTTTCGCTTTTGCACGGGTATTTGCGCTTTTGCGAAAAATGGGAGAATGTTTCGCCTGGGCGGTTGACAATCGGTGCTGGTGTCGCTAGGGAAGCAAGTGGATCGGTGGTGTACTCCGGGGGACCAAACACGGGAGGGCAGGAAAGTAAAACCATCGAACGTGCGATCGCCTCGTGGCTGCATTGCAGTGACCTCTGTTTGGGTCAGCCTCCTGTTGGTGCTACTGCCAGCGGCAGAAGCGACTGCTTCCCTGTATTCTTATAAAGCGGGCGTCCCGGACTACTCGCAATACCTGGACCCTAACTGGTCTTCGTACTGCGGACCTACTGCCGCTGCAAATTGGCTCGATTACTACGAGTCGCGCGGTTATCCAGATCTGATCCCTCCAGGGACAGGAACACACGCTCTCATCGAGAACCTCGCGGCCGATATGAATACCAATGCCACTGAACCTGGTACTCTTTTTTTCGATGCTGTTTCAGGAATCCAGGAGTATATCGACGATCACGATTCGGGGCCAAGTAACAGGCCAGACGGGTTGAGTGTCAGCTATCAGGTCGGTACGGAGTTAGCTGACGGCACCATCGTAGGCGAACCGCCCACCTGGGGCTGGTTCACAACGGAGCTTCTGCGCTGCGAAGGCATCATCTTCTGTTTCGGACTTTACAGTGAAGGTACGCGCGTAGGCGGGCACTACACTTCTGTGGTTGGCTATGGCGAGAGCTTTACGGACGTCAATTCCAACGGAACATGGGATACGGGCGAGCCCTTTGAGGACACAAACGAAAACGGCAACTACGACGAGAATTCTGTGCCGATGCACGACCCCGCCTACGATCAAGACCCGCAAAGTCAGACGGGGGATGACTACTACTTGGTCGACACTTCTGGTCCTCTAATGACCTTCACCTATTTCGCCGAATGGTATTCGGACACGTTTACGGTGAAAGTTGAGGGCGTAATCGCGATATCGCCGGTCCCCGAAGCCTCCGCCTTCCTCACCTGGGGCGGCCTCGTCGGACTGGGGCTGATCGGCGGCTGGTGGCGACGGCGGTGTCGCCGGGGATAAAACCCGGGGTAGGCCGTCCGCGCCGTTCCGGTGCGAAGCGCACGACTTTTCGATTTGGAGCGAATCCCGAAGGGACGCTATAGCTATAGATGCGATCCGACCGTGGGGGCCAGCGGGATGGCTGCCGTTGCTTCGCCTGCCGGTCGCGTGGGAAAAGAGGGGGAAGTCGGGGTGCAGCTTCCCGACTTTTCCAGACCGCTCTGGTCTGGTAGACTTGGGTACGACGCTACCTCGCTCGCTTTGGCGTCTGGTGGTGTCACTGACACCCGCTCGCACCACTGGGCGGGTGTCTTTTCCTGAGCAGACAACCCGGTGCGTGCCCGGAAAGGTGTCTGTCAGGAGAAGGCGACCCAGAGCGAGTGCCGTAAGCTATTGCCAGAAAAGCACTTGGGGACGTAGCTCAATTGGGAGAGCACCGGCTTTGCAAGCCGGGGGTTGGCGGTTCGAGCCCGCTCGTCTCCACTTGTCCTAAATTTTGCCGAATGCTGGATTTAGGATACTCGCCTGCGTCGGGCGGTGCGGCCTGGAACCCCTTCGACAAGTGGTAGGTCCACCACTCAGGGCCTCTTGGGGAGCCGCATCATGCCCAGAAAGCCGGGGCACAGTCCGGACGGCCGAAAATCGATGTCAGCGACGCAAGGGTTGTGGTGGCGAAGAAGCCGTCCGCCAGGACGCTGATTTCCCACATCGGGACGGGAACGGGCAACGAGTAGCCCCCGGCGGCATCGGTCGTGGTTTGCTCCATCTCGATTCCGAATTTGGTGCCGCGTACGTGCATGGCGAGCTCTATCGGACAACCTTTCGCGGGCCGGCCATCGGCAAGCGTCCCTGTTCGTCCGTCTTTGCCGCCAAGCGTATGGGAACAGAGTAGCCGCCGCGATGCCCTGGCCGATCCGCGCCCATTACCGCCAGCTCTGCCACCCCGCGCATGAGGAACTGGTGGTCGGGGCGCTTCAGGGCGTGCTCGGCCTGAGGCCGCGGGTGATGGTAAAAACCTCGCCGCCGATGGAAATCACCCGCCGCTGCGACCACCAAGGCCGCTTCGAGTGGCTCGCGCTGGTGAACCACTCCGGCGCGAGCGGCACCGCCATCCACCGGCCGATCCCCATTCACGACATAGAAATCGACATCAACCCGCTCCGCCCCATCACCTCCGCCCGCCTCTTATCCGCCAACCAAACGCTCGACCACCAAACCACCAACACCCACACCCGCTGCACACTCCCAACCCTAACCCACTACGAAGTGCTCCTCCTCCAATACGCCGACTGACCGCCGCTCGTAGTGACCGCATTCATGCGGTTTTCTGCAGCGTTCGAAGTGCCAGTGAACATGAGTTGGAAGGACAAGAAACGTTAGAGAGCACGATCTCCGCCTTTCCTTCCCCACCAACGATCATACTATCCTCATGACACGCCAAACAATCACACGAGTAACACGGTGGCTGAAACGACCTGTCACGTGTTACTGTTGTTAATGCGAGTTTCATCGTCGCCGGAGGAAGTTGCACTAGAACGCATACGACGAAGCCTTGAAAGAATCATCGACCCAAGCATTGAACTAGCGATCCCGATTATAAACGAGATGATTCTCTCCAGCCATATTCGGGACGCCTGTGAACGGAACTGCGCAGAGAAGACAGCTTGAACGACCTTGTCGTCGGCTTCCACGATCGGGCGAAGCTGTTCGGATTGAGATCGTAACCTGTGAAGCGTGTCGTTCTGTTCGACTAGAGCTTCTCGCTGTGATTCAATGAACCGCCGAAGATTGTTGAGCTGCTGTTGCGTCGCATCTAGCTGCGCGATCTGTTCCGCATAGGTCTCCGGTACATCGAGTCTCGCAGGCCGGTGAACAAACCAATACCAAATGCCCGCAACGACTACGACAATGACCAGGCAGCCAGCCCCGTCGCTGTTTCCCGCTGTACTAGCGGCCGATCGTGAACGCCGAGTTGAGTTGCTTCGTGATGGCATTGGAGTTATCGCTTTAGACACGTAACCACTGTTTACCGCGCAGCCCCAAAGGGGAAGGGACGGAGACATCCTACTTTGTGCGAAAAGCAGAATGTCCGCTGTTCCCTCCCTGATCGCGATGGCGGGCTGGATGCGGTTGGCAGGTTACCATCGTTCCCGTCATCCCGGACGTGAGAAAACTGCGAGTACTTTCGAGCTGACAACTTCGTCGCCATTTACCGCAACCGGGATAATGTCGGGATTCCTGGCCGTGGGAAACCGGGCAGTCTTGAGGACCTCGGATAGTTCTACGCCCCAGTTCTTGGCGATTGCTTCGGCGACCGCACCCAACGGGGTATTCCATCGAAATTCTGGATAGCCGGGTTCGGATCGTTTGCGGAAATCCTCTACACAGATCTCTCTCATGTTCCCAAGCGGACCGTATTCGACAACCAGCACATTCTCGTTGAGGAATGCTTCAGGACGCTCCTTCAGAAGCTGCTGCCAGTCCGACTGGTTCACGACGATGATGCTGTCTGGCAAGCCACTCCGCCCCTCGACAGCGCCGAACGACAAGTGGCCTGTTGCGTCTTGGGCGATCGGCAGTGGACCCGTCGCTCCCCCAACTGATCGAATGCCCATTGACGCGAGTAAGAGGTGCTTTGTTGAAAGACCAATGTTAGCCACCAGTCCCGCCTGCTCAGACGCCCACGCAGCGACGGCTTCTGCGTCGGCCAGCGGGCGACTATGATCTCGCAGAGCTCGCACTGCGCGTCCGAGAAGCACTCCCGCGAAAACCGTAGTCTCCGAGGCCCGAAACGCTCCCGCCGTCACCGTCCCATGCAAGTGGATGTTCCATCGCCGCCAGGTATCCTTCCCCAAACCGGATGGCGTAGCGAAGCAACCGCGTCCGAGCACGTTGCCACAACTGTCTCGAAGCGGTCGAACGCATTGAGCAAGCCGTTCGAGTGCCTCATCCGGCCAGGCGGCAGTCCTACTCACCGGCTGCGGCAGCGTACGCATTAGTAACTCGATTGCGGGAATATCTTTCCAATCTCCCGCCTTTACGGCGATGGCAGCACCGCGTCCTTCGTCAACAAACAAGTCGACATCGAGCGTTGGGCACAGCCACGCACAGAACTCAGCAAACGAAACATCCATTCGCTGCAAACCAAACTCACAGGAGTGGCGGAAGACCATCGATCTATTACGGACGGAGCTGTCGAACAACGCCTTAACTGAGTCGCTGAACCAAATGCGAACAGACGTCCCCGGCTCCGTTAGCCGTTCGTCCTCGTATGCGGCTCGGAGAATCGGCATAGACTCTACTCCGTTCACAAATTCAAGCACGCGAGTTTCACTTATGCCGTCCTCCTGCTGTCGCGTGACCACACGGACACGTGGTCCCCACATGAACGAAGAGAAGAATCCGATCCCATAGCGACCCGTCGGCTCGAACCCTTTTGAGAAGAGGCTGGGGTGTTCGCGTGCTGCCAGCGGCGATTCCCAATACGAAGACGCGAAATCCAGCAGCGGCCCGGAAAGGACAGCCTGGGACATACCAATGCCGTTGTCTGCGATTTCAATCCAGCTGCCGTTGACATCTGCACCCAGTTGTACCGTGATGCGTCCCCACTTCTGGTCCAGTTGTTCCAAACTACGCCTGGCTCTCACGGCATCGGACGCGTTTTGAATTAGCTCCCGCAACGGAACGGACAGATCGTTCCCATAAAACTGCGCGCCACCGAGTTGTTCAATGAGCGACACCACGTTGCTTACACGAACACGCGTATCTATCGGTGTCCACCCGTTGGTTGTCACTAGTTCGCTGAGATCTTTGACGTCATCGATGCCAGCGACTCGGTTAGCGGCAAGTGTCTGCCGTCCGGCTTCTCCCAACAGAGAATCGACCTTGCGTAACTCATCGTCAGCCATCTTCAGAGTGTCGTGACACAACCACCACGCTTCCGCATCCGCCGGGGGGAACGGACGTGTGGTTGTGAATACGCATCTGCGTTGCTCGTCCACTCTTGGTGTTTGAAGATACGACTGAAACCGCCAATGCCGTGCCGAGATGCCCGTCGGTTTTCGCAACATCTCAAGGAAGTGCGGTGCCCGGCGCTCGTCCAGGTGGCACGCATCAGCAACACGCAAAAGGCAGGCGACTTTGAGCGGATCAACTGTCCATTCTGGTGGATGACCCGGAGTCGCACCAATTATTTCCCGGAACTCCTTGCGTAGGCGGGACACAGGCCACCAGTGGCTATGAGCGATGCGACCTATCAAATGGCCATATCGCGACCGGATGTCGGAGTGCTCAATCAAGTGGCACTCGTCTCCAGTCTTTGCGTTTGTGAACTTAATCGTTCCGAGATGCTCAGCCTGTTCGGCGTGAAGCTCACGCAAAACCTGAGCGATTGCGGCTTGCTCAATATGCGGCGGTAGTTCGCTTAGTTCGTCCTCTCGCGGGTAGCGTCCCGTTTCTCGCCGCAGCAGGATTGCCACCATGTCTTGCCAATGGTCCGTCCTTTTGAGATCATTCAATCCATTTGGATACGATGCGAGTGCCATGCCCAAATCATGCAGCAGGAAGGCGCCGCCGAGGACAAAAGCTTCCGATGCTGTTAGGCGGTACGCCCCTCCTGCGATGATGCTTGCTATTTCCCATAGGGCGTCGCAATGCGTCACATCATGAACTGTCACCGACTTGAAAACTTCCGGGATCTCGGCGGCCAGCGTCGAAGCGAGTTCCCGAAAACGCGTGAAGCAACTGCGCAGCTCCTCACGCGGATCAGCTTCGGGGTCACCGGCGCACGGCGCCAGACAGTCTCTCCAGAGACTACTCCGCTCGAAGGTGCGCATTTGAATCTCCGACATTCGCCACAGTGCAAATTCATTATACAACTTGACAAGCCAGAGCGATTCGGTCAAGGCCCTCAAAGCCTAGCCCCATCGCAAATGTGGCCTGATTGTAGCCAACCAGCGATGTTTCCATTGGACAGCATCCTTTCCTGGCCACCGTGGGCACCCCACGAGAATGCAGGACTTCCCCACCGCAGTCTTGAGCAAAAAGGATACTAAGCACTCAACATCCTCCTTGCGCCCATCGGTCCGACAGCCTGCCGCGCCTTGGATTGCGACACAAAGGTGGTCCGTAGTCGTTTTCGAAGAACAGGCAGCACTGGGATCCGGGAGAATAATCGTGAAACCGATTTCCGATCCTCGTTCCCCCCTTCTTCTTCCTTTTCCCCGTTCGCGTTGCTTTATCTTGAGGCGACGCGCCCGGCGGCGTCAATGGGGTGCGGCCGGCGGGTGGCTCGTTCCTCGGGTCGGACTTTGGCCGGCGGGGGCTTGGGATCGTGGGCGTGTTATTGGGGAGTTGTCGATAAACACGAAGGCCGCGAAGAGTGCGAAGGCTGGAAGGGAAAGTTTCGCGCAGGCCGCTCTTTCTGCCGGCTTTCTTTCTTCGTGCCCTTCGTGGCCTTCGTGGTCTCCTCTGCTGCGTGGTTTCCCAAGAACTGCCGCAAAGCCCGTTCTTCCCTGCCCTGCCCCGCCGTGAACAGGCGCCGAAAAGGGGCCCCGTTCCAACTGCCGGCCGTTTGCCGGCGACTACCGCGAGGCGATCGACCAGCACCGCCGCATCGTCCCCCTCTGGCGAGTGGCAGGGAGCGGGCGGCCAGCTTGCCTTGACGGGGGCAGAGCCGCATACTGTATGGGTTGCCCGGCCGAACGATCCGCACTGACCCTGCCTGCGTCGATGTCCGAACCCGCCACCCCCACTCCCGAACCGGCCGACCGCGATCTGTCCGGCCGCCAGTTGGGCGACTACCGGCTGTTGAGGCGGCTGGGGCGCGGCGCCATGGCCGAGGTCTATTTGGCCGAACAGTGCTCGCTCAACCGGCAGGTCGCCTTCAAGGTGCTCAAGAGCGATCTGGCCAAGGACGAGACCTATGTGAAGCGGTTCCAGCGCGAGGCCCAGGCGGCCGCGGCGCTCGTGCACGCCAACATCGTGCAGATCCACGAGGTGGGGCGGATCGATCAGGTTTACTTCATCGCCCAGGAATACGTCCAGGGCCTGAATCTCAGGCAGTGGATCAATCGCAACGGCACGCCGGAGCTGCGGCTGGCGTTGATCATCATGCGTCAGGTGGCAGCCGCGCTGTCGAAGGCGGCCGAGCAAGGAATCGTCCACCGCGACGTCAAGCCGGAAAACATCATGCTCACCCGCTCCGGCGAGGTGAAAGTGGCCGATTTCGGCCTGGCCCGCCTGGCCGGCGGCGACGAGGGCGTGAACCTGACGCAGATCGGCATGACCATGGGCACGCCGCTCTACATGAGCCCGGAGCAGGTGGAAGGCAAGTCGCTCGACCCGCGAAGCGACGTCTACGCTTTCGGCGTCACCTGCTACCACATGCTGGCAGGGGCGCCGCCGTTCGACGGCGAAACGGCGCTGAGCGTGGCGGTGCAGCACCTTAAGAAGAATCCCGAGCCGCTGGAGAACATCCGCTCCGACCTGCCGCCCGCATTGTGCCGCGTTGTCCACCGGATGCTGGCCAAGAGCCCCGAAAAACGCTACCAGCACCCCCGCGAGCTGCTCAAGGAGCTTCATAAGCTACAGCTCGAGCATCTCGACGAGGACTGGCCCGAGGACCTGCCCGGCCTGGAGACGGCCGGGATCGAATTGGCCGTCACTTCGCGCTACGAAACCACCCGCCGGCTCGACTCCCTGATGAAAACGGCCGCCTTGCAGCAAACGCGGCGGCCGCAATGGATCGGCTGGCTGACGGCTGGGTTGGCGGCGTTCCTGCTCGGCGGAGCAGCCGCCTACTGGACCACCCGGGAACCCCCTCTGCTGGCCCAAACCGATGACCCGCTTGCCCGCATCCCCCATTACGACGACCCCGGTGCCCAGTTCCTTTACGCCAAACAAGTCGACACCGAAGAGGCGTGGCTAGCCGTCCTCAAGTACCACGGCGACAAGACCTTTTGGGCCAGCATTGCCAAGCAACAGTTGGCCCTGGTCTACATCAAGGAGTTCGACGACGAGCGGGCGATGCAGATGTTTGAGCAGTTGGTCGCCCTGGAAGAAACCGAGACGGAGTTCCGGGCGGTGGGACTGGCCGGTCAATGCTGGCTCCTGACTCGGCAAGGAGACTACACGGGCGCGGGCCGTGTCCTGGCCGAGCTGTTGCCGATCCGCAGCGAGCTGCGCGATCCGCTCATGCGGCAGATGCTCGATCAGGCCCTCGAGACAATCCGCTCCAAGAAAGGACCCCTGACAATCCAACAGTGGCAGGATTGGCAGGCCGCGGAATCCGAGTCGACCGATTGACATGCTGCCGCCTGGCTGATACACAAAGGAATTCTAAACCTGCTGGGCGGTGTCAGCCGACAAACCACCGAGGCGTTTGCCCCCTTCGTCTAGTGGCCCAGGACATCGGATTCTCAGTCCGAAGACAGGGGTTCGACTCCCCTAGGGGGTAGTAAACAAAAGTCCTTGATACCAAAAGACTTAGGCCCGGCGTGAAAGCCGGGCCTTCGTCGTCTCTTGGGCTGGTGCTACCAGATTGCTACCACTTTGGGTGACAGGCATGTTGGACGACAACGAATACCTTATGTAGTTTCCGTTAAGAATCATAATCCGAGGCGATACCCAGTTTCCGTTAGAGGTATCGGTCGGGGGCAAAACGAATTGCCTGGCGGTCTTCACTGATGATTGCGATGTGCCAGGTTGAACCGGACTCCGCCGACGCTGCAAGGCTTCTCAAGCAGGCCCAGGGCGGAACAGCCTGTGGGGCCCCAGGAATCGCACTAAGGCCCCTGGTCCGCGTTTCGCCGCGCGCAAGCGGGCGTTCTTCCTGCTGGCCGCCTACGGGCTTCTCAGGGCCTCTTGCGAGCCGGGGAACGTTTCTGAAAATGGCCCCATCGAATAGCGGAGTAATGCGGCCGGTTGCCTCGCAAACCTCGTGGGGCTACACTCGCCAGCATGGCCGCTGGTTGCCCCGGCCGGCATCGGCCGACACCACGGGGATCGGAGGCAACGGTGAAAGACGCAGCCCATTCCATCGGACAGGAACTCAAGGGGATCGTGACCTTCGTCGGGGTCATCTGGGGCGTGTTCATTTTGAATTGGATCGTCTTTCCCGTCGACTTCAACTCCTGCGGCCTGGCGCCCCGCACGCTTTGGGGAGCCGTCGGCATTGTATCAATGCCTTTTCTGCACGCCGGCTGGGGCCATCTGCTGGGCAACACGGTGCCCCTGTTTATCTTGCTCGCCTTGCTGGCCGGCTCGAAGGCCAGATCGTGGGAGATCGTCGCCGAGATCGTCGTCGCCGGCGGCGTGCTGCTATGGATTTTCGGCCGCAACGCGACGCACGTCGGAGCCAGCGGCCTAATCTTCGGGTTGGTTGCCTTCCTGATCATCTCGGGCCTGATCGAGAGAAGAGTCATCCCGCTGGTCGTGTCTTTCGCCGTGGGCATCCTCTACGGCGGCACGCTGATCTGGGGAGTCCTGCCCGGCATAAACTCTCAGGCTTCCTGGGACGGCCACCTTTGCGGTGCCATCGCCGGCGGGCTGGTCGCGTGGTTGCTCACCAGGGAACCCAGGCAGAAGAGCGAGGAAGTGGCAGCGGCGTGACCACGCCGTCAACACGCCGGCGATCGGCCAACTTGGAGCTTGTCAGGGCCGGCCTGGCTTGCTGGTACGAGAAATAGGCACCTGACGATCGGGAGCTTGCCGCTGGTACCCAACAAGCCGAAAACGAAAAAGGCCGGCGGGAAAAAGAAGTGAGTCGAGGCCTGCCGGGTTATCCGATAGCACAGTTTGGAATACCAGTTCGTGAAATCACCAATGTCGGAGTCATTCACCATGAGAACCGCACTCGTCTTCCTGGCGCTCGTGCCCGTCGCGGAGGCACAGAATCTCAAATCCAACATTCCCTACGCGGATCCAGCCGATCAACGCCAAGTCCTTGACATCTACGCGCCCGACGGGGCAAAGGACTTGCCCGTCGTCTTCTGGATTCATGGCGGCGGCTGGCAAACGGGCGACAAGACAGACGTCCAGATCAAGCCGCGCGTGTTCGCCGAGCGCGGCTTCGTATTCGTTTCGACAAACTACCGATTGCTGCCCCAGGTGGAAATGGACGTCCTGATTCGAGACGTCGCCAAGTCCCTGGGCTGGGTGCACAAAAACATCGCCGGGCACGGAGGTGACCCGGGCCGAATCTTCGTCATGGGGCATTCCGCCGGTGCGCAGCTTGCGGCCCTGCTCTGTATCGACGAGCGCTACCTGAGAGCGGAAGGGGTCCCGCTTGGCGTGCTCAAGGGATCCGTGCCTGTGGACGGAGACACCTACGACCTGCCTGCTATGATCATGACGGCGGAGATCCGACAGACGGTCCACGGCCTGCCGCTCCCGACGTTTGGCCACCGCGTCAAGTTTGGCAACGATCCCAAGAAGCACATTGATTTTTCAGCCGTCACGCATGTGGCGAAAGGAAAGGGCATCCCGCCATTCTTGATTCTCCATGTTGCCGGGCACCCCGACGTCACCGCGCAAGCGAGACGCCTCGGCGCCGTGCTCCAAGAAGCCGAGGTTTCCGCCAGAGTGTTTGGCGCAAGGGAGACGACCCACAACAAACTCAACGCCGACCTCGGTCTGCCCGACGACCCGGCCACACAGGAGTTGTTCAAATTCCTGGGCCCGCTGATTGCGACAGAGCGCTAGGGGATGCACGGGAGCGGTGCCGTCGTACAAACGCTTGAGGTTGCGCCTCGAATGTGGTAACAACCGAAGGGCCGTAGCGGCCGTACGCGTCGAACCCACCCTCGATAGGAGACTACCGATGAACGCAGGCAGGCTTTCGCGTCGGGCCCTCATCCACGGAGCCTCGATTGCCGCCGCCGGAGCCGTGGCAGCCCCCGTCCTGGCCCAAAACGCAGCCGCGGAGATCAAGCGAGTCGTCAAGAAGGGGCGGATCAACCAGTCGGCCAGCCGGTGGTGCTACCGCAAACTTTCGCTCGACCAGCTCTGTGAAGCAGGTGCAAAGATGGGCCTGAAGGGCATCGACCTGCTCAAACCCGACGACTTTCCTACTCTGAAAAAGTACGGCTTGGTCTGCACGATGACCTCCGGCGGAGGCGCCGTCAACGACAAGGCAAAGCACGAGCAGGCCATCGCCGGCATCCTCGCCGCGATTGAGGCCACCGCCGAATACGGGTTTTCCAACGTCATCGCCATGGCGGGCAACCGAAACGGGATCCCTGATGACGTTGGAATCGAAAATGCAGTCGCGGCCCTCAAGCAAGTTGCGGGCATCGCGGAGAAGAAAAAGGTCAACGTCTGTATCGAGTACCTCAACAGCAAGGTCGACCACAAGGGCTACATGTTCGACAACATGGCCTGGGGCGTCGAGGTCTGCACGCGGGTCGGCTCTCCCAACGTGAAAATCCTGTACGACATCTACCATGCCCAGATCATGGAAGGCGACATCATCCGCACGATCCAGACTCACAAGGACCTGATAGGCCACTACCACACCGGTGGCAATCCGGGCCGGCACGAAATCGATGAGACACAAGAGCTGTACTATCCCGCGATCATGCGGGCCATCGCGGAGACCGGCTTTACCGGCTACGTCGCCCACGAGTTCGTTCCGACGGGCGACCCCCTCACGTCGCTTGCCCAGGCCGTCGAAATCTGCGACGTCTGAACGAGCGGGTTGGGGGCAATTGCCGAGGCGATGCACCGTGTTGTGGATATTGGCCTGCACCGGCGTGCCGTCGGCACCCTGCAGCGGGCAGCCGATCTCCATGCACCAGGTCGGCGAGATCTCGGGCAGGTCAAGCGTGACCGTGCGGAATCCTGAAAGCCTTTGGAGGAGTGTAACGATGATCCGAAGAAACCCAGCCGTCACAGTTCTGACAACGCTCCTGGCAATGGGCGGCTTGGCTTTCGTCGTTCGGGCCGCTCTCAGCGCGGACGACGACTCCAGCACGGCCGACCGGACTGCCACGGGGCACAAGACCGCGGAAGCGGAAATCTGGGCCTTGGAACAGGCTTACTGGGAATTCAATCGCGACGCGAACCACAAGGGAATCATTTCCACCTGGCACGACAAATTCCTGGGCTGGCCTGACGCCGAGCCGAGACCCATTGACAAAGAAGAAGGGGCTCGCTACGTCCGCGAGCATTACGCGAAGCCCGCCTCGTACTCTTTCAAGATCGAGCCGGCCGGCATCCGGATCGTGGGAAACGTGGCGGTCAATTACTATACGGTGCATCTGAAGTCAACGGACGCCGGGGCGAAGCAAAGAGAGCGATCCATGCGTATCACACATACCTGGATCCAGGGCCGGTCCGGCTGGAAAGTCCTGGGAGGAATGAGTGACGCCCAGTGACCCCCTCCAATCCGAGAAAACGACCGTTCGCGGAACAGACCTGCCCCCATCAGCGCCCCAGCTTGATCGGGGGGCAGTTCCATCTCGGTGGGACACGTTTGTCGAGGCGCTCGGATCGCGTCGAGAAACGGTGGTGTCGGACAATCTGGGACTGGCGAAGGTGGGGGCCGGTCTGGTGGGGGATCTACATGTTCCATTTGCCGAACCTCTCTGGGGCGCAACTTACGGGGTTCGATTCGCCCTGGCCCGTTGCAGCGCCTCTTCGAACCACCAGCCAAGGGTCTCGCCAAACCGAGCGGTTTGCCGCAGATTTGCGCGAACTGGAAGCACGTTGATTTTGGCTCTTCGGTACCCTCGTGTCGTTCGTGACTTTCGTGGTTCATGGGAGACGCCCAATTCGCGGGCCGGCAGTGCGTCGAGACGCACCCTGCAGTGTTGATCAAGGCGAAGTATTCTCAACACAATGAGGATCTCTTGAGAGTGTTGACCGCGACTGCTAAGCTGAGCGTACCCTCTGCGTTGTCCGGCCCCCAACCAGGAGAATGTTCATGAGACGATCCTCCCTGTTTGCCGCTGCCATCGTGGCATGTCTTTTCACCACAAACGCTTTCCCTGCCGATTGGCCCCAGTTCCGCTGCAATGTGGGGCGGACGGCCGTCTCGTCTCGGGAATTGCCCGCCGAACTGCATCTGCAATGGGTCCGGCAACTGCCCGTGCCTGCTCCGGCGTTTCCGAAGAACGTGCGGCTCGAATTCGACACGACTTACGAACCTGTCGTGCTCGGGCAGACGATGTTCGTTCCGTCGATGATCACCGAGAGCGTGACGGCGTTGGACACCGCCACCGGTAAAGAACGATGGCGGTTCTTTGCCGAGGGGCCCGTGCGATTTGCGCCGGTTGCGTGGCAGAACAAGGTCTATTTCGTTTCCGACGACGGTTACCTTTACTGCCTCGATGCGGCCGACGGCAAGCTGCGGTGGAAGTTCCGGGGAGCGCCGGCCGACAGGAAAGAACGAGCGTTGTTGGGCAACGGCCGCCTCATTTCCTTGTGGCCGGCCCGGGGCGGCCCGGTTCTTCACGACGGTATCGTCTACTTCGCCGCGGGACTCTGGCCGGCGTATGGCATCTTCGTTCATGCCATCGGCGCGGAATCGGGAGAAGTCGTGTGGTCGAACACCGATAGCGATCATTTGCCCGGCGCCAATGAGGACCACGGCATCGATCAGTTTGCCGGGTTGGCGCCTCAGGGTTACCTGGCGGTCGTCGGAGACAAACTGGTCGTCCCCTGCGGCGCCCAGCTCCCGGCCGTGCTCGATCTGGCCACGGGCGAGTTGGCACCTTATCACACCGGCTGGGGCGGCCGCGACGGGCTGCCCAAGGGAACGTGGTTCGTCGCCGGCTGCGGGCGATACCTCTGCCAAAGCGGCGATCTCTACGATTTGGGCCGGCCGAACGACGAGAAGTTCCGCGAGCCGAAATGGAAGCGTGACTTCAAGAGCCAGCTTTACACGGCCGGGCTCACGCGGGTCCGCATCGACCCGACGAACCACAAGGACATAGGTGATTTCGGACAACCGGTGATCACCGAGGATACGTTGTATGAAAACAACGGCGGCATCTCGGCCCTCGATCTCGCGTCGATCAAACTCACACTCTTTGAAGAAGCCGACCTGCCCGCGAATCGGAAAGACGACACCTACCCGGACAAGTTCACGGGAGAACTTCGGGAGCTATGGAAGCTGTCCTCGAAGCTCAAGGTGCACATCAAAGCCGGCGATCGGCTCTACTGCGCAGGCCCGGGGCTCGTCGCCTCGCTTCCCATCACGGCACCAGGCGCATTACCCCAGATCGAGTGGCAAGCGACGCTCGACGGCACGCCCCACCGCCTGCTTGCTGCAGACGATCGGCTCTTTGTCGTGACGCGTGAAGGACGAGTTTACGCGTACGGCTCGGAGAAACCGTCCGATCTCGTCGTTCACAAGCCGCCGTCCGCGCCCGCCTTGCCCACCGACGCCTTGGCTGCCAAGGCAAGGGGTATTCTCGACACCACCCAAAAGACCGAAGGCTATGCCCTCGTGCTCGGTCTCGACTCAGGACGGCTCGTCGAGGAATTGGTTCGCCGGTCGGACCTCTACGTGATTGCCATCGACGCGGATGCCGACAAGGTCGCCGCACTTCGCCAGCGGCTTTACGAGTCCGGATTCTACGGTTCGCGTGCCTGTGTTCGCACAGGCAACCCGCTCACCTATCCACTGCCTCCGTACATGGCAAGCCTGATCGTTTCAGAGCGTTCGGGGGCGCTGTCCTCGGACATGATCGGTCCGGTGGTGCGGACCGTCTATCCCAAGCTGCGCCCCTACGGCGGCACGGCTTGCGCAAATCTCTCTGAGATTCCCGGCGGGGTTTCCTACGACGCACCGGACGACAAGGCGTTTGCGGGACTGGCAATTGACAAACAGAATGATTGGATTGTACTGCGTCGCGAGGGAGCTTTGCCCGGTGCCGCTGACTGGTCGCACGAGGAAGCCAACGCGGCGAGCACGAGAGCGTCGACCGACGCTTTTGTCAAAGCGCCCTTGGATCTGTTGTGGTTCGACGCGTCCAATGAATGGTTCCGCACGCCGGGCGCCACCCTCGTACGAGTTGCAGGCGGACGTGTCCTGGTCAGGGCGAACGACCTCGATGCCATCGACGCCTTCACTGGTCGCCGGCTCTGGCAGGTAGCCCTCCCCTTCCAGCATGCCGCCACCGACCAGATGGTCACCACCTCCGATGCCGTCTACGTAACCGGCGGTAGGACGTGCCTTGTGTTGGATCCCGTGACGGGCAATGAGGCCCAGCGATTCGAGATTCCGGAAGACCTGCCCGGTCCCTGGCTAAATCTGCGCTGCTGGGAGGATTACGTCATCGCCACCAGTGGCCCCTTCCTGCTCTGCGCGGATCGTCACGCCGGCAGGATTCTCTGGCGCAACGAGTGCAACCGAGCCGCGTTGAGCGTCGCCGCCGGAGGCGGACGCGTATTTTGTGCCGAATTGCTCAACCCGCGGCGAGGCGAAGCGGAAGGCGACGACGTGAAAACCCGGGCCTTCGATCTCCGCTCGGGTAAGGTTGTCTGGGAGATCGCCAGTGGAACCGACCTTCTCTACAGCGAACCCCTCGACATGCTGGTCACTGCCGGCGGAATCTATCAGGCCTCAAGTGGCCAGTTGCACAAGCCCCTTCCCGGCCTGGCCAGATCGGCTGATGGGAAACTTGCCGCCAACGGCCCCCACCCCTTGTTTGTGCTCGGCGACAAGCTGCTTTGGGGAACCGTCGAGAGTTTCGTGGTGTACGACCTGGAATCGGGCCAGATCGAGGGCGAACGTACGGAATGGGTTCGACGCGGCTGCACGACGATCCGCGCGAGCACCCACATGGTCACGACTCGCGTTCGAGCCAACGCCGCCTACATTGACTTGAAGTCGCGCGAAGCCACATCGCTCTGGAACATCCGCCCTGCCTGCTCGAACAACCTTTTCCCGGCCGACGGCGTTTTCAATGCGCCCAATATCCTCGGCGGATGCACCTGCAACTACACGCACACCTCGCAGGCCTACGTTCCAACATGTGAGATCCGGCGGGCGTCGTTCGGGATCGAGAAATGATCCACGAATAGGTAGGGTACGTTTCGGCGCACAAATGGTGATTCCTACACCAGCGCAACAAGGGGGCTGGCGGGGTGGGGGTGAAGTTTTAGGTGACGTGGGGTTCTCGGTACGTCGAAACGCACCCTACGGTCATTGAATCAGCTCCTGCCACTGGGTCCCTGGCTCGAATGTGATGGAACGGGTCGCCAAACACGGTATCACCTGTCGACGCCCCGCCTCATTTGCCGCACGCCGCTCCCAAGTCATGCCCGCCTTCAGCCAACGTATCAAGGATACCTCCCCTGAGCTGCGCGAAAAGGCCGCCCAGGCCATCGGCTGGGTTGTCAGTGAATCGCCCGTGGAACCAAAACCTGCGATAACTTGGCCGAAGAGGCACTGCTCAAGTTGAAAAAGAACTGAAATCACCAAGCAACGGGCTCGGTCTTCAGGAGATCGTGTCTGGGCAAAGCGAATCGGGCCGACGCCCCGGTTGATGGACGCCAATACCCAGCCGTCCGTTCGCTCGGGCCGTGTCGCGTTTAAGGACCCTAAGCTCAGACTGAAGGGAGGACGGCTACACTGACCCTGTCGAGAAAATCAGGCCGAGCTGTGTATGCCAGAACCCCATACATTTTCTGGGAACGCACCTTGCACGCCGACTCGGGCCAAAACGGCGGTCGGCGCACTCTTGAATCGAACTTCGGATAGGACACACCGCTGCCGGCCGTTCGCTGCGGCTCAGGACGCTTTTTGCAGGAGACCCATCGCCTTCTCGGCGTCGTCCCCGGTGTCGAGGCCGAGATACATGATGAATCGGCCACCGATAACTGCAGCCGATAAACCACGCAGGTTGAGTCCCGCGTCAGCCAGCTTCTTCGTCAGTTGGGCTCCGATGCCCGGCTTGTTGTCGCCCTCAATGCGCACCGAGTGAAGGCTATCCGCGACAGCGAATCCGGCCTTTGCCGCCGCCGCCGTTTCCGCATCACCCCGCAAGGGAGTCACAAACACAACACCCGTGCCCGGCTTGTCCGGCGCGCGGCGCGCAATGGCAAACTCCAAATCCGCCCCAGCCTCCGCCAGTGGCGCCAGTTTTTCGGCTAGCCCTCCGGGCTGGTCTTCGATGCTTGCAGCCCAAACGTCCACGCGTTTCACAGTCAGACTCATGATCTGGCCTCTCTGAAGTTAGCGTCTCCGAGGGATTCCGCCTGAGCCGGTCTCCCTCGCCCGAATCGATACGGATCACAGGGCGCATCGTACGGTTATGGTGCGGCGCTCGCAAGCCTCCGTTTGACCGGGTGTGGAGGCGACATCGGGAGTTATGGCAGCGTGTCCCGGGATATGACCGTGAGTGAAACGGCCATGCCCCCCATCCGTTGGGCGGCTCTCTGAGCACCCTTCTCGGGCTATTCGGGACACGTCTTCCGGGACCGCCACAGCGTGCCATCTACCCGTGGCGTGGGACGCCCGCGCGAGGCCCCGCAGGATTCGGCCCGAATATGCGTCATAAACTCAACGATTCTTGGACGCAGCCTGTCTGCCGTTACCCGTTCCCTGGTGGGCTGCAATCCGATGAGAGGGGCTCAACTCCCATGGCGTACCCGCCGTTTTGTGGCGAGCGTGTTTCGTCTCTGATTCCGCCCGGATCAAGCCTGCAATAGCCTCAAGAGGACGGTCATATGCCGGGAAGACGCACCAAACCATGGCAGATTCCTGTGGTTATTCTATAGTCGGGGGCATCGTAGGGATGAAAAGTGCCATCCGCGGGTGCTGATCTCAAGCGACCGGCTCAATTTCAAGTTGGAAAGGAGAAGCAATGAAGCGGGATCCCAATTCCACTAGGAAAGCTGAACGAGCCAGAATGGGGATGATTGTGGCAATGCTGGCGTCCGTGACAGGTATCTGGGCTGCGGGCGTTTCGGCGCAGAATGCCGGAGCATCAGAACGGAATGGAACTCCAGCGCTCAAGAACCGTAAGGAAATTACGCAATACGGCGTCAGATGGACTTTCGACAAAGAGGTGCCGCTCGGACAATTCGTTACCGGCGATTACTACATCGTTGGGCCGGTCA
>Ga0180437_10003676_pt1 | contig 22559 bp, 32 predicted proteins | sample SS_ome_4_FD_132410 | JGI IMG/M metagenome (GOLD analysis project Ga0180437, IMG submission 132410) | Hypersaline lake sediment archaeal communities from the Salton Sea, California, USA - SS_3_D_1 metaG | ecosystem: Environmental > Aquatic > Non-marine Saline and Alkaline > Hypersaline >...
GAGTTAGAGCAGATGACCATTTCCAAATACTCACTGGAGTTTATAGATTTATTCAAAATTACGAAAACTTTAATAGTGAAGAAAATGTTGTTGATAGAGGAAGCCGTTTTGTTTTTAATTATACTAACCATCATCTTGGAATGGTGCTTTACTACGGAAGTCATTTCTTCATGCATTATGGTATGAATTGCCTTCAGGCATTTGATAATATTTTAACGCAAACCAACTCCCTTAAAGAGGAAGAAAAGTCTTTGAAGGAGAGTTTGCTTGAAATAGGAATTAACTGGACACGTAAACAACATCAAACAAAGGAGAAGTAAAAATGGCTCAATCTAAAAATGCTTTGATTCAGATTGAAACCGGTCAAAACCTTGTAGCTTCCCAGGCGATGTCCGATTCCGGAGATCAAACAGTATTTAATGTTTCCGGCGGAACTATCTTTTCTGGGAAATCCGGTTATTCTGCTTCGGTTAAACCGAACGGCATTGTTACCGGATCAAATCTTCTTTCAACTCATGCCAGTAACGATACCGTTACTATCGCCGCTTTTACTGCTTATTCGAAAGGAGTATTGCAATCTGTAAGCGCGACCACTGGAACCATTACGAGGCCTACAACTGATAATCTTTCACAAGTTTTTTCTGTGACAATGGCTTCTGATGGTTCTATTGAAACGGTTGAAGGCACTATCGGTACGGATACCAATTTCTCTGAAACTCGTGGTGTCGCCGGTGGACCACCTCTTATCCCTGTCAATTCGGTAGAAATTGGTCAGGTGCGAATTATTTCCAATACGGCAGCTACTATTACTACAGATGAAATCAAACAGGTTCCTTCTGTTCATACTGAAATTTCTACTTATCCAAATTGGACTGTCAATAATATCGGCGAAGGAAGTAATGCTTCTGCTTCCGCGAAGAAAAATGCTTTTGTAGAATTTGATTCAGCTCTTCCTAATGACCATGTTGGTAGCATTCCTAAAAGTGTTTACATTGAATATTATTCGCCGATTTTTTCTTCTTTGCAATTGTCGAAAGAATTTGTTCCGGTTGAAAATTCTCATTCTGTCTCTTCAGAAGAGTTTTATGGGAATAAATCAATTGCTTCGGTTTCGTCTTCTATCGGGCAGGGTTCTTTTCAGGTTGTTGCCAGTGATGGTATCACTGATACGCTTGTCAGAGAAAAAGATGAAATCCTTACTGTCAAATTCTTTCAGGATCGTAACAAGGCTCCTTACCTTCTCACTCAGGGAACCGTTGGCTTGTCTCGTTCTTTCCCTGTTGACGGTCAGGCAATGATTAATGCGACAATTTCTTCGGAAGTAATTTCTGCTGAATTTTCCAGCTAATAATTAAATTCCCAAGGAGGGACGAGGCATGAAGTTTAACGAAGAAGTTTTCAATCAGAAGATTGAAGGTGTAAAACTCAGGGAAGATACTATCGAAGTAATCAATCCTTCTCTTAAAAAATTGTTTACTCCAGAGGAAGGGGAAGATGAAAATTCCCCTCCCTTCTGGAGGTGCCGTCAATTAACCGCGATAGAAATTGCCCTTGTCAATCAACAAGTAGAAAATTCAAAGAATACAGATCAACTAATCGAAAGGCTTTGGAGTAATTATTCGAAAGAAAAGATAAACGCAATCAAAAATATTATAGGTTTTGGAGAGCCTGAAATAGATGCTTCTGGAGAACCGGAAGTACTTCCAGAAGATTATATTCGAAGAATGTATGTTGCGCTTTATGGACTGATTGATCCAAAGCCTACTGATATTCAATGGGTTAGAAAATTCGCAAGAAATTGGCCTCAAGAATTCATGATGATTTCTACGAAGATTTTAAGTTTGACAGGGTTTGGTGCAAGTTTGGGGGAGTAGCAAGGCTCTGGGCGATGCCGCGAGTTCAGGCTGCAATGGAGTATTGCCAAAGAGCCATTTATGGAGGGGGAATAAGATTCCTCTACGAAGTAATTCCAGACTTGCTTCCTTATAATTTTTTAACTCCAATAGAAATTCAATTGTGGATTAAATTCGATAAAAAACGGGGAGAGAAAAATGGCTGACGTTAGGAAGACAATTGAAATTCTCTTTCGTGGTGTAGATCAAACTTCAAATGTCGTCCAAGATATTTCTGGAAACATTGATAGTTTTGCTTCCAATGTTGGTAAACTCTCCGGTCCATTGGCTGACCTCGCCAACAAAGCACTCCTGACTGAAGGAGCAGTATTAGGCCTCGCGGGTGCTTTTGTTGGCGTGGCTTACCATGCCACCGAACAGTTTGAATCTGCTCAGCTTGATCTTCAAAAAGTAATGACTGATACCGAAGGTAATGTAGATGATTATAATGAAGAGATTTTTCGTTTATCTTCTACATATGGTCGTTTAGCAGGGGAAGTACTCGGCGGCGTTACGAATTTCAAATTGGCAGGTTTTACAATGGAAGAATCTGTTGGCTTGATGGAGGAGTCAACAAAACTTCTGATAGCAGGTGATATTGATGCCGCTCAGGCTACGGAAATATTGGTCGCAACGCTGAAAGGTTTTAAGGCTCCTGCTTCTGAAGCCGCAAGAATAACCGATATTTTAAATGAAGTATCAAATAGATATGCTACCAATGTTCAAGAACTCGGCATTGGTATGGCTCATCTTTCCCCTATTGCTTCCCTCATGGGTTTCTCTTTCGAAGAAACTGCCGGTATCCTAACTCCAGTTATTGAAATTTTTCGTTCAGGTAGTGAAGCATCAAATGCTTTGAAAGTTGGTTTGTTAAAACTCCTTGATGATGCTAAACCCGTTAGGGATGCGCTTGCCAATTTGGGTGTCGCACAATATGATGCCAATGGTCATCTTCGATCGGGTAGGGATATTCTCTTTGATGTTGGAAACGCATTTCAGTATGCGAATGAAAATGATAAGTTATTTCTTGCAAGCCAATTAGTCGGCGTAAGACAGGCCGGTCGTATGATCGAAGTATTCAATGGCCTTTCAAAATCTACCGAAATCACTGCTGTAGCTTTGGGCGCTGCCGGTTCGGCAATGAAAGAAGTAAATATCAGATTATCTTCGATAGAAGTAGCAGGTGATCGTGCCGCTGTAGCTTTCAATAATTTACTCATTGCAGTTGGCGAGTCAATGAAAGAAGATTTAACTTCGATGATAAATTCTTTCACTGAACTTGGCATTGCAATTACAGGCGCAATTAATGAAGGGAAATTTGATAATCTTATTGGAATAATTATTCCAATAGTAAATGATATTGAAAATCTCTTTTTAAATATGGCGGAAAATATTGGGGATGTACTTTCCAATATTGATTATGACAATTTGGCGGCAGCTATTGGAAATCTTCGAAACGAAGTAATAGAAGCATTTCAAGCAATTTTTGGAGATATTGATTTAAATACTGCTCAAGGCTTAGAAGATTTTATTCAGAAGTTAATTGATGGCTTTACAGCTTTGACCAGAATAACAACTGAAATCATAGATATTTGGCAACCACTTTTGGAAATGCTTGGAAGAGGGATAGATACTTTTGTTGAAAGCGATAAAGAGGTTCAAGACTTCGCTGGAACAATTCTCGGGCTTGGTCAGATCGTAGATAAAATTGTTAAAAATATTGACATCTTTACAGGCTCGCTTAATCTTCTTGGGATAAGTCTTTCGGTTATTGCGACAGGGAAAATTAGTTCAGCAGTGATAAATAATTTTTCTTCCATTGCTACTGCTGCAACGAAAGCAGGAACGGCAACTACTCTCCTTGCTGGAGCTGGAGCTTCTTTTGGAACAGGTTGGATGGTTGGTTCTACTCTTCGCCTTGCTTTTCCGGTCATAGATGAATGGACTCAGAAGATGTGGGCGGGAATAGATTCAGTTGTGAATTTCACAGGAACACAAGGTGAACAACAAGAATCACTTGAAGAAACGAAGGCAAGACTTCAAGAGAATTTAGAAAAAGTTGAAGAGTACCGAAAGAAAATAGAAGAAGCGGATGGTGGAAAGATTGAAACAATCATAGAAGTAGTAGCGACTGGAGCGGATGCAGAAATAGTAAAAGGAATGTTGGATGGCAGTATTGATCGCGAAACTGGTTTGCCAAGTTGGGCTGCCGGTCTTGAAGTTCCTTGGGTTTTTAAACCCGAAGTAAAAGATGAAGATATTGAACAGTTTAAGAAAAAAGTTGGAACGGACATACTTGAGTGGTGGGATGAAAAAGGTGAATACCATACGATGGTTGTTGATGCGGATACAAGTAAAGCAAAAGAGGAACTTGAAAGTATTCCAACTGAAAAGGAAGTATTGCTTAGAATCGATAGGGAATACGATCTTGCTCTTGAAAAGATAAAACAGGATTCTGAAATTATTCAAGCGCAAATGGAATTCGAAGCAAAATTAAATATTGCGCAAATTGAAGGTCAGGTAGAAATAATCAAAGCAGCATTTGATTCAGTAAATGTAGGCATTGAATCGACTGGTGAATTAATTGGAAATATGCTTGGTATTTGGTCCAATGCTTCTTTGAGTGATAAATATGATCTTGAAAGAATGATAGAACGCGAATACGACTTACGCGAAAGAGAATTTGACTTGCAGGAAAAACTTGCAAATTCCAAGATACAACTTGAATCGGCAAAAGAGAAATTCTTTTTAGGCGAAGGTGGGGAAGCAATTATTACTATTGAAACGAGCGAAGTATATCCTGAATTGGATATGGTTATGCTCGAACTAATAAAACGGGCTCAAGTCAAAGCAACTGCTCTCGGTTTGGCTACCTTATTAGGTGTTCAAGAAGCATAAGGAGAAGCAATCATGGTTCACGTTCAAACTACCGTCTATGATTCGCAAGGTTATTTTTCAATGGAAGAAAATCGTGCGGAAAGTATTCTCCAAAAAGCAAGTGTAAGACTTCAAAGAGATAAACTTCTCGATGGAAGTACTTTCTTAAAAAATCATGGTTATGCAGAAGGAGATCGGGACTTTACTTTCATATCCAAAAACACCATTGAGAACGCTCAAGTGGCCGTCCTTTGGTATATCGTAAAAAACCATGCACAAGTTATGCTTTCTTGCAGGGAAGGCTTATATTTGGGCGTCATAGAACGTCTTAGCACTGATCGAGGAAAAATAGAATTCAAATTTGTTCCAGATACGAAATATTCATCTTAATTAAATTTGGAAGGAGAGTAAAATGTTTACTTCGAGACCGAAAGTTACTATGACGCCTCAATTAATTAAACAAGCGGAAGTAAAGCATTTCGCAAATCTTTGTCGAACCCAATGGATGGTTGATCATATTAGGAATGATAAGGTTATCGATAGAGAATTTGTAAAAAATATTGTTACAACTGAAGGCCTGAATAGTCTTCTGAATATTATGTTTAAATCAGGAACTCAAATTACTTCCTGGTATATTCTTATCTTTGAAAATGATTACACTCCACTTGCTACTGACACTTATGCATCCCCCGGATGGACTGAAACAATTGCTTACGATGAAACAACGCGACCCCAATGGGTAGGCGGAACCGTAGCTTCGGGATCAGTAGATAACTCAGCAAGTAAAGCTACATTTACTATGAATGCTACAAAGACAATTTATGGCGGAGCAATTGTCGGTGGCGGAACTCTTCCATCCACAAAAAATAATACAGGTGGAGGCGGAACCGCTTATGCAGCGGTGAAGTTTACTTCTTCGAAAGCTGTTGTTGCTACTGATGTCATAAAGATTACTGCGACCATTTCTGCTTCTGATGACGCTTCATAATGGAGAGTAATTAAATGACTGAGTACCAGGAAACATTAGCGATGGATATTTTAGTTGGAGATTCCATGTTTGGTGGATACTGTTACGAAGACAGTATTGGCGCTGATATTAAGGTAGGAATCTCTTCCGTTGATCCATTTAATTTCTCCGAATGGGAAAGAGAAAATAAAAATCCAAGAACGATATATACTGCAAAACTTGAACAACCTGATGGGACAGTTTTGCTTGATTTGAATTTGAAGAATTTTAATGCGAAGTTAAATAAGGATAGTAAAAATTATCTTTCGATAGTTTGTGCAAATGAAGATGATTTTTCTTCCATAAAATCTTGGATAGCTGCTGGAAGTGTTTTTGTTGTTTTGCGGAAAGCATTAACAATCAATGGTGTTGAAAGTCTTTCAGAAATAATTGCAAGGGTAGAATGCGATACTCCAAGATTAGATAAAGGTTCGACAAGCTCTTCAGTATCTCTTTCCGGTTATTGGTCTGAAAGTTTTTCTCCAAAAAATATTTCCCTTCCCTCTCCTTCTATCAAACGTAGTGTTGGCGGTCGTTTTATGATGACTTTTTCTGAACCTCATTTATATTTGCGTCCTGGTGATACGGTGAGTGTACCTGAAGAAGTTGATTTCATTGTTAGTTCCGTTTCATATTCTGCTAATGAATCCAATATTTCTATGACAATTTCGGAAGAGAAGATATGACAATTTGGGAAGAATTAAATCCAGCAGGATCAGCGTATGATTTATGGTGGATCTTTTCCAATGGTGATAAAACTATTACAAGGGATTGGAGAGCTGATTATTATCAATGCCAAAATGATGTAACACTCGTATATAGCCGTGGGAAGAGATATGTTGAAATATTGGTCGGTGGAGGTTCAGATTCATATGGTGGAGTAGCAGTTGGAGCGGCTGATAATCTTATAGCCACTTTGGTTTCGCAGGTCGGAGTAGATCAGTATCAATGGGCATATCTTCCAGACGGAACGAAGATGAATAATAATTCTGCTACTTCTTTCGGGGCATCATGGGGTCCGGGAGACGTCATTGGTATCGCTCATGAGTATCCAGAAACATCAGGCCAAACAGGGAAGGTTTGGTTTTCAAAAAATGGAGTATGGCAAGGAAGTGGAGACCCTGCCAATGGGACAAATCCGGCTTTCACTGGAACTCGTGCGTGGGGCTGTTATGTTACCGTGAGTGGTCAAAATTATTCAGGGATCAGTTATACCATAAGGGGAACTCAAGCCGAATGGGATTATCTTCCGCCTTCAGGTTTTAATGATTGGGAAGGAGATGCAGTTAATGACTTTTGGGATGTCTCTATTGACTTTGATATTTTAGCCTATGGTGGTATCGGTTTAGCAGAACAAGTTTATGAAGAGTCATTGTCTTTTGATATGCTTGCCGGATTTACTTCTTCACGATTCAGATTAGTTGAAGATTCAATACCTGCCAATATTTTAATTGGAGAAGATTTCTCTCCCACTGTTGAAAGAAATTTGTCATTTGCTGCTCCTATAAAATCTAAATTAGAAGATTTTGATTTATTTAATTATTCTTCATGGTTTGCAAATGTAAAACATCTCACCACTTTGAAATATTATTTGACTTTGAAAAATAATGCCGGAGATGAAGGTGTAGATGTTCCAATGATAGATTTTAATATGACAATCAGAGGAGAGAATTATTCTTTTATAACAACAAACATAAGCTATCAAAGTATTGATGCAATTTTGCAAAATACAAAACTGATGGAAGTGTCTTTTGTATATTTCTTAGAGGGGTCGGAGAATTTAAGAGTCAAACTCTTTGATGGTGAAATTGAAAGAATAAACTTTAATCAATACAGAACAATCTCTTTGACTTCTTGGTTCCGCTTTCATACAAAGGTTGACGCACAAAATTTTAATGTTGAAAGAATATCTTTGATAGATGATGGCGTTTATAAAATCAGAATTGTTAACCCTGACCCTTTTATGCGTCCTGGTGATCAAATAACAGACGAAGAAGAAAATACTTATATAATAAATGTGATAAATTACTCCTACGGGCCTGGATATTTTATTTCGGAGATAATTAGTAATGGGTAAAGCACGAATCATAGAGTCTTACAGCGATTGTAGATATAAAATCGAAGTAATCTTTGATACTACTAACACCGATTTACGAATACAAGCCTTGGAAGAAAAACTTGTTGACTTACAATGGAAATTAACTGCTGATTATTTAAAACAAGGAGATGAATATAAGACAACTGAATTGAAGATATTATATGTCAACAAGGAATTAGAATTTCTTCGAGCAATTCCAAGAACAACTGAAGTCACCGTTTGGTGCGTAGATTATTCGAAAGAATTAACTGGAGAAATTGGAACGATAGAAACTCATGGTGAAGTAGGATTTTCTCCTTTTCACCAATTGTTAGTAAAACCTGGATATGGTGGAAAGCATATCTACGATCCAGAGACTGATGGAATTTTAGCTACCGTTCCAGAGCAATTGCCTGAACAATGGCTTTACAATACGATGGCTTTACCTGGATGGCAGAAGTGGCAACCGATGTTTCGTGTTGGAAAGATATTGTATATTGATGGCGAAAATGATACTGCTCATGTTGAATTAGATGACGCTTATTCTTCAGCAGTAATAGATGATAATAAATTAAATATTGGGAAAGATGAATATAAAATTTTAAATAATGTTCCTATTGAATATATGAGTTGCCACTCAGATGCTTTCGAAGTAGATGACAGGGTTATTGTGCAATTTTCTGGCAGATCATGGACTGGAGATAAAAAGATAATTGGATTTGAAACTAATCCACAGGAGTGTCCCATTTATCTTCGGCTCAAAGTTAATGGGCACCGGCATCGATCTACTATGAGTGGGAAAACTCTTCGAATTGTTCAGGAAAATCCTCAGACAGGTCAGATGGAACAAGTGGGCAATCCCATCACTGCATCAGTAAATGAAAATGGAGTTGCTGGGCCTTTCCCCGGAGTAGATCTGGGCCGTCCGTTTTATGCGGAACTATATTACAGAGGTTCTGGTTATTGGGCGGGAAGGCCGATCACGTGGTTCAATTACTTCCAGCTTGCAACGGAAGCTGAACATGACCATCATTTAAATATCTCCTATTTTCAAGGTGGAACGCATAGCATTGCTCAATATCTTGAAGGGACATATCTCAATTTCATTGAGGGTGATTACTTCTCTGATGGTAGCAGCACGAATGATTATCAGTACGGATATAGTTGGTATGTGGATAGAGTGGAGTGGTTGAGAAGTGAAGAAGGAAGTCTTCACAATGTTGAACAAATAAAAGTGGATACGCCATCATACGGAACTATTCGTGCTTATGAAATAAATTTCATCTGCAAGAATATAAGATACCAGAAGAAATCATGGCAGCTCGATGATGCTTGTGTGGCGACCTATAATTCATACCCACGATGCGTTTGGTATGAAGGTTTGACTCACGCACAAAAAGAGAAGATATGGGAGATTAAAGCTCATTGGGGATATACCGGCTATGAATACGATTGCCCTCAGATCGATGGGGATCCTGGATGGGCGTGGTTGGGTTCACATATCGGAGATAATTCTGATGGAGCTTGGCAGATAGAAGGAACAAACCTCTTTTCTCATTTCCCTGAAGAAGATATATCTCCGCAGGATATATATGATTTTTGGTCAACAAACCCCATATATGGTTTCACCGGTAGTTATGCGGAACATTATGAAAGTGATGGAAATTGGGATCTCTATACTTGCCCGTTTATAATAACAAATGAGTATGGAGAGATAATGACGGAACCACCGGATTGCACTATATATGGGGCGCTTGGAATTTATTGTTTGGTTTATTATACCTATGATGAAGAAAATCAATTTACTTATCGTGAAGTGATCCAGACAGCGGATCAGGCATACAAAACATTTCGTTTTGAATGTGTGGAATTGCCGAAAGAATTTTGTTAAAAAGAGATAAGGAAGAAAAATGAAACCGGAACTTGTAACGCATTTAATTTCAGGCGGAATACTTCTTACATTGACAATCATTTTTGGAATTATTGCTTATTTTCTTAAAAGGTATATTGATAAGCAAGACGAAGAATTAGATTTTTTAAAGAAAGAAAATTCAAAGATGATGCAAAAAGTAGACGAAGGATGCAAGGAAATTATAAGAGAACTCGAAAGGGAAAAGCAAAAACTTCTGAAAGAAGTTGCCGATAAGGATGCATATATAGATCAAAGGGTTGAACGCAGGGTTCGCCTTGAAGATTGCCTTTGTCAAAGCGAAGAAATTCAAAACCGCTTTGCTACTGGAGATAAACTCTTCATAGAAATTAAAACCTGTTTAAATAAATTAAGTGGACAGTTTCAAAATAGTTTACAAGGGATTCATCAATATACTTTGATTATGTCTTCGACAATGTTGTCTTTGTGTAAAAGTTTAGGAGAAAATATGGAATGTAAGGAATTGGAACAGCTTCATACTGCATTGCAGCATAAAAAGATTCAACATATTGTAGAACAAGTGGAGAAGAAAAATGCTACCAATAATTGAGTTGATAAGGCTCGAAGAGAATTTAGAATTTGGAACATTTGGAATTTTAAAAATTCAAAAGGAAGTATTTTGTTTTACTTTGGAACCGCCTGATACTTTGAATACCCGAAGTGAATCTTCTATTCCTGCTCAGCAGTATATCTGCAAAAGACATATCTCTCCAAAATTTGGTGAAACCTTTTGGATCAAAGATGTTCCTGGCCGTAGCTTTATCATGTTCCATTGGGGGAATTGGATTAAAAATACTCTTGGATGCATTTTACTTGGATCTACGATTTTAAAATTAAAAAACGAAACGAATCAAAGAGGAGTAGGAAATAGCGGAAATACTTTTAAAGAATTTATGGATTTACTTGAGGGCTTCAATAAAGCCCATTTAACCATAACGGAAGTATTTTAAAAGGAGAAAGTTATGAAAAAGTTTTTTATTCTTTTCCTGGCTATCGTTGCTTTGTTTTCTTTTTCTTTCAATGTTGTAGCGCAAGAAACAATGACAATTACTCTTGGATGGGATGCTGATCTTTCCGTAATTGAACCTGATTTACAAGATTATAATATTTATTACAAATTGGATGCTGATACGGGATTTACTTTTCATGATACAGTTAGAATTGATAGATCATCTACAGAAACAAGAATGACTTCGCAAGTTCCTCTTACTGTTCCTACTGGATATGAAGGGAATATTTGCTTTTATGTAACGGCAGTTGATACAAGTCAAAATGAATCTAAGCCTTCAGAAGAAGTTTGTGTCCGTTATGATAAAACACCTCCTGCGCCTCCAAGTGGTGTAATCGTAGATATTACAGTTGTCGAAGCAATTCAATAATTCGAAGAGCAATTCAATAATTTGAAGAAAAGAAGAAAGTGAGACATGATGGCTAATCAAACTGGAGCGCTTCAGACAATCCTACTTTACCTTAAAGGCGCGAAGTCTTCGAAGACAATTACCCTCAATGGAATCCTTACTACTCTCATTGCTGCCGGTGCTATTTATTATGGAGTTGACCTTGACCCTGCTACGGTAGCGATTTTGGTTTCAGTTGTTTATACGATCTTGAATTGGGTTTTGCGTTTTACTACCAATACAAGCCTTCCAGAAAAAGCACTTCAGAAGCAATTAAAACGACCTGAGTGGATTTCTGTTTTGGCGACAGAAATTATAAACCAATTGAAAAGAGAAAAAGCTGAGGCAATGGCTGCTCAGAAAAGTAAAAGGTGATAGAAATGTTTTATACTGATATGAAAGATTTTTATGAAAATGGTGGTGGTTTCCGGCAGGGAGATATTGGATTAACTTTTAACCCTGATCAAAGAATTATTGGAAAAGTAATTCTTCACCATCAGAATTGGATTGCTCCAGATAGGAAAAGTGGTTTCAGTCATGCCTTATTGGTTATAAATAAAAATGGCGCAACATTCGAATCGGGAATAAAGCTCAAAGGTAAATCATTTCATAGGATTGGTAGTCAAGATTTATTCAAAGCATATGATGGCTACAAAATGATGGTTATCCGCCATGAAGAGATGACAGATAAAAAATTCATAGAAGTATTTCCAAAATTTTCTGAAGAATATAATGAAATGATTTATCCCTATTGGAGATTGCCATTATACTTCATACCTCCAATTGCTCGTCGTTTTAATGTTATTCACCCTGTAGTATGCTCTGAATTGGTAGCGAAATTTTATACTTTGATAAAAGATAAGGATGGGAAACCATTTATGCGTTTCCACCTTGGTGTTTACCCTGATTACCTTGCGGATATGGGAGACTTAACATATGGGCAAAAAAGATTTCATATTGTCTTTCATGGCAAAGTCTATCACCCCGTGAAGGGTCATTCTTAATTTGTAAATGGTTTTTATGCCTTTAAAAGAGAAAAGCCAAAATAAAAGAAATGCCGCGTTTCGATGATGATATAAATGGTTGTGAAGTAATTAAAGGAAACCGTGAAGGCCCGATAGAAAAGTCTTCGGATTCATGGGTTCCTATTTCTGTCGCGGCATTTCTTTTTGGCTATAGTCGCGTGACCGTTTTTAATCTTCTGAAGACAAAGAAAATCAGGGGATTAAAATACCCATCGAGCCCAATTTTGGTGAATTTGGAAGATGTTGCCGCCCTAATCCTTTCTAAATAGGCCTCCACAAGTATTCTTTCCGTAATCCCCTATATTTAAAGCGTTTACAGCCCACCGTATCATAGCCTTTTTTTAGCCGTTTTTATGCGCATATGCGCATAAAAGGCATTTTTTAGCCTAAAATTCCATTTTTTTTGCCTAAATATCCATTTTTTTGGATATTGGGTTTTTTGCTGTAAAAATAGGCATTTACAGCCTGATGGCATATACCGTAAACGCCATAAATGCCTTAAATAACAATAAATAGTGCCGATTTTGCTTGTAAAACCCTATAGCCTTTAATATTATTTAGTTGGTTCTTTTAAATAGCTTTAAGGGTAAACGGCAAGGGCAGCGTTAAACGGCTCCCGGCTCCGGCGGTCAAACAGTAAAACCAAAGGGCAAAAGTCGGGCGCAATATAGCAAAGCCTACCCTTAATAAAATGCTCCTCCAAAACATGCCTTGAGAAGAGTAACTGCCAAACGTAGCTAATTTGGCTCCTTGACAAATAAAGAAAAGAGAAAAAGTAAATGGCTTCCATAGCGTTTACCTTTTGGTGCTTTTGCACTTGCGCATCGGGGAGGACCGCGATGGCAATACTTTTCTTTCCACAGGACCCCAATTCTCTCCTCCAACTTTAGCAAGTTACTTGCTAAGGATTCCACGTTCACCACGTGGTGAGGATATGGCTCCTGGCAATTTCTACTTTCCTTATCAGCAATAAAAATCCACGGAGAAAAATTTACCCGAAATGAACCAATGGTTTGAAGACGTCGAGTAAAACCATTCGGGATCCAATATAGGTGCGGGTCTATATTACGGCCGTCGATAGGCAAGTTACTTGCCTTCGTAGAAGTCAGGCTCGTGGGAAGTAGAATAGCAAATCCTCCTTTAAGACGTGGCTTCGGCCACGTCAAAGATCGAAACCGGGAAAGTTTCTTTCCCGGTCTATCCATGGTGGTGCATGGGTACTGATGAAGATCAGCCAATTATCTTTCAAAAGGAGGAGTAAAAATGACGAAGCGAAGCGAAGCGTGGAGCGGCATGAATTGGATAAGGCAAGAAAAAAGACTTGCGATATATCTTCGAGATGGATGCGCTTGTATGTATTGCGGATCTACTGTAGAAGATGGAGCAATCATTACTCTTGACCATATCAAACCACATATCAATGGCGGTAGTAATAGCGAAAGAAATTTGGTCACATGCTGCAAAAAATGCAATTCCTCTCGCGGAAATCGTAAGGTCGAAGACTTTGCGGCGGATGTTGCTAAATATATCAATCACGGTATCACGGCGGAAGATATATTGGCAACAATCAGAAGCAATACAAGAAAGTCCCTGAAAAAATTCAAAGCGGAAGCTAAAGAATTGATTTCAAGGCGTGGTTCCGCTGCTAAAGTATTAGCCAAAATTTAAACCCGAAACGGGGGAAGTAATTACTTCCCCGTCGATAGTGGGTGGTGCCACTATCCTGATGATGGGAGCCATCACAGTTAAATAATCTTTTTTAAAAGGAGGAGTAAAAAATGAAACATTTTAAAATCGAAGTCGTTTACGTTTCCTCTGGTCGGGCACTTCAAACCGTTTATGCCTTCGGCAAAAAACAAATGGTTGAAGCCGTCGAAGAAATTCTTCTGGAAATGAAGAATTACACTCCTAATCGTGTTATTTACTGCGAGACGGTCGACAAAGATTGGGAGTCAATTAAGGCGGAAGAAGTTTGGCAATATGAGAAGTCTTGCAAATGCTTTCGCAAACTTAACAAAAGCGAAATGCAGGACTGGCTCGATGCAAATGGTCAGTGTGAAAAAACCGGCGGATGGGCGTAAATAAAATCGGGGTCGAAGCAATTCGACCCCATTCGAAACGCGTCAAAGTAATTTGGCGCGTCGGTAGGAGGTGGTGCTCCTATCCTGACGAGAAGCCATCGCAGAAAATCTTTTAAAAGGAGGAGTAAAATGAGAGAATTTACAAAAAATGACTGGTTGTGCTACGAAGGTTGTGAAAGCCAAATACCAATGATTGGCGAAGTAAAAGTAAATTTCAATGGTAAAATCTACGAAGGGGAAGTGGTCGTAGATGGGAGCCATGTTGAAATTTATACTTACCACAACGGAAGCGAAGATGCCTTATGGTATCAGATAACTTTTCCTTCGTATCTTTTTGCAATCAATGCAGCTATGCAATCAATCGAAAATAAAACCCTTTCAGATGCAATGCTCAAGGAAATGGGTTTTAAATCTTAATTCCCGAAACGGCGGAAGACTTTACTTTCCGCCGTCCACCGGAGGTGGTGCTTCGGTGCTGACGATGGGAGCCATCGTAGATAATCTTTTTAAAAGGAGGAGTAAAATGAGTGATCTTAAATTACCGGAAGGCGGATCTTATTATTGCGCGGATTGCTATCGGAAATTTAAATCTTTGAACCATTTTAACCGATATCGCAGTCGTTGCGCTCCACTCCTTTTTGGGGTGGATGGTAGAAAACGTCTTACAGTTAAGAAGATCAACGGGATGTGGAAACTTGCTAAAAAGTAAATTCGAAACGGTCGAAGATATTACTTCGGCCGTCCACCGGAGGTGGTGCTTCGGTGCTGAAGAGATAGCCTTTGGAAACAATTTTAAAAGGAGGAGAATTATGCAAACTCAAGTCACAGTAGAATTGAGGACCAGGAGTGGCCGGAAAATTACTGAAGACAAAGTCGCTTGCATGGAACAGATAGGATTGGAAATTATCTTTTCCGGAGCCTTTAAATTTAGCGATGATTCGGTTACAGTTTTCCGGGCGAAGAAAACTTTTTCCTCGGTCTTTAATGCTGAGCAGTTTTACTTTGAGGTCCATCGTTGCGGTGGCATTAGCAAGCGGATGCTCAAGGCGCTCGATTTTATCTACGAAGATGCTTGCATTTAATTCGAAACGGGGGAAGTAATTACTTCCCCGTCGTCGCGAGGTGGTGCTCGTGGCCTGATGATGATAGCCATCAGAAACATTTTAAAAGGAGGAAAATTATGAAAAGCGAAATGACGCAGGAAGCCTTGAAAAACGTAGTTTTGGCGAATGTCTATGAGTGGTCAAGAAAAGAATTAAATTCATCCAATGTTAAACCAGTCAGCAAATGGGTGAAAGACTTTCTTTATAACCATTGGGAAAGGGTTCCTAAATTTCATAGTATCGAAGTATATGGCGATGATAAAAAGCATCTTCTTACCGAAGATTTTTCTATCAATTTTGCTGCCAAGCTCGAACGTGAAAAAATAACTCTTTTTATTCTCTTTGATATCATGGGACATTCTCTTCTCGTAAATACCGAGGGCTATAATTACTGTCGTTATACACGCCTTTTTTACTAACCCGAAACGGGGAAGTAATTACTTCCCCGTCGGCAATAGGTGGTGCTATTGCCCTGATGATGGGAACCATCGCAGATAATCTTTTTTAAAAGGAGGAGAATTATGAGTGATCTTATTACTGCTGACAAGGCTGAAGACATTGCTACTGATCTTTATTCCTGGTCTCAAAGTGCCGTTGGTGACTTGGCAGGATGTGACGAAGTAATGGCAGATGATTTTTGGGAAGATCCAAATGTAATGGGTGATCTTCTTGGAGATCGCATCTTCGATGCTTCGATATCTTTCGTACGTAAATATGACAAGTCGTTAAGCGGTAAGCCTTTTTTCAAAGTAGTAGATGAAATCTTCGTAGAAATTTGCAAGGCAATGCTCAGAAGATATAACGATCAGGCATTGGTCAAAGCAATGGATGTCCTCATTCAACGTCATAGTAATTAGCAAAGGAGAAGATCATGCTCGGTTACGCCTTAAAACTTAAATCGGGGAAATGGGCAACTGAAAGAAAAACTGGTGATGCAGTTTGGTTCATTAATCGAGAGATCGCAGAATATGTTAATTGGCTTAAATTAAATGATGCAGCCGAAGTAGTAGAAGTAAGATTGGAAAGGGATTGTGCTTGTTATAGCGGTTACGACGTAAGGGAAATTTAAATTCGAAACGGGGAAGACAAATTGTCTTCCCGTCTGGAGTGGGTGGTGCCACTTCACTGATGAGATAGCCATCAGAAACATTTTTCAAAAGGAGGAGAATTATGTCACACGCTCAAACTTTTGCGGAACAGCTAATTGAAATTCTCGGTTTTGCTGCGGAAGAGGAGCCGGATTGTTATCAGACTTTCGATCCGGTAGACTTTGGAACCCTTCGTGAAAAGTATTTGACAAATGACGAAGGAGTTTGGGTCAGCTTTGGCAATGGGGATGAATATACTATTGTCGTTAAAAAAGTAAAAGGAGAATAAAATGCTACCGATAATAAAAAATAGCGTTCCGGAAAAAAAGAAAAGCAAAGTCTTCCGTTCCCTTCGCTTTCGTATTCTTTATAAAATAAAGAATATTGAAAGTAAAGTATTGACGGCGGGATTTGCAGTTTATGGCGATGCCCTCCTTTACGCTTCCGCATTGCGTTCCTTGGAGGTAGCAAAACATTCGTGGGAAGAAATTTACATCGAGTTTAAATAATTCGAAACCGGGAAGACTTTACTTCCCGGTCGTATCAGGGTGGTGCCTGATGCCTGAAGATGATAGCCTTCAGAAACATTTATTTTTTTAAAAGGAGGAGTAAAATGGCGAAAGAATCGAAAGTTGGATTTGCGAAACCTGCTAATGGGAAAGTGGTCCACATTGTTGTCGACGGCCTTCAGGCTTGCGATAAGAAAACCACTTTGACTGCTGATCCTGAATTGCAAATTACTTCGGTAACTTGTAAGAAATGTCAGCGCTTTGCTTTTTATAAGGAAATCCTTGTTAAAGGGCAAAAGCAGGAAGAGAAATCCACAAAGGGCGATTCGAAGAAAAAATCTTCCAAGCCGAAGAAAAAGGTTGTGGATGCGCCTAAAAAAACGCCGGAAGAAATTGCCGATAAAAAAGCGGCAAAGGAAAAAGATGAAGTAAAATCTCCCGGTCCTGTTAAACATACGAAAGTAAATGTTAACAGGAAAGAAAAGCGCAATCATGCAAAACTTGTCGCCGCTACTCAAGAGTCGCTTCTTGAGGTTCTTCTTCCCTTCCAAAAAGAAAAAATCCATGAAATTTCAATCATGCGCATATTTGAGGAAGCTCAAACTCATTTGCGCCAAATGCTTATGGATGCTTGTGAAGGGCAGGAAGAAAAAGATTATTTGAAAAGCCATTGGACGCTTGATTGGCGTATATTTACTCAGGCGTTTGAGAAAATTGGCTTCGCTAAATTGCGCGGCAAAGATCCTGACAAGGGACGCGTGGTTCTTTTCTATAGCGAAAAAGCAGAAAAGTCAAAGACTAAAATTAGGCGTCGCAATAATAGCGGTTCAAAGAAAACGGCTCGCGTTATTAAACGCCGCTCCAAACCTAAAGATAAGGCGGAAGAAGAAAAGAAAACGGGTCGCGTTATTAAACGCCGTTCAAAGAGTAAAGATAAAGAAAAGACGGTCACCAAAAAGCTCAAAGATAAAAATGCTTACGGTCATCGCGAAGGCTCAATGGCGGCGAAAATTGATGAAATGCTTTCGGAAGGTTTTATCCTTAAGGATGCCGTCGGAATTATTTCTAAAGAATTTAATCGATCAGATATAAAAGCGCGAAGAAAAATTTTGGCAGCTATTAAATACCTTTCGCGTGAGTTGGGTATTAAAATCGAAGTAATAATGCAGGGAAGTCAAGAAGATGATTTTTATAAAATAGTTTAATTATACGGGGGAATTTACTTCCCCCGTATAAACCCGAAACGCGGCTTCGGCCGCGTCGTCGCGAGGTGGTGCTCGTGGCCTGACGATGGGAGCCATCGCAGAAAAACATCTTTCAAAAGGAGGAGAATTATGGGCATCGAAGCAAAAAGAATCGTTGATTTTCTTCGGGCAGGCTATGGAGCGTTCTGGATTAAAACGCAGGAGCCTGACAGGGTTCAGTCGGTATTGATGCCAATGGTCAAAGACTTCCAAAGAAAAGACGGTGGAAAGTACAATCTTTCAAGCTGGGATTGTTCTACTTCGTCTAATCCTTTGGAACCACTTAATCAATTGAGTGCGGAAGAGGAATTGACAGTTAAATTTCTTTTCAATTTCCATTGGTTCATAGACAAGCCTCAAGTTATCCAGAAGATTCAAAACGATCTTCCTCTTTGGGCTTCAGAAGGCAAAGCAATCGTGATCGTTGCGCCGGTAGTAAAAGTTCCGGTTGAATTGCAAAATGATTTCACGATTTTGAATTTTAGCTTGCCTGACGAAAAAGAAATTCTTCACACAATTTCTTATCATATTCCTGAAGGGAAGAGAGGTCCAAGCGAAAACGAAATGGCGCGGCTAATTGGTGCGGCCAAAGGGTTAACGCAAAAGGAACTCAATAATGTTTTGAGTCTCTCAATGGTAGTAAAAGGCAAATACGATACCGCGCTAATTAACGAGCATAAAGCTACGGTCATTGAGAAGACGGGATTTGTAGAAGTTATCCCACCGAAGATAAACTTCTCAAACGTAGTTGGTTATGAAGTAGTCAAAGATCATGCTCGTGCTACCATGCACAATCCTAAGGCGAAAGGGTTCATGGTAATTGGCCCTCCAGGTTGTGGTAAAACTACCCTAATGAACGCAATCGTTGGCGAGTCTGGGAAGATCGGGCTGAAGATCACGCTTGGAAAACTCTTTTCTAAGTTTCAAGGGGAAACGGATGCCAATGTAGATTTCGTAATTAACCTTATTAAATCCATTGGTGATTGCGTTGTTTTGATAGATGAGTTTGAAAAGCAATTTGCTGGATCTTCTGGAGATGGAACACTCGATAGCGGAACCACTCGGCGCGCGACTGGTCGGTGGTTGGAATTTCTTCAAGATCGGCCATCGGGCGTTTTCATTGTAGCTACGGCGAACAGTTTTAATGGTATCCCGCCGGAATATCTTCGGCCAGGAAGATGGGATACTTCGCCATTTTTTATTGATCTGCCAAATAAGAAAACTCAAGATTCGATCTTCAAATACTATGCTGAAAAATATAGTATTGAAGAAAAGAAAATCCCTAAAATGGAAGGCTGGTCAGGGGCTGAGATCGAAGCATGTTGCCAAATTGCTGATATGCACGGAATACCGTTTACTTCGGCAATGCGCTTAATCAAACCTCAATCGGTAACAATGAAAGAACAAATTGACGCCCTGAGGTCGTGGGCAAAGGACCGCACCATAAATGCGGAAGAAGTCAAAGACATTCCAGTCAAGGCTGGAGTGGTGGCATTAAACGGTAAACGCAAAATTGATACTTGATGAAATCGGGGGAGCATTTGCTCCCCCAAATAAATTCGAAACGGCCGAAGTAATTACTTCGGCTGTCGCTGGCGAGTGGTGTCGCCAGCCTGATGATGATAGCCATCAGAAACATTTATTTTTTTAAAAGGAGGAGTAAAATGGCGAAACAGGTAAGGATTACTCTCGGCAAGGACGGAAGTGTTAAAGCTGAGGCCCTTGGCTTTAAGGGCGGAGCCTGTGAAGACGCGACAGCTTTCCTTGACAATCTCTTTGATGGTCCAAAGAAAAGAGATTTGAAAGCAAGCTATCACGAAACCGAAGACATCCAAGTATGCAATGGACTTCCTTCGGGGTGGTGCGGCTAATTTCGAAGAGGAAAGTAAACAGTAAAAAAATAAACGAAAGGAAAAAGTCATGTCTCACATTTCTACTTACGCTCAAAAAGTCAAAGACATTTCCAGCTTTAAAGTTACTCTTCAAAACCTTGGCATTACTTACCGTGAAAATTGCGATGTCCAGCAATTTGGCCGGAATATTGTAGAAAATGCCGCCATCGGATTTCAAATTCCTGGTTGGAAATATGAAATCGCAGTCAAAGATGATGGCAGCATCCTCTACGACCATTGGGGTAGTGAGCCTAATACAATGGAACGTCTCGGCCTTGTTTTGCAAAAATACAACGAAGACGTCATTCTTTCCGCAGCTTATGGACAAGAAAATGTCTCCAATGTATGGACAGAAAAAAAGGTCGCAAATGGTGATACGGTAATTGTTTTGGAATACTAAAATCCTTGCAAGGAGTAAAAAGATGGAAAAACAAAAAGTGACTGTAGGAACGCTTTTCAATCTTAATACCTACCATTTCGGTTCGGGCACAAAAAGTGAATGGAAGATAAAAGAGAAAAAGCCTGGACAACATTACAAGCTGACGCGGGGCGAAGATATTATGGTTTTTAAAACTATGCTCGACGCTTATCTTCGTGTTATCGTAGAAGTTAGTTTCAATGGTTTGATTGTCCATCATTGTCCAATTGATGCTTATAACCTGGAAGAAAAACACCGGAACTTTTTTATTGGCTTGCAAGAAAAATGCTTTGAGTTGAGAGCCAATAAAAACGTGAAGAAAAAAGAACACTTTGAAAAGGTTTTTAACATTGTGAAAATTTAACTGTGAGGGGTCCCTACGGGGACCCCATTCGAAACGGCGGAAAGACTTTTCTTTCCGCTGTCGTGCTGAGGTGGTGCTCAGTGCCTGAAGATGATAGCCTTCAGTTAAATAATCTTTTTTAAAAGGAGGAGTAAAATGGCTAAATCCAGAGAAATCCGCAGACGAGTCAAAGAAACCACGACAGTCAATGTTTTCCGTGAGGGTGTTCTTGTCCATCTCAAAGTGGGTCGCTGGGGAGCAAGGGCGAAGATGAAAGAAGAACATTTGCCGGATGACTTCCCTCGGGAAGTTGCTCGCGCTGTTCAAGACCTAATCGAAGACAAAACACTTCTTCAAGACATTTCGTCAATTCGAAGAGAATGTAAGCGGTATCTCATCAACCGAAGTCTTCCTTTCCCGGTTGACGGCCTTTTCTTTGTTCCAAAGAAATTCATCCTTGATATTGATAATTTCTTTGAAAACAAAAAAGAAGAATATAATGAAAAGGTCAATGAATTTTTCTCTCAATACGGAAGGCTTAAAAGGGATTTCCGTAGAAGGTATCCGGAAATTTATCGGGATGAAAAATATCCGCGTGAAAGTATTCTTCGGAGAAAATTCTATTTTCATTGGTCATTCCGGCAATTCGTTGTTCCGGATAAGGAAATGGAAATACTTTCACCTGATGTTTACCGTAAGGAAATGGCGAAGTTCAAGCAAGACATTGAAGAAATGAAAAACATGACAGTCGCGGTTATTGGAAATGCTTTTGTGAAAAAGATCAATACCTTGGCGCGTCAATGCAACAATGAGAAGATCAATGCTGGAACAATCAAAGGTATCAACCAATTGCTGGAAAAGTTTGATACCCTTTGGGGAGACTTCGTTGGGCAAAAGCAATTGAAGTCAACCATCGAAGAAGTTCGTCGCCATATGAAAACGGTCAGTGCGGATCGTTTGCGGGAAAACGAAGACTTTCGAGAAAAGATCGGCAGCCAAATGGAAAAGATAGTAGGCAAACTCGAAAAACTTCCAGATGTTAGATTAAAAAGGAAACTGGATGTTTAGTCGGTAGATCACGCAAGTGGCGGAGTCCGGTAGAAATACCGGCTCCGCCATTGGTGATGGTAGTAAAGAGTAATCAATGGAGTGTAGAAGAAAACGCTTTACAATAAAAAGTATTTATGTTAGACGATACAGGTTCCCCCACAACCTACCAAAGAAAGGAAAGTCATGATCATCTGTCGATATTGCGAGATATTCTACCGAAGTCCAGTAATAAATGAAAAGGGTAATGTTCAAAGACATTGCGAAATTATCGAAGATAATGTATCGACAAATTCCAAGGCTTGTAGAAAATTTAAACCTTCAAGTGGATATTGGTGCGTCGAATTAAATTTTCGCACCTGTCTCGAAATATGTTTGAATCGAAGAAGAAATAAAAAAAGTTATGATGCGTGGAATTACTGTTGTAAATGTAGGCAATTTGCGAAAGAGATTCAGCCAATTGTAGATCGCTATATGGAACGTAAAATTAAAAGAAAAGATTCTGATAATCCTTTTGGGTGGAAAAGGCGTGAAAGAGTTATTACGCGACGTGACTTGAAAAGTATTGCGCAGGAAGAAGTTAGAAAAATTCGTAGAAGAAATAAAAAAAGAAAAATAAGGAGGCGTTAA
>Ga0180437_10003677_pt1 | contig 22558 bp, 9 predicted proteins | sample SS_ome_4_FD_132410 | JGI IMG/M metagenome (GOLD analysis project Ga0180437, IMG submission 132410) | Hypersaline lake sediment archaeal communities from the Salton Sea, California, USA - SS_3_D_1 metaG | ecosystem: Environmental > Aquatic > Non-marine Saline and Alkaline > Hypersaline > Sediment...
CGCCATCGCCCGGCAGATCTGTAACGGATTGTCGGAGGCCCACGCACAGGGTGTCGTCCACCGGGACCTCAAGCCCTCGAACATCATGATCGACAAGGAGGGCAATGTCCGGATCATGGATTTCGGAATTGCCCGTTCGCTGGAGGCCAAAAAAATGACCGGCGCCGGCGTCATGATCGGAACCCCAGAGTACATGTCGCCTGAACAGGCGGAGGCCAGAGTCGTCGATCAGAGGGCCGACATCTATGCCCTGGGAGTGATCCTCTACGAGATGGTGACGGGCCGGCTCCCGTTCGAGGGCGAGACCGCGCTGAGCCTGGCCATGAAGCATAAGAGCGAGGCCCCCCAGGACCCGGGAATTTTGAATCCCCAGCTTCCCCCGGGTTTGGGCGCCTTGATCCTCCGGTGCCTGAGGAAGGACAAGGAGGAGCGTTTCCAGAGTGCCGGGCAGGTGCGGGCGGAGCTCATGAACGTCGAGAAGGGTATCCCTACCACGGACAGAGTGATCCCCCAAAAAAAGCCTACGACATCAAAAGAGATCACGCTGCAGCTGAGCTGGAAGAAGACCTTTCTCCCGGCTCTGATTATCATCGGCGTGGTGGCGGCCGCACTTGTAGTCTGGAGGCTTTTGCCCCGCAGGGTGCCTGTCCAACATGCCATCGCGGTCATCAGCTTCGAGAACCAGACCGGCGATGCTGCCAATGACAACCTGCGGAAGATCATCCCCAATCTGTTGATTGCGAGTCTCGAGCAGTCCGGGCATTTTCAGGTCACGACCTGGTCGCGTTTGCAGGATCTCCTTAGAAAGATCGGCAAGGATGATGTCGAATTCATCGACCAGGATCTTGGCTTCGAGCTCTGCCGACTGGACAACATCGACGCCGTCGTGATTGGAAGTGTGGGCAAAGCCGGGGACATGTATGCCACCGAGGTGCAGGTGCTGGATGTGGAGACCAAGGAGCTTTACAAGAGCGCCAATGCCAGGGGCAGGGGCCTGGAAAGCATCCTGGAAAGCCAGATCGACCAGTTAAGTAAGGAGATCTCTCAGGGGCTGGGTATCTCCAGGCGCATCACCGAGGCCAAGCGGGGGCGGGTTTCTGATGTCACGACGAGCTCGCTTGAAGCCTATGACCTCTTCTTGCAAGGGAGGGAGGAATTTCTCACGTTCAATTACTCTGAGGCCCGTGAGCTTCTGGAAAAAGCGGTCGAGCTCGATTCCACCTTCGCCATCGCTCACCTCTGGCTGGGATTTACCTACAATGCCCTCCTTCTGAGAGATGCCCGTCGGGAGGAGTACCTCAAGGCATATGAATACCAGAACAGGGCGACGGAGCGGGACAGGCTGTTGATACAGTACAATTATGCTTTCTATGAAGAAAACGATCGCGAGAAGGCCTATGAGATCCTGCTCGAGATGAAGGAGAAGTATCCTACCCACCGCGCGGCCCATTCCCTCCTTGGTCAATATTACCAGACGAAACAAATGTGGGAGGAGGCTATAGAGGAATATCGAATCCTGCAGGAGCTGGAGGGTGACTCGATCGGATTTGCCACAAATGAACTTGGTTATCTCTACCTAAGGATCAGCGAGCATGACAAAGCCCTGGATATGTTTAGACTTTATGCCGCCAAGCTCCCAGGAGATGCCAACCCGTTGGATTCGATCGGCGAGGCCTATTTCCACATGGGGAAGCTCGAGGAAGCGATCTCGAACTATCGGGCCGCTTTGGAGATCAGGCCCGATCTCGGTTCAGGGATCCCCCTCAGCTACATCCATGCCCTCAAGGAGGACTATGACAAGGCGCTGGCCGAGATAGAACGGTACATCGTCACCGCACCTACTCCGGGAATCGCGGCATATGGATACGCCTGGAAAGCATTCTACTATTCACTGTTGGGCAGGTTCGCGGAAGCCGCTGATGTCGCAGAAGAGTCCTTCCAAAAGAGTGATCCTTCCGGCGGGGAGAGCCCAATATTCGAGCTTCACTGGATAAAGGGCTGGCTGGCCTACGAGAGGGGAGACCTGGAGCTATCCCGCCGCTATTTCACCACCTATGCGGAATACCTGAGCCGGAGGAGTCCCAACGCTGAGGCCTACCAATCGGCGGCCCTCACCCGGCGGGAGGGCCTGATCGACCTGAAGGCGGGCGAGATCGACGCCGCTCGGGCGAGGTTTGAAGATTTGATGTCAACATATTCTGAGGTGCTCGACAGCGTCGGTCCGGAGGCCAGATCGCGGATGACCCATGCCAACGACATGTTGCAGGCTGAACTTCGGATCGCGGAGAACCATCCTCAAGAGGCGCTGGAAGCGTGTCGGAACGCACCCGGTCTGGCCATCCCTATTATGACCGCAGAAACGAACTTGGTGAGATACAATCTTCCTTTTGACTGGGACATCATGGCCCGTGCTTATGCGAGCATGGGCGATCTGCAGAGCGCTATTCAGGAATACGAAAAGCTCGTCAGGTTCGATGCCGATAGCCAGGAGCGCCGCCTGATCCATCCCCGGTTCCACTATCGGTTGGCCAAGCTATATGAAAAAGCAGGAAAGAATGACAAGGCCGCACAGCGCTTTCAGAGGTTCCTCGACCTCTGGAAGGACGCCGACCCCGGCCTCCCCGAAGTGGCGGATGCGAGGGAGAGGGTGGCGGTATTTAAGTAATATTACGTAATCGTGAGTAATGAGGAGTAATTCCCCCCCGCCATAAAGTCGTAATTTTGCCATTTTTGACTCTGATTAAAATCCTTGTAAATCACCTATTATCAACAACTTAAGCTGATTACATAATCACCAGGTAACATGACTGCGAATCAAAAGGTCGGCAGTTCGAATCTGCTTTGGGGCGTACCACTCATTTTCCCTGGTTTTAACCACTTAATTCCTGAAATATTTTTAGATAGAGCTAGTAAAACTGAGTTATTTTGAGTCGTTTTGTCCGCACCGTGTCCACACGGGATTTCGGGGCGAAGTCCAAAGTAATAGACGCAGGGGACTTCATCAGGTAGCATCACGGGATTTCCCGCATAATTTACTAAACTTGAGATCTCATTGATATTTGGCAACCGCCAGTCTTCATAGCCTGCAACGATCTATCCATTACAATAATCTATAGCTTGAGACCACAGCATTGTGTGAAAATTTGGATTTGCACCTTTTGTCCACATTAATCCTGTCAAGATATCTGTTACGGCTCCGTCGCGCGAGGAGGTCGCACTTGGTGAACTGGAAGATGGTCATGTCACCAGTTCCGGTGCGCCAAAATCACTTCACCGCGGGAACGAGGATCCCGGCGACGCCTTTGTCGGCGAGGAGCTTGTTGAAGGCGGCTAGGTCGGTCTTGAGCATCTCCTCGAAGCTCGCTTTCCGTGCCGTCAGACGCTCTTTCAACATGGCATGCACCTCGCGCTGCTGCTTGTTGGGCGCGAAATCGACGCTGTTGGAGATGTCCGAGGACAGCATGGACAGTTTCTCGTAAATCTGATGCGGATCCCGAAACGACTTGTTGTCGCCTTCTGCGATCGTCGGCTGGATCAGATCGTCTTCCTGGGCCTGGAGCTTCTTGCCGAACTCCGTGACGGCCGCTGTCATTTCAGTGCCGGGCAGCACCTCCCTCAGGTCGGCGAGCTGCTTCTTCATCCAATCGATCTGGTTGATCATGTCCGCGGCCGTATTGATGTCGTCCCTCACCTCGAAGAGCAGCTTCACCTGCGGCTTGATGTCGTCCAGGGTTCCCTCCGAGCGCGGGTCTTTCCGGACTTCGAGCTTCTGGGTGTATTCCTTGCCGCCGGCTGTCATCTTCACCGTGTACATCCCCGGCCCCGCCGGGAATCCCTCTAAGCCGCCCATCACGCCGTAGCTTTGGAACGGATACCAGCCTTCCCGTTCCCACTGGAGATGGAACCTTTTTTCCTCAACCACATGCGGATTTCCGGGTGGTTTCGTGCGGTATTTGACCATCCGCCCTCCGGGATACCGTATGTCCCAGGTCACCCGGTTGATTCCAGGCTGGCGCGTTCCTGAGAGAGTCGTCACCTCGCGGCCTTCCTCATCAATAATGGTGATTGTCACCGGGCCGCTCGGGACGTCCTTGAGGTAATAGTTTATATGAGCCTCACGCGATCCACCCTGGCCGCCCGAAACGGCATGCAGCCGGTAGGCCGGCCGCGGCTTAAAGAGATAGCCGTCCGACTTGAGGACGTCGTCGGTGAGTTGCTGGAGCGGAGTGATGTCGTCCATGATCCAGAATCCGCGGCCGTAAGTGCCGACCACCAGGTCGTTGAAGTGCTGCTGAACCACCATGTGATGGACCGGCGCATGGGGCAGGTTGTTCTGGATGGGCAACCAGTTTTTGCCGTCATTGAAGGAGAGGTAGATAGCGTTCTCCGTGCCCAGGAAGAGCATCCCCTTGCGGACCGGGTCCTCATGCACCCAATGGCAGTAGCTGAAGACGCTCTTCGGGATATCCGCGCCAAGATATGACCAGGTCTTACCATAATCCGTGGTCTTGTAGACAAACGGATCGCGATTGTTCTCCTGGTGGAAATCGACCGTGATATAGCACGTGCCCGCGTCATAGCGGGAGGGCTCGACGTTGCTGACCGTTCCGAGAGGCGGCAGGTTCGGGATGTTCTTGGTGATGTTTGTCCAGGTCTTTCCACCGTCGCGGGTGATTTGCACCTGGCCGTCGTTGGTCCCGGCCCAGATGCAGCCGTTCTCGAGCGGCGATTCGGCAATGGCGAAAATGCAGCAGCCCAATTCCACCGCATGGTTGTCGAGGGTGAGGCCGCCCGATGGCCCCAGCATCTCGGAATTGTTGGTCGAGAGGTCGGGGCTGATGAGGTCCCAGCTCCGGCCGCGGTCCGTCGTCCGGTGGATGAACTGGCTGCCCACGTAAATCTTGTTGTGGTCATGCGGCGAAATGGCGATGGGGAACGTCCAGTTGAAACGGTACTTGAGCGCATTGCCGTGAGAGGCGTATTGCGATTCGGGCCACACACTGACCGTGGCGATGTGGCCGGTCCGGTAATCGACACGCTGCATGTGGCGGATAAAGGTGCCCCCGCCCCAGACGATTTGGGGATCGACAGGGTCGGGAATGATGAAGCCGTTCTCACCCCCGGCCGTCCGTATCGGCTGTGATGTACTCCTTCTTCTGCCTCGCACGCTGGGGACCTTATAGGCGGGGCCGTCCTGCATGCCGCCATAGACGTAATAAGGGATTTGGTTGTCGACGGACACATGATACATCTGGGCGATGGGCAGACTGATCCGCCGCCAGGACTTCCCCCGGTTCTCCGAGATCTTACCGCCGCCGTCATCGCTGATCATCAGGCGGTTGGGATTCTTGGGGTCGGCCCAAATGTCGTGGACGTCTCCGCTCCAGGGAACGCGTTCTGCGTCGTAGCCACCGTCCAATGTCCGGCTCATACTGTTGGCCGCAAAATAAACCTCGTCTTCGTCCGCCGGGTTGACCAGGATCCGCGAGGCATAGGCGGGCCGCTCGTTTAGCAGGCGGTTGTAGCTCGTCAGCTCCCAGTTTTCGCCGCCGTCGCTCGACCGCCAGAGGACGCCGCGGTTGGGCGGACCACCGGTTTCAATCAGGGCATAAACGACGTCGGAGTTGCTTTGCGCGATGGCCAGGCCCACCTTGCCGATCGGCGGTTCGGGCAGGCCGTGGCCCGTCAGCCGACTCCAGGTGTCGCCGCCGTCGGTCGATTTCCAGATGCCGCCGTTCGGTCCTCCGCTATCCCGCCCCCAGGTATAGATGTGGAGCGGCCACATGCCGGCGAAGAGGATCCGCGGATTGTTGAAATCCATGGCGACCTCGAAAGCGCCCGTGTTCTCGTCCGCGAACAGGACTTGCTCCCAGTTCTTGCCTCCGTCCTTGGTCCGATAGACGCCCCGCTCTTTCTGCGGGCCGTAGCAGTGACCCATGGCGGCGACGAAAACGACATCGGGATTCCGGGGATCGATGGCCACGCGGCCGATCCGCCCCGACTTCTCGAGGCCCATGTGCTTCCAGGTCTTACCGGCGTCCGTCGATTTGTAGACGCCGTTACCGATGGAGACGTTACTGCGAATAAAGGACTCTCCCGTTCCCGCCCAGACGACGTTGGGATCGGTAAATGCGACGGCCAGGGCGCCGATGGACTGGGCCGGCTGGTCGTCAAAAATGGGCTGCCAGGAATATCCGCCGTCAGTGGACTTGAAGACACCGCCCGAGGCAGCGCCGACGTAGTAAGTCAGCGGGTCTCCGGGAACGCCGCATACGGCCGCCGTGCGGTTACCGGGCGGACCGATATGACGGTACTTGAGCTGGCTGTAAATGTCCGGCGTGATGGTTTGGGCGACGACCGGCAGAGCAGCTCCCACGAAGAGCAGAAACATCGCTGCCTCGATAGAGAGGCGCGCCGTCCGATTGCCGTGATACAAGTGATGAATCATGACTCCCTCCTCCTGTCCCAAAACAAAACCTGTAGGGAAGTGGAATAGACGAGAATATTACTTTTGTATTCCCCTGATTTGATCTCCCTCGAATATTGCAGCTTAACCTGTATGACGTAATGTAGCAGGTATCATATATATTTGTAAATGTCAAAAAATGTGTGACTGAACATGTCTGATTTCTTAGATTCTCATTTCCTGACATTTAGCATCTCCTTTCAAAATAAGCATCTGGCTTATAGAAGATAGCTCGTAAGGGACCTTTTTTTTAGAGGGTGCCGGGGCTCTAATCAGGGGGCATGTCCGTTCATTTCATGACCCAAAATTAAAAAGCCGACAATAACCTTTTTGATTTATATTCCGTATTAATTGACGTATGTTTTTGAAATAAAAACAAAGAGAGAAGATTAATATGTATAAATTAACCAACCATGAAGAGTTGATATTAATATCTATCTGGAAACTGGTCGGAAATGCATATATTGTAACAATACGGAAATTCTTTAAGCAGACAACTGGAAAATCGATAAACTGCGGCTCTCTGTGTAACACCTTAACTTCACTGGTTAGAAAAGGATTTATAGAATCGGAAGAAAGTAAACCGACTGCCCAACCGGGGGGACGCAGGAAAGTATTATATTCTTTGACCGCTGAGGGGAAGAAAGCTTTGAATCATGCTTACAAGATTAAAAAATTGACTTGGGATGGTTTTTCCGAATTCATTTTCTAAATAAATTAGCTCATGAAAAACAGCATAAGTACTCCACCGAAATTCGCAAAATGGATACTGTCCAGACTATCGTATTTTGAAGAATGGTTTGCGCTGAGCAACTCGGTCGATGAGGAGTATTTTGAGATGAGATCATCGGGCGGGGGTTTGAAATTCTGGATATGGTATTGGTTTCAGACCGTTGAAATATTGTTCCAGTATATCAAACTGTCTCTTTTATGGAGTGTCATCATGCTTATAAACTATATCAAGATTGCGTTCAGGAATATTAAAAGACACAAAGGGTATGCCTTTATTAATATCGTAGGTCTGGCCATAGGGATAGCATGCTGCATTCTCATTGTGCTTTACATTCAGTTTGAGCTCAGTTTCGATAAATACCACGACCTGGCGGACAGAATTTTTCTGCTGAAAAGGCATGGAAATTTTGGCGGTAAAGAACTGACATCATCGTCCAATAATGCGCTCTCAGCCGTTTTGTTAAAAAAAGATTTTGTGGAAGTTGAAAACACCGTCAGGATAGGCTTTATGCCAGATCCGGCAGTCCTATGTGAGGGAAAAAGGTTTTATGAATCCCGGGTCCTGTATGCGGATGATTCTTTTTTCGATATTTTTTCATATCCCATGACGATAGGTGATCCGAAATCCGCCCTTAAAGCTCCCTTTTCCGTTGTCATCACAGAGGAAATCGCTGAAAAGTATTTTGGCGACAAAAATCCGATCGGAAGATCCCTTCGTTTTAACAACCAGGACAACTTCACTGTTACAGCTATTATAAAAAACGTTCCCCGCAACTCTCATCTTCTGTTTGATATGCTCTGCTCGTTTCAGACCCTGTATTCACAATACCCCAAGGGACATGCCTTTTTGAATGACTTTACATCAAATACCTTTCGGACCTTCATCCTTCTCCAAAGAGACACTGATCCCAGTACACTGGAGAGCAAATTTCCTGATTTCATTAAAAAGTATGGGGGAATAAAACTCAGACTATTCGGGATTTCTATGGGATATTTTCTTTTGCCCCTGACCGACATCCATCTCCATACACCATTGAGCGGAGGAAAAACAGGAATCGGTGCAATCCTTTACATTTATATCTTTGCGCTTATCGCCGGTATTGTTTTAATCATTGCCTGCATTAACTTCATGAATCTAGCCACAGCCCGCTCTGCCAAAAGGGCTCAGGAAGTAGGAATGAGGAAGGTGCTGGGCGCTCATAAAAGTGAACTGGTCAAGCAGTTTCTCTTCGAATCTTTTTTCTACAGTTTCATCTCGCTTCTTCTCGCGCTTGGATTGGCTGAACTTGCTCTCCCAACCATGAGTTCGATTGCAGGCTATGAACTAACCATCGATTTCTCCAAAATGATGTGGCTTTTCCCGGCGCTTTTAGGAATAGCCGTATTTGTTGGATTTATTGCCGGCAGCTATCCGGCATTTTTCCTGGCCGCATTTCAACCGGCGCGGGTTTTTAAACGCAGCGCAAAAACGGGTGTAGGGAATTCTTTTTCCCGAGGTTTTCTGGTTGTGATGCAATTTTCTATTTCGGTGGCACTCATCATAGGGACAATCATAATCACCCGGCAGCTTGATTATATGAAAAATAAAGACCCGGGATTTGACAAGGAACAGGTTGTAGTACTGCCATTCAGGGATGAAGAACTCAGAAGGTCTCTCACAACCATTAAAAATGAGCTGACGGGTTATTCAGACATTGTGAATGTTGCCGTTTCATCGGACATCCCCGGCCAGTATCCCCAGTATAACCAGAAACTGCCTGAAGGATTTTCAGGTGATCAATCTCAACTGATGTATGATCTGGTGGTAGACGAAGATTTTATTTCGACCTTAGGAATGGAAATTATCGCGGGCAGGAATTTTTCAAAGGAATTTGGCGCCGACCAAAAGGCCTCTGCCATTATTAATGAAACCGCTGCAAAAGAATTCGGATGGGAAAATCCCCTTGGAAAAAAAATTAGAGATTACAGAGGGATGAGAACCGTCATAGGTGTTGTCCGGGATTATCATCAGATACCGATCACCCAAGAAATAGAGCCCCTCTATATCAGGTTTGATCCTGATGATGTGCATAATCCTTACCGAATGCTCAGCATAAGAATCGCTCCGGGCAGCGTCAGTCGTGCCATGAAATATATTGAAAAGACCTGGAATAAAGTGTACCCGATTCATCCTTTTAACTACTTTTTCCTTGATGAATCCTTTAATGACCAGTTCAGAGAAACGGAACGCATAAGAGAACTAATATCTTATTTTGCCGGATTGGCAATATTTATCGCTTGCCTTGGATTGTTTGGCTTGGCTTCTTATATTGCCGAACAGAGGACAAAGGAAATTGGCATTAGGAAAGTGTTGGGAGCTTCAACATCGGGAATTGTCTATATGATTTCAGGAGAGCTCATCAAAATGATTGTCTTGGCCAATGCCATAGCTTGGCCTGTGGCTTACTATGTGATGCAAAACTGGCTGCAAACGTTTCCCTACCGAGAGAATATAAATATTTTGATATTTTTATTCTCAGGCATAATCGTACTGTTTATCGGACTGGCTACCGTTTCTTTCCAGTCGATCAAGGCCGGACTGACCAATCCGGTTGATTCTTTAAAGTATGAGTAAATGACGCAAATGGACCACCTCCCTCAAAACAGAGCCACTGAAGATGTGAATTTTTTCGGCTATTGATCTTCCCCCCTGGATAGGAGGGCTTTCAGTTTTTCAAGCTTTGATTTCAGATCAGAAGTTCCAATATCAATCGTTTGGGCGTACCATCCATTTTCCCTGGTTTTAGTCACTTAATTCCTGCAATATTTTTAGCCATAGATGGTTAAACTGAGTTATTTTTGGTCGATTTGTCCACTCCGTGTCCACACGGGATTTTGGGGCTTGTTGATTTCTATTTGACTCGAATTGGAGATATTACTATTCTTATACCCAGCTAGGGGATCAAGGGACATGAAGTGCCCCAAATGCAAGGCTGATATCGCTGAAGACTCCCATTTCTGCAGCAAGTGTGGGACGCCTTTGAAGGAATTGGCAGATCTTTCCGTCTCCCAAACTATGACCATCCAGAAGCCAGCTCTTTCTTCAGGTAAGACCATCGCAGGGAAGTACAAGATCATCGAAGAGATCGGCCGGGGTGGGATGGGAGTGGTCTACAAAGCCGAGGATGCCAGGCTAAAGCGTATAGTCGCGCTTAAGTTTCTTTCCGCTGAACTAACTCAGGATAAAGAGGCCAAACAGAGATTCATTCAGGAAGCACAAGCTGCCGCTTCGTTAGATCACCAGAATATCTGCACTGTTTATGAAGTCGATGAGGCGAATGAACATACTTTTATAGCAATGTCACATATCGAAGGCCAAAGCCTGAAAGATAAGCTTCGGGACGGGCCACTGGATATCGAGGACGCAAAGGAGATTGCCTTACAGGTAGCGGAAGGACTCAAGGAGGCCCACGACAAGGGAATCGTCCACCGGGATATCAAGCCTGCCAATATCATGCTGACAGATAAAGGACAGGCAAAGATCACCGATTTTGGTTTAGCCAAGCTTTCGGGCGGAGCCGACCTCACCAGAGCCTCAATGATTATGGGAACGGTGGCCTATATGTCCCCCGAACAGGCGAAGGGAGACACAGTCGATCATCGAACCGATATCTGGTCAGTGGGGGCAATGCTGTATGAGATGTTAACAGGTAGGCGCCCATTTCAGAAGAGTCAAGAACATGCCCTCATCCACGCCATCTTGAACGAGAAGCCCGGACCTCTAAGTACCGTGCGCCGGGATATACCAAGGGCTATCGAACAAGCTGTCCTGAAGGCTTTGGAGAAGGAGCCGACTCGGCGCTATCGGAACATGGCTGAGTTTCTGAAAGACATCGAGAGAGTGGAGGATACGGGAGTGAACGCGCCAATACAGGATAAATCCATCATCGTTTTGCCTTTTGAGGACATGAGCCCCGGAAAGGATAATGAATATTTCAGCGACGGTCTTACTGAGGAGATAATAGCCGACCTCTCTCATATTCATGATCTTCTTGTGATTTCTCGCAGTTCGGCGATGACATTCAAAGGCACAAAGAAAACGATACCTGAGATCGCTCAGGCGGTTAATGTGCGTTATGTCCTCGAAGGCAGCGTCCGCAAGGCGGGAAATAGCCTCCGTATTACTGCACAGCTTATCGATTCGACTAATGACGCCCATCTCTGGACGGAGAAGTATTCCGGCACGCTGGATGATGTCTTTGACATTCAAGAAAAAGTCTCGCGGTCTATAGTCGCCGGGCTCAAGATGAAACTAGCCCCCAAAGAGAAACGCAAGATCTCCAAGCACCCGGTGGCAAATGCCTCGGCCTACGACTGCTACCTTCGTGCAAAACATGAAATCGCCAAGTGGACCGAGCCTGCGCTGGACCGGGCCCTTCACCTTCTTGAGACTGCTCTCAAGCTGACAGGTGACAACGCGGCCCTCATCGGCGGCCTGGCACTTGTTCACATTTCCTATGCCGCGGGAGCATTCCGGACGGATGAAGAGACTCTGGAGAAAGCCGGGCAATACGCCAAAAAAGCTCTTGTCCTGGATCCAGAGCTTGCCGTTGGCCACTATGTACTAGCCGCGCTAGCCCAGGGGCACGGCGATTGCAGGCAGCTATTCATTGATGCAAAACGCGCCGTATCGCTCGATCCTAACGACCCGATCGCCGTGATGTATTTTGCGTTTGGAGCAGCTTACACAGGCAAATCTTCTGCCAGTCGACCGTTCGTTGAACGGCTCCTTCAAGTGGATCCACTGAACGCCCAGATTCATGCCAATTCTACTATTCAGGAGTATTATGAATGCCGGTTTGAGGAGGCCCTTGAAGCGAGTCGGACAGCATTCGAGCTGGATCCTGAGAGTATTATGTCCCGCTACCTATATGTGGCGTCGCTCATCTTTACTGGCTATTTTGATGAAGCGTGCCGTATCTCAGAACAATGGTGTGAGGACATGCCCGGACACGCTTGGGTGGAATTGATTCTTGGAACGCTCTACTCGGCGCGCGGGATGAAAGCCGAAAGTCAAAAAATACTATCCAAAAAAACTCAACATGCCATGTGGGGAAGAGATCCTGCAGGGGTCTTGATTGTGGCAGAAATCAATGCATTGAACGGCGAGACTGAAGAATCGCTCAAGTGGCTGGAACATGCCGTAGATATTGGATTTATAAACTATCCTTTATTTTCCGAATTAGACCCCTTCCTCGAAAATATCCGCAGCGAGCCCCGCTTCAAGAAGCTAATGGAGAGAGTAAAGTACGAGTGGGAGAATTTTGAGGTGTAGCGATGAAATGCCCGAAATGTCATTTGGATAATCCTGACGACTCGAAGTTCTGTAAGGAGTGCGGGACGAATATCACCACTGCTGATGATGTCCAGCCTTCCATCACCAAAACCATAGAAACTCCCAGGGAAGAGCTGACCACTGGCTCGACCTTTGCCGGCCGCTATCAGATCATCGAGGAGTTGGGCAAAGGGGGGATGGGGAAGGTCTATAAAGCCACCGATACGGAGATCGATACCAAAATTGCCATCAAACTCATCAAACCCGAGATCGCGTCTCATAAAAAAACCATTGAGCGGTTCCGGAACGAACTCAGGGTCGCCCGCGACATCTCCCACCCGAATGTCTGCCGGATGTATGACCTCAACAAGGAAGAGGGCAGCTATTACATCACCATGGAGTACGTTTCCGGAGAGGATTTAAAGAGTTTCATTCACAGATCAGGGCAGCTGACCAAAGGGACGGCGATCAAGATCGCTAAACAGATTTGTGATGGATTGTCGGAGGCTCACAAATTGGGAATCGTTCATCGCGATCTGAAATCGAATAACATTATGATCGACAGGGACGGCGATGTCCGGATCATGGATTTCGGGATCGCCCGGTCCCTCTCCGAGAAGGGCATCACAGGGGCGGGCGTCATGATCGGAACACCTGAGTATATGTCTCCGGAACAAGTGGAGGGAAAGTCCGTCGATCAGCGCTCGGATATCTATTCTCTGGGAATCATCTTGTATGAGATGGTCACAGGTCGGCTAACTTTCGAAGGAGACACGGCTTTCACCATCGGAATGAAACACAAGTCGGAAATCCCCATAAATCCCCAGGAGTTCAATGAGCAAATACCCGACGAGCTGAGCGATGTCATATTGACATGCTTAAGAAAAAATAAAGACACCAGGTATCAGAGTGCCGGTGAACTGCGTTTGGAACTCGAAAGGCTGGAACGAGGCATTCCCACCACGGCAAGGAAAGTCCCGAAAAAAAAGCCCCTGACCTCCAGGGAGATCACAGTTACCTTCGGCCTAAAAAAGCTTTGGATTCCTGCGGCGGTCGTACTGGGGCTTATCGTTGTCGCTGTCCTACTCTGGCAGGTGCTTCCTCGTAAAGTGGTCATCCCCCCGCCCTCCGGAAAACCATCGCTGGCGATCATGTATTTTGAAAACAACACCGGGGATGAGAACCTGGACCACTACCGGAAAGCCATATCCGATCTTTTGATCACCGATCTTTCGCAATCCAGATATCTTGATGTCGTAGGCGGGGACCGCCTCTATGACATTATGGGAGAGCTGAGCCTGCTGGATGCGGAGAACTACTCCACCAGGGATTTGCAGGAAGTGGCCTCCCTGGGAGAGGTATCCCATATCATCCAGGGCAACTACACCAAGGCCGAGGATGAATTTCGCATCAACGTGATGCTACATGAAACCCAAACCATGGATCGGGTCAGCTCGGAGATGTTCGAAGGCACAGGCGAAAAGAGCATTTTTTCCATGGTGGACAGGATCACCGACAGCGTCAAGGCGAGCTTCGAGATCTCCGGCGCGGAGCTGGCCGCGGACGTAGACGAAGACATAGAAGATATCACCACCGCTTCTCCCGAAGCCTTCAAATACTACACGCAGGCAAGACGGTACCATCATGAAGGGAAATACAGAGAAAGCATTCAGATCATGGAAAAAGCCGTGGAGATCGATCCGGAATTCGCCATGGCCTATCGGTCCCTGGCGATGAGCTATGCCAGCCTTTCTTTCCATGCCGAGGAAAAACAATATATTGAAAAAGCCCTGGAACTGGCGGGCCGCCTTCCGGATAGGGAACGGTTTCAGATCATGGGGGATTATTACGGGACAGCAGAAAAGACGTATGACCGGTCCATAGAGGCGTACAAGAAGCTTCTGGAACTCTATCCCGATAATACAACAGCGAACCACAATCTGGGTAATAGGTACTACGGCATTGAAGAATGGGAGAGTGCCATAGAACGATATGAGGCTGCGATAAATCTAAATACCACGTTTGTCCACACATACACTGCGTTGGCAAACGCCTACCGTGCCAAAGAGATGTACCAGGAAGCGCGAGAGGCGCTGGAGTCTTATATCTCCCGTTTTGGAGATGCTGCAGCAATCCGCCGCGGCCTTGCTCATATTCATAGGCAGCGGGGAGATCTCGGGGTCGCCCTGGCCGAAGCGGAAAAGGCCTTTCTCCTTGCCCCGGAAGACTGGTTGAATTTCCAGCTCAGGGGAGATCTCTACCTTTGTCAAGGGAAGATGGAACAGGCAGAGGCGGAGTACCGGAAGATGCTGGATAGCAGTGAGCCCTCAGGTCAGGGTTGGGGAAGAGCGAGGCTGGCAAATCTGTATGAATACCAGGGGCGATTCGAGGAAGCCTTGAGGATGTGGCAGCAGAACTTGCCCCTTGCCAAGCGAACCAAACAGAGAACGTGGGAATGCATGATCCTCGAGGGCTTGGCCGTCTCCCTTTACCATGCCGAGAATCTGGAAGAAGCCCTGGAGGCATGCGAGCAAGCTCTGAAGATCGCCAGGGACATAGATTTTTTAGCCAATGAAAGGACAATGCTTTTTTATAAAGGACGGATTCTCTTGGAAATGGACTTGATCTCGGAGGCCCAAAATACGGCGGAAGAGCTCAAAACACTGATCGAGAAAGATTTGGACCAGAAAATCATCAGGCTCTACCATCACCTGAAGGGCCGCATCGAGCTTAAAAACAAGAATTTCTCAGGGGCCATAGCTCGGTTCCAAAAGGCCCTAACTCTGGAATCATATGGGCCTCTCAACAAGTCCGCAGATACGATCAGTTCAATGGCATCCGCTTATTACCGGTCCGGAAACCTGGAAAAAGCCGTGGAGCAGTACCAACGAATCCATCGATTGACCACCGGAAGACTCGGCGAAGGCGTGATATATGTCAAATCCTTCTACTGGCTCGGCAAGATCTATGAACAACAGGGCGACACCGCCAAAGCCATCGAAAATTACGAAGAATTCCTCGACCTCTGGAAGGACGCCGATCCCGGCCTCCCCGAAGTGGCGGATGCGAGGGAGAGGGCGGCGGGGTTGCGTTAGCTCAAGATCTTCCTGCTAAATCGATAGTAAAACCGGAAATATTTGCATGACAATGGCACACGCTTTTTGAGTCTTTGATTCTGTCGTTTTCGGTGTGATATCCTTATCTCAGCATATTGACGGGTGGGAATTGAGGAAAGTTGTGAAGAATTTAGAGCAAACCGAAAACGAAATTCCTATTTTAGGCCGGTCAATACATCCATGCATGAAGGAGGGGCAGCATGTCACGTCGAAGCATGCCTGTGCGATGCCTGCAGGTTGTTTTTGGGATGGTGATTCTCACGGCCGGGGCGATGGCGCAGAGTCACCCGGAATACATCTCGTTCGGTTCGTCTAAGGGGGCTCTCTATCGGCCGGATGAGGGGCCTAAACCACACATCGGGATCGTGATCGCACACCGATCGGTGAGCTTCATGTCGCATATCGCGGCGCGGGAATTGTCGCGGCGGGGGTTCATGGTGATGGCCATGGCGACGCGGTTTGAGAACAACGAGCCGAATGTGATCTTCGAGGATATTGCGCTGGACGTGCGGCGCGGGGTGGAGTTCTTGAGGAGCCAGGACGGCATCACACATGTCGTGTTGTTCGGCCACAGCGGAGGAGGAGCGACGATGAGTTTTTACCAGGCGGTCGCGGAAAACGGTCCGGCGGCGAGCAAGGGGCCGAACAAAATCGTGCAGGGCGACAGCGAGCGCCTTGCCAACCTGGCGCCCGCGGATGCAGTGGTTCTGGCGGATGCGCATCCGGGTGTGGGCGTGAACCTTTTGCGCCGGCTTGATCCGAGGGTCATCGATGAATCCGATCCGTTCACGCTGGACGATTCGCTCGACCCTCTGAATCCGGAGGTAGGATATAATCCGAACGGGCCATCGAAATACACTGAGAACTTCAAGAAGCGCTACCACGAAGCGCAGTCGGCCCGGATGAACCGACTGGTGGACAAAGCGCTCTCGATTGTGAAGCGGATGGAATCCGAGGATTATCTCTATCGCGACAACGACTTGTTCTTAGTGACTCAGCGCGAGAGCGGAGGGCTGCGACGATACGACCCGAGTATCAGTGACGTGACGTACGAGCCACGGCGGTTGTTGAAGGATGACGGGACAATCGAGACACGGATCGTAGAGCGTTACCGTCCGAAACAGTCCGGGCGTCGTGGCAGCGCCGCGCTACGCGGAGGCCGGCTCGGGCAGCGCGGCGACTCGGACGGCCGCCGGCAACTCTCATGGAGGAACACACGCGTCTATACGGTGCGCTCATTCCTGAGCACCGTGGCGATCCGATCGACCGACTCGATCGACCGGATTGACTGGACGTCGACCAATAATTCCGTGCCAAACAACATGTCGAACGTGAACGCGCCGACGCTGGTCGTTGCGATGGGGGCGTATTCGTTCATCCGCGATGGGGAGGTGATCTTCGAGCACACGGCGGCGGAGGATAAGGAGTTCATCATCATCGAAGGTGCGACGCACGACATGGTGCCGATCGACCGCGAGCGATTCCCGAACATGACAGCGAACTTCTTCGATTACGTGGCTGCGTGGATCAACGAGAGGTTTTGATTCAATCCGGAACTCATGAACTCAAGACAATTGCTACAAAATTCTAATGATAAATATGCATTGCGAAAAGGATGAAAATATATGATGTCCGAAATGATTGCATCGCTGCTGCTTCTGGGGATAAAGTCATATTGTCTATTTCTCTCGGCCATAAATCATCGCAACCAATTCATTATAATATACTTATACAGATTCCAACTTCATGGATTCCAGTGACTGCGAATCAGAAGGTCGGCGGCTCGATTCTGCTTTGGGGCGTACCACAAATTAAGAATATTGCATAATATCTCTCGGATACGATAAACTAAATTATTCCAGTTATGACGTCTCGTGAACGATTCCTGACGACGATTAATGGCGGTATTCCTGACAGGCCACCTCTTTATATATCATTTACACCGCAAAGTGCGGAGAAAGTATGCAGGGAGATCGGTATACCCTATGAAGAACCCATCGATTCCATGCTTTCAACCCATATATCGCATACTGGTTTATGTATGCACCTGGGTACTGACTCTGTGGCAACAGCCGCTACACCACCTGCAAACAGGCCCACAAGTGTTTCAGAAGAAGGATTAATAACGAATGAATGGGGGATGGTCTTTTTCGATGCCGGTTTTTATAATGAGTTTTATTCCTATCCCCTGGCCCATGCCGAAACCGTAAAGGATATAGAGGATTATCCCTTTTTTGATCCATTCGATAAAAGCCGGTTTTCCCTGGCTCATCAAACCGTGGGGAAGTATGGTGATAAATTTGGGATCATTGCCGACCTTGAATGTTCAATTTTTGAAACCTCGTGGTACCTGACCGGCCTGGAGAAATTCCTCATGGATATGATGATGGGGAAACCTTACGTGGAGGCATTGCTTGATCGTGTGGCCTGGATCAATACGGAAACCGGCAAGGATCTTATACGTGCGGGTGCTGATATTATCTGGTGTGGTGATGACTTTGGGAGCCAGCAGGGCCTGATGATTGATTTGGGGACATGGCGTAAATACTTTAAGCCCAGGATATCCGGGATGTTTGAATCCTTGAGATCGGTAAAACCGGATATAAAGATCGCCTGGCACTCATGCGGGGCCGTCTATGAACTCATACCTGACTTTATTGAATTAGGATTGGACATCCTCAATCCCATACAGCCAGAGGCTGCGGGCATGGATCCGGTCCGGCTGAAAAAGGAATATGGTAAAGACCTGATGTTCTTCGGAGGCATAAGTATTCAGGATCTGCTACCAAATGGAACACCTGAACAGATAAGGAATGAAGTATTTCGAAGGGCTGAAATCCTGGGCAAAGAGGGGGGGTACATAATCGCACCTGCACACAATATTCAGGAAGATACTCCTGTGGAGAATATTTTGGCATTTACAGATGCTGTCAAAGCGTTATGAGGAGTCTGAGCGTGAAATATCCTGCACGGATTTCCCTGATTCTGATATTGCTTCTTTTTTCTTGTAAGGGAAATTTTAATGAGGAAGACAAGATTTCTTTTGAAGAATTAGCGGCGGAGTTTATTCGACCACCTGATTATGCACGCCCGGGAGCTTTCTGGTGCTGGCTTAATGGCAATATGAGCAAGGAAGCCATCACTCGTGACTTAAGGGAGATGAGCGAAAAAGGCATGGGCAGAGCGGAGATTTGGGATGTTGCTGCTGTGAATAATCCGGACAACACTATTCCGGCAGGCCCGGCTTTTTTGAGTGATAGCTCGGTCTCAATGATAAAATTTGCATTTAATGAAGGGAAAAAATACGGCATAAAGATAGGAATGGTTGGGTCAAGCGGATGGAATGCCGGAGGCACATGGGTGGAACCTGAATGGGCTTCGAAAGCTCTCTATTATTCCACCCTAATGATAAAAGGTCCGGTTAAAAAACTCATCGATAGACCCTTCCCTGAGCTGCCTGCTCTTTGCCCGAAAGACAAAGAAGGTAATCCTTTGTTTCATAAAGAGGTGGCAGTTCTGGCCCTGCCATATAATGAGAAGCAAGAAATTGATCATATTGAAGATATTATTGACCTGACCGATAAGACTTCCGGCGGTCAGATTAATGTCGATCTGCCTGAAGGAGATTGGCTTTTTATGAGGTTTATTTGTTCCAATAACGGGCAGAGACTTATTGTGCCATCTCCAAACTCAGGGGGACTCTTTATTGATTTTCTGGATCCGCAATCTACCCGTAAACACCTTGGTCATTTTATGGAAAGACTAGGTATTACTCCGGGAAAAGAATCAGAAGGCGGATTGGCCTATATCGAATTTGACAGCATGGAGCTCGCGGAAGGAATAGCATGGACGGATTCAATTCCCGAAGTATTCAAGCATCTACGTGGTTATGACCTGACCAAATACCTGCCTGTATTGGCAGGATGGACTATTACCGGTGAATCGGAAAGGTTTTTATATGATTGGAAGAAGACTCTAAGTGATCAGCTGATTTTCAGCCACTATACTACGGGAAGACAATTCCTGAAAAAATACTATATCGATCTTGTGGCAGAAGCAGGAGGACCCGGCCCTCCCACATGGGATACTTGTCCTGTAGATGCTCTTAAGGCACTTGGAAATGTAACCGTACCGCGTGGCGAATTCTGGGTTCAGCACAGGAATATTTTCCTCGTGAAAGAAGTGGCAAGTGCGTCTCATATTTATGGCCGTAATGTCGTTGATGCAGAATCATTTACGACCTGGAGGAGGTGGAAAGATAGTCCGTATGATCTTAAAAAGCTCGTTGACCGTGCTTTTTGCGAAGGATTGAATTGTGTAACCTTTCATACCTTCGCAAGTACCAGTCCGGAAGACGGCCTGCCGGGAAGGACTTATCATGCGGGTTCAGATATAAACCATGCCAATACATGGTGGAATAAAGCGAAACCTTTTATGGATTATCTTGCCAGATGCAGTTATATGCTGCAACAGAGCTTATTTGTGGCCGATGCCTGCTATTACTATGGAGACCAGGCTCCTAATTTTTATCCTGCCTATCATGATGTTCCGAAAAAACCCATCCTTGAAGGCCTTGGAAAAGGTTATGACTATGATGTGGTGAATAGCGATGTGATAATGAACAGAATGACCGTGAAAAACAGCAGGATTGTTCTGCCTGATGGTCTTAGTTATTCGCTTCTGGTACTGCCTGATCAGGATGACATACCTCTTGAGGTCCTTAAAAAACTGGAAGAAATGGTCAGGGAAGGTGCTACTATTATTGGAAAGAAACCATTAACCGTACCCGGTTTGAATAATTATTTACAAGAGAATACAGAACTATCCGGACTGGTAAATAGGATGTGGGATGGGGTCGACGGGAAAAATAAAAGGATCAATAAATACGGCAAAGGCAGGGTAATTTACGGTCTTGATGCAAGAGAGGTATTGTCTTCTGACAGAATTCCTATGGATTTCAGCTCTGAGAATCCCGGGGATCTTGATTATATTCATCGTCAAAACGAAGATTCTGATATTTACTTTGTCAGGAATTTATCAGACCGTCATTATTCAGGTGATTGTAGATTCAGGATTGCAAATAAATACCCCGAACTGTGGGATCCGGCAACCGGGGATCAGTTCAGTATTAGAGAATTCACTGAGAAGGATGGCATGACATCCCTGCATCTTGATCTTCATCCGAGAGGATCGGTATTTATTATTTTTTACAAGGAAAGAAGGCCACTTGAGGCTGTAAGTGATACTCATTCGGCTACTGTGAACAAAGTGGATATCAGCCGTGAGTGGAAGATCACGTTCCCGGCAGGGTGGGGAGCTCCTCCCGAAACGGTTTTCGATAGCCTGATATCCTGGACTGATTCCGGTGTTAATGAGATTAAGTATTTCTCAGGGACAGCCTCTTATCATAAGACTATTTTTATTCCTGATGAAGATATAAAGAGACCGGGTAAAATATTCATAAACCTTGGGGATGTTTGCGATGTTGCTGAAGTATTTCTTAATGGCAAATCAGCGGGTATTCTGTGGAAGAAACCATTTGGTATTGATATTACAGGACTTGTAAAAGCAGGGAAAAATGACCTTAGGATAGAAGTGGTAAACCAATGGGTTAACAGACTCACAGGGGATATGCTTCTAGATCCAGAGGATCGATATTGCCGGACTAACCAGCCTTATATTACCAGAGATGATATGGGTTATGATAATTGGGCAGAGGGTGGTGACGAAACTTTCAGGCTTAAGACTTCAGGATTGCTGGGCCCGGTAAGTATTGTGTACAAAGAGTAAACTGAAAAGAAGAATTAAAAGGGATCACGGCTAGAACGGAATGATAGCCGAAATCAGGTCAGCAGGTGATATGGTGAGTTAGATCAGCAACTCGGCATGGAGCAAAAGCCGAAGATTTAAGAAATAGATGTTTCTATTCGGAACCAATATGCTACACGTGTGCTCAAAGGTGGACAAAACTTCTGATTTCATTCTAAAAGTGACCAGAAAATTTTAGGCATACTTCTTGCTATCAATATAATAGAATAAGGGATTATCTGTATGATTGCTCTAACAAAGGCTTAGCATAAAAGGGGAGGTTTTCATGAAGGTTTTCAAAATATTTATATGCTGTGTCTTTTTGATTTCCGTAACAATATTCATGGGTTGCTCTTCCAGAAGCAAAATGGCGCCAAATCTCGCCTTGGAAACGGATCTCAGTCGTTATCCGATCTGTGTTTTTTCTGTAGAATCCCAAGTGACAGAAGATATAGATAAAGAATTGAATGAATTGAAAAGTAGAATTTTACAAAGAATATCTGAACTTAAAATTTTTAGGAGTATTCAATTCGCGAGGGCTTGCGAAAAATCGGAAGGATGCCTCCAGGTGAATGTGCTTATTTCTGGGATTAAGAAAGTCAGCGGCTCTAAACGATTCTCTCTTGGCTCCTTGGCAGGAAGGGCCAAGATGAAAGCTGATATCACATTAATTGACGGTACCACTCAAGAGGCCATCGGTTCATATACTGTTACTGGAGAATCCGGCAACACAGATTTTTCAGGAGGGACTGGCGAGGCTATACGAGAGACTTCGGAAGCTATAGTCGAGATTATACAAGAAAATTATGGGACAGGAAGATAGTGTTATAGAGGATTGAAATGCTTGGATTCCGCCCAATGAAAATCCCTTAATCGCATGAATGTAGCCTAATCGTAATTCTTGAATCAAAAGCAACTACGTATTATTTTGGGCTATCTATAAAACTTCCAGGAACAATAATGTTGGAGAATATAAAATCTTCTGTAGCTCCAGTAAACTAATTAGGGTCGCCTGATAAACTTAAAAATCTGCAATAACTTATTGATAATGCAATAAATATATGATAGGTTGACGAGGAAACTCAAGTCCCAAATGCAAGGTTTTGACTGCAACCCCCTCAA
>Ga0180437_10003680_pt1 | contig 22548 bp, 33 predicted proteins | sample SS_ome_4_FD_132410 | JGI IMG/M metagenome (GOLD analysis project Ga0180437, IMG submission 132410) | Hypersaline lake sediment archaeal communities from the Salton Sea, California, USA - SS_3_D_1 metaG | ecosystem: Environmental > Aquatic > Non-marine Saline and Alkaline > Hypersaline >...
CCCCGCCGTTGCAAAGATATCCGTAAAGAAAAAGCAGGTCAAGATCTGAAAGCAAATCAAGCGGGATGCCTGTCAACGCTCGCCCGTCCATAATAGGCCCACCCGGACTTGAACCGGGAGTCTCGGCATTATCAGTGCCGCATTTTACATTAAACTATGGGCCTAACTCGTGCCCCAATCATGATGTTCATCACCAAGATCGAGATCTTCGTGGTTAATCGCTTCTGATCGCTGCCAAGATGCTTCCCTGTTGATCTTGAGCATTTCCTTCTCTACGTGCTCAAGTGCCGCCTCAGGTCCCAGGATCGTGCCCATCTCAGCAAGACAGGTCGCAGCGATATGTCCTAGACTTTGCAAACGAACTTCGGCGATCGCATCTTTCTGGCCGGATTCCGTTCCGTCACCATAGGCACCGATACTGAAGCGTGCCTGGAAATCAACCGATTCGTTGTCTGGATTTGTTCCTATCCTGAATGCGTAGATCGCCGCGAGAGGCGTCTCACATCGGAACCACCGGCTAAGTTCTTCTACGAACTGATCCCCTTCAAACACATCACCATCAGCCATCGTCTACCCCATGCTCCTTCGGAAAGGACTCGAAAAAGATCTGATCCGGACTCTCCGCACCTTCGATCTGTCCCATGATGGCCGAGAACAACTCTTGGAGGGCTTCCTCCCCCGTGTCACCGAAACCCATGAGATCCATCTCGATACAGTGCGCCATGATGCCTCCCTTGACATCAGGATTGTTTCCTACTTTGATCGTGAGATGAAAACGTTCGGGAAGTTTGGAAGACATCATGTGCCTCCTTAACCCAACCAAAGATACGGGTCTTCTATTTCGCCGATTTCCTTAATCGACCCAAAAATCTTCTGGACCACTTCCGTCGAGCTAATCCTGACAGCACAGATTCCATGTTTATGAACGTGCTTTCGTTTCCCGCTCACAGCGCGGGACCCACAGATCGTCATAGAACGCAAGGTAGACCACGGCAGGTCCAGCTGGCTCAGCCACCAAGTCTCGATATCTTCGGCCGTTAGGCCATTGTTCAGGTAGCATGCTATTCTGACAGATATGTCTTCCCTTTTGACGCCGAAGTACTTGTATAAGAAGGCTAGGAACTTCCTTATCATCCAAACGTCACTGTTGCTAAATGTCAGAGTGTTCTTGCATGTTGCGCCTTCCGCCCAGTACAGCATTGAACCCGAGACGAACAGCTCGTCTGTACGATGTCTCCGGGCAAGTTCCCTACCCACCTTTTGGTAACCTAATCTTGTTTCCCGGTTGCGGCGAGACCACTCTTTCAGCGCCTGTGAATTGCCCCTACCCATTGGGTTTCTGGCATCTAATTTACGTTTTTGTTTAGGGGTTAGTTTCACATCCCTAACCCAGTTGCTCACCGACGATTTCGCTACCCCCACTTTACAAGCAATCTCGTTGATCGACAATCCTTCTGACCTAAGTTTTCTCGCTCGTTTCTGTTCTTCTGTTTTCTTACGCATGCGAACCCTCACCCATTAGAACCTCTGTATTATAGAGTTCTAAAAAGCAAGGTTCGCACCTGCAAAAGATTTTCACAAACGGGCCTGACGGGACTCGAACCCGCAAATGCCTCTTGATCGACAATCAAGTGTGCTGCCTTTACACCACAGGCCCAATTCTAGTGCTTACGGCACTAGTAGATAATTTGTACTGCTCTTCCCTTTTCTTCAACTCACAAAGATCGATCTCAATCAGAAACCGACCATAGATTTCGTCAGGACTATCTTGTATCGCGGCAGCAATGCGTTGAAGATCCCACCATACATCTGTCGGAAAGTTCGTCGGCTTGGGGAAAAGCTCCAATGCATTCTTGTCTACCGTGTTGTCAACACGAATCCTATCACAAGTCTTCCCGGTTGTCCAGACATAAGCTTCGAGAATCCTGTCCCAGCATAACATCATGTCCTCAGCACTGGACCTAATCGGTCCATCGATGGACGCTCGCCAGACATACTGAGTACCTGAGAGCTTTCTTTCCAGACACGCTACACCGTTAATCATCTTTGCAGACATAGGTCACCGCGCACGACAAGCGGACGCCCCATTCGGGACGCAAAGAGACGACCCTTCCCCCGGCCGACCTCTATTAACTTGTCAAAGAGCCGCACAAGCGGCCCACGTTGGTGCGACGAGCTATGCTCATTGTGGTTGGACAACCCGCGCATCTTCGGACCTTTCGGTCCGACGCACAAGGTCGTACAACGGAGCGTTTGGCTCACGCTGCAGGCCATCCTGCGCCAGGGTCTATTCGACCCGTCGTCGTTGTTGCTTTGTTCGTCTGTGCCAGATGACACGATTCAACATCTCCTATGTGGGCCAAACTTGGCCCGCCCAGAATCGAACTGGGATCTTCGCCTTATAAGGGCGTTGCTCTGCCTTTGAGCTACGAGCCATCTCGTAGCCTAGCGTATGCTCCATGCAACACTATTGACAAAAGCAACCATTCCTATCTCCTAATCAGGACGGCAGGATTTGAACCTGCGATCTCGTGGTCCCGGGCCACGCGGAATACCAGACTTTCCCACGTCCTGTTTCAATCAGGGCAAGTGGATTTGAACCACCGTCCTCTGGTTCCCCGAACCAGCGCTCTAACCAGACTGAGCTATGCCCTGTTTTGTGCCATACGTTGAAACAAATGTCGTCTCATCCGCTTAAAAGCACCCTTTGACCTACGAACCCTCTTTTTCTTGACCACCTCGGACCCAGTTCGAACACGTCTACGTTCTGACGAAGTCCAGGACCTGGTCTTTCGTCTCTTGGTCGACCACAGAGATACACCCCTTCCTTGGCCTGCCTGCTTCGCTGACCGTCTTGCTCGACGGCGAAACAACAGTTTCAGCTTTGGTCGCTTACTGTGGGCTCGTAAGGCTCGCTTCATCACTGACCAGCCGCGAGCACCCCGCCATGGTACAGGACAGCAACTGTTATAACCGCAATCAGCACACCAAACATGATCTTCTGACGCATTTGTCTGCTCCTTATTCGTCTACGCCAATCGGGGTGAGAAGATTCGAACGTCCGACTTCGTGGTCCCAGGCCACGCGCTCTGGCCAAGCTGAGCTACACCCCGGTTTTTGGCTCTAAAACAGAGGCTAAGCTACAGTAAACTCAGCCTCAGCTTCTTCCTCTTCACCCAATGAAGACGCCTAGTTGATCCTGTAGTAGGGAATCTCGTTGTTTAGCGGTCATCTTTTTGGTTTGACCCCAGACACGAGCATAGATGCCATCGATGCCAACGGAGACGACCTTAACGCCGTTTTTCTCCATCATATTTCCGGTTTCGACAACCTCTAAGACCGAGACACATTTTTCGACCAACCAATTCTGCCGATTAGCTTTGCGAGCCATGTTTGTCTCCTGGTGGCTGAAATTCATCCATCAAATGGATGATTTACAAGAATCAATAATCGGGGTAGCAGGATTTGAACCTGCGACTTGACGGCCCCAAACCGCCCGCTCTGGCCAGACTGAGCTACACCCCGTTATGTGTCATCTAGCGGAACACGTTCGCTGCTGATGGTCTTGTACCGCATTGCTTGCCTTACGATCTCTTCGATCGCGGCCTCATATCCCATTGTACTCCTCGCAGCGGCATGAGCAACTATGTATGCTGCTGCTGATCTCCACAAATCATCCCTCCGCTCATCGCTCGGCGTTGCAATAGCACATGCGTTTCGCACATCGCCGTCTTCATTTTGAGCCGAAAGGACGGAAATCGCAAATTCGGCATATGCGTTTACTTCGTACTCATCTCCGATCTCATTGGCCAATGCCCTAAGTCGTGTCTTGAGAGCCTCTGGAACTTCAAGGATCTCAAACGGATCTTTGCCAACATTATCCTGCTCGCCTGATCCATCCATGGCGTTTATCCTCTGGCACAGTAGCGGCCGACCAGTCGGTCACCTTACGAGTATATAACTTCTCCGAGCGGACTCGCGGGGGCACCCTGTCGCCTTTCGACGCTTAGGAAACTCACCGCTACTGTACCCAAATTGTCTCGTCTACAGAACCTCTGGAGGCAACGAACAGTCCTCGTTAGAGGTCTTAATTGGCTCCTGTTGCGGCGACGTCACGTGCCGGTGTGTCAACGCCCCTCTCATAAGCGACTCCAAGGCCGCTTCGTATCCCGCCGGGCTCTTGGAAGCCACCAGAGACAACAGATACTCGGCAGCCACCATCCACATCAGAAAATGCGGCTCTCCACCAACCGGATGCACCAGCACATGTGTCTTGGGGTCGTCAGGATCTCCGGTTGCTACAACCTTGATAATGAAATCCTGGGTCCCAACTATTTCCTGCCCCTCAAACGCCTCGCGGACGGTCGGAGGAAACCATTCCTTTTGTGCTTCCGTCATGTCTTCGAATTTCATCTTCTCATCCAGAAGCAGAGGCCTTCAGCGGCCGGATTTTGCCGACAACTTTGCTGTCGACTCGAACACCATCAATCTCCCTCGGAAGATTTTCACCATCTCGCAACTTCCTGCAGAGATTGACAATCACGTAATAGTCCTGGCTCCTCGCTGTGATGCCAATGCCATTAACTGGGTCCGGCATCATGTCTGCCAACATCTCTGCAAGTTTGGCTTGAGCCTCCTTCGCTTCTCGTATGCTCGCCATTGATCGTCTCCTCAGTGTTCAATGTCGTCAAGCATGCCCTCAAGTATACCGGAACTACGAGCATTGCCAACGGCACGTTCGATCTCGTGCGGCGGTTTCCAGCCCATTTGTCTAAGGGCTCGAACTGACTTACGGAAGCAATCCAAACACATGCTACATCCGTCACATATCTCTTGGACTTCAGCATCCGTGAAGTCTTGTTTGTCGTCAGGCATCTTCGTCCCTTTCAAATGGAGTTGATGGGATTCGAACCCATTAGCCCAAATGGAGTCACGGGGATTCGAACCCCGAACCGAACGATGCCATCGTCCTGTGATCCCGTTTCACCATAACCCCAATATTCGTCAGTCTATTTCTGACAGCAGCTCTCTCGGAGTTAGCGAGTTCATGTCATAAGTCCAGCCGTCGCCATTTCTCCTAAGATGCCGCTTTGCATGACAATTCCAACAAAGAACTTCAAGGTTGCAATCATCATTATTTGTTCGATCACCGTCCTTATGGTGGACTGCTAAGGTATATGCCCTTTTCTCACCGCAGTCCTCACAACCATCGATAATACGGTACTTACACAGAGACCTGTAACAAGCTCTCCCAGTTCCGTAATGCGATGGCTGTATTTCTTTACAACCGCCAGCAAGGCTCTGTGCTTTGTCTTTACACTCCCTGGAGCAGAAGAAAACACCATGTCTAGAATACGTTAACCGGCAGGGCGCTTTCTCTATTTCCTTCCCGCAGTGCTGACATTTTACTTTTACGCGTCGCCTTTGTGAAAGACCATAGCAACGGGGCGAACAAAACTGCTTCCGCTTTCCGCTATGCAATGACGCACGACGCACAAACTCTTGCCCACACTGCTTACAATTCGCCTTTTCTCCTCGACGTTTACGGCCATTCTCAATGAACCAAACCTCTCCCATCGTGAACCTCCAACTAGTTGCCTAGTTAGAGATTCGGAGAAGTTATGGAGACTTCCTGTTTCAGTGCGAAATAATCTTCCTCCAATTCTACACCTACACCCTGTCATGAACCTGTCATCACCTGAATGGGACCGGTGGGAGTCGAACCCACGACGCCGAGGATTTCAGTCTCGCGCTCTTCCGAACCTGAGCTACAGTCCCATATTCGGCACCGCTCAACACACTGGAGGTGAAGACGCGGTGCCTGGGTTTTTTGCCTGACCGGTGTGAAAGGAAGCATGTCCTGCAGCCGATACGTCGGATAAACCCTAACCTTCGATACGGTCTCAGCAAGACTTCCGATCAGGGGCCGGTGCGAGAAGCAGTCCCGTTCACCTACTTGAGGCTCCCGGTTCGCTTCGGCACGGTATTGTACTCACGCAATCTCGGGCAACAGCTCGCGAGGCGTGATATATTTCAGATCAAGAACCCAACCGTCGCCTATCCTTTTCAGGTGTCTCTTGCAATGACAGTTGCGGCAGACGACCTCAAGGTTCTGTTTACTGTTGTTCATCCGGTTCCCATCCTTGTGATGGACAATCAACTTGTACGTTGCCGTCTCGCCACAATCTGTGCAGCCGGTCTCAAGTGCTACAGCACACTTGTTTCTGTAGGACCACGCTCCGTTTCCGGTCCCGTAATGATCAGGCCTAATGCCCTCACAGTTGCCCTTCAGGCTTTGTGCCCAATCCTTGCACGAACGACTACAAAAGTATACCCCATGTCTGGATCGAGCCAGCTTTGATCTTGGTCGCTCAAAATGCTTGCCACAGGCAGCACAAACAATCTCTTTTCGTTCACGCCTGGCCAGATAGGCACATTCTCTGGAACAAAACCTCTTCTTGTTCGGCCCTTGTGGGTTCACCCTTCTGACAAAGGTCTTGCCACAGCGACAACATTCCGCGTGCTCGCCTTTTCGTTTTCGACCAGACTCATAGAAATACAGCACTTCCCTTCCCATCGATAACCTCCAATCGTAAACAGAGTTACAATTGAAGGTTCGTTGGTACTTGGGAACACACCTTCCTTGGTGCAAAGAAATATGGAGCCATCGAGATTCGAACTCGAAGTTCCGGATCGCAAATCCAGAGTGTTCCCGTTACACCATGGCCCCGTTAGGCTTGCGTGTACACGCCTCGCTCAATTGTCAAAGATCACTACTTCTCGGCATCTTTCAATGTACAACATGGATGCCGTGATGTCAAGGAAAACCTCGTGAAGCCCATTAAAAAAACCCCACTGGCTCGTGTCCAGTGGGGTTTTCGGGTCTCTTTCGTGGTTCCCTTAGGAGTCTTCCTCCTCGTCCCACTGGACTGCTTTGCCTGCAAAGCGGCTCGGCGTTTCGGGGTCATCCGAATTCTGCCAGGCCGCGTTCGCAGTGACGCCGCGTCTCCTGGCGAAATCGGCTGGTGTGCCCAGGGCCGGACCGCTATTGCCGGTGGATATGGAACTGCCAATAACCCGATTGGACGTATCGACAGTATCGACAGAATCCACATCGGCGTCAACATCCTTCTGAGGGATGTCGGCACCGTAATCGGCGGCAGCACCGACGACTTTGCTGTGCAGGCACTTCATCTTGGTGACTCCGGCACTCCGTGCCATGAGGAAATCGTCGGTCACGGCGGCGGTTGCGGCATAGGCATGGGCCGCACCCTCTGCGGTATCAGGTGCCCATGCAGCACAGTTTGTCACATCCATCCCGAACCGACTTGCCATACTCTCGATATCCCTCTTGTTACACCCAATGAGACTGATGGTCCAGTTTGGCTCCGCCTCACAGCTTGTGTTCAACTCTTCCAGAGCTTCCCACGTAATATGAGACGAAGAGTTCTCGATACCATCGGTGATCACAATGACATAATACGCCAGATCACCATTGGCTTCCTTGGGATCTTCGGTTTTTCTCAACTTCTTGAGGGTGTGACCCCAGGCGTCCCGCAATGCGGTGCCGCCGCAGGGACGATAGTCGGCCGGTGTGATCTTCTCAAGATTCTTGACCGGCTCGTCCCACATGTGTTCCGTAACTTCCTCGTTGAACGTCACGAGGCTGATACGAACCTCTTGATCCTTCGCGTTGGCGAAACGCTCGACCTGCTCGTTAAAGTGGTCGACCGTCGCCGGGGCGTTTCCCAACATCGACCCGAAACGATCCAGGACGATTGCTACTCTTGTGATTGGTTTTGCCTTTTTCTTAGCCATCGGTCTTGCCTTCCTTTCGCTACTACTTCTCTCTACTACTACTGTTGGTTTGAAGAAGGCTCCGTGGCCCTTCCGCCGGGCCACGGAGCAGTTGCCTCTACTTCCGTGCCCGGTACGTTACACTCTTGGTTCCGAACGCACTAAGACCCGCTGTCTTGTCCACGAACCAGGCCGGTTTACGACGGCTGCCTTTGCCGTCATCGGGCCAATCAACCGGCCTGCCACGATCAAAAGGGCTGGATACCCTTTCCTCAGTGTCCGCTTCCTCGTCAGCATCAGTTCCGACTTCAACCAACAGCGAAGGAAGCTTCTGCGTTCTCTCCAGCTCGTCGAATTGGACGGACTGGTCCGGGTATCTCTCCCGGAGTTTCTTCATCGCCTCTGGCTGGTGAGCCAGGAAAGCGATATCACGTGCCCGCTGATCATCCTCGATCTGGCCGGAATCCTGAATCAGACGTACAAGCTGACGAATCTGCTTGTCAACGCCTTCCCAGGACACCTGCAGAACGTGGCACAGGCCACCGGGGAACAGTGGGCTGCCCGGGAACAAGGGGTTCTCATCCACCAGGTTCGGCGGAAGTTCTCCGACCTTGTAAACCGGACGGTGTTTCGGATCGTTCGGACCTTTCCATTTGTCGACTTCCGGGAATCCCTTGGAGACCGCGTCGAGCAACTGAACGCTTGCCTCCACGTCGACCTGTCGACCCTCGACATAGACCAGAAACCGCTTACGTTTGGCTCTGGCCTTCAGTTCTTTGCCAACCGCTGTGGTATGCCGTTCCGGATCGAAATGCTCCACCAGCCCTCGGTTGGACATGCTCTCTGCCTTCCGGCGACCGATGGGTTTGGTTCTTCCACCGGAACCAGAGGCATTTGCCTCATTACTTCCGCCGCCTCTGAAGATCTCGTTGGCAAGTTGCTTGGCCAGGACGACCGGTTTCGGGCCGTCAGTCTCTGGCATGCACCCTAGGATCTCTTCGTATGAGAGGGCGCGAAGGCGGGCCTCGCTGGTTGCTCCGGAGGCCATGAGACAGGAAATGAACTTGTCGGTATCAACATAACCAGGACTCGCTTCACCGACAACACCGTTGTGCTCTTCGAGCAGAGCACGCGCTTGATCCAACTTCTCTTGTACTGACATCTCTTGCTACTCCTTCCGTTCTACGCAGCCGTTCGCTGCAACTCTAACTCTACGGCGACCTTGTCGCCACGACGCGACCGGGATCGCCAGCCGTGTGTCATTATACAACAAGATACCGCCGTGTCAAATGGATTCCTGGTTTTTCTTAGAATGTTTTCGGCGGCAGGTTTACGTCGATTTCTCGCTAAATTACAATGATGACCATGACAATGAATCTGGCTGCGCTCGTCGTCAACTACTCATCTTAAGCGGGACCGTCTGATGTCAGATCCATACTACGATACAGATCCACTCGGCCTGGCAAACGGTATAGACATTCTATTTATCGACCAAAATAACCCTAATGCCAGCGACGACTATACCAGAGAACAAGCACTCGACCCAGAGACGCCGTGGCTGACACTGGCGGCCCTACACGAGGGACGTGATACTACGGCCGCACGCTGGGACGATCCAGCCTACTATCGACAAAGGTTGCAATCTGGCGACACCGTCTACATCCGGGAGGGCGACTATCAAGGAGCACATGTCAGAAACGGCGTCGTGACGCCGACTAGGACGTTCGGAAACTCCAATGACTCCATTACGATCAAGACGGACGGTACGCCCACCCAAAGGATAACCATCAGATGCTACCCGGAGGATACTGTTCGTATCACTGGGTCTTCGGACGAAACAGTAGACGTCAGCAGTCTCCTCCAGATACGTGGACACTACGTAACCGTAACCGGAATAACGTTTCAAGGCTATGAGACAGATCCGGACCTTTGCGATGGCGTTGAGGGGCATCCGTGGTCTGTGGAAGATCCATACAGCGTCACAAGAGTCTACACCAGTGCTGCAGAGCTTCTTCTGTTTTCGATGAAGTTCGACCGTCGGATCTACCCCGAGCCAGCAGATCCGGACGACCCATACTTTGCTGGAGTCGAGGCCATTTGGACAACCTTGCCAGAGTCGGAAGACCCATATGTAACTAGGGACGACTTCCGGATTTGGTACTTCTACGATTCAGACGACGACGAGCACCGGTGGTACATATCCTATCGGAACAAATCTGGGCATGTGAACAATTGTACCATAGGACCCAACGGGGGTTACGACGACTGCCTACAACGAACACCAAGCCAACAGGGACTCAACTTCTACGCATGTAACGACGGTATTGTCGAGGATAGCATCCTATTCTGTGTTGATGAAAATGGCTACCACAACAACCCAGAAGGGATATACCCCGACGAAGACAACCCATCTGGCGATGCGTTGATGATAGAGCACTGCAAGGACACTACCGTCCGAGGATGTACGTTTGGAGCAGCTTTCCATAATGCTCTCGTCAATCGGTTTCAGAACGAGAGGACACTTATAGAGGACAACTATTTCCGTAATCCTCTCCATAACTGCATCGGCAATTCTGGCAATCCGCCCGTAGATACCGCAACAGGCGAGGACTACCGGTCCATCTATACGGTCATACGTAGAAACACCTTCGTTGACGGCAATACCAGAACAAAATGGCGGACGGGTACCCAGATCCAGAACCTGTACGCCCCGTATATGGACGTTTACAACAACATCATCGTCAACGTAGGCTACGGCGGTGGTTGCACTAGCGCGTCCGGTTACAACTATACCGACGATGGCACTCTGTTTTGTGAACCAGTCCACGATTGCAGGATCTTCAATAATCTGGTCATTAAGGGAGCTACCGCCTGTTTCGGGATGTCTCGGTGCCCCGTCGACATGCTCGTCGCAAACAACCTCTTTATCGGATTAGGTGACTACGAGAACAGACCGGAGAGTCAATGGAGAGACGATTACGCCCAATTCGGTCTGATGCGAATGTGGACTCATGACTACTTTGGGGATAACGACGAGATGGACGCTGTCTTTGCTGATCCTGCAGGGCATACCGACAACGGTTGGTTTTCTAACACGATCCGCAATAACCTCTTCGCACATCAGGACAACGAGCCAGCTCAACAACATGTCTTGAGACACTACAATGTAGGAGCCAGCACACTACATACGGGTTTCACTGATGAGTTCCTGAACTCAATGCCGAACGCGACGGAGAATTTACTACTCGGCGAAGATCCATACGTTTCTTTCCGATCCGTCCTAGAGGATCTATTCGTTGACCCCGATGCTGGTGACTACCATCTCAAGGCAGGAAGCGCTGCGATCGACGCTGGCTACGTTTTACCTTTCACAACGGATATACAGGGCAACTCTGTTATGGAGGACTATGACGGTAACCCGAGACCGACGCAAGGCGCGTGGGATGTGGGGCCGTTGCAATATCAGTCGCAGGAGGAACCGTACGTACCCGGCCAACCAGAAGAAGAAGAACCGGAACCACCAGAGGAGGTACAAATCGTGCCCGGCAAGGTAGATGTCTGCTACGTGGTCGATTACAGCGGTAGCATGGCTGACAATATAGACCACGTCAAGCAGCAGATCGTACGGATGACGCAATCGCTATCCGAGCATTGTAGTGATCCTCGATTTGGTTTGGTGATTTTCGGTTCCGGCCTGAACTACAATGACCCCTACATTGGGGTTGAGGACCCATACGGCCATCACATTCTTGAGATCGTATGCGATCCGCCCGGGTATTGTGATTTGTGTGAATGCAGAACAGCAACTGTCAGCTTTTCTTGGGCTCCTACGGATCACACAGATCCAGATTGTGTGGATTGGGACGCTTTCGGTAATCCTCTAAACTGGCAATTCGCATGCGAATATGTAGGACAAGTTGGTGACAAATGCACTTGGTTTACGGATGACACTCAAGGTTTCTTTGATACAGTATCAGCAACTGTGACAATTGAAATGCTCAACCCAACCACATATGAGGTATGTTACATCATAGAAGTAACAAAGGGACTATTGGAATTTCAACTACATGGTGCCGGTGATTCCGAATGCTGCCACACCATATCAAGCAGTATCAAGGATGAAATATGCTCCGGAATTCAAACAGAAACAGGATCATGCATAACATGTTGTGGAGAGGGATGCTTAGATTCTGATACGGCAAATGTTTTCCTGCAAATGAGCGATTGCGATGCACCAGAAACACCAAGAACACATTACATCATAGATGGGCTTGACCTGATTGGAGTAGATGATGGATTCAGCTCCAGTATCGCTGACATCAGATCCGCACTCGACTATCCCATTGGGGGCAGCTACGAACCTGCCTTCAGTGCTTTGAGATGGGCTGCTAAGGATTCCGGCTTCAATTGGCGTAACGACGCTACAAAGTACGCTGTCTTAGTCACTGATGAAACCTATGAAGATCAATCTAATGCAGAATCGGTACTTGGCTGCTCCCCAGCATCGCCTTATGAGAACACACCGGCAGGAGCTAGAAGCGACCTGGAAAGTGAAAGCATCACAGTGTTTCTAGTATCCGATGACGATGGTTTGGATAGTTTCTCAGAACATCTGGGAACAGAAATCGACCCGTATGTCTATGAGATAACGTTCGCTGAAATCATATCAGAATTTGCTGAATTGGCGGGATATATCTGCTCAGCACCAGCAAAAATCATCAATTCTATCAGATGGTGGGTAATGTAGGTTTACCAATCCGGCTCGAATACCTCGTCAGGCGGACCCTGAGATCGCACATCGTCTTTAACCTTTTGCTCGACCAACCTGTAGAAGACACTGCTAGTGTCCAACTCGAAGATTCTATCGGTTCTCAGATCCTTGACAACATCATCGGCTGCTACGTAGTCTTTTGTGACCTCAGCATTGACTTCAAGCTCAAGTTCGTCGTCCGGAGACACATTATACTTAGCCTGTTCCGCCGGTGGTAGTTCATTTCCATAGAGCAAGATCGTTGCAGTCTGCTGCCACTCACCAGCAAGTTGAGGTTCATCTCCTCTTGAAACAGCGGCCTGCTCTCTGGCACGCTCGTTTGAGTGCATCGCTCTGTCGTTCCAGTAATCAGAAGCCACTTTGAAAGACCTGATACGTAGCATCATTCCTCTCCCGCTATACCGTGTACACTCTAACTGTACGTCGAGAGGATGATTCGGCCCTTCTACGGTTTGGTGGGAAGAGAACTCGGCCGGAAAAGATCGATTACCGTCTTATCTACGGCCGGTTTCTCCAGCAATTCCATCGCCACCACAGCACCGGCATGGAAGTCATCGTTGTAAACCCAGACGAATTCACCAACAGGCTTATTATCTGCACGCCGTTGTGCTATAATGGTTTCCGTACGTTTACGTAGCGTCTTGAAGACGCCTCTGCTTCGGAGATCATCCAGCCAAACACGATATACCTTATCGCTGATGGATGGATGTTTCATCCAGCAGTACCAAAGAGGACCTTTGGACTGAAGGTGATCAGGATGGACATAAAACTTGTAGACAAGGATACCATCTATTTTCTCGAAGTTGTCACGCGGACCAACCGCTTGCGACATCTCAATGGTCGTTTTGGCAACTTTTGCTGCACCAAAGATCAACGGTATAGCACATCCGGAACATTGAGAAAGTAAGATGAATGAGAACAGCATCCGTGCCATGAAGGCCTCCGTGTCTAACAGAAAGACCCAGGTCGGGTTCGAACCGACGATGCGAGGGCTGCAACCTCGTGCCTTTGTCCACTTGGCTACTGGGTCAGATTTTTATGGCTCTTAGCTCTTCGATCCTTTTGGCTCTACGCTCTTGGTCTATTTCCCAATGAAGTTCCCTATGGCAGTTACTGCATAACAACAGGCATTTGTCGGCCTCTTTTTTCAGCCTTTCCAGAGAACCATGATGATGGGAAATACTAAAACTCTTCTCCTCCGGATTTTGGTGATGGAAGACCAGTGCACCAACACATTTATCATAGCCACAAATCTCGCACTTCCCACCTTTGTATGCCACAATCTCCTGCTTGAGCTTTGTGCTACGGTCTACATATTTCTCTGGGTTCTTGGCTCTCTTCCTCCAATTGAGGCGGTTGTTTCTCTGTTTTTGGTATTCGGCCCACGCCTCTTCTCCCATCTCCCTCCTTCTTTTGCTCCATAGGCCTTTTGGTCGTCGGTAGCCGCGTTGATACGGTGACAACCTTTTGTTAAGCTCCTGCCGTTGTTCCTCAGTGAGCGGAACATCCTTAACCCACATACTTACCGAGGATTTCGCTACTCCTAATTCTTTTGCTATACTGTTAAGGGAACACCCCTTAGAACGCAAGTCGCGTGCAACAGCCGCTTCCCTCTCCTTCTTCTTCATATATCGAACCTCCTAAATTAGGGTTCCGCAAATATAGAACCACCCCTTTAGGAAAGTTCGATTATTATATCTCACCAGCTTCGTGAGCGTGCTTCTCTAACCATTTTCTCCCAACAGGAATCACAGTGAACACCAGCCTCCAAACCATTATTCCGTCGTGGTTTTCCGGGCCGAAGACATAAAACCAGAGTCCCACTTGGATTAGATACATAGGACTGGCAAATCGTTGTGTCCTCTGGTTTTCCTCTCGATTCTATGTCGCTTTGTACCATAGTTCCTTGCCTACATGCCTAACACTTGGCAAGGACTTAATGTCATCAATATTACCGTCATAAGTCCCGGTAGCCATTCTGACATGCTTGCCTTGCCATTCTACTTCAAACCCCACCGACTTCAGGTCGCCTACTAGTTGATCGACTGTGAAACCATTTTTGGCTGTGACAACGAGATTCATCTGAATCACTCCTCAGGTTTTCGGAAGTCCTGTTCCAGATCAATGTCGTCCGGAACGTAGTCATCCTCGACAGACCGTATGACCTTGACAACTTCCGGAAAGACAGAGGTCATCATTTCAAGGTGTTCGTCGGAGACCATGATGACCGTGGTGCCATCTTCGGACCCGAAGCACACTCCTCCACCAGTATCGTTGTCCAATCTCTCGATCCGCTCTTCCAACTCTGCTTCGAGTTTTTCGAGCGATTCCTCGGTCAATGTCTCCACGTTGGTACCGTTTTGACATGTTTCCAGTCCGAGGCCCGAGAAAAGAGGCTGCATCCGGTCGAATTCCGCACGGGTCTCCGCAGTGCATTCGGACACGATTGTTAGCATACGCATGATGGTAGTTGCTCCTTCGTCTTCGTGGGATGGCTATGCCAGCCACCCGGCAAACATCATTGGAAGTCAACAGACCCAGCTCGTACATCTTCAGAGCGTAGTACGCGTATTCCCAACGCTGCCGGTAAATCTTCCACCACTTATGGACCAAGGCATGCTGCCAATCCCTGATGGCGGATACAGCATGCGACAGGGCCCCAGCAAGCTTTTCGCGTTTGCATGGTCTCATTCAGTCCACCAATCCTCATACGTTGGCCTCCTGCCGTCGTTTAGGTTTTGCTCTCTCAATGGAGGGCGACAACCCCTTTCGTATCCGACTTCGTTTCTTGGGGTCAATGTAATGCTTGGATTTCACCGCTTTCCACTGGCCCCTCTGTTTCGCCAGAAAGGCAGCAATCTCGGTGAACCAGTAGTCCGCCATGACATCCAAACGCTGTTGAGGCTCGAATACGGCAGAGAACTCGCCGGTATACGGCATGCCCTCAATCGTAATCTTGCCCAGAAACCAATCCCCCTCATAGACACCGAACTCCATCTCGGCTCGGTCCCCGGTCGTTACGTCAGCTTGTTGGAAAATCAACTGACCCATCTTCTTGTATCGTCCTCAGAACACCCATCAGGTCTGCCTTGATTGTCCAGATGTTAGGAATAGGGTATTCCGCGAATTCCTGGAAAAGCGGCCGTCCATACCATACGCGGCTGAACGCTTCCGCTTCCATCTTGGCCCCGTACAACGCATTGTGCGGTGTCGGTTCCTTGGGCAATCCGACACAATTGAAGGTCCAATCTGAGTTAATAGCGGATCGTCTTTGTTCCATAGGTGGATCAATACCTAGAACCTGCAGAACGCCATACATTTCCGCATGCAGATCGACCGTCCGATATCCGATTCTGTGCTCCGGAATACACCTGCCAAACGCACACCGCAAGAAGTCTCGATCGAAGGATGGATTCTCACCAGCAATCGTCCTATCCCGGATCGGCTTACACCACGCTATGAACTCACGGAGCACTTCTTCTAGCGGCTTCCTTTCCTCGCTGTGTATCTGTTCCCGCGTGAAACCGTTGACCTCCAGGGCCCGTTCAGCGACAACGACTTCTCCGCCCGTGTAGACTACGCCATCATAGTCCTCATACTCGCAATCCCACTCCTGCGGCACTCGTGGCTCTGCGTAGAACTGCCGTCCGGGCTCACGAAAGTCAACAGCACCGATGCTCGCAATCGCAGACCAAGCATACTGGAGACCGGTCGTTTCAAGATCCAGAACTATCACTGTCTTCCTCGCTACTGGGCACGCCAGCAAAGGCGTCTCGTACCCCTGAAAGATTCACTTCCGGCAGTTCGCCTGGTACGAGACTAGCCACACCAACCGGCTCTATCTCGGACCACTTCAGACGTATGTACGCCCTTGACTGCTCTTCGTGTGTGTCCACATGGCACACAAACCCCTGGATACCCCAGGATCGAATTTCCGTGGCCAAAACGAACGCTCCGACCCAACCGAGCCGACCATGGGTCTCGTTAATCTGAAAGACCCATCCCGGCTTAAGGGTGCCTTCCGCTGGTTTGTCCATCTACATCATCCTTTTTGTCAACCTATCCCGTGTCTTCCGCCATGCGAGACCGAGCCTCCCGTACAACCGTCGGATTTCCCATGGTATGCCCCACCATGCGTCACGCTTCTTGTTCAGCTCATCCAGTGTCACAGCAAACTCAGGATCGAAGAACCTGTGCCGGACACTCTCTAGGAAGTCTCTATCCAGCGTGACTCCGAATCTGGACTTTCCTGCCCAGTAGGACGGAACGACTGAGTCGACCGAACAGTTGGGACATACTGCTGTCCTGTCACGATCCGTCCATAATTCGATGTCGGCGGGAGAGAAAACCCGCAGACAGTACACACACCCACAAGACCTGCTCCGCTCCAATGCTGCTCTGTTCCAGGACGTATACGAATGAGCCCTGTGAATTCTCAGCTTGACCAACAGATCATTGAACATATCATTGGGGCCCCATAATGGGGGCACTGGGACTCGAACCCAGAACTCCGACATTAAAAGTGTCGTACTCTAGCCAATTGAGTTATGCCCCCGCTTCTACAGGGACATCTGTTTGTATCTGTGTGGCAACATCTTACTGCTCACTTTCTTCTGTCTGAATCTCCCGTTGTTCGGCGGCTAATCTGTCTAACCTCTGCTTCTCCGCTATCATGTCTTGAATCTCTTTGCTCTGACCTCTGCTATGCCAGAGAGAACGGCAGAGTGCTCCGAAGAAAACGCCGCTCATGAAACCAAAGACAACTCGTTGCCATGTTTCGTCCAGAGCACCGACCGAATAGAACGCAAGGCCAACGAGGAAGATCACACACATATAACCGAAACCAGTCAGAACTTCAAGCATTACCTGCCCTTCTCAACAGGCCTACCACCAATAATAACAGCCCCAACACTAGGGCCGCTTGGGTTTTCCGGGGTCTGCTATCTTACCGGCCCTGATACACGCTATAGCGAAGATGGCCGGGATTGCAATGTCCATCAGTTCTGCTTCCACGGCCTCCAGGTCGTTGTCTCGGACGGCATCGATCAACTCGTCATGTTCCTCGTTTACAACACCGAGAACCTCGTGTATCGAAGCAAACGCGCCCCACCCTTTGTCTTTGAGACGCTTCTGCATTTCCGGACGAACAAGCTCGATCGCTTCATTGATCTCTTTAGCGGTCATGTTCGGTCTCATGTGCCTATCTGGCATTGGCACATCTTCATTTGAGCAAATCGAATCTACCATTCATAACCTCGTCAACATTCCGTGTCTTTTTTCCTGTCCTGTGGTCGACCGCCCGTTGACGCTTAAAGTTGTAAGTTCTAATCTTCTGTGAGCGTCTGCGATCACCAATCTGTTCCCTCTTCACGCCATTATGTCTCAGCAAGGCCTCCTGATCTTCAGTCTCAGCGATCTTTGCCTCCAGCAGCCTGCGGGCCCTTTTACGATTCTGATGCTGACAGCGTCCGTCGACCGTGACCGTCAAGCCGCTTGGCATGTGCTTCATACGCACGGTTGAGCTGGTCTTGTTTCGGTGCTGCCCTCCGGGGCCTGAGCCCCGCATCGCCTCCCATTCTATCTCGCTGTCTTTGATTGTCCTGTGCTTCTTTTCTGGCTCGTGCAGGACAGCGACTGACACGATGCTTGTATGTATTCGTCCCCTTGATTCCGTTGGCGGCACTCGTTGCACACAGTGCTTTCCAGACTCAGCCTCAAAAACCCTTCACGGGTTCTTGCCTGTGATTTCCAACGTGATACAGCTCTCTTCACATGAAATCACATGACCTTCCAAGCCCGAGCGCTGAGCGTACTTCCTATACGCATGAGCCATGTCGTGTATGAACAACTTGGCGTCTTGTCCGCCTTCTCCAGCATGTATTTCTATGAACATCTTACTCCCCTTTCAGAAGGGTGATCGACGGGGTTCGAACCCGCAGTTCCCGGGATCACAACCCGGTGCCCTACCGATTGAGCTACGATCACCGTCTGTTATCCTATGGCCCCGGCGGAAGCAACGATGCCGGGACATGGATTTCCTGCTTTAGATCTGAGCTTAAGTCTTGTTTGATCTGCGAGGCGATTTCATCCTTAAGCTCTTGCATCTTCTTTTTGCCTTCTTCGGTCTCTTTCGATTCCACGAGTGCCTGTGCCACAGCAGTGAAACGCGACTCCCGTATCATTCCATGAATCGTCTCTTCGTTCTCGTTCTTCCACCAATCCTCATAGTCACGTGAGGCGAGACCGTTGACTCTCCGTTCAAATGACGGTCTCTTCTCTCGGATCATGGCGACCAGGGCTTCGTCCGGCCAAATGTAACTCCATGGCTCTGCCAGAATCTCACAAACCAGACCGTTCATAGACGGTATGCCGTAGAATTCCGGTCCTCTCGATTCATCCATGATAGCCGAATCCCACTCTCGGCCTCTTTCTCGCCACGCTTCGTAGTCCATCCCTTCCGGAGGATCGGTGTTGTCCCAAAACGGGTATGGCTCAACCGCCATATGATCCTCGAATATTTTCTTCAGTTCATCCCTGCCCACAAAAAGACAGGCAAGCATGCAACCGGGCACAGGATGGACAGTGAAACTGAATCTGAAATCGTATGTATCATTAGCCCTCAGATCGCTCTTTGTCTCTTTCCTGATCGCCTCCCTCACATACGAGTAAGCAGACTCCAACGCTGACCCACAGCCCTGCCCGCTCTTCAGAGACTTATATGGCCCATCCTTCGCAAGCAAAACATTCCACTTTTGCAGAGCAAGAAGATCCATGATATACGTCGCCGTCGTGGCGATCTGAACAGACGCCAGATCTCGTATCGTACGGACCGCTTGCTGCCTGAGTTCCATGCAGACCTCGTTTAGGTCGGTCACGGACATCCCGGGAAGCTTGTATCCGTTATGAATCTTGGTCGACATATGCGTCCCCTTGCGATTTAACAAAGACAGGTCGACGGGACTCGAACCCGCATTTCCCCCGCGTTGGGGGCGACTTGCCGATTAGTCAAAAACCCGTCTCGGTACTTCATGGCAGGCATCGGCCGTAGCGAATGTCTGCCGTAATGGGCCCACCTGGACTCGAACCAGGACTCCTTCGGGTAAGAGCCGAGAGCTTTATCCAATTAAGCTATGAGCCCGTGTTTTTGTATCCTTTCTAGCGGCTCACCGAAACCCTGCCGTGCACCTATTCTCCTATCAGTATACCACATGAACCTCAGTTTTGCAAACCATTTACGGATTTCTGGCTTGCGAAAGCGACCGGCGAGATTCGAACTCGCGACCTTCTGCGTGGCATGCAGACGTGGTAGCCACTCCACTACGGCCGCAGATTTCAGATTAACAATGATGTTTATGCTTGTGTTTCGCGGGTAGGGAACGCCCGCCGCCTCTGTGCGAGGCCTTGGAGAGAACAGGATGGTATCGTGCGTAGTCTAGCATTTTGACACCAGGTTCATTATACCACAACATTCACCAGCTGTCAAATCTTCCCTGGAGAAAAAGGAAGATTTTGTGTTTCACCACTTGATCGTCAACGTGGTGTTCATTAAGGTCCTAATTTGGCCTCTAATCCGATCGACCTCTTTGTCATCTATTTCCTTCTGTTGCTCATGTGCTGTAGACATCATGTCGCATTGGTCTGCAAGGGCGTTGACCCATTTGGCGTAGTCTTCAGCTTGTGCAGCCATCGCACGAAGCTTCTTGCTCATTGGATGGTTGTTTTCCATCCTATCGTCCTAAGAAAAAGAAGGGCACCGGCTGAATTCATGCCAAGCCGCCGATGGCACCGGTGCCAATGCTCGACGTCGACGGTGAGGAAGACGACCGAAGCAGACGGCAAAGGGAGCGAAGGGAATCGAACCCTAACACACCCGAATGTGATTAGGCAGCCCAAACTAGAGTGTCCCGGCCTCCTATTTCACCTATGATCCCATATATCCTTTGCAGCAAAACGACGTCACACACACGTAAACGAGCCGTTCCCCATTCTGATTTACCACATCTCTTTCGGCGGCTGTATGAGGACACCCTGTTTACCTGTGTCGTTCGCAATGAGGATTTAGGCAAATCAAGCTTGTTAAGCCAGTACCACTCGATCAAACGAACCGCATGATGATCGTCGTAGCACTGAATAGAAAGTGTTATCCTATTTTTGTCAAGACCAAGAACAACCAAAAAACGAATGAACAATCTCAACATATTGGCGTCAGAGTTACTAAAGCATATCGTGTGCTGGTTGTTCCTTTTGTGTCCCTCAGCCCAATACAGCATAGCGCCAGCAATGAGAACATCCCTTGTCCCATTCGTAGAAGACACGAAGATCTCGCGTCCTTCTTCTCGGTATCTCAGTCGTCTTTTCTGGCCTTCCTCGCTGTTCTTGGTTTGTGCTTTCTTTGGTCCAATATATCGAGATGTCAAGACAGCATGCTGTTGATCAGTCAACTCGACGTCACGAACCCACACACTGACAGATGATTTTGCTACTCCAAGCCTGTCAGTGATCTGCCTGATTGACAGGCCTTGTTTTCTTAGTTTGATTGCTTCGTGTTTTTCCTTAAGTTTCATTTCGAACCTCCAAACCAAACCATTATATTTATGGTTCGACGCCAGAGGTTCGAAACCTTCTCAAATCCAAAAAAGTGCCCTACCGGGGACGATCCGGCACCACGACCTTGGAAGGGTCGTATGCTGCCTGTTACACCAAGGGCACATTGAGCTACACTCCCGTGCTATCTATGTTAGTCTACCGCAAGATGGTTCCTGTGTCAAGTTACTTGTACCCGTCCACTCCAGTGTTTTCCGCAGAATGGACCTTGACCGACTCATCTACTGCTTTCACCGGCTGGGAGGACGCGCGGCGTTCCTCGTCCTTCGTGGGCAAAGCAACCGGCTCGTCTGACCATGGCAATCCGTGCAACTTCCGTCTCGCCAACTCGATTTTCGGGTTCAGGCCGAGGACCCTATTCGGATCACTCGATTTTAACGAGTCAGAGGTAGTCAGAACGACGGGGTCACGCTGTTTGTAGACCTGGATTCTCCCGAACATGTCCTCTACAATTGCACGACGAGCATTGGGATAGATCTCGGTCTTGTACTTCTTTTCCCCTTCCCAATCGTCGATCCTCACGTGTGCAATGCAACCATTTTCGCCAACGACGATCTGAAAGTCCCCCATCGGTTGTTCGCAGCCTGACATACACAGGATCAATAATGCCGAAAACCAAAGGCTCCGTCCCATTGGGCACACTCCTTCCGGATGCACTTAGTATAGCCCAAGAAGTTAGGCCCGTCAAGAAAAAGCACGTATAATCCTGAGGAGGTACACGAATTGGACAAACTTACTCATCTTCTACCTATCAAACATCGTCAATTGTATGATTGGATTCATCGCCGGAAACCGTCTTACGGACACAGTGACTTGCGTCTAGGAATCATTGAGCCCTACATCCGAAGAACCACCTTTGACAGCGTCCTTGACGTTGGTTGCGGCCAAGGCCAAGTCATACGCTGGCTCATGGAGAAATATCATCCGAATAGAATCATGGGGGTAGAGATATCCGGAGCCGCTCTCGCAAAAGCAAAAGATCTATCATCTCTCGGTTGTCTCGTCCAAGGGAAGGCTCAAGATATCCCATTCAGCGATAATTCGTTCGATCTGGTGGTATGCACTGATGTTCTGGAGCACATACCGGAAGAAGATGTCGGCAAGTGCCTTTCCGAAATCGTTCGTGTTTCACGTCATGATGTGCTTCTTGAGGTACACACCAGTTGGGCAATCGAAGATTTGGCTCTCCGACACAGCCCATGGAGAGGAAGGTCTCTGCACGAGACCCAGAAAAAGAAGCGATGGTGGAAAGAGATGATTACGAGTGCTGGCCTAGAAATATTGGATAGCACTCCGGACAGGGAAGGACAACAGAGTTTTGTATTCCAGTGCATCTGCAACCCCTCCGGCTCGGTGGCATAAGTCAATGAGCACGG
>Ga0180437_10003682_pt1 | contig 22528 bp, 21 predicted proteins | sample SS_ome_4_FD_132410 | JGI IMG/M metagenome (GOLD analysis project Ga0180437, IMG submission 132410) | Hypersaline lake sediment archaeal communities from the Salton Sea, California, USA - SS_3_D_1 metaG | ecosystem: Environmental > Aquatic > Non-marine Saline and Alkaline > Hypersaline >...
ATTAAAACCATGCCAAAAAAATTTTAAAAAAACAATAGCATAGTATCATGCTGATCTTAAAGACAGAAGGTGAATAAGAGTATTTTGGTAAAGAGCTTGCTAAGATGATTTCGTGAAATTTACGTTGTTTTAGAACCAATGTCCTCTTTAACATGTAGGAGCAGAACCAATGAGACAGAAGTTATGGGTGTGAAGAAGGGGTGAAAACGAGGGCATATTGGTGGTGATCTCTACGTCAAGCAAAAAAGGAGACTTTTTTGCAAAGGAGAGGTGTTTTTCTTTTGATTTATCCAATGAAATGCAAGGCATATTTCATCGGGGCGCAGCCTATTTCACTGGGACTTGCCCCCTTTTCAAATTGATCCATCCAGCTCATCGGCTACAGGTTTTTTGCAGGCTCTGCAACTTTGTATACCCCTAAAGAGCGGTTCGCCGCACGAAGGACAGTGATAGCGTTCACATTCTAACCGGGCCCATTCTACGCTGCCTTTCTCATCACCGTACTCGGCCACTTTTGCTCGCCATATGGGAATTGCCCTTTTCATCACTCTTACACCTAATGGATTGGAGAAATTTTCTATGATACTGCATGGCCATTCCTCACATTGATGGCAGGAGTAGTATCCTTTTGATTTTACACAATCCCTTATGGTACATGTCCTGCAATACGCATAGAGCTTTTCGGATGACTCAGGCTGCATACACCCTAAACACACTGTTTCCTCGGGTTTTGTTCCAAAAAGGTTTGCCATGATCGCCCTGAATTTTTCATTGCCGTCCCTCGTTGCAATGTAAACACCGCATGCACCGCAATATAATCCGCATGGTGCCATTAAATCCTTGTTCCTTATTTCTTCTTCAGTCCATCCTTCCATATTGATACCTCCTTATCTGGATCATAAAAAAACTTGTCAGTTATTCAAATAAGAAAAATATCAGGCAGCTCGTATAAGAGAACACCTGCCTCTATGGAGCTGAGAGCCCTGAGGTTGTCGAAAGGCGCCCTTTTCCTCTTAATTGCTCTATTATGTAAACCTAACCCTATTTACTGAAATTCACAATAAAGAAGTTTTGTCAAAAAAAGAATTGATCCCTTTACAAATAGCGACGCACCGTGCAACTCATGGTTATTTTCTTCCAGTTAGTTGATCCCTGATGCGTCTGAATTCGTCAAGCTTTCCCTCGCCTGCTGACCATCTCTCAATCTCTTCGAGATCGATCTTATTCGCTTGAGCTACCAATATGGCTTGTTCCAAGCACTGTAGATCGTCCCAATGATAGTAGCCAGCTAACCTGTCTTTAACGCAATCTGTTGGCGATATGATTCTGAGCATTCCGGTAGAGAACTTAATCTCATTAACCTGTTTAACCGGTTCCACACCAACGGCGAGGGGGCCTGGTGGAAATTCTACAAAGAATCGAGTATCTGGATGTTCGAAGTGTCGGCCTTCTTCGTGAAATCCTAACCCTTGCATAGTTTCTCGGAGCGCACGTCTTTTTACGAAATACGGATTGATTAAGTCCAGGTCCCATGAGACATACCTGTTGCTACTGTAGATAGAGACAGACGCGCCGCCAGATAGAACCACATCGATTCCCTTTTCACGCAGGTGAGTCTGAATGAATGCGGCAAGTTCGCCTTGTGTCATTTCTTTAATGGATTTCATAGAGGCTTACCGCGGCGTCTTGGCCTTCGCCTGCTCATCACGAGTTTCTCACGTTCTTCCTTCGAGTAGAAAGAAAGCGCCTTTTCCAGCAGGCTCCTCAGTTCCTTCAGGAAGGGATACCTCGGATTGAACGAGTAGAGGCGCGTTCTGCCTGCTGGCCGGCTAACTAGCACACCACCTGATTCGAACTTTGCTAGTTGTTTCTGGATGGAATCAGGATCTCCACCTAAGGCTCTGGCGATTTCCCTGACATACCCTTCATTTCTCGCCAAAATAAACACCAGTGAGCGTTCTGCATTGGTTGAGCCCAGTAGCGGTTCCAACATAATTTATTACCTCCTACGTCAACCGGATTGTAAGATATCATCCTTTTTCTGTCAGACTATATCTGACATATGATAGAAATACTCTGACATTGTAGTATGTCAATTTACAAGATGCAAGCAGAAAACGGCCTCACAATGCAAGAGCCTTGCTGATTGGCACTAAGCTTCAACTATGTGTAAGATAATATTACAATGATATAAATGAATAAAAGGCAAAAGTGGGCTAAATCTCTTTACGAAGGTTTTCAACTTGGGCCGACATTCCTATATAGAAAGATAACGATGGAGATCAGCGGCGCGGTTAATCTGCGTCCGCTAAATTGATGGGTTAGACTTTTCCTCTTAAATACTTCATTACGTAAACCTAACCCTATTCACTGGAATTCACAGTAAAGAAGTTTTATCAAAAACCCGACTCCTTTTTTCAGACACATAAGTCAAGAGTAGGCCTCTTTGCAGATCAATGCATGGATAGATGAGTATGGAAACATCATAGCAAAATAGCCAAGCCTGAAATCAAATCTTTACAAAACTCGGCACTCTCAAGTTCGCTCTATTAATGCAACTAACTCCTCTATGTTACTTAACCTTTCAAAGTTTTTAATGAGGTCTATTGCTAATTCCATGTTTTTTTCAGAAATAGCCAATTGTGCAATATTTCTGAATTTCTCTTCAATTTCATCAAAACTCATAGGATTTGCCGGATCGCCTTTTGGCGCCTCTGAGAATCCCCTGTATATAGCGCCGTCCTTCATTTTAACCGCAACTCGAGCTCCTAAATTAAGTTCACGGACAAGGGTAGCATTCACTTTTTTTCTCAACTGAATCAATTGGGGGTCATTGACTTTTTCATTGGTGAATTTATCCAACGTTACATTTCCCTCAGCGAGAGAAAGGACTGCTAAGAACCAGAGGCTAAATTTACCTTCTACGCCGATTTTAGGATCAGTAATTCCGGCAGAAGTAAAGGCTACCGGTCCAGTTTCTATTGTTATTTCCTCAACATCTTCAATCTTTGGCTGATGTTTGGCCCTGATCTCCTCCAGGAGATCTATAGTAGAGTGCGTTCAGGCACAGGTCGGATAGGGCTTAACGCTAAGATCGGAAATATAGTACTTCGACCCAAGTCCTTTCAACACTGCATCAGTATCCGGATCATCTGTAAAAACTTCAAAAAAACCTAATTTCCCCTCGATAATATCCTTTGAACTGGTAAATCCTTTTTGGGCAAGTAAGGCAGATATCACCCCGTCCATTGAAGACTTTCCTGCATTGAAGGGCTTACTCATTGTTCCGAATACTTGTCTTACCCCGCTTGCCTGGGTTCCGCAGATGCCAAAGGCATTGATAATTGTATCCGTATCCAGTTGTAAAAGTTTGGCTACCCCCACGGTAGCGCCGAACCTTCCTGTCGTGGAAGTCGAGTGCCAGCCTCTTTCATAATGGGAACTTGTTAACCCTAAACCAAGCCGAATGCTGATCTCGATGGCCAAAACAAATGCGGTAAGGATATCTGCTCCGCATAATCTTCTGTCTTCCGCGACAGATAAAATAGCCGGTAAGCTGGCAGCAGTTGCGTGAATCACCGTTTTACTGTGATAATCATCAAAATCGAGGGCATGGGAAATGACACCATTTGCCAATGCAGCATGTTCGAGATCTGTTTTTATGTCTGTTCCTATGACGGTTGCCTGCCTTTTTCCTCCGAATTCCTTTACATATTCAATGATTACCCTGGATGCGTCGTCATTTATTCCGCCAAGGGTACTTCCAAGCCAGTCAAGAATGCTATACTTACTTTTTTCTATAACATCTTGTGAAATGTCATGAAAATTCGTATCATGAACAAATTCTGCCAATTTTTTTGTTAGTTCCATAGCCTTTTCGCTGGCTTTTCTGAAAAATTGCAGTCCCATTTAATGGGCCTGCAAGGCCAGCTCTATCCTCCTTTCTCTATTCTTTTTGTATATTTTTTTAGCTGTGTTCAGATAGTGAATTACGAATTAATTAACGAATGAGCTTATATTATATGACACCATAGTTCAAGCTTTCTGAGCCAACTGGCTTTTTAATGAGACGGGCAATAATTTGAAATGCGTTAAAGAAAGGGCCACCCATTCTTTTAGTAAAGAACATGCTGAGATGATTTGGTGAAAATAAAATTGTTTTAGAACCAATGTGCCCCTTTACTTATTAAAATGAAAGAGTTAAATAAAAAAATTTATTCCTGAGATGTATGACTTATTTTACTGTTGTGAAGCATATTCCTTAAAGGTCAGGCTCGGATTTTAATAAAAGGCCTTAGTTCCAAACAGATTGATGAAAAGTCCTCAAGCATACTTCAAAAAGTTTTGTTTTGCTTGGATAATTCAAAAAGGATGTAACGGGTAATGAAATTAGAAAAGAGAAGATCTAAAGGCCGGTTTGCCGACTCGTCAAGAAACAAAGAAAATATTTTGCTAAAGGGCGGGACAATCCTCAATGTCTACTCGGGCGAACTGCTGAAAATGAACATAGCTATAAAAGGGGAAAGGATTTGGTATGTCGGCCCATCTTCAGATGTTGTAAGCGGGGGTACACAAGTTCTGGATGTCGGCAACAAAATACTGGTGCCGGGCTACATTGATCCCCATTTTCACCCATGGTTCACTTACAACCCCATATCATTTGGGGAAGAAGCGTGCCGCCTCGGGACCACCACCATCTTCTGTGACAATCTGATATTCTACATGTTAATGGGTGTAAGACTTTTCGAAGACTTTATGGATGCACTTTCGGAAATGCCCATTAAATTTTTCTGGTTCTGCAGGGCAGTACCTCAGACTCCCATGGCAGAAGAAGATGAACTATTTTCAGTTAAAAACTTAGAGAGGCTTCTCAAGAATCCTCTCGTGCAGTCTTTAGGCGAAATTACAAGATGGCCTGAGATACTGAGGGATAGTCCGAAAATTTTAGAAATGATACGCCTTACAAAAAGGCTTAAAAAGAGAGTAGACGGCCACACTGCGGGCGCCAAATATGAACAATTGAGCATTCTTTCCAGGGCCGGAGTGGAATCCTGTCATGAGAGCATCAGTTCGAAAGAGGCCCTCGAGAGACTTAGACTTGGATTCTATGTCTTATTAAGAGAGAGTTCACTGCGGCAGGATTTGTCCGACCTCTTGAGAATCGTTACTGAAAACAGGGTATCTATGGATCGAATAATGTTGACAAGCGACGCTTCGTCACCCTTATTTTATGAAGAATACGGGGCTACGAATCACGTCCTCAAAATCGCAATGAATGAGGGTATAGACCCAATAACCGCCTACCGCATGGTAACGATCAATCCAGCCGTGTATTTCGGTATGGACCATGAAATCGGAGGTATTGCTCCCGGCAGATACGCCGACATACTTGCCCTGAAAGATCTTGCCCATCCTACACCGGATTTAGTTATCTCCAAGGGAAGAATCATAGCGGAAAACAGCGATCTCATTGAATCTTTTCCATGGGAAGGCTGGGAGGCTTTTTTCCCGGCAGCCTCATTTTCCGGGCGCAACTGGTCGGCCAAAGACCATCATTTTCATATCGCAAGCCGTGAGAAAAGCAAAACGTTTCCAACCATTAGACTTATCAATCCCGTGATTACTCGAATAGAGTGGGTTGACTTCATTATAAAGGACGGCCTTTTGGATTTGGATGAAAAGGAAGGGTTTTGTTTCCTTTCCCTCATTAATAGGGATGGAAAATGGGTTACAAATGGAGTAATTCAGGGTTTCGGGAAGGTTGAAGGTCTTGCTTGCACATTCAACACCGCTGCTGAAATACTTGCCATAGGGCGTAAACCTGAGGCAATGAGTGCCGCTGTAAACAGGGTCCTTGATATGAGAGGAGGGATCGTGGCAATTGAAGATGGAAGGGTTGCCTATGAATTCCCTCTACCCTTAGGGGGCCTGATGTCAGATTTGCCCATAAAACAGCTGGCCCTCAAAGATATAGAACTCAGGGAATTTCTCTCCATAAGAGGATACCCTTATCATGATCCACTTTATACATTCATTTTTTTACCCAATGATTTTCTCCCTGACGCAAGGATTAATTACCGGGGTGTGGTGGATATAAGGAACAATGAGGTGCTTTGGCCGAGAAGGGATTTGGGTGAGTTTTGAGATTATTGGAGATTGCCGGGTTAGACTTTTCCTCTTAAATCCTTCATTACGTAAACCTAACTCTCTTCACTAAAATTCATATCAAAGAAGTTTTGTCAAAAAAAGATTTATCCCGTTAAATGTGCAGCCTCATCTTTTGGAATGTAAAATAGCCTTATTTGCCACAGCATTTTTTATACTTCTTCCCGCTTCCACATGGGCAGGGCTCATTGCGTCCAACTTTCTTTTCGGCTATCTTGGTTTTTGGTGGATTTAATAATATTTCTAAATCGGTAATATCCTCTGGTTTATCTGGTTCCAATCCAATTGTATATTTCCAACCGTTTTTTTCAAATATTGATGCTACTTCTTTCAATCTTTCTTCTGTTTGCACATTAACAACAGCGGGCCTCTTTTCAGTACCTAATTTTACCTTCTTTTTACCATCAAAAATTTTTTCCATCTTTTCACCATTAAATAAATATCATAGGATTCATCTACCGCATAACGAAAAGATCACCTGACCCCTTTTCTCACGGCTTCAGGCGACTCGAGACCCAATCCGCCACTATTTTCAGAAAACCTTCGGACAACTTGTTTGTATGATGCAGCAATTTCCAATAGCGCTTGTCAGTGAATCTACCATCTGTGTCCTTAAGGAACAGGTGGTTGTGGTTTGGCAGAATCCTGACTGTCACGTCCGCATTGCCGCCTGCCCGCATTGCCTCGGCCAGAAGATGCGCGTGTTCCACTGGAACGTTAGCATCCCGATCTCCGTGAATGATCAGCACGGGACAGAGTACGTTATGTGCTGTTGGAAGTGGGTCGTATTCAACGAAGGATCTTCGCCAACGCTTCTCCTTGCCTTCGGCTATCCACGTTTGAACATCCTTCATTCTTTGCGCCATTATACGATTTCGTTCTTCATCCGTTACTCCCTTAATAAGGGCAGTGTCATAACGAACCTGCCACTCTAAGATTTCTCTTCCGTTCGTAGCAGATCCGGCCATGATGACGAGAGCGCGAATCGATGGGTCTGCCGCGGCAATCATTGGCCCTATATTAGCACCTTCGCTTATCCCGAGAAGTCCAAACCTATGCTCATCGATCTCCTTGCGATCCTTCAGGTAATCAAGTCCTGCTTTGATATCATCAGCCCGTTCGGGTATTGTTGCTTCATTTATATCACCACCCTCAGAGCAGCCATAGCCCCGATCGTCCATCCTCAAAACTGCAACTCCTCTGCACGACAATGCGTCTGCTATTTGGCGAAACGGTCTGTATTTGTTAACTGGTTCCGTTCTAGAACCTACCATATCTCGATCTTGTGGGTGTGAACCTGTTATAAGAACAACAGCAGGGTATGGTGTAGGGAAATCAGACGGAATCGTTAAGGTACTCGCCAAGCGATACCCTTCTTTCGTTGGCACTCGAACTTCTTCTGCGGTGTATGGTGCACCTGGTTCAGGGGCATAATAGGAGGGGGATTTACATGAAAGAGGTTCCCGCTTGCATCCTGTGCAAGCAACCAAGCTTATACATAGTATGATAAGCGTTCGAAAAACCATTAATATCCTATTCAGTGCGATGCGGTTTGTTTATGTGATACTTCGCGCCTAACGTCAAACTCACCTGCCGCCATGAAGCTGAAATCTCTGACATTGTCGAAGGGCGCCCTTTCCCTGTTAAATCCTTCATTACGTAAACCTACCCCTATTTACTGAAATTCACAATGAAGAAGTTTTGTCGAAAAAAGATTTATCCCGCACGTCGAAGCGAAGTTTACCCCGTGAAACCTATCTGTTTCTTTTGTTTAACTGGGGCGTAGATCCCGTCCCTCGGGGCCGAAGATGCCGCAGCGCGGTGCCCCATTGAACCGGGTATCCTCTGGGTGTTCAACTGGGGGGCAGCCTATTTAACTGGGACTTGACCCCTTTTCATTCACTATTTAGGTTGTAAAAAGACGCCTTTTTCCCCTGGTTTCCAGATTAAATTCAGCACACTTTCCTGAAGTTGCGAATGTATATATTACAGGTCTTAACACTTCTAAATCTATCATCAGTGCTTATATCAACAGCTTCTTTATGTGATATGAAAGGAACAAAGTATTTTTTTAAATACTCTTCTAACTTCTCTTTACTGTCGCAAACAAAAATTAATCCGCCTGCTTGTTTAAATTTCTCTACTTCTTCTGAGATGTTAAATTTAGGCGAGGTTATTTGAGGATACTCCCTACCTGAATCTACAAAAAAGACTTTAACTTCGTCATGTTGCATGAGATGAAAGGTAGCATATCGTAACGCAACCCAACAGGTCTCAGCATCATTGCTTGCAATAATAATCCCGACATTCATTATACTTAATTATCTATAAGTGATAATCTCCAGCAGCCTCGGGCTGATATAAGATATCTTCAACTTCCAACTTCGTCAATCCTGCTGGCACTTTCCACTTAACAATATCTCCAACTTTATAACCAAGCAATGCAGTGCCAATTGGTGCTAAAATAGAAATTTTGCCTTGGTTAACGTCAGCGTTATCAGGAAAAACTAACTGGTAAATCATTTCTTCTTGAGTAGCTATATTCCGCAGACGAATTTTAGAATTCATCGTAATAACATTATTAGGAATGTCTTGAGATTTAACTGCTTTCCCTCTCTCTAATTCCCCCTCTAAATCCTTTAGATACTTTTCGTCTTCCTTGCCAAACTCTCTCGCTACCATTATCAATTCTTTTAATCTCTTCATATCATTATCGGTAATGTAAATTAGTTTTTCTGACATAAACCAGTTCTCCCTTTTTACTCTTAACAAAAGCTATAATTTGATTATTTTCAAATTTTCTTATCTAACGCCGCTCTTCAGTCGCAACGCTTAGCTGTCGGTCGCAAGAGGATGGTTAGGCATCACAGACCATTGGCGCAACTTTCGTCAAACCCCCAAACCCTTATTCGGACCGTAGCATGTACACAGTGAAGGAGACGAAAAAAAACGCAGTGAGAATGGCCGATACCCAGAAAAACCAGCTGGACAATCCCACAGTGAAACCAAGGATTAGGATCGTTGCCGTAACTAAACCATTGTCAAGTATGCCGAATTTGATGATTGCGACGTTCCGCACGGGATCCTTCCAGGCGTACCAGTACGCCAACGCTACAGCTGTAACGACAGCGCCAAAAAAACGTACAAACGTCGGGTCACTCGGGAATGGGATCCCAAGCAATTCGAATAGCGCCGGGGGACCTACAAGAGCTGGAAGTCCCCATACTACGAGCGTAACAATCCATTTCAGTAACAGAATGCCACGAAAAAAATTGGTTCGGTTGTTGTTTGCCTTTTCCATGTGTCCTCTCCTATTTCTATTTTTGTGCAAGGTTCGTTATGACATGATGTATAGCGATGGAGATCAGCGGCGCGGTTAATCTGCGTCCGCTAAATTGATGGGTTAGACTTTTCCTCTTAAATCCTTAATTACTTAAACCTAACACTATTTACTGAAATTCAAATCAAAGAAGTTTTGTCAAAAAAGGACTTACCCCGCACGCCCCGTTGAACCGGGTTCACCGAGCCCGCCCTGTTAAATTCCGTAGGACTATTTAACTGGGGTGAAATTTTTACCCCGTTGAACTCGAAGACCGTTCAACTGGGGTACAACTGTAACAGCTAAGTTTACCCCGCCCGCCCTGTTGAACCGGGTACCCTCTGGGTGTTCAACTGGGATTAAATACACGGCCTATTTAACTGGGACTTGACACCTTTACTTATTAAGCATGCAAAGCATGCACCTCCACGCGCAACACCTCGGGACACTTCATCCTCGACCCACCTGTCGAAATGCGAATCGAACTCATGGGTTGCATAAGCTGGTGAGCAATGTAAGCCGAATCTACAATCGGCGCGAAGAACAAAGACTTTGATAGGAACTCTATTCTCTCCTCCGCAGTCAAAAGAGCAATACCACATGCATGATACGAATCGCCAGAATCCAACAGAAGGAAGCCGTTCGGCATTAACCGGCAACAAATGGAAGCGACCATTTCAGTGTTCTCCACCGTGACGCTGCAATGAAAATCCATAATAGCCAGGTGATGTGTGTGGGCATCGGCCAATTCGACACGAGATGTGAGGCCGATATTATTTTGTTCAGTAGCCACGATGTCTTTCAAACAGTTAAGCTCAAGATTCTTAGCCGGGATTGTTGTTAGGTCGCCAAATCCAGTATGAAACAGGGCAGCGTCAAGCAGGGAGCCGCTACATTTACCCGCGCGGAGGCACGCCGCGAAAATAGCTTCCCAGAAAGGGATTTTTACTTCACTGCGGATACCCAGGGCGGTGTCGATGATCTCTTGTTCGAACGGGGTAGCGCTAATCCGTTGCTGGAGCAACGGTGGAGTTTTGTATCGACAAACCGTAATGGCTACGACATCGGCGTGAGCCAATATGAGATCGCGATAAGCGGTTGGTGCGTCTGTACCAACCAGCTCGAAGAGCTTCTGAGTGTTAATCGGTGCTTGCATCTTACCCTCCCTTATGTGTTAAAGGTCTTGCGGAACCTTCGATACTTCGAAACTGTTCATAGTTGAAGCCAGAAATCCGCTTAGCAGAGTCTAGTCGACGCGTGTAGAGGAGCGCCTGAGCCGGCCATACAGGATGGCCTGGAAGTGCCTCTTTAACGCCTCGCACAACTAAAGCGTTAATCCTGCTATGCCCCTCTTTGTATAGATAATAAAGGCGCGTGTTTCCCTCGATTGCAACAAGATCTGTACCCCATTCTTCGAATACTGGTGGTGTGACAACCGAGACTATTTTTTCTTTCACGATAACAGCTGCGGGCACAAAAAATGGAAGATCGAACTTTTCATATAGCGTGGCCAAATGACTAATTTGGATGAATTTGAAAGTTCTTATCCTTTTTACTAACATTTGAACACGATTGAGCGGTACCTCCTCAAGTGTAATTGTTACATCGTCTCTACGGTACTGCCACACCTCGGTCTTGAGTCGGGCAATGATGTCATCAGCCTGAAATAAACGCAAATGACAGGGTTCGATTGCATTAGGCTCAGCGTTGAACTCATCATGTAACCTTTCTTTGATTACTTTCCTCAGTGACCTATGGTGGGTTCCAATGTAGGCTGTGCCGTACGACGCATGCTCAGTCTGACTAGGGTTTATGATGAACGCCGACTCTCGATGATCGTCTGACCTCATGAGAAAAAAACCATAGAGCGGTAACTCTTTCTTTTCTTCCACTCTCGCCCCAAGGTCAGTTAAGATGTTCCGTCGCTGTTTCTCCCGAGCCACCGTGTCCACCTCACCGTGGGTTGGTTCTACTAGCACTTTCAAGGATGATCCAGCCTCACGCCAAGCCAAAACCGTAGGAAAAAGTTGCCAGAACCAACGTGTATCGGGCCTTGCTACGACGAGGTCTGTTCCGTGCGTACGTGCCTCTCTAACTAATTCCGCCAAGAAATTGTCCTCGTCTGCATACCAAATGGCTTTTTCTATCTCTGGCTGTAGATGAAGGGCTTCGTCCTGAATAAAGCTAAAAACAGCTTCGCGTCCACTATCGATAAGTCCTGCTATTTGCTCGGGTGTAATGTTAAAGTCTGTTGCTCGAACGTCGCCAGTGGGGATCGAGATAACGTTGACGCCTGATTGCATAGATGTCTGAACTTGCGTGGCCCCTCCAACGATTGTTCCGATCAACGAATGGAACAAATGAACGTGACCCCATCTCACAGGTGGTTTCGAATCGTCTTGTAGGCTGAACGCTAAAATCCGGCCGCCTAGATTGCCCGAAGAGCCTGACTCAGCAAACACGAATGCCGGAAGATTACTTAGTAATCCGCCATCCACAAAACGGTTGTTGCCAACGGCTACAGGTTCAAAAAACAGCGGAATTGAACATGAACAGCGCACGGCAAGCGCTACGGACTCATCTGGAGTGGTGGTTGTGCTCCAAACCTTTGGCCGGCCTCCGGCGAGATCAGTCGCAACGATGGTGGTCGGCAAGAGGAGAGCATTAAACTTTACAGGACGAACTGCATCTGGAAGCAGTTCGGAGATTCTTCCGTCAACCCATTCCTCGATTGAGGTCGAAGAGTAAGCACCCCCATACATGGCAATGCGCCCCATTAGGACTCGATTTAAGAATGGTATCATTTTGAGAACGTTACCAAGCAAGCCTGGTTCTACTGAGGCGCCTGTAGGCTTACAAAGAAGGTTGGAGAAAACTAAGTCGCCGCAGTGGTGGCGCAGAAACTCCGGCGATGCACCCGCACCGACAAATGCAGCAATGATGGAGCCAGCCGATGTGCCAGCGACCTCTGAGAAATTTATGCCCGCTTCAACTGCGGCCTCGAACGCCCCGACATGTGCCGCTGCACGACAACCGCCGCCAGCAAATACACCTCTACACGCCGTAAAGAAGACAGTCTTAGGAACACTACTCATTTTGGCTGCACCCAATTTTTCATGCACTCCTCACAACCTGTACCTACTATCATTCCGCATAACGCCAAGCTGAGGGACGCGGCGTTTAGCTGCGTCCCTCTCCAGCGAAAGGCTAGCCGTTGGCTCTTTCAAGCATCTAGAATTATCTAGGATACTTCTTTTCGACGCCTTTCCAGATCCCTTTCGGAATTGCTGGTTCTGAATCCATCGTTCTGTTATGGGGTCAAATCTACGTTTGACTCTTGTTAAAAATGAATAAAAGTCAAACGTAGATTTGACCCCTTTACGTCATATAGTCAAGCCTTCTATTGGATTGTAAGCTGTGAATGTTTTATCCGTATGTTAAAAAGGAAGTTGGTTTTAAAAGGACTTATCAGCACATGATACAGAATATAGTTAGATTAAAACCATGGCCAAAAAAGATTTAAAAAAACAATAGCATATTATCATGTTAAGTTTAAAGACAGCAAGTGAATAAGAGTATTTCGGTAAAGAGCATGCTACGATGATTTCGTGAAACTTAAGGTGTTTTAGAAATAATGTCCCCTTTAGGCGTATAATCTTTTTCCCCTATTCACAAAGTTGATTCAGAAACAACGTTATTACTATGTCAAGAAATAGGTATGGTGTCCCCTGATTTAGTTATGGGGTCAAATCTACGTTTGACTCTTGTTAAAAATGAATAAAAGTAAAGTCAAACGTAGATTTGACCCCTTTAATTTCACTGGGACTTGCCCCTTAATGGGTGACTCCTTTATCAGATTATGACGAATGGTTATTGTACAGGAGATCAGAAACTCCTACTTACGTGTTGGTACCTCGTTTGTCCAAGTAAAGCCGAGTTTTTCCTCTGCTATCTGTTTTACCCATCCACATCCTCGACACCATCTTGCGTTTAATTTGAGCACAAGTTCTGGGTAGGTTGCATTTTCATTTGGATTCTGTGGTTTCAGCGTTACCGTTTGATTCGTTCTGTTTCTGAGAAAATGATTACCACATATTGGGCAACGAGTCTGGCCAGATATTGATTGATTCATGAAACTTACCTATTAATTGTTTAGGGTTTGAAAATGGTTATAAGGGCAAGTCTCCGTTTGATTCTTGTTAAAAATGAATAAAAGGCAAACGTAGATTTGAACCCTTTATAGGATTAATTAGGTCTGATAAGGCTGCAATCAAAGATAAAGAAATAACATGTGATCCAGTTAATCTGTCGTTACTAGCTGTGTCCGGCTGACATTATAAGCTGAATCACGTTTGTTGAACGCTGGTAATGTTCCTTCCAAAACCTCCACGATCCTCTGATTGATCTTTGGGTTCTCGATCGAACCCGTCGTATATGAAACTTTGCATTTCTTTATTTTGTCAATTCTCGCGTGGATGATTTGCTCCGCATCGCACACGACCGCAATATTTGGGTTGTGAGTTACAATAATTAACTGCCGCCGTTTTTTTACCTTCTTGATGCATGGGACCAACAATTCGAAGACACTCTGATTATCTAAATTCTCCTCCGGTTGATCCACAACCAACGGGATGTCGCCTTTGTCAATGAAAAGATAGAAAACCAATAAAAGATAACCTCTTTCCCCTGGAGACAGTTCCGAAAGGCTTTTGTTGTCCAGCCTTAGCTCATAGTATGGTTCCAAATAGTCTAACGAGAATACGAAATTGTAAAAATCTTCGGGCGCAACTAGAATCTGTGATTGAATATCTCGCAGTTCCTCTACTTTGTCAGCCCTCTTGTCTTTTTTAAGATTTTCAATAACCTCTTTTAAGAACATCAAGAACGAATCCTTGTTATTAATATCAAAATTTTCCCTGATGGTTTTAAGCTTTTGGGCACCAGTATCTTTACCTCTGAAACTTCCAACCGCACTCTGGTTGATCATCGCCAGAAATGTTTCATCAAAATCCGTCATCTTAAACGCAACTTCTAGGGTTATTGGATAATCCTTGTTTAGGTCTTCATTATCCGAAATGAGATGTGCTATGGGTCTAAACAGCCTCTCCCTGATACATTTCAACTCTTCTTTCTTCAAAAATATCTCTTCACTTAAAGACAACCTATCTTTATATTTCACCTCAATTTCATGGCTTAAATCTTCATCAATGTATTTGAGGCGCTTCTCAAGATATTTGATAGTATCCGGCTTTTCCTCAGAACCTATAATCCCCTGTCTTGCCTTATCCCTCTCTTCTTTTGTTGCCAGGTATTTTTGATACTCCTTATTTGGTCTGTCCAGCTTCGCCTGCAAGTCCTCAAGCTCTTTTTCCTTTCCGACCGTCTCCTCTGCTAGGGATCCTTCTTTGTTTGAATCTAATTCTTTGGTAAGATTGGCCAACTCGCCATTCACCTCATAATCAATCTTCTTTAAAGGCTCGGTTTTGGTGTCGAGTGTAAGGATATCAGATGCTTTCAAGCTCTCAATCTCTAAACCGTCCAAATCTTTTTGGACCTCCTCAACAAATCCTTTAAAATCTGACTTAAGGTTTTCTATTTTTCTGAAAACATTACTCAAAACATTCTTCTTGTATGTGAGCCTGGACTTCCTTTCTTCCTTCCCGGCCTTTTTTCTTCGAAGTTCGATCAGACTTTTTTGCAGCTCCTCAATTTTAGCCAAGGTGCCCTTCAACTCTAGAGAATCCTCGTCAGGTTTCTTAACGGGCTCAGGATCGATGATTGCTTCTAATTCACGCTGTTTCTCTTTCAGCCTATTTGATATCTTATCCCTTTCTTGCACGGTACCTAGCTTCTCCAATTCGGCTATCGATTTGTTTTTCGCACTAAGGCGCAGCTTCAATGCCGCAATCTTTCCATGTTCTGGCTCGCTCAGGAAATCTATGAGTTCCTGTAAATCTTCTTTCCCGGCCTTATCTTCGACCAAATCAAATATTACCCTTTCCAACTCTTGTTGAAAGGCTTCGTCCTCTTCGTTACATAGCTGCTCGAAAAACTTCTGAGGTATGTACTTAGCTAACTCTACTGCCCTATTGTCAGGCCGGTCGCTTAACAACACTTTAGACGATATATCGCCACTATTCCATTCAAGCTTGGCAAAGAAGTTTCTAGCCTTGTTGCCGCCCCTTTCTTTGCAAAACTTACTTTCATTGAGAAACGAAAAGTAGTCGTAGTTTTTGGAGTTTGTAACTAGTCCGAGCGAGTCAGACAATGCACTTTTGCCATTTCCCTTATTCCCTATAATGGCAGCCATTTCAGGATTCAGTTCTACTTTGATGTCATCAAACCAGCGTTCATCAAATAATGATGACGGCTCCTTTTTCATATAGAATGCCCTAATATATTTTGAAGGACGCTCTGATATCCTTTGTAAAATTGAGGGGCTGTCCCCGACAAATACTCTATCATCGGGCTCACGTAGAGTCTGTAGCAGTCCTTCGAAAGTGGGGTCAGCTTTAATCCAGCACCATGCCTTAACCTCATATTTCCTAACATTGTGGTTGTCTGAACACATTATCATTGGAGGTCTTTTGTGGATTCTTGGAAGGACTATTTCTTTGTATTCCTGTATATCCTTGACTTTCCCCATCTCAAAAATGTCGTAGTGTTCAAGCAAGTCGAGCTTGAGTGCAATTTTATGAGGCAAAGAATTGGTGATATTTTCAACCGAGCTGCTTTTGCTTCCCGCATGAATGGTAACAATTCCGCCTCGTTTATGCACAATTTTACAGAAATCCTTAAAATTGACATACACACTCTCATGCCCCTTCACCTTAACTTCGTCAGGATGCAAACCTAAACTCTGGAGCTCTGTCCAAATCAGGCCTATGTTAGCTATTTCTGGATATATTCCAATCAGATGGATGTTCTCCTTTCCAGTATAGTCAGTTCTAACTTCTATTCCTGGAAATAAGGTAAGCTTACCGTCCGAGATCTTGCGAAGTTCCTTAATCCGTTCTACATCCATAAAATGATGGTCTGTTATAGCCACCGCCGCAATCTGGTTTTTTAGTAAAGTCTCAATAATTTCTTCATTTGATACTGACTTGTTCTGATAATCAAAGAAGGATGATGGTGTATGTAAGTGAAGGTCCCACTTCCGCCATATAGAACCCCGAGGATCTTTCATTTCACAACCTCCCCCAGTCTTTTTTATAATCTTGAATTTTATTGCCCATATGCAGTGTTATATTACTGCAAACAAAAATTGATATTGAAATTATTCAACAAATTAAAAATATTTACCAATAATGCGCGAAATATTGAGAATGAAAAACACTGAAATAGAGTATGTGATATGAAGTTACTGGATCAGGTCCGTGATGTGATGCTGAAGAGGCACTATTCAATTCGTACTGAACAGGCATATTAATTGAATGAAACAGTATATATTATCCCACTGAAAATGTCACGTAAAATATAAGAGAATGAATGCTGTTATCCTATAATGGGTAAAGGGGTTTATTTAGAAACAAAAATTTGAAGGAATTCATAAGAATGTGTTGGAACACCGCCTCATGCTTTCTTCGTTCGTGGTTATCAGTTCATGAAACAAAACATCAGGCATTAAAACAGTATGTTTAGCACAAAGTGTGCTGATCTCATTTTTGGATGCAGCGTCTATATGACTCTTATTTAATATTACATATGCCATGATGAGCCATAACGGCTCTTCTGACTAGCGGGTGCGGTTTTAGTCCGTCTGCGTCCAGGCGAAGGTTATGTTTCAACTTTTGATATATTGCATATCGCATATTTTCCCGAATACAATATATAGGAGTAATCGCTGCGTTTACAGTAGACACAATAACCCCACGAAGCTACTACAATTTTAAATCATGAAAACTTCATGAACTAGACGAATCGAAAAAGAAATTTTTCAAAATTTTTGACTCTTCCTGTGTGGAACTCGATCCCTTCGTCTTTAAGCATTTTTATTTTTTCCTGTATAGCGGCTCCCGATGTCTTCCCCTTAAATCCCCCAATCCGACCGGATGTGGCAACAACCCGGTGTCAGGGAACCTCGGGGGCATAGGGGTTTCTTTTCATGGCCTGACCGACTCCTCGATATGCTCTGGTTTCCAGGGCATGGGCAATTTCTTTATAGGTCGTTACACGCCCTTTAGGCACCTTCCTTAAAAGATCGTACACTTTATCGGAAAAGGTTTTCATTTCCCTCCCCTCTCTTTGATAAGTTAAAATAAAATAAATTTCAATTGCGTATAAAAACATAACATAAGGATTATACTGCCTATATGCAGCGTTATATTACTGTAAACAAGAATTGATATTGAAATTATTCAATGACTTCAAAATAGTTACCAATAATGCGCGTAATATTGAAAATGAAAAACACTGAAAGTGAGTTTGTGATAGGGAGAATTGTTACCTATGTATCCGGCTGTTCACTTTTATTTACGAAGTTCCTGTTCAACCCGTTCAGCAAGAAATATTTTCATGAGGGATTGATAGGGCACATCTCTTTTGTTTGCCACGAGTTTCAATTCTTCAATCATGATCTCTGGCAATCTGATAGATATGGTCTTAAGTGTTGGTTTGAGTTTAGGCATGGTTACATTCTTAGCCTCAGACCAATCTATATATTCTGTTGAATCATGAGATGCCCAGAAATCCCTTTCCGCATCTTCATTTCTGAACTTAGGTATTCTTTTCTTTTTAACCTTTTTCATAGACCTTTCTCTCTTTCTCATTCATATCTCTTGAAGATATCACACGAATGAGCTTTTTACGTATTGTAAAAGCAATAAATAATCTTCGACCTTGATCTGTTTTTGCTAATGCATAGAATCTATCTTCTTCTTGCGAATGTTGCATATCCTTAACAATAATCAAAGGCTTATTGAAAAAAGCCTGTTCACTTTCGGCTGGGGAAACATTATGTTTCTCCCAATTCTTTTGAATATTGTGTTTATCCCACTGAAATCCAGCACATTCTTGGACTTTCTTATATACATCCATAACAATATTAGTATATATTCAATATATACATTTGTCAATTTTTTTCTGCTTTTATGATACCTCAAAATATGCTTCCTATATGAAATTTTATATCACTAAAACATACATTGCAGATTGCAATTATCCAATGAGTAAAATGTATTGACCAACAATGCGAGAAATATTGAGAATGAAAAACACTGAAAGTGAGTCTGTGGAAAATACTGGATCGAGTTCGAGGTGTGGTTCGGGAAAAGGTAGTACTCTATTCGTACTGAACAATCGGAGTTAATTGGATGAAACAGAATATATTATTCCACAGAAAATGTCACCCAGAATATATGGGAATGAATTCTGTTATCTTGTGGTATGGGAAGGGATTTATTTAGAAAAAAGAATTTGAAGGAACTTTTAAGGTTATATTGGAACGGAGAGTCGGGGGAGGGCAGTGACAGCCTGAAAACGTGCCCGAAACCCTGAAAGTTTGACGAAGGAACACTGTTCCCAGGACAGCACAAACCGGCAGGTCCCTTTAAGCGGTTTGTTCTGCTGATTCGTCGGGTTCCAGGCGTTTGCCAAAACTCACGACATCGTCAATTTTGAATCCAATCGTCTTGTAGAATTCGATTACTCCAGCATTTGTACTTCGGACTTGAAGGTTGATTTTTGGGCAACCTACTGCTCGAAGTTTGGCTTCTGCTCGATCCATCATTTGCTTGGCAATCCCTGTACGCTGATGCTGTGGATGGACAGCAAGATAGTTGATCCAACCACGATGACCGTCGTATCCGGCCATCACGGTGGCAATGATATGGTCTCCAGAGCAGCCGACAAAGAAAAGATCCGGTTGCACCTTGAGTTTTCGCTGTATGTCGCGATGCGGATTGTTCCACGTAACCACGAGACCGCAGTCAGTCCACAGTTGGACTACGGCTTTCTCATCCGATGGTACAAATGGTCTGATTTTCAGTTTCATAGTATACTCGCGAAGGTAATCATCGCCAGGCGGCCATCCCTTTACGGCACCGCCTTACCAAAACGGCGCGTGGATGGCCGCTCTGCTGCATGAACTGGTTGTGCTATGATATTGTTTTTAAATAAATTTATAGTCTTTGTCTTGAAGGTTTTGATGTATTTTTTGTTTTATTGCCTTTAATGTCTTTCATAAGCACAATGTAAAAGAACCTTGGTAGCATTTAGTGTTCATGATGTATAATTGGGAGTATTAAATCTCTCCATTTGGCATACCCATTACCAAGCAAATGCACACCATCATATGTGAACATTGAATTCAGGCATTTTTCTTGGGATAATTCATTGTTTACATCAATGAAAATAATACCTTCTTTTTTTGCATAATCTTTAAGCATAGCGTTTAACTCATCAACCTTGTGATTGGTTGACTTCCAGTTGTGTCTCTTGCTTGAGACATACAATGTGGATTGGATTACAGGAATGATATTGTTTTCTTTAAGATTTTTTATAAGTATTGTATAATTTTTAAAGATATCGTCTGTTGCCAGCCCTTTTCTAAAATCATTTATCCCACCCATGATAAAGCAAAATTTTGGCTTTAATGAACAAATGTCTTCCAATCTATTTATAAAACCTTCAGTAACATCATATTCGATCCCTCTATTGGCTATATCTGTCCTCATTAGGAGTTCATTCCAGTCTACGCCATATGTGATAGAGTTTCCCAACATTACAATATTAATCTTGTTAGGGTTATATACACGGAAAAGGCTTCGCCTTGCATCGTATTTATAATTCTCAGTATATTTATAATCTAGGCTTGCGATTTTCGGAATAGAAATTCCGAATCTACCTAACACCTTCTGAGGCACCTGGTAGTGGAAAGATAAAATTGATAAGACAAATAAGGTAACGACATTTGAGATAATTAAGATTAATATTGTGGCCTTAGACTTATTCATTGCTATTCCTTTAATGCTAAAGCTAAGTAGGCGGCAGGCGCATGCTTTGTCCGCCACGCCGGTTAAGCGCCTTGTTGTGCTACAAGATTATTTTTAAATAAATTCATAGTTTTTGTCTTGGAGGTTTTTCTATAGTTGATGTCTTTAGTGCCCTTTTATTTTAATGATTTTAATAAGCACAACTTTCCGGGCACGCGCGGCAGTACACCGTTGCATGCACCGACTGGATCAACTCCCTCTTGTACCCTTGTCACCGTCTCAAGCTCTTGCCGATGTCCCATGCCTTGCCTACGGCAGCACCCACCTCCCAGTACCGGTTATCTGGCATAGACAGCGTGAATGGCCTGATGTTTTGTATGTCCGGCTTTCCATCAATACAGCAGTCAGCGTCGGCGTACGCACCAACAATCTCGCCGACGAAGATCTCGTTACTAGGAAGATCCACAACCTGGGACACTTTGCACTCCATGCATACCGGGCACTCATCGATTTAGGGAGTACCTGTGATTTGGCCCCGCACTACAGTGAAAAGCCCGGACTTGTCGGTGTCCTTGCCTGAGACAAGTCCACAGTAGTCAACCTTCTCTATGAGTCTGATACTTGGGACATTCACGCTGAAGGCACCGGTCGCATGAATTCCGCCATTCGTGTAATGGGTCTTTCTCAGAGCAACGCCAATCATGGGCGGCTTGAAGTTGACTCTCGCCACCCAACCCACTGCCATAAAGTTCGGTCGATCCTCTACCAGCGTTCCCACCACGACCATGGGCATTGGATATGTGAACGCATTCTCATTGATTTTTGTCTTCGCCATCTGTACCTCCCTCTCGGAGCCGACATAAATAAGGATTATACTGCCTATTTGAAGCATATGGAGTTTTTAACTGAACTAATGTAATTTTAGGCATTTTCTGAAAGAATGTTATATATTAAATCATAGAACATAAAACTTCTATGGAGCATAGAAAAAATTAATGAACTATCTTGTCCCCTTTTATTTATTTCATAAAGGTCATCCAAAGAATGGCATCGTAGTACCAGAATTTCCTTATATTACCCATCCGGGTAAGTAAGATATCTCTTCATTACTTGCTAATCGGTCAAAAGTTACTACAACCTGTTGAAAGTCTGGGTAGATTTTAGAAAAAGCTCTTAAGCCCGCAGGCTGTTTTAGGCGGTGATTCGGTGTAAGTTTTGCCTCAAATACCCATTTTTGATCACCAATAAGGATAAAATCGGCTTCTGTTTTCGATAGTGTTCTCCAGAAAAAGAGTTGCTCTATCACACCCAAATTTTTATAAAGCTCACTAAAAATTGCATTTTCAAATAAAGGGCCTTTATCCGGGCGGAAGCTTATTTCAGTAAAATTTCTTAAGGCATAATTTCTCAATCCGGTATCCAAAAAATATATCTTTGGCATCTTTGTTAGCTCTTTTCGGATATTGCTATGAAATGGGGGGAGGACACAGATAATAAAGGTATTTTCCAGGATCGACAGATAGCGCCTGATAGTATCCCTCCCGATTCCAAGTGTGCCCGAAAGTTCATTAACATTGAGGAGATTTCCGATACTTCCTGCCAATAACTTAAAAAAGTTTCGAAAAACCGGGAGATTAGCCACATCAAATAAAACATTGACGTCTTTTAATTCATAGGTTTCAAATAGCTCCTTCAATTCCTCGAGCTTATCCTCTCGTGATTTTGTCAAAACTACCTTTGGATAGCCTCCATAGAGGACATATTCTTCAAACAGGGCTTTCATTTCATGATTAAAGGGTTTGATCCTTTCAGGATCTATCTCTCCCTTTTTTACTAGCAGATTCCTGAAGTGAAATTCTTCCAACACAAATGAAAGCATTCTGTTTTCCTTGAACAATAAGAATTCCTGAAAATCGAGAGGAAATAAGTCAAAGGTCTTCTTTCTTCCGGTCATGCCATCCTTGAATCTTTTTATGGCTAAGGAGGTAGAACCTGTTACAATTATCTTGAGTGTTGGCTCAAAATCAGCCAGGTATTTCAAAAAATGAGAAGGATCATTCAGATATTGAACCTCATCGATCATTATTACAGATTCTTTCTGGGGATCAGCACC
>Ga0180437_10003685_pt1 | contig 22509 bp, 26 predicted proteins | sample SS_ome_4_FD_132410 | JGI IMG/M metagenome (GOLD analysis project Ga0180437, IMG submission 132410) | Hypersaline lake sediment archaeal communities from the Salton Sea, California, USA - SS_3_D_1 metaG | ecosystem: Environmental > Aquatic > Non-marine Saline and Alkaline > Hypersaline >...
AAGAGCAAAAGGCTGCTATGGAGCAAATGGAAGAAAAGTACAACTTCCTCGAGTCTAACTATGCCTCTATTCCTGCTGCTGGCGTTGATGCTAAAGCTATTGACGAGCAGCATAAAATGGAAATGAAAGCATTAGAATCATATTTCAAATATGGAAACAAGAGAGACTTTGACTTGCAGCAAAAGTATTTGCGCACAGACAGCAACACTAATGGCGGATTCTTAGTTCCGGTTGAGTTTGTTCGTGACATCATCAAAGACATCACCGAGGTTTCTCCTGTTCGTCAAGTGGCAATGGTTCGCCAAGCTCAATCTAAAAGCATGGAACAGCCAATTAGAACAGGCTTGTTGACAGCTGGCTGGGTTGGTGAAGGTGATACCGGCACAGAAGCTAACAGCACATACGGCAGTCGCATGATTCACGTTAAGAAGATATTCGTGCAAGTGCAAATTACACCAGAAGAATTGCAAGATGCTGCTTTCGACATGGAGCAAGAAATTCGTAGTGACGTCACTGAGCGTTTTGCTCAAGTTGAAGGCGCAGGATTTACAAAAGGAACTGGCGTTAACCAGCCAATCGGGTTTATGAGCGCTCCTGATGTTCCTGAAATTAACAGTGGTGTAGCAAATGACATTACGGCTGATAACTTCTATGATTTAGAGGCAAATTTGAAATCAGGATATTTAAGCAACTCCATCTATGGCTTAAACAGATTCACCATTGGTCGTGTTCGCAGATTAAAGGCAAGTGGTAATGGTGAATACTTATGGAGTCCAGGCAATTTGGCTGCTGGCGTGCCTAATGCTATTGCTGGCTATCCATATGTTGAGATGCCAGACTTAGACAGCATTGCTGCTAATAACTTCCCGGTGATTTTTGCTGACTTCCGTCGCTTCTATCAAATTGCTGATAGAATGTCATTAGAAGTTGTTCGTGACGATGTTACAAAAGCACTTGAAGGCAAAATTTTGTTTAACTATTTCTTGCGAGTTGGTGGCGACGTTCGTCAGCCTGAGGCTGGCGTTAAATTAAAAGTAGCTGTCTAAAATATTTGGGGGTGATAACACCCCCTTGATAATTGGAGAATAAAAAATGGCTGACAAAGACATTACAACACGCATTAATGGCACAACTTCATTGCCAATTATAACTATCACCTCAAATGGCACAGCTAATGGCTCGGTAATCGATATGTTTGGTTATGACGCTATTAACTTTGACTTTTTGAGCGGGAATGCAATTGGTGCTGATGTTACTGTAACAATGGAGCATGATGACGATGCTGGTTTTGCTACCGCTGTAGCAGTTCCATCCAAATTCATCATTGGCGAGCTTCCATCATTCCTTATTGCTGGCGCAGAAACCAACACCGTTAAAAGCGTTGGTTATGTTGGCAAAAAGCGATATGTGCGAGTCAGCATTACTAGCGCAAACTATGCCGCAGATACGCAGATTGCCGGCATTGCAAATCGTGGCGATGCGCGCGTAAACCCTGTTTAATTTATTAAACAATAGCCGCCCGAAAGGGCGGTTTTAAAGGCAATAGCTATGAAAATAAAATTTATCAAAGATTGTGTGTGGTCTTACAGTGACAGGCTTATTTCTTATAAGAAAGGCGAGCATTACGATGTTGATGATTGCCAGTCAGATGAAATTATCAAGCTTGGGTATGCAGAAGAGCACAAAGAGAATAAGACCACAAAGACAAAAAAATCATCTGTCGAAAGGAAGATGGATAAGCAGCCAAAGAAAGAGAATAAATCTATTTCTGCAGAAGAAAACAAATAAAAGGCAAAGAAATGACCACAAAAGTAACTGACTTTGTATTAAATATAGCAGATGAAGAGAACACTGTGACAATTTCAGCTGCGGGCAGCATTTCTACCACTATTCATACTCGCGGCGCTCCATTGATTGGGATTAGGACGGATGCAAATTTCACCACATCTGATGTTCAGATTATTGAAACTGATGAGACTGGGACTTTATCAAGTGTGATAAAAAACCCAGATGGAACAGTGCTTACCTTGAACTCAGTTCAGGCAAACAACACTGTTTACCTTTCCGCGCCGTGGACGGCTGCCGCGAAATATCTAAGAATTCAGTCTGTAACTCCTCAGGCCAGCGAAACAGTATTGACGCTGACTCCGAGGAGCATTTCTTAATGTTTTTTTGGTTTGATGAAGATATTTCACCAGGGGTGCCACCCGTCGATCTTGGCATGCTTTTTGATGATGGCGATGAAATGTTTTTTGATGATAACGAAGTCATGGAATATGACGGGTAAGAGGTAACTGATATGGGAAGAAAGTGGGCTGCACAGCCACAGGCTGGTGTATTATCATCAACAGATGAGTTTTTGGCAATTATTGCAAGCGCGCCATCTGGCGCAACAAAAGAGCAAAGGATTCCGGCATCATACATACCAACCTTTATCGGAAAAACAGATTTAGCGGTAGGCTATACACTAGATGGTGGCGTGTCTCAAAAAACATTAACAGTTACTGAAAACTCTACAATTGATCAAGATTTGTCATTTTTATCAGGACCGTCTTTTACTGGCCTAACAGTGCGAAGTGGCACAGGGGCTGAAAATGTCGTTATTTCAAATGATGACACAAATACAAACTATCTTACGTCAAATGGTTACCATAATTTTACTGGCGGCAATGTAAAAGCAACATGGCTTGATGTTGGCTCTGGTGGGGCTCTTGACACCACAAAAGGTATTAAAATATTTGAAACAAATCCGCATTATCGAATAGGTTTTGATAATACAGTTGCCAGTGGCGCTATCCAATACAATATTGATCTTATAGCAGATACACATTGCCATGCATTCACTGCCGGTGAATTTGGTGGCGTCCAAAACATTTTGGCATGCATTCGTGGTGATGGCAGAATGTCTATTAATGACAGTGCTCCAGAGTCAAATCTAGATGTTAATGGTGACGTCAGAATCCAGGATGGTGCAATTCCATCAGATCCAACAACTGGTCATAAATTATATTCAAGCGCAGGCGATTTATTTGCTCGTGATAATCTAGGAAACGTGACAAATATTACAAGCCCGCCTGACTTAAGCAAATGGAATGTTAGTGCGCCATATATAGAGCCAAAACCAGGGCAGGGTGTCAGTGGATTTAGGATAACAGATCCAACTTTAACGCAAAATTTCACATTTTTTCAGGGGCCAACAAACTGTACTTACAATACCTCAAATGGCATACATATTTTTAACGCTACCGTAAGGGCTACATCTGTTGATGTCCCATCTGGTGGCAGCCTTGATTCAACCAAGGGCGTTAATTTTTTTGGTAGCAATCCAAATTATAGAATAGGTCACGATGCAAGTTTTGGTGGTTATGCATCTCTAAGATACAACATTGACTCACCTTTAAATACTCATGGCCACGTTTGGTCAGCAGGAATATTGTCAGGATCGCCAACAGTTCTTGCAGTATTGCGCGGCGACGGGTTAATGGCAATAGGGGATCAACAACCGCAGTCATGGTTAGACGTAAAATTTGACATTAGGGTTGGAGAAACGACAACTCCTATCACTCCATCTGCTGGCATTAAGGTTTATTCAAAAACTGACGGCAACTTATATGCATTAAATAGTGCAGGAATAGAAAGCAACCTAACATCAGGGGCAACAGATAGTAAATGGGACAACTCATCACCTGGGGCTTTGTTCCCTAAAGATGCGCTGGCGGTTGATAGAATATTCATCAAAGATGCTGGTATGGCGCAAGCATTTACTATCCAAAACACTGGTGCAGAAATAAGTTACACTAACAGCTCAGGTGGTGGACATAGATTTGGTGGTGGAGATGTGTCTATAGGACTTCAAGCACCAGAATCAAATCTTGATGTTGCGTCAGACATTAGAGTGGGTGAAATTGTAACACCATCAAATCCAACAGTAGGTCAAAAAATTTACGGAAAAGCAGACGGTAATTTATATACACTTAATGCTGCTGGATTAGAGACTAACTTAACTGCAGCTGCTAGTGATAGTAAATGGCAGCAGACAGCAAGCGCGCTGTTTCCAAAAGATCCACTTGGAGTGGATACAATAACATTAAAAAATCTTGCTCAAACACAATCTTGGTTTGTTAATAAGACAGACACTAATGCTGAGTATAATAATACTAATGGTATCCATGATTTTCTACAGGGTGTAAAAGCAACATATCTAGATGCTGGGCATATATCTACACTTACCACAAGCAACGGGATAAATTTGTTTGCTGGAAATAATGACTATAGAATTGGGTTTGATAACCAGGGTGCAACTGTTAGCTGGATGCGTTTTAATATCGATGTTGCAGCAAGCACGCATAATTTTACCTGGACATCTGGGCCAATCACTTCAGCGCCAAATGTGATTGCAAGACTTAGGGGTGATGGAAAGTTTTCTGTCGGCAGCCAAGACCCTGAATCATCGATTGATGTTGCTGAAGATATTAGGGTTGGTGAGATATCAACGCCTAGCAATCCAACATCAGGAATAAAGATTTACTCAAAAACTGGAACAGATTTATTTGCTCTTGATACAGCAGGAACTGAGACAAACCTTATAGATGCAAGCTCAACAAGCAAGTGGGTTTATGCAGGAAATAATATACTCCCCGCTCCTTCTCCTGCCGTTGAGGGGATATCAATACAAGATTTAGCGAAGACTCAAGCTTTTACAGTCCTTCATAACGGCACTACTGTTATATATACTAATACCTATTCTGGTGGACCTCACTCTTTTGTTGGTGGCCCTGTTCAAGCAGATTGGTATTCACTAAGAAATCAGGGAACTTTAAATGCCGGAAAAGGAATTAGCCTTTTTGAGCTAAACAATGACTATAAAATAGGGTTTGACGATAATGGCGGTGGTAACGGATGGATTCGCTATAACGTTGACACACTAGCAGCAACTCATGGTCATGTATTTACTGGTGGCCCACTTGCATCATCAACCATATTGGCAAGCATAAATGGCCTTGGCGATATGAGCGTTTCTAATGACTTATCGGTTGGCGCAGACGCTGCTGTCTCCAACGATTTGACAGTTGGCGCAGACGCTGTTGTAACGACATCTCTAACAGTTGGCGCTCAAGCAAATGAGTCAACTATTGATTCTAGTGGTGATATTAGGCTTGCTGAAATTGCATCGCCATCAAATCCAACTTCTGGCGTCAAGGTATTTGCAAAGACTGATAATGACGTATACGCACGAGATAGCAATGGGGATGAGATTAATTTATCAAGATGGAATATTACAAATGTAAACACTAGTCCATATTTAACTGTTGCCTCTGACAATATTATCTCTGTTGACGCAACGACGGTATCAGTAACTGTTATTATTGATGCTTCTGTCATGCGTCGTCCTGTTGTTGTTGTTCCAAAAACAATTGGAGCTGGCAAGTCAGTTAATATTGAGCCTGCTGTTGGGCAAACAATAAATGGATCAACCGCTACTAGAGTTATTGCTGCTCCAGGATCTGAATTTTCAACATATACGATTGTTCCCATAAGCTCTACAGAGATGGCGATATCATCAATAGAGCCAGGCCCATAATAATGGTTTAATTTATCTATTTTAGTTTTATATTTAAGGAGAAAAAAATGCTGGTTAAGTTTGATGATAAATCCCTAAAGATGATAGAAGTTCTCGCGCATTATGCGCTTAAAGGGGCTGGGATTGATGCGTTGACGCAGGTTAATAATATTTTTGCATTTTTAAATAGTGAGTCTGAAATGGGGCGCCAAGAGGTTGCTCATGGTAATGAAGAATCAGATGGTTAAAACTTATAATACAATGGTTAATTTTGCAGGGGGTGTTCAGTGATATATTCAAACTCAGGGCACTCATCATTTGTTCCTGTTTCTCGCACCCCTGTGCCAATTAATTATACATATGAGGTTGTTGCTCAGAGAGCTGCATTACCGTTAACATTAAGCGAGGTTAAGGAACAGCTCAATATACCCCTGTCTTCAACTATAAAAGACTCTTATTTGACATTTCTTATTGAGGCGGTAACTGACTATTTTGAATCTTTTACAAATAGAATTCTAATTAATACAGGATTTCGCACATACAGGGATAAATTTCCTTGTTGCTCTAACTGTTTCATAATAAGAAAGGCAAAAGTAGATCCTGGATCTGTTTTAATAAACTATCTTAAGAATAGTGTTTTAACGCCTATTGATCCATTAAAATATTATGTAACTAGCCAAAATTCTTACCCAGGAATATATCTTAATCAAAACCAATCATGGCCAAATGATGTTGATATAAGAGTCCAGGCAATACAAATTGATTTTACCGCTGGATTTGGCGCAAATGAATCTTCAATACCAGCAAAGATAAAACTTTCACTATTGCAGCATATTGCAGCGCTTGATGCCAATAGAGGTGACTGTGATTCTGATGCATGTGCAAATGCATTGCCAAGTGCGGCTAAAAATATATATATGCAGTATAAAGTTGCAGAAGTAACAGCTTTTAAGAAGTGCAGGGGCTGCTAATGGGTAAGTGCAAGATAATAAACAGCAAAAGAACCAAAGTTTGTTATGGGTCTCTTGATATTCCAATAAAGATACACAACCGGACCATAACCGCTCCAGATGACAATAGCGTTGATTTCGGTTTAACATTTACTGAGGTTATAGAAGTGTTGGCAAATATTCAGACTATAGCTAACAAGACTGAGTTTGATGGGACAAATACCGAGAGAGTGGTTAGCGATGTTTTTTATATCAGGTATATTGACGGGGTGACGGCAGAGTCATGGATTGAGGTCTATAATGAGTATTATGATATTGTCAATACAGACAATATTGGTAAGAGGAATGAGTGGTTGGAGTTGAGATGCAATAAGCGTGGAACAACTAGCAAACCAGTCAACTTTGCGTAATGGCTATTAAAATAACGATAGATGCTCAAAGCAGGAAAGCAATTGCATCACTTGGGTTTATATCAAAGCGTGCTAAAGAAGGCATTCGTGCTGCATTTTATGATATTGGTCGTGATTTAAGAAAAGATATTAGAAACGATATTCTATTCGCTCCAAAATCCGGAAGAACATACCTTGTCAGGTTGAAAGGAAGGATTAAACGGCACAAATCCTCTGCTCCTGGAGAAACTGCGGCGAATCTTACTGGGAAATATTTCAATAGTATAGATTACAATGTTAAAGGCAGCAATCAATTAGAGTTTGGCAGCAGGGTCATTCACGGAAAATTTCTGGAAGAGGGAACTAGAAGAATGAAGCCTAGACCAGGTCTTGGCAACAGTATTAGAAAAAAAGAGTCAGAGATAGAGCAATATCTGGCGGCGGCCATTAAGAGGAATTTAAGAAAATGAAAGCTGATGATATTGTCAGACAATTGTTCTCGGTGGTGCCAAAGATTACAGGCATGTTTAGCGATGAGTACCAAATAACATCACTGGTTCGCTCTGGGTCAACTGTCACCGCAACAACATCTGCAAACCATCTAATGTCGACTGGCGATTATGTAAATATAGTTAATGCGCTTACGCCGGTAACAATATCATCTCTAACACGAGAAATACAAATTACATCAATAATTAGGGATGGTCAGATTGCCACAGTAACTACCGATGGAAATCATAATTTACCTGATGGAACAAATTTAAGCATTGCAGGTGCTTTGCAGCCAGAGTACAACATTACGACAGATATTAATGTAACCTCAAAAAACACATTTACCTACTTAGTCAACGGATTGCCAGCCAGTCCAGCAACAGGAACAATATTGCTATCACTAACAAGTCTTGCAATTGCTGAGACCGTAAGTAACCATGATTTGACCTTATCTAAAAGAATCGATGGCAAGCAATTGACGGTTGATATCGATGGGGCTGACCAGCCTGAGTACAATGGTGTTAGACCACTTATAGCGGTTCCAAATAGAAGAAAATTTATATATGAAATAACTGGCAATCCTTCTTCTCCTGGCACAGGGGCAATATTCTTACGTACTGGCAGCAACACAAGAGACTATAATGGTAGATTCGAGGCAACCGTAACGTCGCCAACAACGTTTACCTATCAAATAACATCAATGCCAGAGTCGCCAGCACAAGGAGCCCCGTTGGCGCGTGTCAGAAACAGAATATCAAGAAGTGAAAGACTATCGAGGGCGGCTGACTCATATACAAGACAGCCACCAGGAGATTATTGGGCATATGTGGTTCTTGAGAATCCCGCACCAAGCCAAAGCAGGGCAACAGTAACTGATGCAACAGCAAGGATAAGCATAGGAACTGCATTTAGGCAGCCTAGAATTGAGCAGTTTTCAGTATATGTGTTTGCTCCAACTACAGATGAAATAGCGGCAGGGTTGGTGCGTGATACAATGCCAGAGGTTGCATCTATACTTTTCAAGTCACTGCTTGGCGTCAAGCTTCCGACAGCATTTTCTAATCATAGGCATGATGGCGTGATATGGTCTGGGGAGGCAAATGTAACAGATAATCCTGCTTACTATATTCATCAGTTTGTGTTTGAAACTACCGTTGATATTACAGCTTGTGATATCATAGAGAATGAAGATAGTGTAGCATTTAGAGATATAGAAATTGATTATATGTCTGAGTTTAAATCTTCAGACAACATAATCATGCAAAGTGACATAAACTTGGATGAAGACCCACTATGAACGTAAAAATAAAGTTAAATTATGACTTGGCTGGCTACAAAGCAGGTGATGCATTTTTTGTTGAGTGCGACAAGAATAATATTCCATTGGATATCTATTGGCGCAAAAGGCTAAAAGATTCAAGTATCGATAAATGCGTTGAGCTCGTTTTAAATGATTCAGAAAAATCTAATGATCTACATGAGCAAAAAAACGTGAATCCATCAAAAAAAAATAAAGGTGAAAAATAATGACAATTTCATTTCCTGGAATTACAGCCAATATTGTTGGATCGAACACAATCCAGAACAACCAGCCTCAGCGAGTGTTATTGGTTGGTCAAAAATCCGGTGCTGGAACCGCCCCAGCAGGTGAGCTTGTTGAAAATATTGGCAACAACGGCGAGCATAACGCCTTATTCGGTGAAAATTCAATGCTTGCCAATATGGTTAATGCATTTAAGGTTGATGGCTCAAATACTGTAACTCGCTTAGATGCTATCCCTCTTGATGATGACGGTGGCGCGACACAGGCAACTTCAACACTAACATTTGCTGGCACGCCAACTGCAACTGGCACATTTACATTGTATGTTGGATCTAAAAAATTCGCATATACTGTCAATGTGACGACTTCAGATACTCCAACATCTGTCGCTACATCAATGGCCGCATTGATTAACGCGGATTCTAAAGTGCAGGTTACCGCCGGTAGTGCCGCAGGTGTTGTTACTTTAACTGCTGTTAATGGTGGGCTTGAGGGAAACTTTATTGGTGTTAGAGCCGATGGCGAAGTTGCTGGTATGACTCAGACATTAACCGCGATGGCTGGTGGCGCAACTAACCCAACTTTAACCGGTGTTTTTGATCCTATTGATGGCATTAGGTACCAAACAATTGTTTGGCCTTCATCATATGATAGAGATGTAGTTAATACTTTATTAGAAAGCAGGTTCAATGTAATAAATAACATCCTTGATGGCATTGCAGTGCAAATTGTGCCAGAAACATTCGCTACATTTAAAGCTACTGTTACAGCGCTTAACTCAAAAAGCTTAGTTTTAGGCATTAACCCGCCTGTAGTTTCTGCGCCTGATAATAGATTTGATCATATGGTTTTTGAAGTACCAAATATGATTGCTTCACAAGTCGCAGCAAAACGATCGATTCGCTTAACTGATGGCGCAAATATTGCGGATGTGGTAGTTAGTGGCGCATCTGCTGATACTATCGGCGGGATTGAGCTATCAAGCTTACCATATGCTAACACTCCATTTCCCGCGTTGCCTATAATTGAGGCTGCTGACTTGCTGTCAAGGGCTGAAATTAAAGAACTTAATGATGCTGGTGGGTTTGTGTTGTCAAACAACATTGCTGGAAACACCTTGGTTTTAGGTCAGCTTGTCACAACTTACAAAACCAATGCCGCTGGCAATGCAGATATTACATTCAAATTTGCCAACTACGTTGATACTGCTGTCGCTGCGCGTGAATTTATCTTCAACAACAGTCAAGCTCGGTTTAGGCAATCTCGCTTAACTAATGGAGAGCTTACCGAGTTCAGAAGTATTGCTAACGAAGCAAGTATTGCTGCATTCTTAGATGCGCAATATCAGCTTCTTGAAGACAGAATGCTTGTGGTTAAAGGAGACCAAGCGTTAAGATTTTTCAAGGCGAATAGAAATGTTACTATTGACTTGGGTCTTGGTAAGGCGTCTATCAATGCAAAGCTTAGGATTCTAACGCAATTGAGAGAGCTGACATTTAACTTCGAAATCGTCTTCGACGAAGACAACACATTATAAACATAGGGGCTTAATATGAGTCAAGCAATTGTTGAAGCAGAATTAAATGCAGCTGGGCTAGTTATTCCAGTTGTTCCTAATTCTATTGAATATCAAGATGGCAGCGGAGAACAAAATATTCGCGTAGCATCTACAGGGAATGGCAGCACAACTACAATTTTTTCTAACAATGTAGAGATGAACAAAGGCATGGTTCGATGTAGTGTTTATAGTGATGCTGATACCATTAATAGCATCGAGATATTGAAATCTCTAAATAGCGGCATTCTTTTAACTTTAAGTCAAAAGCTTGATAACGGTTCGTTATTTACAAAATCATTTAATAGCATGGCATTAGTTAACCACCCAACGATTCAGCTGCAAGCTGATGGAACGATTGATTTAGAGTTTGAAGGCGGGAAAGCGGTATAATGCTAAAAATTAAAACAGAAATAACCTATGATTTATTGGCGCCAATTGTCATGCAAGATGGTAGTCAAATTTCATGCCTCACGATGAAAGCACCAAAAAATACGAGTAGGCAGTATTCTGCTCGGCTGGGCAAGATGATAATTTCTGCGATGAAAGAGGCCATGAATTCCAGCGCTGGAGATAAAGAAGGTTCTAATGATTTAGGCTCTGCAAGGAAGCATAAATCTGATGGGTTAGAGCTATCTGACGAAGAAAGTGCCGAGCAGTTTGAGCAGGGAATAATAACCGCCCTATATTCATCTGCAAGCACTGATATTATCGAGTGTCATGAGGTTTTTCAAAAGCTAATGACTTCAAACAATATGTGCACAATGGATAATGGCGCTCCAATTACACCTATTATATACAAAGAACTTTATTGTGATGATACTGATGCAATGCTAGCGAAATATTTGGCAAATTTTTGCATGCCCTCCCTGATGAGGCCAACTTTAAAGAAATAGATTACGCCATTTCTCAGCTAATCTATTATTATAAAGGGGGGGTAACATATTCAGAGGCTCAGGATATGCCTTATTGCAAGGTTCATCAACTTTTAGACCATGTTTTTAAAATAAAAACTAAAGAGAAAAAAGCAATAGAGAAACAGGGGGCGCGTTAATGACTTTTGCGGTTAAATGGAAAATTCAGGCAATTGACCAGTTTTCTCGTGTCGCTGAGCAGATGAGATCAGCAAATTCTAGGCTGACGCGATCTTTTGAGAAGCTTTCCAAGAATACAGAAGGATTCAATAAGTCGCTCAGAGAGGTAGGGAAAAGGGCAACAGACATTGGCAAGACGATGCAAAAGAGGGTTTCGCTTCCAATACTTGCAACAGGCGGCGTAATGCTCAAAACGGCATCAAACTTTGAGTCTGCCATGAATACAGTTGCCGCCACATCAAATTCCACTGAAGAAATGTTTCAAAGGCAGAGGGATGCCGCAATAAAGGCTGGTAGCGAAACTGTTTTCAGTCACACACAGGCTGCTGAGGCGATGAATGCTTTGGCAATGGCGGGAAGAAGTGTCTCAGAGCAAGAATCAATGATTGTTGATACTCTCAACCTTGCGTCTGCTGGCGGTCTTGGCTTGGCTGAATCTGCAACTGTTTTAAATAGCGCTCTTTCTGCTTTTGATCAACAGGCAAGTCAGTCGCAAAGGTTTATCGATGTTTTTGCAACTGCTGCATCTATTGCTGATACTGATATAAGAATGCTATCAGAAGGTCTAACAAATTCTTCTGTTCAGGCAACTATGGCGGGCCAAGGGTTTGAAACAACATCTGCTGCGCTTGGCATTTTGGCTAACAATGGCCTCAAGGCGGGAAGGGGTGGCACGGCTCTTGGGCGCATGTTCTCTTCATTAATCAACCCAAGCAACGAAGCACAAAAGGCGTTTGAGCAGGCGAATATTGCCCTTGTTGACTCAGATACTGGAAAAATGAGGCATGTTGCTGACATTCTTTCTGACCTTAAGCAGGCAATGGAGTTGAAACCTGGTGAGGATGTTAGTAAAGCATTATTTGCGATATTTGGTGATATTGGTGCAAGATCGGCATCAATATTAATTAGAAATTTAGATGCGTTTGTTGATGCTGAGAGGACACTAATATCTGAGTCTAGTGGTGCAGCAGTTAGGATGGCCAAGAGGAGAATCGATGGTGTTACAGGTGCCGTTCAAATGCTTGGTTCTGCTTTTCAGGATGTTTCTGTGTCATTCTTTGATGAAGAAACAATGGCATTTATAGAAAGACAAATAATATGGTTTAGGAACAATGTTGTCACGCCTTTTGCAAATTTTGTGAAGCAAAACCCATCATTCAAAAGATTTGTTGTGATAATGTCTGGCTTGCTACTTGTTCTTGGTCCATTGGTATTTCTTTTTGGGAAGTTAATGGTGATGTTTGCAGCTATGAAATTTATTGGTATTGCCGCGGGAGGATTTGCATTGTTAGCGTCTAAAATTTTACTTGTTGCTTCAGCATTAGCGTTGGTTGCTGCCAACTGGGATAAGATTGAGGAAAAATTTTCACAGGGTTCATTTAATCAGCTTGTAGCAAAGATTACGGGGTTTTCTCCTGAAATGTCTGCATTTCTTGGCGGAAAATCAGTAGACAATATGGCGTCTACAGGTGTTTTTAATGCTGACAATATGGCTGCGCTAGAAGCTTCAGTAAAAAATAACACCTCGATTGATGTAAATATTAATGACAAGAATAACAATGTTTCAAGCGTAAACAGCAGATCAAATGGGCCGGTTTCAGTTAACCTTGGTTCTAATCTTAATGCGCTGGGATAAAAAATGGCAGATTTAGATTTTTTAAAGACATTTCCCGGGCAGTTTAGAGGGGCGACGTTTCTTATACGCAGTGCATCAACGACAAATGGGCGAAAATCTGTTGTTCATGAGTTTTTAAACACAGATAGACGTGTTGTTGAGGACCTTGGTGGTCGACTGGATTCATTTAGTATCGAGTGCATAACAACAAGAGGTCGCACAGGTTTTAATGGTGACTATGAGAGAAACAAGCTTGCGCTTAAGCGGGCATTAGAGGCGGAAGGTCCTGGACTGCTAATCCACCCATTTTTTGGAAAAAGGGTTGTTAATGTAATTAATTTTACAATTAATGAATCAATGACAGAATTTGGCACGGCAAACTTCTCAATAACGTTTGAGCAATCAAAGCCAAATATATTTCCTTCTAGCTCTAACAGTGCCAATAACGTCTCTGGGATTAATAGTAGCGCGAATAGCGCATTTAATTTTGTATCATCAAATATTGGCGATAGATATAAAGACTCCAACATATCATCAAGAACATTGCTTGATAGTGCAAACAAAATTAGATCTGTTGGCGATCTTTTTGAAAACATTTTCAATAGGTTTAGGGCTGGATCTGCACTTCCAAACGAGTTTTTTAGAGATATCAATAATTTCAAGAATGACTCGCTATCCCTCGCGAAAGACTCTGTCACATTGGGTAAAAGAATAATAGGCTTGTTTAATAGCGCCAATAATTATGCTATTGACAGCCAAGAAGCTTATGACATCGGAGTTTCAACTTTTTCTTTTGGTGATGACGACATACCAATCATAGGAACAACGGTTGACTTGCTGGACAGAAGAAATAATCTAACAATTATAAATGAAACAGTACAAAGTGCTGGGCTTGTTCAGGCGTACAGGAGCGCAGCGCTAATTGATTTCGACACGCAATCGCAGGTTAATTTTGCAATAAACACACTAGCTTTGCAATTTGAAAAGTTTGAATCATTCACACTGTCAAACCAAAACATACTACAACAAGTTAACAATCTGAGAAATCAATTAAGAATATTGCTTGACTCTGTAGGTCTTAGTTTGTCAGAAGTGGTTACAGTTAAGACTAATCAAATCCCAATGACAGTTTTGGCCTACAATTATTATGGCTCTACTGATAATGTTGATGCATTGCTTGGTTTAAACCCAAATCAAGAACCTTCTTTCGTTGAAGGTGATGTGGAGATTTTCTCACAATGACAAATAACATTATAGTCTCTGTTGATGGCATTTCATATGATGGGTTTAAAGAAGTATATATTCGTCGATCTCTTGATACTGTCTCAGGGTTTTTTCGCCTAATTGTAAACTCTCATGATGTTAGTAAGTTTCCACTTAAAATGGGGCAGACGTGTGAAATATTTATAGACAACAATCAGGTTATCAATGGATTTATTGAAAAAATTGATGTGATTTATGGTGCATATCAGGGCTCTCAGGACCACAATCTGATCATTGAGGGAAGGGACAAAACCTCTGACCTTGTTGATTCAACGCTAGACGGGGAGTTTACTTATAATGGTAGTACTTCATTAGTAACTATAATTTCTGATGTTATATCAAAAATAGGCATTTCTGGCGTTAATGTCATAAATAATGTGCCAGATTTAGAGTCATATAATGATGATTATATTGTAAGCTCTAGTGTTGGAGACAATGCATTTGAGTTTCTTGAGCGATATGCAAGATTGCGCGAGGTTTTGCTGACAAGCGATGGTCAAGGAAACATATTGATCACAAGGGCGGCTGATGGAAACCCTACATCATCACTAATTAACACAAAAGAGTTAGGAAATGTAGGAAATATAATTTCTGCTAGGATGGTGTATGACAACACAAAACGTTACTCAAAATACACTGCTTTTTCGCAGGCTCAAATATCTTCCCTAAACTATTTTGCTAGCAACACTAATGATTTAACAGATATATCAGGCCAGTCAATTGATGAGGGAATTAGGGGTAGCAGGCTTTATAACTTCATTAATGAGAATAATGCAACAAGAGAAGAATGTGAAAAAAGGGCGAAATGGGAAAGAAACTCAAGAATATCACCATCTAAGGTTTATGTGCCGACAGTTTTCGGCTTTCGTGATGGTGATTCTAATACACTTTGGAGCCCAAACAAAATAGTAAGGGTTCAGGATGAGTTCGCAAACATGTCAAGCGATCTTCTTTTGAATGTTGTTGAATTTAGCCAAGGGCTTACTGCCGGATCAAAAACAACACTAACCTTAATTGACAAGGACTCATACTCAACTAAAATTGCAATTAGCAGGAGTGAGGAGCAGTCACGGCTCGAGGGGCGTGATTTTGGTGTCGAGTATTTTACGCAAACAGGTGGCTAGTGAGTATAAAAAGCATTATTTGCAATTTAATTAAAAGAGCGACACATAGCGCAAACCTTTCTGATGGTGGCAATTATGCTGTTCAGCAGTCAACATACATGGGAAAAAAAACAGAAAATTACGAGATGATTTTCCCTTATGGATTTAGCGCCAATCCTACATTAAACTCTCTTGTATTGTTATTTAATGTTAATGGTCAAGAGCAAAATCTTGCTGGTATTGTTAATGACCCACCAAACAGATTTAAGGATTTAAAGCCTGGGGAAGTTCAGGTGGGTAGCTTTGACAAGAAGACAAGCATTAAGTTTAACTCTGATGGGGATGTTATAATTAACTCGCCGTCGAATGACGTTATTATTGAGGCCGCAAAAAATGTAACTGTTAGCGCACAAAGCGATGTAACAATAAATGCAGCAAATGACATTAACATTAATTCTGGGGCTGATATAACTGTAAACTCAGGTAATGAGGTTACCATTAATGCAGATTCAAGCGTAAATATTGATTCGCAAGGTGATGTTTCGATAGATGCATCTGGAACTGCTACAATAGACGCAACATTGTTTACCATAAACTCAGATGCCGTAATCAATGGCAGCCTAACAGTTAATGGTGAGATTATTGATATAACAGGTAAGAAGGTAAGCGACATTATTACAAATTATAATGCCCACTTCCATACTGATATTGGTGGTGACCCAACATCAGGACCAAGCAACCCGGTATAAAAATGGCTAGTGAAAGTAATATTGTAGATTTTGATTTAACGGCAAATGAATTTGGCCTGTATGATATTGCGTTGGACTCAGACGGCGACATATCAAGCGTTCAATCATTTGACACAGCAATATTGATGTCATTATTTGAGGAAAAGCGTGCTGACTCTAGCGAGGTTGCCATAACCCAAAACAGACGTGGGTACTGGGGAAATGAATTTTATCAAGATGTTGCCGATCGAGAGCAGGGATCAAAGATATGGCTTTATGAGCAAGCAAGACTAAATCAAGACACAATTAATGGCATTGACGATGCTACTAACGATTGTCTGTTATGGCTTGTTGAGCAACAATTTATAAAGTCGATCGACATTAATGTTAATAGTCAGCGTGGGGTTGTTGTTGGAAATGTATCACTCGTAAGATTTAACTCTCAAACAGAATCAAAATCGTTTATTCTTTGGGAAAACACAGGGAAATAATTATGCCTCTTGATATTCCAACAAATAGAAAAGAAGTTATCGACAGATCGAAAACTGATGTAAAAAATGAGCTTCCAGGGTCTAACCCGTTCCTACAAAACTCATTTGTTGGCTCAATTATTACAGCAGCAGCAGGCAGAAACTTCGATTTTTATATATTTTTTAGTCAGTCGGTTGATAACCTATTTCCTGACACAGCTACAGGTGATTTTGCTCAAAGGTGGGGAAATTACGTTGGGGTTAACCTGCTTCCTGCCACGCAGTCAAGTGGCTTGATAACAATGAGGGCAAGCTCAACGACTAATGTGCCCATTGGAACTGTTTTGCAATCATCCTCCGGCCTAACATTTACTACTCAGTCAGCAGTGACGGTACAGAACACTATATATTCCTTGTCTTCATTAACAAGAGTCGGATCCACAGTAACGGCAACCACTACTACTGATCACAATCTTGCAAGTGGCGTTATTGTTACTATTGCAGGAGCAGTTGAGACTGAATACAATGTTTCAGCGCCAATTATTGTAAATTCATCAACAGAGTTTACTTATGAGATAGATACAACGCCAACAAGTCCTGCAACTGGCACCATAACCGCATCATCGATAATCGGTTCAGTAAATGTAGTCTCTGACGGATTTGGCGCAGCCAATAATATCAGCACTGGTGACTCATTATCATTAGTAACAGGTATTGCTGGAATTATCGATCCTGCATTCGTGCAGATTGGTGGTTTGACTGGTGGAGCTGACATTGAGAGCGATGAGGATTACCGTGAAAGATATTTGTTTAGATGGCAAAATCCAACCCCATGTTTTAATGTTAAAGATATTGAGCAGACAGCGAAGCTAGTCGATGGCGTGACTAGAGTATATGTTCAACCAATAACGCCGGCTGTTGGTCAGGTATCTATTTACTTTTTGCGCGATAACGATCCTGGTGGCCCAATACCAACGCCAGGACAAGTAACGGATGTAAAGAACAAGCTTTTAACAATTGTTAATGCAACGACAAATCCAGATGATGTTATTGTATCAGCACCAACACCGGTTATTGTTAACTTTGCATTCACAGCAATCACCCCAAATACAACTGCAATGAAAGAAGCGGTAACAGCTAATCTTCAACAGTTTTTTAGGGAGGGCACAGCAGTTGGTGAGGATGTGTTGGAGGATGCTTATAAATGCGCAATATTTCAAACTGTTGATATCTCTGGCAATAGGATAGAGTCTTTTACTCTTTCTTCGCCAATTGGTAATATAGCTGTAGGATCAAACGAAGTTGCAATTTTAGGTACGGTTACATATCCATGACGACTATCATAGATAGAACATTGACAGAGGAAACAAATGCATTTGCGAATTATTTGCCAAATGGAAGGATTTTTGCCGCAAAGAACAAGGAAGATGCAAAGCTTAGACAGCTTATAACTGGTATTGCTACTGAAAACCAACGTGTTGGGGCTTTAATTAATCAGCTTCTTCGTGAGCATGATATCAATAATACTACTGTATTGATTGATGAGTGGGAAAGGGCTGTAGGAATTCCTGATGATTGCTTTCAAGAAACGACATCATTACCTATTGAGCAACGAAGAAGGCAAGTCATTGGCAAGCTCTTTATGCGCGTAGCATGGACTAGAGATGATTATCTTGCGCTGGCTGGTATTATATGGCCTGGGATGCCAATAGATATATTTTATCTACCTGGCGAGTTTTTTACTGCGAGAATGAGATTGCCAATGTCATTATGTGATGCCGTGTTTCCATTGCCATTCCCTTTGCCTTTTGGTGGGTGTCCAAATGTTCAGCAGGTGTGTGTATTTAATAAAATAAAGCCTGCCAACAGCAAAATAATATACATTTTTGATTTATAGGTGAGAAGATGGAACCAATTCCAAATAAAGTAAATTTTGTTGATTTCCTGGATGCTCCAACAGAATTTAATCCATGGGTTACAGATGTTCAAGCATGGATAACAAGCTCAGGGCAGACTGTCGGTGGGAATAATGTTCAGTTCGCCAGATCTGCATCAATTTATGCTGGCCAATCTACCTATTATATTGATAGTGGCACAGTTAACAACTTTGTTTTAACATCTCCTGGCACCATTGAGCCTGCCCCAGTGAATGTGCTTGGCCTTGAGGTAAGATTTCTGGCAAGCACAACAAACACAGGTGCATGCACAATTGATCGCGCTGGAACTGGTGCTATTGCACTAAAGACACCAGAAGGCAATGATATTCCCCCAAATACAATATCTAAAAATGAATATGTCAGGGCCGTTTTTAATGGTACTTTTTTTATTCTTGAGGCCACATCAGAGAGCGGTGGCTCGTCTGATTTGACTGGGGCTATCGCATGGTTTGCGGTTGATTACACTACGGCAATTGAAGGGTGGCTATATTGTAGCGGGATAGCAATATCTAGAGCAGGTAATGCTGATTTGTATGCAAAAATAGGTACTTCATACGGGGCTGGTAATGGCACTACAACTTTTAACATTCCTGATTTCAGAGGTAGATTTATAAGATGTACGGATGGTGGCGCTGGAAGAGATACGGATAGAGGTGGTGTTGCTTTTGCTATGCCTCAGAATGATCAATTTAAAGCACATAAACATAGCCTGTCTAGGGGTAATGTTGCAGATGGTCCATTGGTTGACAGGGCAAGGGGTTCTGCTAGCGCTGTTAGTACCGGAACTACAGGTGGCTCAGAAACAAGGCCAACCAACTTGGTTGCAAGCGCATATATCAAACTTTAATAGGACTTAAAATGGCTGATATACATACATACTCACAAGAAGACGACCAGTTCACAGTTGCAAGTATTACCCGCGTTGGGGCAACAGTGACGCTAACGACACAGGTTCCTCATAATATTCAAACAGCAGAAGATGCAATAATTAGTGGTTCTGATCAGCCTGAATATAATGGCACATTCACAATCACAGCGACAGGACCTTTTACACTAGAATATACAATAGTTGGAACACCGGTTACGCCTGCGACTGGGAATATTGTAATCAACACCGGAAGGTTTGCGCTTGTGCTTACAGAGCCCGCATACCAGCAAACTCCTGTGCTTGGGGTAACATCAATTACCAGATCTGGCTCTACAGCTACGGCAACAACTAATGTTGATCATAATTATGAAACCGGTGATTTTGCTACACTAGTTGGAGCTGACCAGTCAGAATATAATGGAGATTATGTTATAACTGTTACTGGATCAAACACATTTGAATATACTATCGTTGGCACACCAGTTACGCCAGCAACAGGAACAATTACATGCTTTGTAAACTTAGTTCCACCATTAGCAACAACTATCACACCGCCAACCCCTGGCCCTGGTCAGACTCCTGTATTTGAGCTTGCAACAACAACATGGACACTTAAAGATGATTTGCTAAATACAGTTTATTATATTCCGCCAGATTATGAAGAATATACTTTGGATTCATATGGCCCACTACCATTGACAGCAGTTACAAGCATTCCTCTTGCAACACTAAAGGAAAGAAAAATTGATGAGACATATGCGCAGTTTTTATTTCAGTCATCACAAAAAGAGCTTACAATTTCTCCAGGAGTTGTCGTTAATGGTTCTTCATCTGAGCAGAATGCATATGAAATAACTAGGGATAATTTCGGCTCATTACCTGGAACCCCTAGAGAATATGTTGTTTCAACAAGATCATTTGTTGATTCGTCTATTCCTATTTATAATACTATTATTCTGGCATGGGCAGAAAGAAGAGAGCTTAATATGGATAATTTTGAGTCACTTGTGAATCAAATTAATGCAGCTCCAGATGAGTCAACACTAGATGCAATTGACATAACAACAGGATGGGTACCATGAGTTTTATTATTAGCAGAAAAGAAATACCAAACGGAATGGGGATTTCTCCTGGGGATGAGTTTACCATTATATCAAGATCTATTAGTAAGATATTGTGTGTTGAGGTAGTTAATGACACTCCGTATATTGTTTATCTTGAAGATGATGAGGTTTTGGAGGAAAGCCAAACATTTTTTTATGCAGATGATGGGTTTTCTAGTTTTCCCGTAGAGGATCAGCCATTTCCTCATGTTGATGCTGAATATGTTGGAGAATATGAAACATCGTTACCAAACAATAGGTTTTACATATTTAAACGTAATCCACAAGGGTGACACATGCCAATACCAAAAGAAATAATAGCGAATCATGTCATTATTCCTGTAATAAAGTCAATGTCAATGTATAGTGAGTCAGCAGTTAACCTAATTCTTGGAACGGCAGCTGTTGAAAGTGATATGGGCCATTATTTGAAGCAGTTATCTGGCGGACCCGCTAGAGGAATATTTGGCATGGAGCCTGTAAGTTATAACGACATTGTTGATAATTGGCTATGCTACAGGGAGCCATTAAAAAATCACATATTAAAATCAATTGCGATTTGCGGCTATGATTTTCCAAATTTTTACGAGATAACAAACAACTACTGGCTTGCAGCTGCAATGTGTAGAATTCACTATTACAGGTTTAGTGAGCCGCTGCCAAGCAAGGATGATGTTTCTGGCATGGCTAGATATTGGAAAAAATACTATAACACCGCCAAAGGAAAAGGCACAGAAAAGGATTTCATTGAGAAATATAACTATTATGTTAAATGAGCTAAAAAACATAGTAAGGGGTATAGCTCCTGCTTTAGGGACTGTGCTTGGTGGACCACTTGGCGGGGCAGCAGCAACTGCCTTAAGCAGCGCATTACTTGGAAAACCAGATGCAACACAACAAGAGCTTATAGGGGCATTACAAAATGCAACGCCAGATCAAATTGTAAAGATTAAAAAAATAGAACTTGATTATAAGATTGAGCTTGAAAGGTTAAAAGTTGAGCAGGAAAAGATGTATGTAGATGATGTTAAGGATGCAAGAAAGAAAAATGTATCTTTAGCGAGGGCCGGGATAAAAGACAACACAGCAAACTATTTATCATACACAATAATATTTGGTTATTTTTTTATTGTAATCTATTTTGGTATGTATGGCGTAAATGAGTCATCAAAATCTTTAATTGAAAGCTCTTTGGAGCTGTTAAAATTGATGGCGGTTGGTGTTGCTGGATACCATTTTGGCAGTTCATCAGGCTCAAAAGAGAAAAATGAAATGCTATTACATAAATAACGAGGTTGCATTGTAATGGATGACAATATGCTTCAGCAAAACAATAAAGATATAAATAATATAAAAATTGAGCTTCATGGAATAAAAGGCGATATAAAAAACATTCTTGCGGCCCAAAAAAATATATTTGAAAAAAATCAGAGGAATCAATTGATAATTATGAAATTAGCCAATAGCCAAGTGGAAACAAACTATCACAATAATATTGCAGCATGGGTATTATCGGCCACACTTATGGCTTCAATCTCCCTAGCAATGATTGTTATTGGTGATGACATGATGGTTTTTTTTGAGAAAGCCACAAGCATAATTACAGTTTTTTCTGTATTCTGCTGCGGAATTTATGCCACCCACAAGCTCAGGGAGCATGATCCAGGCTCATCAATTAGACTAACAACAGCTTTTTCATGTCTGGCCGTGTGTTATGCCGCATATGTAATTGGTGACTTTGGCTCATCATATCCAAATATTGCGGCAATAGGCTTTAACCTTGCTACAATGCTCATGGTTTTATGTATTGTCGATATTGTTGTATTTATAAAAAAATTC
>Ga0180437_10003686_pt1 | contig 22505 bp, 43 predicted proteins | sample SS_ome_4_FD_132410 | JGI IMG/M metagenome (GOLD analysis project Ga0180437, IMG submission 132410) | Hypersaline lake sediment archaeal communities from the Salton Sea, California, USA - SS_3_D_1 metaG | ecosystem: Environmental > Aquatic > Non-marine Saline and Alkaline > Hypersaline >...
GTGATTAAGAATTCTGTGATTATTAAAATTATTAATCAAGTTATTGATAGCATTTGTTAAATTGTGATTATTAATATCATTAGTTCTGATATTAATAATATAGTCGTTGGAGTATCGTAGATAGTCTGGTGTCATCTTTCACACGTTGGCTTTGATATACCTAATAGTACAAAGTTGGCTTAATCACACATTCTGCAAATCATTCGAGCTGTATGTCTACAATCGCAGGGACAAGTTGTTACAGACAGTGTAGGTATTTTTTTTGATCTCCATTTTACGGGAATACATGGTTTATCAAGTTGATGTCTATTACAACAATCGCAATAGTATAACTCAGTCAATGCTTCGAACACTTCTGTTTTATTGTTTTCTAAATTTAGTTTGGACAGATGAAAATTAAGATGACCCAAATCAGTTCTCACATTGTTAGAAAGAGCAGATGAGATCATTGTTTCAAACTTTTCCATCCAGAAATCCATCCTGAATAGTCACACGTGGTCTTACAGACTCCTAAGAGTCCTGCCACTCATGCTATTTTTAGTTTTTTTTTATAACTTAGTAAAACTTCTTAGAATATTTTACCGTTGTCCACCGACCAAAAGTCTTTTCGCGACGAGCCTGCGCGGAAAGATTGCGTCCAAGGTGATCATACTTGTCTCCATCTCGAGGGATGGATGGGTGAAGTTCTTCATCAACCTCATCAGCCCAGGAAGTATTCATGGTGGGACTTGGTAGCGACATAGTTTATTATTTAATAGAGACATATTTTTAAGTATATTAAAATATCGTAAATAATAAATGGGTTGTGGAATTATATGATCAAATATAAAAACGATACACAGTTCACTTACCAGTAAAAGCATCAATTATAAGGTGAGCCTGTCTTTCTATGTTTAACTATTTCATACATGTAATCTTGGAATTCGTTCACATTAATCATACTATTATTTAACGAATCGTTCAACTCTTTCTTATCATCAATCATACTATTATTTAACGAATCGTTCAACTCTTTCTTATCATCCATTATAGAACTATTAATAGGAGCAGAACCTCCACAACCCATTTTATCATTGTTTAATAGCGACATATTTTTAAGTATATTAAAATGTCGTAAATAATAAATGGGCTGTGGAGGTTCTGCTCCTATTAATAGTTCTATAATGGATGAAATTAAAGAAATTGAACATTCTAACGTGGAATTATATGGTCAAAGACCAAAACCACGATATACAAATCATTTACCTGTAAAAGCGTCAATCATAAGTTGAGCCTGTCTTTCTTTTTTAAATATTTCATACATGTAATCTTGGAATTCGTTTATATCAATCATATGATTATTTAACCAATCGTTCAAATCTTTCTTAACAGTGTGACAGTAAAAAATTCTATTTTTGTAAACCTTGATGACACTGGGAATCCACCGTTTTTCAATATTGTGATCTGTACGAACATACTTCAGAACCTGAGACTGTAGTTCTTGTGGAAGATTGTAAAATAAATTCTTTATCTTCTTCCTAGCATAAAATCCACGCCAAATTCTTTGTACTAGTATCGCAGATTCCTTATAAAATACCCGTGAATGAATGTAACAATAATCACGAAAGTGCCTGTACAACTTACACTTGCGATTGCGTTTTGTAGTGATATCAAAAACAAATTCGCAACACTTATTCGATGGCATCTTTGTGTTCTCTTTCACGTAGACTTACAGACTCCGAAGAGTCCTGCTACGAAATAATTATTTACTTTTTAGCTTCAGCCAACCACTCATGTTTTGCCGCTTGATTTTTACAATATTCCCAAGCCTGAAAATGTCCAGGATCTAACCCTGATGAGTAGTTTAGCTTCGCCTGCTTGATTCTTTGCTGGGCTGCACAGTTAAATAACATTGCAGCTTCTTTGTGTAGTCCATGACTCGCAAACTCTCTCGCATCTTGTTCGTCATTGTGATATGACTCATGTAGATCGCGAGAAGAATTCTTTTCCCACCAGTACATGATAGAACTGTTCACTTAAATGAACACTAAATCCTTAAGGTGTATAAAATGTCGTAATTACGACAAATATGTACCTTAAAAATTTATTCGAAGTTTATTTTACGCGTTTACGACATTTGTATACCCTACAAATTTGTCTTTGGTAAGAATACCAATTTACAAAATTACGACATTTTATACACCCTAAAAATTTAGGGCTTAATAAGAGTGTAATAGCAACCAACAGACAACAGACAACAGACAACAATGGCGATTTCGTGCGAGAAGTTCACTCAGATGCTCGAGGTGATCTCGAAGGAGCACAAGATCGACATGCAAACTCTCATTGGTTCTCTTGAGTCGAAGGAGCTCCTCCCAAAGAAGATGATGATGACCAAGACATCTACTTCCAAGGATAAGGGTCCATACGACAACAAGCGCGCTAAAGAGTTTGCAGAGGCCAATGGTATCTGTATCAAGGATATCGTTGGCACCGGTCGCGATGGTCGTATCACGATCGCAGACATGAAGAAAGTTGTAGATGTTCCGGTTGCTGGAAAGGTGAAGATCAGCGATGCCGCCGCAAAGCTTGCCACTGAGAACGGGATTGACATTTCTACAATCACGCCATCTGGTAAACGCGGTGACATTCTTCTCAAGGATGTCAAGAAGGCTATCGAAGAACAGCCAGCTCAGCCAGTTGTTCTTGACGAGGACGAAGAAGAACCAGTTCTCGAGGCTCAAGAAGAGACAGAACTCGAACTAGACGAACCAAAGAAGGAAGAACTATTCGGTTCTGACGAGGAAGAGCCAGAAATGGAACTCGATGACTGAAAAACTAAAATCTCAACAACTAAAAAACTAAAAATAGCATGAGTGGTAGACCCTTAGGGGTCTGTAAGACCACGTGAAAAATTATGTCATCGATGGATATTCTTGACAAAATGACTCAGATTGCTCTGGATGCTCTCTGGAAAATTCAGATTCAGGAGTGTGTTGATGCTTCTAAATTATTACAAGTTAGACCGAGAGGCATGACAGATGAAGAATTAATTAAAGAACAAACACGAGCAATCAGTGAAATAAAAATGGAAGATTTTGGGACAGGGGTAGGTACTTTGTCACCAAACCCACAAGAACTTCCAATGCCACCTCCCGCCTGGTTGGTCTAAATTATAAAAAACAAAAGATTAAGGTTAGGATAAATTCTGTTCCGATTGGTAGCAAAAAATAAATAAATTAATAGTAGTGTGTTCTTAGGAACATTTAAGGCTACGTGTAGAATCATGAAAATTGCAGAGATAATTGTTGCTCGCGGGAAAATCTATAAAGCAAGGTATGAACTACTTCAGTGTAATTGTTTTGATGATAGAGTTTACAAAACATATCGAATGTGTCTATTGGACCTTGTATTTGAGTACAAAGAAATCCTATCAGACAAAGAATATTTATCCTTGATGAATACCGGTGAAAAGTGAAATTTACGATAATATGTACTATCTACCTTTGGGTGACTTAAGGTACGTATGAATATGCTCTCAATCAAGAGAGATCGTGAAGAAAACACTCATATTTCTTCCAAAAAACCTACACCAGAACCTTTAACACCGCCACCTCTTATTCGTCAGCCAGCCACACTCGGAAATGTTTTATATATGCCAAACACCGGAAGATAAACGACTAGCCAGAGAGTATTGGGAAGAAGTAAGAAAGAAGACCACCGAAATAAGAGACTCTTACGATCGTGCGAATGAAAATAAATTTCACAACACTTTTTACGCAACACACAAAAGAAACAAAAAAGTTAGACCTGATTTTATGGAACCTCTCCCCCAAAAAAATATTAAAAAGTAATTAAAAACTAAAACTTTAGGGTTTTATAACCCGACGTGAAGAAAAATGTTCGCTACTAAACTCGCAGAAGAGCGCGCAGAGGGGATTCCTTCATGGAGATTTATTTGTCAGGGGACTGGTAAAGATAAAAAAATTACATGCGCAGATGTAGCTAGAGTTAAAAGACTGATGAAATATGATCCTCCTGGAATGTCTAAAGCAGCCTTTGATCTTATCAGAGAATATGACATCAAAGAATTACCAAAGGGAAGTGGTCCAAAGGGAATAATTCTTCGATGTGATATTCTCAAAATGATTTAAAGTTGTAACTTAGGATTATATTAACTCAGCGTGAAATGAAAGCGTTCGTGTTGCTACCATTATTACCTATTGAGTTAATTCGCAACATACAACAATTTCTTGCTCATGATGCCGCAAATACAATTATTAGATCATACTACAGAAAAACTATGTTTAAAATTAAACTCGCAGACTATTTTTGTAGCATCAGATCTCATATGCATATTTATGGATATTACAAAATTAATACATTGCCAACATTTGTAAATAATCTTAAGTTGGTATCAAGATTTATTAATGAAGTTGATGATTCATTCTTTTGGGGTACAGTGTATATCAACATACAAAAAACACTATCTCATGAAGAAACACTTTGGGGTGGGAGCATTATATATCCATCGTCATATTCAGAAATAAATAATTTATGTAATGAACTAAGACTGGCAATTGGAGGCTATCTAACTTATCACTACTAAATTCTTAGGAATAACAATAACAACGTGACAAAGATGCCTGTCGATAATCGTCGTGGCATTTTCCAAGACAAGAAAGCACTAGTACTAGCTAAGAAGTATTCACTAGATCTGTATGATAAGCGAGCATACATAAGTTCTGGTAAAAATGTTACTTATAATGATGTCAAATTTATTGTTAAAAATTTATGGATAGACCATTTTATGTATGGGGTTCCTCAACCAATAGAAGTGGATTATTATACTTATACTCAATACTATTTTAACCATTTAGACAATTCACAAGCATTTTAATTTTTTTTTTATAGGGAATACTAACATCACGTGAAAATGGATACATCAGAACTAAATAATGTAATTCTATTCATTAGTCGGGAGTATTCTATTAAGTATACAGATTTACTTAATACTTTAGCTAACTACTCGCTACTGCCTACACAACTAAAATCTAGATATTCGAAGGCTACTAAATATAAAAGTCCAGCTGTTCGACTTTTGGCTGAAAAGTACAATATTGATTCGTCTGATTTTAATCCAAAAAATAAGATGAAAATTATAAATCTAAAGTATCAGATTAGGATATTCGAAGAAGAAAAGATGAAGAATATTTGTACTTAGTCTTTATTAAAAAATTAGGACTATCCATTGGTGTTGATTTAATAAAAAATTGCTTAGAGAAATGATACACTATTAATTAATGACTTCTAAGAGAGATATTAGAGCGTTAAAAAGAGAAAACTTTAGATTAAAAGAAGAAAATAACACGTTAATTAAGAAAAATCGAGTACTAACTTCAGATAATTGTTACTTTGCTAAGTTTTTAAGTTTAATAGTAGATATGGCAAATGACACACATCCTCTTCGGAGGAATTTTAAGTTATTTCACTGATTCTAGCTTTGTAGTATTTAATTTTGTCTATTATTCTTATTTTTCTTTCTATATAATCTTCAAAGTCTAGAGAGTATATAGTTTGATAATGATAATATAATTCGGACAAACATATATTCATTCTACATATTTTATTATTATAAATATTAATATAACTTTTATGTAGATGTGAAATCCTGTGATCTTCCCGCATGAAGTATAAAACTAGATTTTGTAGTTCATGAGGTAAGTTAACAAACAAATTTTTAATTCGTCTGCGTGTTAAATATGATCTCCAGACTGATTGTATCTTAGTGATAGTATCTGAGTGATACTTTTTAATATGAATATAACATAAATTTGAGTATAAAGACTTACATCGACATCTTTTATTTAACAAAGTTGTTGCTTTACACCGCATCTATATTCTATTTACGTTTTAATGTTTTAAGCTGATTGAAGTGTCGTATCAGGGAAGTCCATTCATTTTTATATACGGTATTTTCTACATCACATAGTATATAGGTAATATGTAAAGTATTTGTAATGTTATACATTTCTCTTCTCAAGTCTTTAGGTAATATGGAATGATATTTAAAAGTTAAATATAGTAAGTAACAAAATCTGTTAATTTGATCTGGAGATAAATAATGATATAGAGATGCTTCTTTATCAAAAAAAATAGCCTCATGGTCTAAATTTTCTAAAAAAATATTAATTTTAGGGTAGATTATGGATGATATTTTTTGATATACCTTACAAAGATATAATGGTTCTCTAATATAAAATAATACTCTTTTTTGTAAATCTTCAGGTAAATTTATAAATAATGATTTAATATTCTTTCTAGTTCTGTATGCTTTATAATGTTTTTGAATAATTATAGCATATTTCTGGATGTGTATAATTGCATGTATATGACAATATTTAACTTGTTTATTCATGTAAATTGTAAATTTTTGACTATTTTTACAATTTCTATAAGTGTCTTCATGGATATCATAAACTTCACACTGACACCGAGGCATTATTATAATATTTTAGGTTAATTCTTTAGGTTAATTAAATATTATTAAGAATTAATGAATAAACTTAAAGTATTATTAATTCCTAGAGATAAAGAGTGTAAAGGTTATGAACCGATTGTATCATTGAGTCTAGATATTAATACAACAATCAAAAATGTCAAAATATTCCTAAAATTTTACTTAAATTATAACCACAACGCAAATCTAGAATATGAAAATATAATACTAGAATACTCCGATGACAATTATTCTTTATTAAATTACGCAAAAGACTCCGACGAATTAACAATTGAGTATTCTTTACATATTTAACTTAGCATACATATACCCAACCGCAACCGCTACACCTGCACAAAATATAAAATCAAACATCTTCGCTGAAACTTGTCTACTTTTCTCAAGCTTATCTAAAACAACTGAATCTTTTTTCTCTTTTTTCTCTTCTTTCTTTCCCCGAAACAAACCCATTTATTTTTTAAAAATATTTAAATTAACTTAAAATTATAATCAATATTACTATTAAGAATGCAAATTTTTGTTAAGACATTAACGGGGAAAACAATCACACTTGAATTAGAGTCCGATGATACAATCGAAAATGTTAAATCTAAGATTCAGGACAAGGAAGGAATTCCACCAGATCAGCAGCGATTGATATTTGCTGGTAAGCAGTTAGAAGATGGGCGTAAGTTATCGGACTATAATATTCAGAAAGAATCAACACTTCATCTTGTTCTACGACTTCGTGGTGGAATTAATTTTAAAAATTTGGAATATGACTAAATTTACTTAAAGATTTAAATAACTACTAATTATATTGTAATGAATGTTGGATTAACTCAGTTGGTTAGAGTGTCGGTCTTATGAGCCGAAAGTCATGGGTTCGAGCCCCATATCCAACATTGATTACAATAATCAAAATTGTAATATTACTAAGGAACACGTGCCCGAGTGGTTAAGGGGACGGACTGCTAATCCGTTGTGCTATGCACTCGCAGGTTCGAATCCTGCCGTGTTCGTTAATAATATTACTTTTAAAATATTCATTACTATTAATGGAAACAATAGATAAATTTGTAGATATTGACAGTCAGTTTTTTAAAATTATTCAGTCTTGGGAGCTTTTAGAGAAACCAATGAAGGAAGAGTATGATATGATGGTTGCTAGTAATGATTTAGAAAAAGCTAAAATTAGAGAAAACATGTTAAATTCATTAGAAAAGATAGTAGAAATTTGTAAAGATCAACGGATTTGTATGGCTACTGTTGCTAAAGAATATAATATTAACGTGAGTGATTACAAGGGTTCACAGGAACAGTATGATCCTATAGAAATTTTAGCTAGAGTATTTGAGGATGAATATTTTAAAACACTTTGTTCCAATTTAGACAATTTTGTAGAAACAGTAGACGTGAATCAAATTTTCGAGAAAAAAACATTTGATAATAGCAAATGAGTTTTACATTACAAGATATAGATAATTACTTATTGTAGGTTATTAGTGCTAAAGATAAAGATACAAATATAGCCATATTGATTGCTAGTCTCATAATTTATATTATTATTTAGGCATCAGAAATATTACGTAGTATTTTTATAAGAGATTCTATAGAATTACATAGACTATTAGTTAAGTCTTAATTTTTATGAAACTGAAGCTAAAATTTAAAAATGAGACTATACATTCAGACTCTGTCATCTGATGTTCATATCCTTTGTACCATTCGTTAAAAGATTTTATTTCTAGTAGGTGTAAATCATATAATTTTGCTGTATTTATAAACTTTTCTTTAAATAAAAAGTATTCCTCTGATACTCCCTTTACATCAAAGTATGTATTAGTAGAATCTGAGGTAATGTTAAATGTATATTTTTCATCGTTAATTTTGTTTATTTGTAGTAAATTTGTAGAAAAATTATCAGACTTTTGGAGTATTTCGTAAATTTTGTCTCCGTCTGTTGCTGTTCCAATAAAAATACCACCATTATTTAATTTTACACTAATAAATTGTAAAACTTGATCCATTTTGTTAGCGAAATAATGAAACGCAAATTGACAGCTCACAACATCGTATGTGTGTGATTCTATACCTTTAATATTCATTTCTAAACTATTTATTTTTTGTAGTAAACATTGATCTAACATATCTAGTGTGAAGTATTTTGTGTATGGACATTTTTTCTTTTGTTTGAGTTGTATGTTAAGTCGTCGTCTTGCTTCATCAATGGACTCTCTGTGAGGATCAAACCCAACAACAACTTTAAAATTGTTATGTTGCCACTTAAATAAATCTCCTCCTCTTCCGACAGCTATATCTAATAAAGTTGTTCCTCCATTTTTTTTAGAGATTAATATGAGGGATGCCTTAATAAAATTATGAAACTGTCTCAGATTCTCGATAGACATTTCTTCATGTTAAATTTGAGATAATTTTTTAAGTACCTTATTTTGTCGTAAACATCTGTACGACATTTAAGAGTGCTTAAACATATTATCTATACTTATATTATTAATAATGAATTGTCACTGCGGCGAAAAAGCTTTTACTTTTACAAAAATTTATTCTCGCGATGGCAAGAGGTGTACTTCTTTAGTTGGACGGTGCAATAGAAGCTTAGAAGAAATTAACAAAAAGAAAAAGAAATGTGACTTCAGGGAAGAAGAAGTAATAGAAATATCTGATCTACCTCGCGAAGAAGTAAAATCTCAAGAGGTCATAGTTCCCTATAGACCCATAGAAACAAGAGAAAGTAACATTAAAGAATTACTAACCACAATTAATACTATTAAAATGTGTCAAGACACAGGAAGCCCCTTTGATAAATATACAAATCGTATACTTTACTTGTCAAAAAAATTGAATATTCCTCCTTATATTCAGGAAAAATATACAATAGAAGAGTACTATAATATCGCAAACTATTATCTTAAAAATCCAATTCCTATTCGGAAACCTGTTCCGGTGGGAAAATATTCACTAATTGATGACTTCTTAGAATCTGTTAAAAATGGAAACCCACGCGATAATTATAAATGGAAGAGGGGCAAAAGGCCTAAAAATTTCCACGAATCTACTAGTCAAGAACTGTATGAATATTTTAAAAAGTTACTAACTATAGATAAGAAAATTATTAAGGTGAAACCAACCAATCGCACGAGGCAAAAGATAGTATCAAATATTGTTGGAGACTTTAAGACTGGTGGCATCGACGATGAAAATCTTGTACAAGAAGATGAACTAGATGTAGAAGAATTTGAGAGTGAAGAAGAACAAGACGATTACGATGATGACTACAAGAGTGATTAAATCATCGGGTTAATATTATATTTAAAATATAAGTAGTAACTAAATGGTAAATTTTATAGAAATGTTTCTACAATTAGAACCAGAAGATAAGGCTAAATGTGTGGATTTAGTAAATAATATTCTTTTCCCTATAAAATTTTATATAATTTTGATCGTTGTTATTTTATTTCTAATTTTTTGTAGTAATATCTATATAATAACACGTTCATGAGCATGTTTAAACGTTACGTTTGGATTCCATTTTTAGTACAAGTGGATTACTTTCTCAGATGTATAGAAGTTTTACTCTGTATAAGGAAAAAACCTTACAAAACTCATACATTTAAAAAAAATCCAGCCGCAGAATATTATCACAATAAAGAAAAATGGATAAAAAGATATTAAATTACTTAAGGAAAAAAAATATTTAAACTTAATGGCTGATTTAGAGTTTTTCAGAACTGACGTTAAGTCATACGACAGTCTTGACACAGAAATTAAAGAAATAACGGATAAAATTAAACCATTAAATCTTAAACTTAAAGAGTTAAAGACGAAAAAATCAGAACTACAGGGTAATATTTGTGAGTTTATGGCAAAAAATGACATTGATACTTGTAATTTAAAATCTGGACGGTTAGTATATAAAGAATCTAAATCTGTTAAACCTGTTACACAGACAGATGTGAAAGATTCTATTATTAAGTTTTTTACTCAAGAGGTTGATGATGCGTTTGATGATGCTAATTCTTCTGAGAAAGCTGAAGCTCTTATAGATTTTATATATGAAAAAAATAGAGAATCGTCAACAAAGTCGACTCTTCGTCGTGCTAAGGGTTCAGATTAACAAATTTTATCTTTAAGTTTATCACAGATATCATATTCTATATCTGATGAATCGTCAGAATCGTAGTATGTTGTTTGTCTTATTAGAAATTCTATATCTATTATATCTTCTAGTTTAATATTTAAAATTTTATCAGTATTCTTATTGGTTTTAACTACATATCCACTAAAATTAATAAGAGTATTGGAGAATTTAAATTTTAATGGTATACCGTCTTTAATTTTAATAATATTATAGGTATATTTACCCTTTGTAAATTTAAAATCTGTGAGAGTCACGTTTTCCCATGGACTTTTAATTTTTGTGATTAGTCCTAACTGATCTATGAATAGGATATCCATTGTATTAGATTACTATTAAAAAAAGTACGAGATAAACGACTTAAAAATAATCTCCATATATAATTAACATGTCAGATTATGATGTTAACCGAAATTGGGCAAATGATTTAGCTCAGTTTTTAGAGGAAGCTGATGATGATTCTATAATGGAATATTTTGAGAAGATAGAGGATAAATGGAAGATCCCAAAAGGTGTCGATTTAGTATTTAACAAAATTTTACATAATTTTAACATATCTGACATTGGTTCCATAGACATTGATATCATAGAAACAGAAAAGAATAAAATTTTATGGGAGCTCACAGGAGTTCAGAATAAATTTATTAAATTTTATGATATCAATGATGATTCTTTAAAAATTCGTTGGGAAAAAGTGTTTGAGAATTTTTACTATTCCGAACGATTTTTGAGAACTGGTTATTTACTAAATAGAATGTCAAATGATAACTATGAATATACATTAAATGAAGATACTGATGGATTATTTAAGTTTACACCTATTGATACATCAAAAAATACTCCTTATCAAAATTTACTTTTATTCTTATTTGGTAAAATCAATGAATTAGAATATGCAAAATACAATGAAACTTTGTATGAAAAAGTTATGTACAATGGTAACTTTACATACTCATGGAAAAAAGTAGAGTCTATCAAAACATTTATTATTCGAACGTGTAATATGAAAACAAATTATGAACAGTGGAAAAATTCTACAAGTGGTGGTAATAATAATATTAAGTCGGCCGAACAATATATTATGGACTACACAGGTCCAGAATTAAAAAGTTTAGAAAAAGATAGGCATGTACATGCTTTTAGAAACGGTATCTATATATCTAAAATTAATATAGAAACTGAAGAAGAAAAATTATGGACTGATAAATTTATTCCATATGGAGAAAAGAGCGAATATCTAACATCAGATACAGTTGCATCAAAATATTTTGATCAGGACTTTAATAATTATGATAATATACAACCTGAAGACTTTTTTGATATTATGAAAGATTGTCCTGTTTTTAAGAGTATTCTTGATTATCAAAAGTTTCCAAAGGATGTACAAAAGTGGTTAGTAATTTTTATTGGCCGAAATTTATTTGATATTAATGAAATCGAAAGATGGTGTGTAATCATGTATTTACTCGGTATGGCTGGAGCAGGTAAAAGTACTATAATAGAAAAGATTATTGCTAAGTTTTATGATTCAGATGATATCAAAATGTTATCAAATAATATTGAGAAAAAGTTTGGTCTTAAGCCTTTAGCCAAGGCAAAGATTGTAATTGGTCCAGAGATTCAGGCAGATTGTTCTTTAGAGCAGACAGAATGGCAATTAATTACAGAGGGTGGAACTTTGACTCCAGCAGAAAAGAATAAAAATGCGGAAACAATGACGTGGGTTCCGCCGGTACCTATGGCGGGGAATAGTGTTCCTGCTTATAAAAATAACTGTGGTCAACAGTCTCGAAGAACAGTTATCTGGAAGTTTTGGAGAAAAGTGTTAGATACTAATACACATTTAGAAGAAGAACTATCGAAGGAAATACCGATGATTATGAAAATGTCTGTAATGGGATATTTATGGGCTGTTAATAAATATAAGAAAAAAGGAATCTGGAAAATTTTACCTAAATACTTCCAAGAGAATCAAGACGAAATGGATGAAAATACAAATACTTTACTTAACTTTCTTAAGAGTAGTAAGGTGGTACTATCTGAAAAAGTATATGTACCTGAAAAGATATTTAAGCAGGCATTTAATGAGCACTGTAGAGAAAACAATTTAGCTAAATCTCAATTTACAGTTGATTTCTATTCTGGACCTTTTTCGAATAATAATATTACTGTTACGAAAAGATCACGGAAGAAGTATCCAGCAAATTCTGATAATTATGTACACGGAACTTTCTTTATTGGAATTGACATAGTAAATGATGGAGATAACTATGATGATGTACCGGAGATTCCAGAGTAATTTATTCGGCTGAATATAATTATTAAAATGTTTATAACTATTAATATGTCACGGTCATTTAAGGGCTCTAGAGAATTTGTACCCGTAGATCTACCAGAACCACCTGTTGTTGTACAGCAAAACTCAACTGGATTTTTAGATATTGTAGCTAAGTTTGGACCACTTTTAATAGCTATTATCGCTGTAGCATTCTGTTTCTATATTTATAAAAAAGTTTTAGAAATGGATAAGGCACCTAACACAATTCTACAAACTTTTATACAAGATCAAACACAAACAAATTTCCAAATTCAAGAGTCTTATAATGCTATGGTAGAACAATTTAATAATCTATCTGGTGTAGTTCACACGTCATTAGTTAAAAATGGAACAATTGAGACACAAATAAGTCCATCACCCAGTATTATCAATGAAAGTCTAATTACAACTGAAGTAAAAGAAGTAGAAGAAGAAACAATTCCAGTTCAAGCAAATGAAATATTAGATGATGTATCTGAGGTATCTGTAACATTAACTGGTTCATCTAAACCTCGTCGTGGAAGAAAACCAAAAAATGAAGTTAATTTTTAAAATTAAAATATTAGTAAATAATTAAATGGTATTAGAATCAGTTCCAAGTCTACAACCTAAATTTTTAAATGGGGAAACATTTTATGAATATAACCAGCGTAGTTTAAACACAGATCATACATCGCAGGGTGAAGCATACGCAAAGTTTCGAGACTCAACTCAACACGTGTACTCTATTCCACCAGCACTAATGGGACATCAACACTTTATTAATCAGACTATTCTACATGATGCTGTTCCATTTGTTGATGCTACACACAGACAAAACTTAAAAGCATTTACTACAGGTATGCCCGCTCAAACTTCATCAAGTCCTTATCCAACTTTTAATACGTATAATAGTAACGTTACCACAGTTAATCCAAAGTTTCAGAATGCTTTGGGTAGTCAATTTAGTTTTATCAGACCAAAAGATAGAGTACCGGCATATTTAAAGAAGAACGGCGACATAGATCTAAACGCAATGAAAAATAGTATGAGACCTACAAATGGTATACATTTTGTAGATACACCAGTTGTCGAACCAATATCTGAGGGACTATACGCGTCTCCACTGACTAACTATTTAGCCATGCCAAGGCATCCTCAGTTTCCCGACAAAGATGTAACAATTTCTGTATTTCACAACAATAATAGTCGTTATGGACAGTTTCCTAATAACGAATTTGTTAGTGTTATTAGAAATATACTACCTGTTTTAAATCAAGATGGGTTTAACACATACGCCGAAGCCGAAAATGCAAAATCTCAGATTGTTGCATCTGCTGTAAATGATAGTACCAAAACACTAGTTAAAGATTTCATTATAGTAAAATCTAAGGGTAAATATTATGTGTTACCAGCACTGGATTAAATTTTTGTATTTAGTTATTACAGAGTCATCTAGTGTTGATAAATTCCAATTTAAAGATTGTAATAGTTCTAATTCTATTTTAATATATTCTTTTATGTTTATATCTAAACTGTTAGTAATATCATGAATATTGTAATTATAATCATTCATATACTTATTTGCTAATATAATCGCACATAACGTGTAATTATGCAAATTAGATGGATTGATATTTTTACAATATTGGATATATGAAAGTCCTAAGAAGATAGAACTATATTCTATTTTATGACTCTTAAATAAAAAATTAATTTTAGTTTTTAATTCACCTCTTGGTTTAAAATAATTCATTATTTAATTATTTATATTAAAATTTCAGTTTTATTATGATTTATGATCTCAAGGATATTGTTTATAGCTGAAATATAGTCGTAAATTTTATTTCCACCTGTAATAATAATACTACCAGGTCTAAATATTAATATCGAAATTATATTAGGATACTTTTTTTTAAATCCATGTTCTAACTGAAACTTTGCGTAGTCTAATAGATTGTAGTCTGTGATAAACTTTGCGTTAATGCCTGGATACTTAGAACTTTGATAAACGACTTGTAAGAAATTAAAATTTTTATCAATTGTTTTTTCTGACAAAATTTCTGTTAAAACTTCTTGATTTATATTCTGTTTAATTTTAAAATCTGTATTGATCATGACTATTTTAGCATCGGATATCTTAGACTTTTCCATAAAACACCCATTGTTTAATATTCTGTTATATGCCTTTCTAATTGCGTAACAACAACTCCTGATACTATTACATCCAGCAGCCTGAATCTTTCCATTCGGGAAAAACTTTACAGAAACATCATTTTTACTCTTCTTTGTATTCTTATCACACTGATATTTAACTGTCATTCTCATCAGTAAACTATTATAAAAACAATCTTTCTTATTTGTTTCCTTTGTTTTTTTAGCATGTGGGGAATATTTTACAGATTCTGCGTAAAGATCTGCTAATGTGTCCAAGTCAACATGACTATTAAAGTTACAACAGAGTGTCATTGTAGAAATAGACATCGGCTGTAATATAAGTGGAGAATCTAAATTTTTAAGAGTACTAAGATGTTCTTCGAATGTATTCCAGTTTTCATCACAAATACAATTGAAGTACTTCTTTTTTGGGTCACATAAAGAACAAAATTTAAAACTAGCATCAGGGGAACTAGGTGTCGACGAATCCGACATTTCTTTATATTAAATATACAGTATCTTTAAGTTATTTATAATGTCGTAACATCAGATATCTTCATTGATCATTATTCCTACTAAATAGTTAATAATATAATACTTATTGATATCGTTGTGTCTTTCTAGTATATCGATGAAGTGTTGTACTATGCTACGAGCTTGTTGTCTGCATCTTATAAGTAGATAGTATACATATGTCATAATTTGAGGAATAGCAAAATTATAAATATATTCTGATGTTATAACGGGTGTAGACATAATATTGTTAATTATATCATTGAGACAGCATAAAATAGTTAATAATTCTGTTCGTCTTTGTAAAGATATGTTATTCCTTTGAGATACATTAATTTGTTTCTTTTTATAAAATTTAGCTAATGTATTGATTTCTTTAATTTTTTCTGGAGCTATAGTTTCTTTTGTGAATGGATCTCGAAAGTCTTTAGAACTATTGTAATAACCTATTAAACCATCGATCGAGTAGTATCTAAGTTTATTTTTATTTTTAAGTGAAATAAAAGGATATTCTAGTGAGTCTAATGTTATTGGGCATACATCAGACCCAATCCATTTTCTCCTGATAAATTGTTGTATAAAACAAACAGCTTTAAAATAATTAATATAATTTATCAGGTGGGGTTTATTTAATTTTGAGTAATTTTTGAGATGATTGATTTTACATAAATTTTTAAGATTTGTGATTTTGTATAAATTCGAGTACTGAATTAGCATTAATATAAACTAATAAAAAATAAAATTATATTTAAACATTTAATTTATAATAAATGTAATAATGACCACAAATTTAGTGAGCATTGATGTTGGCTATAGTAATATGGCTATTGTCGAATTAAGTACAGATTTTAAAGATTTTACAGTTAATAGTGTGCATAAAATAGATCTATCTAATTTTAACGAAAGAGAAGTGTATATGTCAATGATTAAATTTATATCAGAATATAAAGATCTATTTAATAATGCTGATTTAATTTTGATAGAAAGACAACCACCACAAGGTCTTACTAACATTCAGGACATATTAGCATATAACTTTTCATTTAAAGTTAAATTAATATGTCCAAGAAGTATGCATAAACATTTTATGATCTCCAAATTAGACTATGAATCTCGAAAACAGCACACTGTTAAAATAACATCTAAGTATCTTAAAGACTTCCTAGTATTTGATAATGAATCTAGAAAGCATGATATAGCAGACGCTTTTTGTTTAGCATTATATTATATAGAAAAAAATAAAACCCAAGAAATAGTAACTCCAGAACCTATTCCAGACAATTTAGAAGACTTCTTTAATTCATTTAGATATAAGCCAGTTAAGTCGCGTATTTTTCAGTAAACATCTTCGCATTTTTGATAAATAATTCTGGACTACATTTCATTTCATTCGCGATACTATCTACCAACGGATCATCAGGATTTGGTTCTGATAGCAGACTACTTAACGAATACATAACTTTAGATATGGTTAAAATTGGACTCCATTCATCTTTTAAAATATCTAAACATATAGCGCCATTTTCATTAATATTTGGGTGATATATTTTAGTTTTAAATAAAATTAACGGAGGATTGTATGGATAATCTGACGGGAAAGTAATATTTATATAAAATTTTCCACTTTCATATGGTGTGTCTTTTGGACCGATTATATAACCCTCCCAGTTTGTTATTTTATCTTCTTTTGGACTAATAACAAATACATTATTATCTTCATTTGATAACTGAGATAATTCAGATAATAATCTCTTCTTCGCCATTAATTTTCTTAAATATTTTAAATAATTAATTTATGTGTACATTCCATATGGGGGTTCATTAGTAGTCTCTTTTCTAGTTAATAAAAATTGATTAATAGACTCAATTATATCATCTTGTGTTAATATCTTATCATTACTTAAAAAATTTTTCCTAATATTTATAATTTTAGCCTTTGCTAATATATTTTCTATGTCACCACCATTACCATTGAGATATTGTTTATTTTTTAATATTAAACTTCTTACTTTATCGAATGATTCTTCATAGTCCCATTCTGAAGAATCTATTTTAATTTTAAGAACATTCATTAATTCTTCTACATCGAACTCATTAATAGAAAAAGTCCAAGGAAATCTTCTTTTTAATCCCGGATTTTTAGCAAAGAAACAATATTCTAATTCATTTTTATATCCTGCTATAATACATATTAAGTCGTGAGAATGTTCTGTTAAATATTGATTTATTGCATCTATTGCCTCTTTAGAGTAAGAGTCACCTTTCGAATCATCTCCTAAAGAGTATGCCTCATCAATGAACATTACGCCGTTTTTGCATTCTTCTAGGGTTTCCATCGTTTTAATTGTTGTTTCTCCAAGATACTGTCCGATTAAGTCTTCCCGTTTTACTTCTCGAAACTTGTTTTTCTTTAAAATACCGAGTCCAGCATATATTTTTGCCATTATCCGCGCAACCGATGTTTTACCTGTACCCGGTGGTCCATATATAACCGTATGCATCATAATAGATTCGTCTACCTCTTTTATAAAGAATAGGATTTGATCTATAAGTTGCTGTTTTAATACTTTTAAACCAATTAAATTGTTTAGCTCATATAGTTCATCTAATATATTTGTAAACTTATTAAATTTTTTAGGTAATTGGCGTTTAGTTTTTTTACTACACGGCTTAATCATGAAGTCTTCTACCATGTTAATTAACGATTCGAGATCTGATATGTTATATTCACTAATATTAAACTCATCTCCTGAAGAGTCGTCATACTTTCTCTTTCTACTGTTCATAATCTGCTTGTTATATCTTAACATTTTTTCTAATAAATATATTAGAGATATTCTTATATATATTTAAAGAATGATAGACGTCACCATTGCAAATAAATTTAAAGTCGGTATTCCTAAAGTACACAATTGTTACAATATTTTTAATCAGTTAGTGTTTACTAAACAAGTTCAGAGTCATAAACTTACAGATACAGATAAAATATTACTGAATAAATTATTAGATAACGTTAAAGATAATACAATATATGACTATCCTTTACAAAAATTTTATGTATATATGATTATATTTTTCTCCAATTTTATTTCAGAGGGTATCTTTTTAGATATTGATGATGAATATATGAATATTATAATACAAGTTTTATTAAATACCAATATCACCGAAGAACTATTTAAATTGTTATAAAATCACTTTAAGAATATATCCTATATATTAGTAATGGGATTTTATGTTCCTTATAATTATATTAAGTTATACTCTTCTAAAGATCAGGGAACTAAAACTTTAGATATTATAAAATTGTATTGTTTTAAAGACTCTATTATAACCGATGCAACAGCAGGTATTGGAGGTAATTCCGTGATATTTGCTAATTATTATAAAACAGTTAATTGTATAGAAATAGATAAAGATGCGTTTAAAGTGTTAAAATCTAATTTAAAATGGTTAATAAACTGTAATTTTTACAATAACGACTATCTATCTATATGCAAAACATTAAAGCAAGATATTATATTTTTAGATCCACCATGGGAACTTAATTACAAGAGTAAAAAGGAATCTGAACTAGAACTTTCTGGTGTTCATATTAAAAATGTAATAGAAAATTTATACACTTACTGTAAAATTATAGCTCTTAAATGTCCAATTAATTTTGAATGTATAGTTAATAGTTGGGACTTTACAACTCATTATATCCATAAGAATAGAAGAGTAATGTATAAAATTATAATATATCATAAATATACTTAAGGGTATTTTAATATTTAAAGTTAATATCATATCAGCTCCTATAGTGTAGTGGTAATCACTAAGGACTTTGAATCCTTCAACCTCGGTTCGAATCCGAGTGGGAGCTGAAATGATATTATAAAATCACTTTAAGACTAATATAATAATTAAAAAATGTCTATTACACCAAAGGGTTATAGAATTGATTTAGACCATCCAAAATTAAAGGAAATAGTAAAAGATCTTACTGTTAAACCTTTTAGTGTTGATGGCCCAGTTAAACAGTATAAAGTATTTAGAAAAAGTGAAAAATATTTATATGGACCTCGTTTCTATATGATAGATAAACTAGGACTACCTGAATTAGTATCTTATCATCCTATAGAACAGGTAAATATAAATATAAGTAACAGTCCACGAGACTATCAGTTAGAACCGTCACACCAGGTTTTAGATCATATACTCAAAAATTATTCTGCTGTATGTTCACTTTATACTGGATGGGGTAAAACTTTTTTAGCTCTTTGGTTAGCTAAACAATTGGGATGTAAAACTCTTGTTGTAGTTCATACACGAAGTCTACTAGATCAGTGGGTAGTTAAAATTAAAGAATTTACAGGAATAGATGCCGGAATTATTCAACAAGATAGAGTTATAGTAGATTCTCCGATATGCGTTGGAATAATTCATTCATTGTGTATTAGGAATTATCCTCAAGAAGTTACACAGGGTTTTGGATTTGTTGTATTTGATGAAGTTCATCATACTCCAAGTGAAATGTTCTCTGGAGTGTTTTACAAAATGTTTATAAAATATTCACTGGGATTATCTGCTACACTAAAAAGATCTGATGGATTATCTAAAGTGATTAATTGGTTTCTTGGAGAAACGGTAGTTGATATTAAACAGGTCACTGGAAAGCCTGATATTCAGTTATGTCCATTTTATCCAACCGTACCGTTTGAAGAAGAAGTAATGATAAACGGGAAACCAAATAGAATGGCTATGATAGTAAACATGTGTAATAGTAGAGAAAGAAATAATTTTATATTAGACATCATTAATAAAAATAAACATAGAGTGATACTAGTTTTAACACAAATAAGAAACCACGCAGAATACTTACATTCTCAGTTAAGTAATTCAGGTCTTTATATGGGTGGGATGACAATCGAACAATTAAATGAAAGCAATAAAAAAGATATCATAATAGGTACATATAATATGGCTAGTGAAGGATATGATAATCCTCGTTTAGATACACTTTTATTAGCAACACCTAAAAGTGATGTAGAACAAGCTGTTGGAAGAATACTAAGAAAACAAAATGAAAATCCACCACTCGTTATAGATATTCAGGATTTTTATTCTACTTTCACATACTCTAACTATAAACGATTAAACTTTTACAAAAAAAGAGGATTCTTAAAACAAAAAGAAGATTCCGTTATTGATATTGATATTAGAGATTAAATAAAAGTTTCTATATTATTTTTTGTTAAAAATATAAACCATGCTAATCTATACAAGAATGGTACGATTATCATTTACCCTATCTAATGGGTAATAAAGTTTCTAATATTAAATTAAAAATAGTTACAACATCGATGTTTCCTGACATGTATTTAATACAATTTTCGTGTAAGTTGTCACCAGGTGTGCAAGTAGACGATATAACATTTCCATATAAAAGTAAAGTACATCAAATATATACAGTAGATCGTAATATAGTACAACTTGAACCAACTCAGAAAACAGTTGGTACACATATTAATGTTAGATCTAAAATTGTTGCCATAGACACCTAGCCTTAGGTCTAACTGTATTAAAGATACTAATTATAACAAATTAATGGAGGTAGAACCTAATGTAGAACCTAAGAATAATAAAATGTTAAATTATGAAGAACTAATGTCTAAACAACCTAATGAAATTATCTATATACTTATCCAAAAAATTAATGCGCAACAGAATGAAATTTCTGGGTTATGGAACAGACTTCGAAAGGCTCAAAAAAGAACATAATTACTTATGTTTAGTCATTGTATATAAACGGTAATGATTAAATACAGTATAAACATAACAACCAATGGTTCCGAGTTAACCTGTTTATCTTCAGTATAGTGATTATATGCTCTCCAGATATTTAATATTATAAATACCAAGCTTAAAACTGTACCAATTAAGTATAAAATTACTTCTATTTTCATTTAATTATAGATAAATTAATTTAAAGATATAATGTATAAAATATTATGGTTCCATAGCTCAGTTGGTTAGAGCACACGGCTGTTAACCGTGGGGTCAAGGGTTCGATCCCCTTTGGAACCGTTCAAGAAGATTCTTATTAAGAATTTTGTTGAATAAATAATATTTCCATATATTAATGGACTATCCTGTATTTATAGTAAATATAATTGTTCACGTTTCTGTTATGACTATTTTTCTTACCATATTCTTCTTTACCATAGCTTCACGTCAGGAGAAGAATATTACTGAAAACCAAATTAATTTTTTACTAAATGATAGCATTAAAGACGAGGTAAGTGCTTTACCAGAAAACATTAAAGCTAAATTAAAGCAAAAGGTAGACTCTTCTTTAGATAAGAATAAAGACTCTTTAGCTAAAGAGGATCAGGAGGTTGCTAGTAAAAATCAAGAGCTTACAGATTATATGACAAATTTAATATTCATTATTTTAGTTGGTACAGCTTTTTTTGTATTTATAGCTTACTATTATTTTAAGTGGGACATAAGTAAATTGCAGTATATATTAATATCATCTGGTACAACTTTAGTTTTTGTAGCTTTAACTGAGACTGTATTTTTATTTTTAATCCCATCTAATTATTTAGCTATAGATCCTAATAAAGTAAAATATAAAATTATAAATAAAATATTGGTACCTAAATAATGGATACAAGTAACTTACTAATAAGTGTAACTCTACATGTATTTTTACTGTTTGTATTTTTATCTATATTATTTTGGACAGTAATAAGTCCGACTGAAACTAAATCTTTCACGTCAGAATTAGATAAAAGTATTAATGATATCGATTACAAAGAATCAGTTCCAAAAGAGGTTAAAGATTATCTATTAGCTATATATGACACAGATAACATAACACAGAACAAAAATAATTCTATGCTACTGTTACTTAA
>Ga0180437_10003687_pt1 | contig 22500 bp, 18 predicted proteins | sample SS_ome_4_FD_132410 | JGI IMG/M metagenome (GOLD analysis project Ga0180437, IMG submission 132410) | Hypersaline lake sediment archaeal communities from the Salton Sea, California, USA - SS_3_D_1 metaG | ecosystem: Environmental > Aquatic > Non-marine Saline and Alkaline > Hypersaline >...
CCAGGCTGCCAAAGCGTCCGGCGCAGCCCGCGTCGGTGATCAGCATGTGGTGGAGGCCGAAACTGCCCAGGCCGGCGATGGCGGCCACGCTCTTGTGCGACCATCGACTGATGAGCGTGACCGGATCCCAGTTGTGTGTGGCTGGCTCCGCCGCGGCGCTCACGCCTTGCCGGGCCAGGGCCACGACCAGTTGTCTGGTGATTGTGTTGATGAGCGCGTTCGTCTCCACGTAGGCCACGGCCCACTCGCGAGCGACCTGGCGGGACCCTGCCCGGTTGGCCTTTACGATCTCCTCGGCAAAGGGCAGGAAGAACGAGATGACCGAGCGGGCCTCAGGTAACAGATCTCGGGGCAGCAGGTGGGTCGGCTCGGCGGTTTCCCGCAGTTGGAAGAAGCGGGGATCCGCCGCATCAGCAAAGCTCACCAACGGCTGGCGATAGTGCGTCTCGGTTTCCGCCTGGGTCACCTCTCGGCGTATGAAGGCAGTGATGAAGGCCTCTAGAGAGGCAACCATGTGCCGATGCCCTGTTCCTTTGCCCGCCGATAGATCAGTGGCGCGGTCGCCATGTCATCCAGCGCCAGGCCCAGATTGCAGGCCATCGTGCGCTCGGCAGGCGTCTCGCGGCCCGGCTTTTGGCCGGTGACCAGCTCGCCCAGGTCAGCGTGGATGGGTGGGATGTCCTGGAAATAGCCGACCTCCTGGTAGTGCTCCAACTGGGGCACGTCGTCGGTGCAGAATTTGTCGGTATCCTTCATCGCGTCGGGGTGCCAGTAGGAGTCAAAGTCGACCAGCGAGGCAAAAGCGCCCTCTTCGAACCACCCTGGCTTGATCGTCGCGTGCGGCACCCTGAGGATAGGCCCCGCGGTGACCACGATATCGCAACCGCTCACCGCCTCCCTGGGTTCTTTGACCGGCACGACCTCCACCCCAAATTGCTCCTGCATCTCCTCAACATAGTGGCGCTGGGCCTCGGGATCGATGTCGTACGCCATCACCTTCTTGAGTGGGAAAAGCACGTTCAGCGCCTCAAGGTTGCTCCGGCCCTCCACGCCGCAGCCCAGGATACCGACGACCTCGGAATCGGGGCGGGCCAGGTATCTGGCTGCGACGGCGCTCGCCGCGCCGGTGCGTTTTGCCGTGATCCACACGCAATCCATCACCGCCAGCGGGATGCCGGTATCCGGGTCGTTGAGGATGAGCAGCCCGGTGATATAGGGCAGACCGCGCTTTTGGTTCTCTGGGTAGCCGCTGACCCACTTGATCCCGGCGGATTCAAGCGCGGGGATGTACGCGGGCATGGCGTGGATGAATGCATCGGGTCTGGTGTGGATGCCAGGCTTGGGCGGCATCTCGACCTGTCCTGCACCCTTTTCGCGGAACATCTGTTCAAGCGCATCGATGACGTCGGCCATCTGCAAGCCTACAGCATCCACGTCGGCCTGGGAGAGATAAAGCAGTTGGTTCATGGGCAGGTTGCCTCCTTAGAATGTTAGACCTGAAGTTGGTGTTCCGTTGATTGGCCCGAGTTCACCCGCATGTCCTCACGCACCTTACCAGGATACATCAACACATCCGTCTTGCCAATTGCTAACCTTCACGTTAAGCCAAGGAGCTATGTCACCCCATCCGTCGTCAGCGTCTTGCGTACTTTGGCATAGAATTCTTTTACGTGATGGTGCATGATTTGCCCGGCGCGGTCGGCATCGCCAGCACGGATGGCCTCCACCAGTTCCAGGTGCTCCTCGACGGAAGCGGGTAGATAGCCCAGGTGAGGCAGGACCAGGTACCACAGTCGCCGTGACAGGCCGAACAAGCGGTCGAGCGTCTGGGCGAGATACTTGTTCCCGGCCGCGTGGGCGACCGCCTGGTGGAATTTGTGGTCCAGGTCAAAGAGGCGATGGGTGTCCGCGGCAGGGGCGTTGGCCTGTTCCTGGCGCAGAGCCTCAAGGATGACCAGGTCGTCAGGCGTGGCGCGTTGGGCGGCCAGATTGGCACAGAGTGCCTCCAGGGGAAGGCGTATCTCGCTGAGTTGCTCCAGGTCGGATGCATTGACATCGGCCACGTACAGCCCATGGCGGGGCGTGACGACGACCAGGTTCTCGTGGGCGAGCAATCGGAGCGCCTCGCGTACCGGCACCTGTCCCATGTCCAACTCCTGCGCCAATTGCTGTTCGTTGATCGGCGCGCCAGGGGCCATCTCCAGCGTGGTGATCCTTTCCCATATTAACTCGTAAGCGCGTTGGGTGTCGACCCGCACCAGTTCCATTCCCATTTCCTTTACCTCCGCTACCTTTTATCCGGTCAGGCGTGGATTGCCCATGGCCTTGGCCCGCACGCGATATGTGTCCAGCCCATCGGTCAGTTGCTCTATGACGACCTGTGGATTGTCCGCGCCGGAGCGCAGGGCCGCCCCCAGCGCGCGTTCCTCGCTCAGCGAGCGGGCCTGGGCCAGCGCGTCATCCAGTTCCTCAAACTCTTGCCGCTCCTCGCTGGTCTGGACGTAATAGCCGAGCACCTCCAGCCCTGAACTCGATACCATCGGATATACCAGGATCTCCTCGACGACCATGACGCTGCCAGCAATCGCGCCCAGGGCGTTGGCGACCTGGTGGTGCTGGGGCAGGATCAGGTTGGTGTGGAGCACGTCGGCGACATCGTGCAGGAAAAAGCTCGCCGGCGCGCCGATGCCCACGATAGGCTGGCGCAGCCGGAAGCGGGTCTCCAGTTGCGGGTGGGTGTCGTAGATGCTGTTGTAAAAGAACCAGCGCCCGATATCGTCCCGACCGCCGCGACCGGTGTCCTCTTCCGATGCCCTCCCATCGGGCAGGTGGAGGGTCTTGCCGCTGAGAAAGGTGATAATGGCCTGGACAATCATCTCGGTGATTTGGCGCCATACTTCCTGGCGCAGCTCGGCCGGGTCCCGAAATTGATGGTGCGCGAATACCTGGAGGGCGAGCGACGCCGCCTCGGCATCCCAGGGATCGTATCTGCCCTCGACGTGCATCAGATCCGTGGGGGTGAGACCGGCTTTGCCAATGATCTCCTGGCGCATCAGCTCTTGAGCGCCCCCCGCCCCAGGGGCGATCTGCGCGACGTGCAGCACGCCGAGGTGCTTGATGATCTCTGGCACCGGCTTGGGGCCATCGCGCAAGAATTCGATCAGTGCCTTGGCGGACGGTCTGCCGGCCGCTTGCTGGGCTGTCTGCAGCAGGCTGTTGTCCTGAGCGTCGCGTGCCAGGTACCAATACTCCAGCCAGTCGGGGGTGGCCTGCGCCCACGCCCGCCGCGACAGGGCCTTGAGGCGCTTTCCTACCTGAGGGTATTGCCAGGCCAGGTGGGCCAGGGGAACCACCCGCTCGGGCCCGACGGCGATCACTTTCTCGCGATTCAGGGCAATGTGGCTATCGCCACCCAGGGCGATGGAGAGCAGGTTGGCCGCCTGAACGGCGGTCTTGTAGTGGCCGACGGTTGCACCATCCTCGCTAACCGTCACCTGCCCTGCCTCGACGAGCGCGATGTCGGTCGTCGTGCCACCGACGTCCACCACCAGTGCATCATCCAGCCCGGAGAGGAAGCGGCCGCCAATGGCGCTGGCCGCCGGCCCGGAGTGAATCGTCTCGACCGGAGTGTGGGCGGCGAATTCGTCGCTCATAAGCGTGCCATCGCCTCGCACGACCATAAGCGGTGCATCGATCTGACGGCGCTCCATCGCCCGGCGCACGGCGATGACAAAGTCCTGCAGCACGGCCAGCAGCGAGGCGTTGAGGGCGGCCGTCGTGGCCCGTTCGACCGAGCCCAGCTTGGTCGAGAGCTGGTGACCCAGCACGATGGGCAGATCGCAGATGCTGGAGACGGCCTTGCGCACCCGGTTTTCGTGCTCTGGATTGAGCGGGCTAAAGTAGCTGGAGACGGCGACGGCGTCTACCTGGCCCTTGATCTGGTTGACCTTGGCCAGAATGGCGGGCAGATCCAGCGCTTCCTTCTCCCGGCCATACAGGTCGTGGCCTCCGGCAAAGTAGTAGTAGTTCGGCGTGGCAAAACGCCCTTCCATTTTGAACGATTTAACGAGGTCTGGGTCGTAGCCGATCAAGAGCAGCGCGACCCGCTTCCCCTTGCCCTCGGCAATGGCGTTCGTGGCCAGCGTGGTCGAGATGGAGACCATCTTGATGGCCGATGGATCCTCGATCTGGATGTTCTCGATGACCTGTTCGATACCGATACTAAAGTCACGTCTGGTGGTCAGGCTCTTGTGAGTGGCCAGCACCTGGCGCGAGTGATACTCAAGCAGCACGCCGTCGGTGTAGGTGCCGCCGGTATCTATGCCCAGCACCAGGCTACGTGGGGAGTCATTTTCCGTATCCAATGCGTTACCTCACCAGAACCGGTACTGGCCCCTCTCCCAGTGAGGGAGAGGGGCCACGGCCGGTTAAGCGGAATGCCCCAGGCGGCATTGCCGCCGTTGGCTGCTGGAATTACACAAACATCTGCAGGTCCAGCTCTTCGTCCTTGTGGCGTGCATCGGCGAGTTCGCAGATGCGACGCAGTTCCTTGTACATCGCCTCGTCGAGGAGTGGCTCGGTCTCGGTTTCGAGGACCTCAATCACGCGCTCGTGGACACGATCGCGGTGAGTCTTGGTGCCGGCCAGCTCCCAGTTCTCCCAGTTCAGGCGGTCGATCAACTTGGGCCGCCATATCTCGTTCTTGAAGCGATGATAGGTGTGATCGTGTTCGAGGTAGTGGCCACCAGGGCCGACGTCTTCCATCACGTCCAGTGCCTGGGTCACGTCGGTGACAGGGATGCCGCGCAGGATGCGCTTGACCATGTCGATGATTTCGTCCGAGGCGACCATCATCTCCATGGAGCTGGTGAGGCCCTGTTCGAGGTAGCCCACGTCGTGGATCATGTTGCCGCCGATGAGGCCGGCGGTGGCGATGTTGATGGTGGCCTCCATCGCCGCCTGTTCGTCAAAGAGCTTGGCGTCGGAGCAGCCTGCCGTCTCGTACTCGGGCACCTCGAGCCACTTGGTGATCTGGGTGTAGGCGGCACTGAGCAGCGCCATCTCGGGCGAGCCGTAACAGTACACGGTGGTCAACATGTCCATGTTCGACATCAGGCCACCGATGATGAGCGACGCGCCGGGCTTGCGCAACTGGCTGAGGACGATGCCGAACAGGCTCTCGGTGAGCGCCTGCACCGCTGTACCCGCCAGAGTGGTGGGAGCGGTAGCGCCAGCCAGCGGGCAGGGCGTGTAGACAAAGGGAATGTCATGGTCGGCGGCGAAGAGCAGCTTTTGTACCACCTCTTCGGAGTGGCTCAGTGGTGACACTGGCTCGATGTACAGCGAAAAGATGGGGCCTTTCTTCCACTCTTCCTTGCCGCCCACGCGGATGTAGGCCATCTCGAGCTGATCGCGGACACCCTCCAGGTCGACGGCGGTGATGTTGATGGGTTTGTTGGTCCCTTCGAGCATGGCCAGGTATTGCCAGCGGTCGTAGGTGCCGACGGCCGTATCCTGCACGATGCCCAGCGACATGTGAAAGTCTATGTTGGGCATTGCCTGGGCTAGCCGGGCAAAGTTCTTGACGTCTTGATACGTGGCGCGCCTCCGCTCACCCGTGTAGGGATCCAGGGTGAAGGGTGTGTCGGAGCCCGCGCCGTAATAGATCTGGTTCTTGTACAATTCCATGCGATGCTGGCGATCGGGGCCGATGACGACCACCTTCTTGGGCAGCGTGGCCCGAGCCCGGTCCACCATCCAGGGCGGCATCTTGACGAGGCTGCTGTCCTCAGTGGTGTCCTCGACGATGGCGCCGCCTGAATAGGCGACCTCAACGCCCTCTTTATCGTATACCCGAACGCCCGTCTCGTACAGCACCCGCAGAGCGGAATAGTAGATGGCCTCGATCTCATCCTGGGTGAGCACCTCGAGCGTGGGCGTGGCATTCACTAGATAGTTGGTCTTGCTTACTTGCATGGTCTGATCTCCTGTTTTCTAAGCCCCAAATGAAACCCCAAGGGTTTAGGCGGCACCGGCGAATTGCTTGGCCAGTTCGACACCGGCTGGTGCGTTGGAGCCATATCCATCAGCACCGATGCGCTCTGCGAACGCGGCGTCGACCGGCGCACCGCCGACCATGATCTTGACTTTGTCGCGCAGTCCGGCCTCCTCGATGGCCTTGATCGTGTGCCCCATGGCGCGCATCGTGGTCGTGAGCAGCGCCGACATGCCCACGATGTCGGGCTGGTGTTCCTTGATCGCCTCGATGAACTTTTCCGGGTCGACGTTAAAGCCCAGATTGACGACATCAAAGCCAGCGCCCTCGCACATCATGCCCACCAGATTCTTGCCGATGTCGTGCAGGTCGCCCTTGACGGTGCCCAACAGCACCTTGCCAATCAGCTTGGCCCCGCTGGCGACCAGTGGTGGGCGCAAGATCTCTAGCCCCGCCTGCATTGCATCGGCCGACATCAGCACCTCGGGCACAAACATGTCGCCGCGCTTGAAACGGACGCCCACTTCGTTCATACCCACGACGAGCCCATTGTCCAGGATGTCTTTGGGTGCCAATTCCTGATCCAGTGCTCGTTGCACCAGCTTGGGGGTCTTTTCGCAATCTCCTTCCAGAATGGCAGTTGAAAGTCGTTCGTAAAGCCTGCTCATTGTTTTTCTCTCCCTTACGTTTTCCTTTGTCGAATTGCCGAGGCCTCAGGCATCTTGCTGGGACCGTGTCCTGGGCCTCTGATGACTCTAACCATTCACTCAGCGCGGGGCCGATTCTGCCAGGCATCTTGCTTGACGCGGTCCTCTGCCTCTTCCAATACCTCCCGGATGACCTTTTCGGTCTCGGGCTTGAGGGGAGACGGCTGATGGGCGGCCAGGATGTCCTGCACGCGGGCGATGGCCCGGTCTTTCATAGTCGTCCGGCCCATCATGTCCCATTCCTCAAAGTTGCGCCGATCGCACAGGTTAGGGTACCAGAACTCGGTCTTGTAGTAGCGACGCGTGTGTGGCTCGCGCAGATAGTGGCCGTTGGGGCCAACGTGATGGATCACGTCGACGGCCAGTGTGTCCTCGTTGACCTCGATGCCGCGGGTGATGCGCCGTGCGTACCCGATGGCCTCGTCCATGGCCGCCAGTTGAAAGACCGAGCCGGTCATCGCGCTTTCGGTGTAGCCCACGTCGTGGGTCAGGTCTCCGCCGGTGAGGGCGGAGAAGTAGACAGATAGGGAGCCCTCGATGATCGCCTGTTCGTCGAACGTCTTGGAGTCGGTGCAGCCGCCCGTCTGCCACAGCGGCAAGCCAGCGTAATGGGCCAACTCGGTGAGTCCAGCCATCATCAGCGGCAGTTCGGGCGCGCCGTAGGCCAGAATCATCGAATTCATGTCCATCACGGACAGCACGCCGCCCATGATGAAGGGCAGGCCAGGCTGAATTGCCTGGGCGACGGTCAGTCCCATCCACGATTCAGCGGCCGCCTGGGTGATGATGCCGGCGGCCGTCACTGGCGCAGTGCCTCCGGCGATGGGGCAGGGGGTAAAGACCAGCGGTATCCGGTTTCTGGCGGCAAATACCAGCTTGTCGAGCGCCTCAAAAGTGCTGACGAGTGGGGACAGAGGTTCGCAGTAGTGGACATAGTTGGGGCGCTTCTCAAATGCTTCCTGACCGCCGGCCTCGGTGACGGCGATCTTGTGGATGCCGGCCGAGTCAAATTGATCGTACGACCAGGCCACGATGGGCTTGCTGGTGTTGGGGAACATGCCCGCGAACTCGTACAGCGCGCCCAGATCGTAATGAACGTCGCCGACGGTGCCGAGCGATTCGCAAAAATCGATGTTGGGCAGTGCGTCGACCACCTTGGCTACGAGTGGTACATCGCTCTTGACGTATGGCCGGCGCTCCAACGTCTCTACGTCGATGAAATTGGGGCAGGTGGGACCAGGGCCAAAGTGCGCCCGGCCGGGGCCGATGTGGATGTCGTGTTTGCGATCGCCATCGCGGGCGAACAAGGTAAAGCTACGGGGAGCCATCTCGAGCGAGCGCTTGACCATGTACGAGGGCAGACGCACACGCTTGCCATCTACCCACGCACCTGCCTTTTTGAGGATGTCTCGTGATTCTTCGTGATGGACCTCGAGGCCCGTGTATTCGAGCACGTGGAGCACGCCCAGGAGCAGTTCCTCCAACTGATCCTGGGAGAACATGCGAAAGTTTACACCTGAATGAACTCGGTAGTTTGTCCTCATTCTAGAAGACCTCCCATTATCTCCTAAACGCTTGGGGTTTTCTGAAACCCCAAGCGTTTGGTAATCGTTTCTACGCAGCACCCGCGAATCTCTTGGCCAAGTCAGCGGCTGATGCAGCGTTCGAGGCGTAGCCGTCGGCACCGATCTGGTCGGCGAACGCCTGGGTCACCGGCGCACCCCCGATCATCACCTTCACCCGATCGCGCAGACCGGCCTCTTCCAGAGCCTTGATGGTGTGCTCCATCACGCGCATGGTCGTGGTCAGCAGGGCGGACATGCCGACGATATCTGGCTCAAAATCCTTGATCGCCTCAATAAAGGCCTCAGGCGCGACGTCTTTGCCGATATCCTTGACCTCAAAGCCTGCGCCCTCACACATCATGCCGACCAGGTTCTTGCCGATGTCGTGCAGGTCGCCCTTGACGGTGCCCAACAGCACCTTGCCGACCATCTCAACGCCGCTCTCGGCCAACAATGGCTTGAGTATGTCCATGGCCATCTGCATCGTCCTGGCAGAGCGCAGCACTTCGGGCACGAACATGTTGCCGGCCTTGAACTCGACGCCGACGTGGTCCATGCCGGCCATCAGCGCGCTGTCCAGGATTTCCTGGGCGGTGAGGCCGTCGTCCAGGGCGTCCTCGGTCAAGTCGACGATCTCGTCCAGATCGCCCTCAATGACGACCGTAGAGATTTGCTCCAAGATCTCACTCATTTGGATAGTACCTCCTTGTTCAGACTTGCTAGATTTCTCGAACGTCGATGATCTCGATGACGAGAGGCTCAAGTGCCTCAATCAACTCCTCCCTGGATAATTCGGACACCTTGACGGTGCATCCCCAGTTGGAGGGATCATCGCCCAGCGAGACGTTGAGGGACACGATATAGCCTCCACGTGCCGTGATGGCGGAGCTGATCTGGGCCAGCGAGCCCTTGACGTTGGGGGCGAGCAGTGTCACGCGCACGCCCTTTTCCCGCGCGCCAAAGAGCTCGAGGAACACCTTAAACAGATCCGATTCCGTGATGATGCCGACCACCATGTCATCGCGCATCACCGGCAGACCGCCGACCTGGTTATCGGCCATGATGCGAGCAGCCTCTTCTATAGGACAGTCCTCGCAGATCGTGATCACCTCTTTGGTCATCACCTCCTTGACTGTGACCTGGGAGAGCAAGTAGGTCAGTTCCCACACGTTCAGGGATGTGGCCGAAGATGGCGCGGCGTGAAGAAGGTCCGTGTAGGTGACAATGCCAACCAGCTTGCCTGCCTTGTCAAGCACCGGGAAGCGCCGGATTTTCTCCCGGCGCATCCAGTCCATAGCCTCTGCAATCGGGACGTCGGGCGTGACGGTGATCGGATTGGGTGTCATTCTCTTACCAACTAACATCGTGTCTACCTCCCTTTCTGAAAATCGTGGTTACCTTGTGAATCTAGAGTATGCTTGATCGTATCAGGCCACGTGTTCCTCCACAAAGGCCTGCAATTGGCGGGCCGTGACCTCGTCCAACGGTGGGTCCTGATGCTCAGCCAGCAGCCGTTGCCAGCGTTGATGGGCTCGAGCCACGACGTCGGGTCGTCCGCCTTCTTGCCACGACGCCAGATCGACCCGTGAGGCAACGGCCGGCTGCCAGGACTCGGTGCGGCAGCGCCTGACGGTGTGATCTTCCATCATATAGTTGCCGCCAGGGCCAACCCTGGCGATCAGATCGCTGGCCAGTGCATCGGGCGTGACGGTGATGCCGCGCCGGTAGCGGCGCATCATCCCGCACATCTCATCGTCGAGCACGAACTTTTCATAGGAGAAGGCAAGGTACGAGCTGACGATGCCAGCCGCGTGCAAGACAAAGTTCACGCCACTGGTGACGGTCGTCAACAGGCTCAGCATTGACTCAAAGCCAGCCTGGGCGTCGGGATAGTTCGCGTCGGTCAGTGCCCCGCCTCCGCGAGAAGGGAGCCCATAGTGGCGCGCCAACTGGGCAGTAGCCGTCACGACGAGTGCCAGTTCCGGGCTGCCGATGGACGGGCTCCCAGTCTTCATGTGCAGATTTGTCGACGTAGAGCCGTATACGACCGGGGTACCCGGGCTGATGAGCTGGGTCAGTGCAGCGCCTGCCAGGACCTCGGCACTTTTCTGTGCCAGCATGCCAGCCAGTGTGATGGGAGCGGTGGAGCCGGCCAGGGCCATCGCGGCGATGACGACGGGCTGTCGCGCGCGGGCGTAGGCGATCAACGCCTCGATCATCTCGGCGCTGAATCCCAGCGGGCTGAGCGAGTTGATCAGGCCGATGGTCACCGGCTGCTCCGGTTCCCGGCCAAAGAGAATCGCCGCCATCTCCATCGTATGGCGCGCGCCGAGCGCCCCCTCGGTGCTGCCGATAAAGGGCTTGTCGGAATGCTCCATGCTGGCGTGTAGCATGCGCAGGTGGGCAGAACGCGCCGATACGTCTCCAGGTCCCACCAGCAGGTGGCCGCTCAAATCCTGGTTGGGCAATTCATCCGCCAACTGTACCAGGTTCTCATAGTCCTCCATCTTCGCCGCACGCTTGCCAACCTCGAAATCCACGAGGAACGGCGCTCCGTAGCCAGGTGCAAAGACCGGCTCGTCGTCGCCAACGGTCACACTCTTGTCGGGATTGCGGGCGTGGAGCGTGAACTGGGGCGGCGCCGTCTCCAGGGCCTCCATCAACTGCTTCTCCTCGAGATAGACGGTCTGGCCCTCGATCTTGGCCCCATGTTGTCTAAAGACAGCAATCGCCTCGTCTTGAGGAAAGCGGACGCCGACTTTGGCCAGTAGCTGCATACTCGTGTTGTGGATCTGTTCTACCTCAGTGGGCGAGAGAAACTCGGTCCAGTTTCGCAGCATCGCATACTCCTCGTGATGATGGGATCTAGTGTCGCCCTCGCAGGAAGCTGTCGCCCTCGACGACGATGCCCTCCTGGTAGCGACTGAAACGTAGGGGGTTGTCCTGGGGATCCATCGCCCCGGTGACGAGATTGGCCACCCACTTGCCGGCCCCGGCAGAGAGCATCACGCCAGCCCAATATCCACAGTTGAGGTGGAAGCCAGGCAGATCAGACACCGGGCCGATGAGCGGCTGGTTGTCGGGCGTGTAGACGTACTGGCCGGCGCTGGGGTGGACGTCGGCTTTTTTCAGATTGATGGCTACCTCTTCCCAGAAGGGGCAGATGTGAATCAGCTTCTCCAGGACCATGGCAGCCCGATAGCGGTCGGTGGGCAACTCTTCGGCAGGATCGCCGACCGGCTCGTCGGGGTTCACCCAGGCGATGTACCCACCTCCGACCTCTGGCCGCCAGTAGGTGTCGCGGACGATGTCCATGACCAGCGGTGCGTCCTGAGGGATCTGTGGTTTGGGCGATATGAAGGCCTTTTGGCGGCGCACTGGCTCCAGTGGCAAATCGAGGCCGGCCATGCGGCCGACGATGCCGGCGAAGGGACCGGCGGCGTTCACCACGGTCCGGGTGGCGATAGACCCGCGGTTGGTCTCCACCCCGCACACCCCCTGGGCGTCTGTCAGGATATCGGCGGCCTTTGTGCGCAACAAGAAGCGGGCGTCGCAGCCCTTGGCGAATCCCTGGGTTGCCTCGTGGCACGAGAACCAGCCATCGCGCTGGCGGAAGGTAGCTGCCACCACACTCTCCGCGAGGAAGGGGAAGCGGGCGTGTGCCTCTTGGCCGGTCAGGAACTCGGAGTCGGTCACACCCAGGCTGCGATGCTTTTCGACGGCGGCCCTGACCGCGTCCACCAGGTTGGGATCATCACACACGAACAGGTAGCCCTGGTGCCGGATCGAGATGTCGTAGCCGGGGATACCGATGACTTGGGCAAAGTTCTCGAACACCTCGATGCTGGGCTGGGCCAGGGCCGACATGGCCGGCTCCGTGAACTGGAGACGGAAGCTCTCGATGGACTGGGCGGTGGTCAGCGTGGACAGACCGTCGCGCATCTCGACCAACACCGCATCCAGTCCGGCTCGCGAGAGCCAAAAGGCGGTTGCCACACCGACGATGCCGCCACCGACGACGACCGCGTCGGCCATTCGAGGGAACGTCTCGTCGTCGGGGATGAACACTGTACCCATGCCGGATCCCTATTCCCCCTTGGAGCGGGATGATTTGACCTTGTTCACCACCCATGCATACAGGCCTGCCACGCCGTTGGGATAAAAGATCATCACCAGGACCATCAGCAAGCCGTAAAGGACCAGGTGCAGCCCTGGCAGCTCGGTCAGGTTGGACCTGAGGAACTCGATCAAGAAGACAAAGGGGAAGGCGACAAACATCCCTCCCCACAAGCTCCCGCGTCCTCCTATGTAGGCCAGGGCTAACACCTCGACGGTTTTGGAGGTGTGCATAAGCGTCTGTGGCGTCAAGGAGCCAAAGTAGTGGGCGTAGAACCCTCCCAGCCACCCGGCGAACATGCAGGACAGCGCAAAGTTGATGACACGGTACTTTGTAGGATTGATGCCGGAAGCGCGCGCGGCCTCGATGTTCTGCCCGATGGCCTTGAAGGCCAGCCCGAAATTTGATCGCGTCACCAGACGCAGGGCGACGTAGACCACCAGCATCATGGCCAAGATGACATAGTAGTAGGGCAGGTTAGCGGCTGTATCAAACAGGGTCTCCGGGTTCATCCCGAGCGGGCCGCGGGTCAGATCGGTCAGGTTGCGCACCAGCCCCATCAGCGCGATGCCCACGAACCAGGCCATGACGGCGGCAAAGATGCCGCGCAGACGCAGCGTCAACCATCCCAGGCCAAGCCCCACCAAACCGGCCAGGATCGCGCCGATCCAGATGCCGATCCAGGGGGATATCCCGGGCTGAACCATCAGGACCGGGGACTTGTTCGCCAGAATGGCCGAGGTGTACGCGCCCAGCCCCAGGACAGCGGCAAAGCCAAAGTTGACCACGCTGATGTACCCTGACGTAAAGTCAAACGCGGCCGCCTGAGCGGCGAGGAACGCGCCCATGATGAGCCAGCGGATCATATGCTCCTGATTGAAGGGCGGAATCAACGGCAGGATGGCGACGATCCCCAGCAGTACAAGGCCCACCGGGGAGAAACCGATCTTTTTTAGCCCCGCTGTGATCATTCCCCAGGTTCCAGCGTTTGGTTTTTGCTCTGCATTCATTTCAATCTCCTCGACGGCTGCTACTGCTCCTGGACGCCTTTGACCTCGGAACCAAAGATGCCCGAAGGGACGACGAGCAGCACGATGATCATGACAGCGGTTGGTATCACATCCTCCCAGGCGATGCCCACGAATTGCTGCGTCGCCGTCTGGAGCACGGCCACGATAAAGCCCCCGACGATGGCGCCGACTACGTTCCCCAGCCCCGCCATCATGACCACGTACCAGGCAAAGTAGAGCGGCTTGAGCCCCACCGTCGGATACGCCTGGAACATGAACAGCAAGCTCGCTCCCGATATAGCGGCCAGGGCGGTAGCCAGGGCGAAAGTCAGGGGATAGATAAAGTTGAGGTTGATGCCCATCATCTGGGCGCCAGTCTCGTCCTGGGAGACGGCGCGAATTGCTCGACCGGTGCGTGTCCGGCGCAGGAAGAACCACAGCGCGACAATGGACGCAATCGCGACGAAGAAGGCGACGACCCGGTCCACGGCTACGCGCACGCCCAGAAACTCTAGCGGCTCCACGTCCCAGTAGCGGGGTATGCCACGGAAGTTAGGCCCCAGTGTCAAGGTGGTCCCGTTGGTCATGATGAAAGAAATCCCCACCGTCAGCAGGAAGGCATTCATCACCCATCCGGACTTTGTCCGCACCCTCAACGGGTAGAACAGCAGCCTTTCCAGGATCACGCCCAAGATCAGACCGGCCACGCCGGCCACCAACATGGCGAGAAATGGCGCGATAGCGGCGAGAAGGGCGTTGGGGCTCTCCTGCAGCGACTGGTGTATCGGGCTGAACACGAAATAGGCGACGTAGGCGCCGACCATAAAGGACTCGCCGTGGGCAAAGTGGGGGACGTTCATCACGCCGAAAACCAACGCCAACCCCACGGCCAGCAGAGCCCACATGCCGCCGGTCACGATGCTGTTGATGACCTGGGATGGACCAGCGGCCAGGCCGGTCACCAGAGCCAGCACCACGGTACTGATGATCACGACTGAAGCGGCCGAGTTGTCGGTGATCTTTTCCCAAATTGAGCGACTCGTCTTCTCTTTCATAGTTACCTCTCCCGGCCTCAGATGCCCAAGTAGGCTTGCTTGACGTGCTCGTCCTGCACGAGTTCACTGCTGGGGCCTTCCATCGCGATCCGGCCGTGTTCCAGGACGTAGGCCCTGTCGGTGATCTCTAACGTGGCGTTGACGCGCTGCTCTACGAGCAGGATGGTGACCCCAGCTTCCTGCAGCTTTTGCAGCGAGTTGAAAACGTCGGTGACCAGGTGAGGAGCCAGACCTAGCGAGGGCTCATCCACCAGTAGGAGCTGAGGGCTCGACATCATGCCGCGCGCGATGGCCAACATCTTGCGTTCTCCACCACTCATCGTGCCGGCCAACTGACTCTCTCGCTCCTTCAATCGGGGGAAGAGCTGGTATACAAAATCCAACGTCTCCAACTGTTTCTCCCGGTCCCGGACGATATACGCCCCCATCAGCAGATTCTCTCGCACGGACATATCAACGAATAGATTGAGGTCCTCGGAGATATAGCTGATGCCCTTCCGGGTGGTCTGGTAGGCCGGCACGTGGTTCATGGATTGACCTTTGAACGATACCTCACCGCCGGTGGGGGTCAGCAGCCCGGCGATGGTCCTCAACGTCGTCGTCTTGCCAGCACCGTTGGGTCCCACCAATCCCACGGATTCTCCCTCGTCAACGAACAGGGAGACGCCCCACAGGATCTGGAGAAAGCCATAGCTGGCATCGAGATTCTTTAGCTGAAGCAACGGACTCTCCTCCTTATCTTTTGTCTCAGCCATAGCGGCCCGAGCATCCCGACCGCTGCTGCTGGCTCTTTGCCTAGTGTCCTTCTCCCAGATAGGCCTTGATGACCCGTTGGTTGTTCAAGACCTCGTCTGGCGTGCCCTGGGCGATTTGAGTCCCGTACTCGATGACCATGACGCGATCGCATATGCCCTGGATAACGCGCATAATGTGCTCTACGACGATGATAGTGATCCCCCGATCTCTGATCGCGCGGATGATGTCCATCATGTCATCGAGTTCGCCGGGCGTCAGCCCAGCCGCCAGCTCGTCCAGCAGCAAGAGCCTGGGGCCGCAGGCCAGCGCCCGGGCCAGGTCGAGCCGCTTGAGCTGCACCGCGTTCAGTTGCTCGGCGGGCGTGTTCGGATTCATTGGGAATTCGACGAAATCGAGTGCTTCCAGCGTTCGCTGCTCTGGTGACTTGTCACTACCGGTATCCGCGCCAAAGACCGCGCCGACCATGACGTTCTCCTGCACGGTCAACTTGGGGAAGGGTAGAGGAATCTGGAACGTCCTCGACATTCCTCTCTTGCACATGACGTCGGCTGGCTGGCCCGTCGTCTCCTGGCCCAGGAAATAGACCTTCCCATCGCTGGGCGGATAGGCCCCGGCGATGCAGTTCAGAAACGTGGTCTTGCCGGCGCCGTTTGGTCCGATCAGCCCAAAGATCTGGCCTTCCTTCACTTCCATGGACACACGGTTGACCGCCGTCAGGCCACCAAAGTTCTTGATCACGTTGTCCGTATGAAGAGCTATATCTGTCTGAAGCGCCATCTATGATTACCTCCCTCGTAGGCGCACGAAAGCGCAGTGTGGGGGGGGATGGCGGGATCAGCCCGCCATCCCCCGCGCCACGCATCTACCCCGATAGCGGGGGAGCGACAGGTCCATTACTGCTTGGGTTGCAACTCCTGCACAGCCCACTCGGGCGGATAGATGACTTTGCCCTCACCGTCAAAGTACTGGAGGACGGGGAAGATGTAGTAGCCCTTGCCGACGACGGGGTCGGGGACGTCATCTGGCGTGGTCTTGTACTCGTTCATCACGATGCCGTCCGTGAACGTCCACTCACCGGTCCACATGTTATCCTTCACAAAGTTGTAGATGACCTCGCTGCTCAGTTCGCCGTATTCTGCGTAGGCGTCCTGGGCGAGGGCGAGGAAGAAGCTGGTGCCGTCGTAGGACAGCCCGCCGGACGAGGGGCTGGGCGTGATGCCCCACCGTTCCTCGAACTGCTCGGCGTAGGCCTGGCCTTCGGCGGTGGCCCAACCGGGGATCTGGTCGATGACATAGTTGGACGAGCTGCCGGTCAGGTCATACCACTCGCCTACCCAACCGAGGCCATCGGCGATGATCAGGCTCTCGAGCCCGACCTCGTCGGCCTGCTTGATGAAGGCGGAGAAGGAGGGCGCGGCGGTGCTGGTGCCGGCGATGACGGCCGGGTTCAGATCCACGAGCTTGTTGAGCAGGGGATAGAACTCGGTCTGGTCGATGGCAAAGTACTCCTCGGCCACGGTCTGCCAACCGGCTTCCTCGAGCTGCTCCTTGATGGCCGCTCCAAAGCTGCGGCCCCAGTCGGTGTCCTCGCCATAGATGGCGACCGTCTTCTCCTCGGGCTCCCAGAGGCCCGCTGCGATAGCGTCCTCCAGCGCCTGCACATAGGAGATGCTGAGTTTCTTGGGCGTGGGCCATCCCTTGAACATCCAGTAGCCGTACTTGTCGGGATCGGACGCAAACGTCTCGTTGACCACCTCGGTAGCGCCAAAGCCGAAAAAGTGCGGCACTTTGTGCTTGGCGGTGACCTCCATGCAGGCCACTGCCACCGAGCTGTGCCAGTTGAGGACACCGGCCTGGATGCCGTCCTGGACGACGGCTTGCTCGTAGGCTTGCGAGGCCTTGGCCGGGTCGGACTGAGAGTCGATCCAGACTGGCTCGATCTTGTACTTGCCGATCTGGCTGTTGATCTCTTCCAGGGCCATTGTCGCTGAGGCCTTGAACTCTTCGCCGGTGCGAGCGCTGGGCCCACTAAATGGCCCCAGGATGCCCAGCTTGAAGACCTCGGTGGCCTCCTCCGCTGACGGTTGTTCAATCGCCGTTGCCTCGCCACCCTTGGGGGCCAGCGTCTGCTCGGCCCATTCGGGCGGGTAGATGACCTTGCCCTCGCCGTCAAAGTACTGGAGGACGGGGAAGATGTAGTAGCCCTTGCCGACGATGGGATCGGGGACGGTCTCTGGTGTGTACTTGTATTCCTCCATGACGATGCCGTCGGTGAAGGACCAGTTCCCGGTCTGCACCTCGTTCTTGGCAAAGTCGGCGAGCGTCTCTTTGCTCAACTCGCCCGTGTCGGCGTAGACTTGCTGGGCGGCCTGGATGAAGAAGTTAGCGCCGTCGTATGCCAACCCGGCAGCCGAAGGGCTGGGCGGAAAGCCGTTCTGTGCCTCAAAGTCCTCGGCGAACTTTTTGCCTTCGGCGGTGGCCCATCCGGGGATTTGGTCGAGGACATAGTTGGATGAGCTGCCGGTCGATTCGTACCACTCGCCGAACCAGCCGAGGCCGTCGGCGATGATCAGGCTATCGAGCCCAACCTCGTCCGCCTGTTTGATCAGTGCGGAGTAGGAGGGCAGAGCGGTGCTGGTGCCGGCGATGACGGCCGGGTTCAGGTCCACAAGCTTGTTGAGCAGGGGATAGAACTCGGTCTGGTCGATGGCAAAGTATTCCTCGGCCACGGTCTCCCAACCGGTGTCCTCGAGCTGCTCCTTGATGGCTGCTCCAAAGCTGCGGCCCCAGTCGGTGTCCTCGCCATAGATGGCGACCGTCTTTTCCTCGGGGCTCCAGAGGCCCTCGGCGATGGCGTCTTCCAGGGCCTGTACGTAGGAGATGCTGAGCTTTTTGGGTGTGGGCCACCACTTGTTGACCCAGTAAAAGTACTTGTCGGGGTCGGACTGCCAGGTTTCGTTCACCACCTCGGTCGCGCCGTAGGGGCAAAAGTGGGGCACCTGGTGCTTGGCGGCGACCTCCATGCAGGATACGGCTACCGAGCTGTGCCAGTTGACGATGGCGGCCTCGATGCCGTCCTGGACGACGGCCTGCTCGTAGGCCTGTGATGCCTTGGCCGGGTCGGACTGGGAATCGATCCAGACCGGCTCGATCTTGTACTTGCCGATCTGCCAGTCAATGGCGTCAAAGGCCATATTCACCGATGCCTTGAACTCGTCGCCGGTGCGGGCGCTGGGCCCACTAAATGGCCCCAGGACGCCAAGTTTTAGGACCTCTTCTGCGGCTTCCGCTGGGGCAGCTTCTTCCGGTTCGGAAGGTTCCTCGGTTGCCGCTGGTTCAGGCTCCTTGGGCCCACAGCCGGCCATAGCAAAGACGAGCCCTGCAGTCACTAGCAAGGCCAATAGAATACGACTTGCCTTATCCATATGTATCTTCTCTCCTGTGTATCGGTCTGTATGTACGTGCGAACGGATGGAAATCCTCACTTCCACGAACAATCACAAAAGGTCGTAATACCCTAACCACCTCCCTTCAAAAGTACTGCACATAGCAACAGGGGAGCAGTCACATGCAGTGAGCTGCTCCCCTCTCCTCGGAGGGCACCAGGTCGAGGCAAAGGCAGGTACTCTGGCTTTCCTGGCCGATGGCTCAAATTGCTCTGCGCCATCTGCTATGGACTATGGACGATGGGCCAGGATTACAGTTGCGGGACAGCGCCGGACTCGCACCGGTCTTTCCCTTTTCAGCCCCGGGACGGGGCACCTTGGCCATATTTGATTGTGTCTGAGAAGTCGGCAGACTCCAGGGATCTCGACAATGCCTTGACGGCTACAACACGGCTTTGATCTTTTGTTGGAATTGAACGATGTGCTGCTGAATGAGCGCCTCTGCTCTTGCCCCATCTCTCGCTTTCAGCGCCTCAGCGACTTGCTGGTGTTCCTCAATTGCGTCTCGCACGTCGCCCAGTTGATGTAGAACGAGATACCAGATGCGAAGGCTCAGGTCGTAGAGGTGATCCAGTGACTCGGCCAGGATTTCGTTGCCCGCAGCCTGGTACAGGAGCCTTTGGAAGCGCCTGTCTATATCGATCAAGAGCTTATAGTCCCCGCTCTGCACCTGTTCCAGGCCGTGGAGCACTTGCTCCATCTGGGCGATTTGGTCTGTGGTGGCACGCTGGGCCGCCAGACGGGCAGAGAAACCCGCCAGGACGGTGCGCACCTCAAAGACTTTCTGGAGGTCGGTGATGCTGATGTCGGTGACAAACATTCCCCGCCGCGGGACGATGTGCACCAGCCCTTCGGCATTCAGGCGTTGCAGGGCTTCACGGATTGGCGTGCGTCCCAACCCCAGTTCCTTCATCAGGGCCTGTTCGTCTATCACTGTGGAGGGAGCGAGCTCCAGGGTGATGATTTTGTCTTTGATCAGATGGTAGGCTTTCTCACTCGCTAACCGCACGAGATCTCCTTGCCTATCTTCTTAACGATCTGGGGAATAAAGAGGTAACCTTAGATATATCTGCAATACATCAAGAGTATACCATATCTTGATCGGTTTGTCAAGTACCTGAACGTTAAAATCGAACGGTGATGTGGATGGCGTCGCGATGGGGGCAATTGCGGGTGGCTGAGATGCGGACCAAATGCAAACAGGTCGCCAGCGTTCCGTCTGGCGACCTGTTTGTCGCGAGTCTATTCCAATGGATGATATGCAGATCAGGCCGCTTTACAGAGCGATCTCGGCACCCAGCCCCAATTGTTGGGCCGCCTCCAGCACAGCGCTCGCGGCGGCGACGTCCTGCACGGCCACACCTACCGACTTGAAGAGCGTGATCTCGTCCGGCGACGCACGGCCCGGCTTGCTTCCGGCGGCGATCTCACCCAGTTCTGCGTAAATGTGATCCTCGGTCATCAGCCCCTGCTCGATCGGGATCAGCAAGTCCCCGGCCTCGGCCAGGCTGGATTCGCGATGGTCGATTACGACTCTGGCCCGCAGGACTGTCTCGGGTGGCACTTCTTGCATGTGGGGCGTGTATGCGCCGACGGCGTTGACGTGCGTCCCTGGCCGGACGTCGGCGTCGGCAAAGACGGGACTGGTGGCGGTCGTCGCGGTGCAGATGACGTCGGCCTGGCGCACCGCCTGGGCGGGCGTCTCGGCCACGTGCACCGGAAGCGACAGTCGCTGGCTCATCTCATCGGCGTAGGCAGCGGCCTGGCGAGGCGCCACGTCGTAGACCCACGCCTGGTGGATGGGGCGTACAGCGCAGACTGCCTCCAGTTGGGTACGCCCCTGCGCGCCAGCGCCAAAGACCGCGGCGGTGTGTACGTTCGAGCGAGCCAGTAGATCTGTGGCCGCGCCGGATGCGGCACCCGTGCGAAGCGCGGTGAGGTAGGTGCCGTCCATCACCGCCGCCGGGCTACCGGTGGTGGCGTCGACGACGACGACCAGCGCGTGGATGAGGGGCAACCCCTGGGATGGATTGTCGTTAAAGACGGACACGATCTTGACCGCCATCTGGTCGTCGGACGACAGGTAGCCGGGCATGAACAAGGTAACGCCGTTGTGGCGAGGTACGTCGAGCGCGACCCGCAGCGGCACGTCGCCCTGGCCGGTGGAGAGTTGGGCGAAGGCTCGCTTCACCGCCTCGATTGCCTGACGCATCGGCAGTGCCTGGCGTACGTCTTGGCGCGAGAGGATACGGATCATTACTACTGTTCCCCCAAGTATGCCTTGCGCACCCGTTCGTCCTGCAGCAGTTCCCTGGCTGGGCCGGAGAGGACGACCCGGCCCGTCTCCAGGACGTATCCACGATCGGCGATCTTTAGCGCCGCGCGGGCGTTTTGCTCGACGAGCAGGACCGTCACGCCGCGGGCGTTGATCTCGCGGACGGTGTCAAAGATGGCCTTGACCAGCAGAGGGGCCAGGCCGAGCGAGGGCTCGTCCAACATCAGCAGCCGGGGCCGGGCCATCAGCGCCCGGCCGATGGTCAACATCTGCTGTTCGCCACCGGAGAGGGTACCCCCGAGCTGGTTCTTCCGTTCCTCAAGGCGAGGGAAGAGGCTAAATACGCGGTGCCGGTTCTCCTCGATGGCCTCCTGGTCACTGCCCAGGCTGTAGGCGCCCATGTTCAGATTTTCCATCACCGTCAGGGTGCTGAAAATCTGACGGCCTTCGGGAGCCTGGGAGATGCCCCCTTCCACGATGCGGTGGGCCGGCATGCCGCTGATCTCTTGGTCGCCGAACGCGATCCGGCCCTGGCGAGGGCGGATCAGGCCGGAGATGGTGCGCAACGTGGTTGACTTGCCGGCTCCGTTGGCGCCAATGAGGGAGACGATTTCCCCTTCCCCAACCTCCAGGTCGATGCCCTTGAGGGCATGGATGTGGCCATAGTAGGTGTGCAGGTTCTCGATACTCAGCAGGGCCATGGTCACACCTCCTCCTCGCCCAGGTAGGCCTCGATGACGCGCGGGTTGCGTTGCACTTCGGCCGGTGTGCCCTCGGCGATCTTTTTGCCATAATCGAGGACGACGATGCGCTCACAGATGCCCATCACCACCTTCATGTCGTGCTCAATGAGCAGGATGGTTATGCTCGAGTCGCGGATCTGGCGGATCAAGGCCATCAGTTCCAGCGTCTCCTGCTCGTTCAGGCCGGCGGCAGGCTCATCGAGCACGAGCAGGACCGGATCGGCGGCCAGCGCACGGGCAATCTCTAGCCGGCGCTGGTGGCCATATGGCAGGTTCTTGGCCAACTCGTCCTGATATTCCTGCAGGCCCATGAACTCTAGGTGTCGCTGCGCCTCGGTGACGATGCGCGCCTCCTCTTTCTGCTGGGAAGGAGGCCGGGCGAGCGCTCCCCAGACTCCCGCCCTGGTGCGATGGTGCAGGCCGGCCATCACGTTCTCCAGCGCGGTGAGGTTGTTGAACAGCCGGATGGTCTGGAAAGTGCGGGCGATGCCCCGTTCCGTGATCTCGTGGGGGCGAAGCGCCCGGATGTCATCCCACTTGGTTTGCAGCGCCGGGATGGGGAGCCAGCTCGCCCACCAGGTGGGAGTGGACAGCCGCTTACGCCATGTGAGCGTGGGGTGGGCGATACGCTGATCGTGGAAGTGGATCTCGCCCGTGGTGGGTGGATAGATGCCGGTGATCATATTAAAGATTGTCGTTTTCCCGGCGCCGTTGGGACCGATGAGCCCCAGGATCTCTTTCTCCTTCAGGTCCAAGTTCACACTGTCAACGGCTACCAGGCCTCCGAACTGTTTGGTCAGTTTGCGTATCTCCAAAAGTGCCATGTCTCTC
>Ga0180437_10003688_pt1 | contig 22497 bp, 18 predicted proteins | sample SS_ome_4_FD_132410 | JGI IMG/M metagenome (GOLD analysis project Ga0180437, IMG submission 132410) | Hypersaline lake sediment archaeal communities from the Salton Sea, California, USA - SS_3_D_1 metaG | ecosystem: Environmental > Aquatic > Non-marine Saline and Alkaline > Hypersaline >...
AGGCGAAGTCATTCTCGATCCCGATGGCGCCGGTAGTATCATCGGGTACACGCTCGTCAACACGAGTGACAGTTTTCTGCCTGGCAATTTCAACCCGGTGTTGGGTGGAGTATTCACAGGCCTGACCGGCGAACTCTCTGAAGCCAACTTGACAGCGATTACCAGTCCCGCGAGCATCGGGAATGTGTTTCCGGCTGGCCTGAATTCCACGCAGCTGTTCAACCTGCTCAGCAGGAATGAGGTTTCTACCGGACTCGGGGCACCTCTGGTGCCCTTCGATCTGAGGATCGTACTAAACCCGCTGCCCTCGAGCGCGCCGGTGCCTGAGCCGTCGACCTACGTCATGGCGGCTGTCGCCCTGATGGGGCTGGGGCTCGTCTGCCGTCGACGACGTCGCTAGCCGACTAGCCTTGTTAGAGGGGCTGGGAGTCTTAAGGTCGGGAGGCCAACACGGTTAGTCAACGACGGAAGGCGGGGTCCAGTTCGCTGCCTGCCGACTGTCGCGTCGGGCGAACTCGTTATCGATCGCCTGACGTATCGCGGGTTTGTCCAGGCACCAGGCTGGCCCCAAGAAGTAGTCGGGCGGGGCTTCCCCACTGATGCGTTCCACGACACACTCCGGGGGCAAGAGCTCGATGAAATCGACGACCGTCCTCACGTAGTCGGCGCGGTCCATCAATTCCAGCTTGCCCGCCGCCAGCTCGTCAGCCAACGGCGTATTCTTGACGACATACAGGTTGTGAATCTTCACGGCCTCGATCCGCAGCCGGGCCAGTTCTCTCGCCCCCGCCAGCATGTCTTCGTGCGACTCCCCCGGAAGACCGAGCATGACGTGAGCGCCAATCTGAAATCTGCGTCCCCGGCTCCGCTCGACCGCGTCGATGAAGGCGTCGTGATGATGTCCGCGATTCATCCAGTCGAGCGAGCGATCATGCATCGTCTCCATCCCGTACTCCACGGAAAGATGGGTCGTGGCGGCCACCTCTTCCAGCAGATCCAGGACCTCCTCGGGTACGCAGTCGGGGCGGGTGCCGATCGCCATGCCGACCACCGCCGGATGGGAGAGGGCTTCAAAGTACAGAGCCCGCAATCGCTCGACCGGCGCATAGGTGTTCGTGGCGGGTTGAAAGTAGGCGATGAACTTATCGACCTTGTAACGCAGCTTGATTCGGCGAATGCCCTCGTCGATTTGGCCCAGAACCCCGTTGCGAGGTAATCGCCGGCTGGGACTGAAACTGCGATTGTCACAGAAGACGCAGCCGCCCTTGGCGACGGTGCCGTCGACGTTGGGGCAGGTGAATCCCGCGTCGATGCTCACCTTTTGAACTCGTTCTCCGAAGATCCCCCTAAGATAGTGGTTAAGAGCGAAATATCGCAGCCCGGCGCTTTCCCAGTTGAGCCCTTTTTTTTCGGCGAAAAGTTGCTGGGCACTCATGAATAACGCTCGTACGTTCATTGACCACGTCCGCAGCCGTGGCTATAAAAATATGAGGGGGGAGGGTAAGTCGGTCCGGCTTACTATCACGGATCTCAACGGCAACATCAAGCCGTGCCGCTAACGTCAAGAGCGTCAGTTTCGCAGGCCAATTTGAAGCGAGGACCAGCGTGGCGAATACAAACTTCGGTGAATTGGTTCCCCTGGGCGGAGGCGACACGATTCCGCTCATCAAGAAAACGCTTCTTGTCGGGCGACGCGAGAGCTGCGATATCGTCTTGCGGTTCTCGAATGTCTCGGCGCACCATTGCCAATTGACGGTCAATGGCGGGTATTGGTTCGTCCGTGATCTCGACAGTCGAAACGGCACCAAGGTGAATAACGTCCGCGTATCGGAGAAGCAACTCAAGCCGGGCGACCATCTTAAGATTGCCAAACACGAGTACGAAGTGCGTTATGCCCCCATCGATCTCGGCGCGGTTGGGCCTCCCATGCCCGATGAACCGCTCGATGACGTGATGGGCCGCTCGCTGCTCGATCGCGCAGGCCTGGTCGGCCGCAAGCGAGCTCCTTCGCGCCGCTACGATATTCTTGACGACTCGCCGGGACAGCTCGAAAAGCGCAAAAAGATGCAGTGACGCGGCCGGCCTAGGGCGGCCCTCGGATGGCAAAGAAAAAGAAGAAACAAAAAGTCCGCGCGGAGTTTCGCAAGAATCGCCAGGTTCGCACGCGCCAGCGCGGCCTCGAACAGCAGTTCGAGGAGCATCGCTTCGAGGATGACGATTCGAGCCGCGAGGAACGCGTCAGCGGTAAGGGCGAGCTGACTCGCAAGCGCACGGTCGTGGGTGAAGCGATCGAGACGGAAGAGGGCACCATCGAGGTGCTGCCAGAGGTCGACGAGTCGATCTGTCTTGCCGGGCGAGTCCTTTCCGTCCGCGGATTGATCAGTGATGTCCGCGCCGACGATGGCAAAATTTATGCCTGTGCAACCAGGCGACTTCTCAAGACGCTCAGTACCGATCAGCGACACGTGGTGGCCGCCGGCGACCGAGTTCTCTTTCGACCCGAAGGGGAAGAGGGGATCATCGAACGTGTTGAACCGCGGCGCGGCGTGCTCTCGCGAACGAGTCGTGGGCGACAGCACATTATCGTCACGAACGTCGATCAGATTCTCATCGTGGCGAGTGCGGCCGAGCCCGACTTGAAGCCGCATCTGATCGATCGCTATTTGCTAACGGCGGAGAAAGCGGGCATCGAACCTTTGATCTGCATCAACAAGTGCGACCTGGTCGACCTGGCGACGTTGCAACCGGTCATCGGGGTCTTCGCGCAGATGGGTTACGAGGTCCTGCCGGTGAGCGCCGAGACCGGTCTCAATGCCGACCGCCTCCGCGCTCGCTTAGCGAATCGGGAGAGTGTGCTGGCCGGCCAAAGCGGCGTCGGCAAGTCGTCGTTGCTGAACGTCATCGATCCGGGGTTCGAACTCAAGACATCGCATGTCAGTCGCAACACCGATAAGGGACGGCATACCACCACAACCGCCACACTACTGCCGCTTTCCATGGGGGGGTACGTGGTCGATACGCCCGGCATCCGCCAGTTCCAGTTGTGGGATGTTGTGCCGGAGGAAGTAGCCGGTTATTTTCGTGACGTGCGTCCCTTGGTCAGCCATTGTCGCTTTCCGGATTGTACCCATACGCATGAAACTGACTGTGCGGTGCGGGACGCCGTTGGTGACGGTCGCATTGATCTGCGGCGATACGAGAGCTATTGCCATCTGTTTGCGAGCGATGCGCCCTAGTTCACGTATATACCCAATGCATTAGAATCGAACGCAAGGCGATCGACCGCAAGAGGCGAGTCGATCATGAGATGAGAGGCTTTTCTGCTCGTCGCTGGAAGTGGAAACCAGCACGCGGCACTTCTAGCATGGAGGTTTGTTCTGTCCGATGCGCGTTCTTGTCGCCGATAAGATTTCTCCCCAATCGCTGGTCGACTTGCGGGATCTTGGCCTGAATGTTGATTATCAACCCGAGCTCAAGGCCGAGGCGATCGCCGATGTCGCGAGCGACGCCAATGTGATTGTCGTCCGTTCGACGAAAGTGTTGGCGGCGGTCATCGAAGCCGCCCCGCAACTGTCGCTGATCATCCGCGCGGGAGCGGGGGTCAATACGATTGACCTCGAGGCGGCCAGCCGTCGCGGCGTCTATGTCGCCAACTGCCCCGGCAAGAATACCGCCGCGGTCGCCGAGCTGGCGATCGGGCTGTTGATCGCGGCCGACCGTCGCATCGTCGATGCCAGTCTCGCCTTGCGTGATGGCAAGTGGAAGAAGAAAGAATTTGGCGCCGCCCACGGCCTCAATGGTCGGGCCCTAGGCGTCCTCGGCTATGGTGCCATCGGCCGTGCGGTGGCCAGCCGGGCAAGAGCACTCGGCATGCGCGTGGTGGCTTGGTCGCGCAGTCTGACCGAGGAGATGGCCGCCCAGGATCATATCGAACTTGCCGAGTCGCCGCGGGCTCTGGCGGCGATGTCGGATGCCGTTACGGTTCACTTAGCCCTCTCTGATGAGACGCGGCACATCGTTGATGCCGAATTTCTGGGGGCTCTCCGCTCGGACGCCATTCTGATCAATACGTCTCGTGGTGAACTGGTCGATACCGCTGCGCTGCGAGAGGCCATCGACGAGAAGCAGCTCCACGTTGGACTGGATGTGTTCGAGGATGAACCGGCTGGCGGCGACGCGGAGTTCCATGACGTTGCCCTAGCGGAGCTTGTCACCGGCACCCCTCATATCGGCGCTTCGACCGACGAAGCGAGCGAGGCGATCGCCGCCGAGCTGGTCCGAATCGTCCAGTCCTATATCGCTACCGGGCGACCGGTCAACACGGTCAATATGTGTCGGCGGACGTCCTCGACGCATCATCTGGTCATTCGACATTTCAATCATGTGGGAGTTCTGGCGAGCGTGTTGGACTTGTTGCGAGGCGACGGAATCAACGTCGAGGAGATGGAGAACACCATCTTTGAAGGTGGCCAGGCGGCCTGCTGCACGCTGTCGCTCGACCGGGCTGCCTCCGAACCGTTGCTGGATCGGATTCGCAACAGCCAAGATATTTTACACGTCGTGCACGAGGCCAACTGAGCATGCCAGGACCAGGCGTCGCGAACCTCGGCTGGATGAGCCTTGTCACATTCCCTGCGTCGCCACTCGCGGGCTCTCTGGCCGGCGAAAGTCGCGGCGTTTTCTTGCCCGTGCGAAGCTGTTGTGGGCAAACAGTTTATGAGTTGGCCCGCTGTCGAAAATGGGGCCGAATGCTATACTTTGCATAGCCGCCGCGTGGCTACAATAGGACGTAGGCGGAGTATTCGAGACCGTATTGGAGGATCCCACTTACCGTGAAGGAAATGAACCGCATAGAGGGTGTCCGTAGTGAAGCGGCCATTCTCGTCGGGGTGATCCTGCCCGAACACAAATTCTATGGCGATCCGCTCGATGAACTCGAGGGTTTGGCCAAGGCCGTTGGTGCTCATGCCGTCGGTTCCATGACCCAGCGTCGTGAGCAACCCGATTCGACCACCTATCTTGGTAAGGGCAAGCTGGAAGAATTGGCCCGTTATGTCGAAGCCAAGGACGCCGACGTCGTTCTGTTCGATAACGATCTTTCTCCCGGTCAGACCCGTAACTTGGAAAAGGCGACCGGCTGCAAGGTCATCGATCGAACCGAGCTGATTCTCGATATCTTCGCTACGCACGCCAAGACACACGAAGCCCGCCTGGCGGTCGAACTGGCACAGTTGCAATACTCCCTGCCGCGTTTGAAGCGGATGTGGTCTCACCTTTCGCGTATGGAGGGTGGTATCGGTATGCGGGGCCCCGGTGAAAAGCAATTGGAAGTCGATCGCCGCCTGGTTGAAAAACGAATTACAGATCTCCGCAAGTCGCTCGAGAAAATTGAGCGTCGCAAGGAACGTACTGTCGCGGCCCGCAGCGAATTCATGACCGTTTCGCTCGTCGGCTATACGAACGCTGGCAAGAGCACGCTGATGCGACGACTGACCGAAGCGGAAGTCCTGGTGCAGGATCAGCTGTTCGCCACGCTCGACACTCGCACCGCCCGCTGGCAGTTGCCCGAGTGGGGGCCGGTCTTGCTGAGCGATACGGTCGGCTTCATCCGCGACCTGCCGCATGATCTGATCGCCAGTTTCAAAGCGACGCTGGAGGAAACCCGGCAGGCGAACCTGTTGCTGCACGTGGCCGATGCGTCGAATCCCTCGGTCATGGAGCAGATTTCCTCGGTCTACGACGTGCTCGAACAACTCGGCATTGAGGAAAAGGACACGGTTCTCGTGCTCAACAAAGTCGATGCGGTCGAGGATCGGGCGAGCGTCGATGCCATCCAGCTGCGCTACCCGAGCGCCGTGGCCATTAGCGCGCAAAGCGGTAGCGGTATGACCGATCTGGCCCGCGTCGTGAGCGAGGAGTTGAGCCGCTCGTTTATCGATGTCGATGTGGAGACGGACGCGGGCAACGGTCGCCTGTTCGCCTATCTCGCCCGGCATGGCGAAATTCTCTCGCGTCGTTACAACGAGAATCGGGCGACGCTTCATTGTCGTATTCCGCAACGCTATCTCGGCAAGATCGACGACGCTCAGACGGTGATTCACTTCCGCGGCGGGACGAACGACCAAAATGGAAATGGCTACGTCGACGACGTTGCCGTTAGTGACCGGTCGGATCGTGAGGATCGTCTCGACGTAGAAGTCGACGGCGCGGCGTAGGGAGAGTAGGGCCTGCGGAGTGGGGGCATGAGTCCATGCTCGGGCTGCGATTCCCACGCAGAGGTTGTGGACGCCGGATCCTTAGGGAAGTGCGGTTCGCCGCGTTCCGGATCAAATTAACATCGCACGGCCGATTCAAGGAGTCGTCTGGGATTCTTTATTTCGTGATGCCGGACATTCCGGTACAATAGATGCGAGGTATGTTCGGGCAAGCCTTGTTTTGTCTTGTGAGGAGTCGAGAGCCATGAAGCGAGTTCGGATAACAGTAGCGCACGATCCGCAGGATCCCGCCGAAGATCTTCGGCGAGCGGCTTTGGCCAGGCGCGACCTTTGGGCACATTCTCCTGTCGAAATCGATCCGGATAGCCCGCTGCATGGGACACATCGTGACAACGACCGGAATGCCTACTTCGAATTTGCCACGAGTCATTACCCAGAAGTGCAGAGGGTACTGAGGGAGTGTGGCCACGAGGACCGGGGAGTGACCGCTGTAGTAGTCGAAGATAGTGTCGGTACCGAGTGTGTGAGTTGTGGGAATGTTTCACCTGATTACTTTCTGAAGTGTCCCACCTGTGGCTTTCGGGACATTGAGCCATGTCCTTTCTGCAATAACGAGATCCCTAGATTGGCCTATACCCCCGAGGCAGGTGATTTGTTCAAGTGCCCGCAATGTGGTCATCGAGTTCGGCTACGGTTTAACGAACCGTTATTTGACAGCGAGGGTCACTATACTGAGCCACTTGTGTGCGTTAGCCCCGCTGAGGCCTAGGAAACTCATGGAATTTGATGAGCATGGCCACGTCGAAATCGCCCCCAAGGAAGTTCGCAGGTTGGCGTTCTCCGATCCCGACGGGCTGATCAACTACGCTTTGATGCCAGGGACTCCAGCGGCTTTCGCAACTTACGAGTGCTACTCTCGATTCGTCGATCATCTGTCCAGTAGGATGCGCATTCATCCGCATCATTTCTTGTTTCGCGGGAGTACCAAGCTAGGCTTCAGTATTTCTCCGGATCCCAAAAAGAAGAAGACGTGGCGTCGATGTGGTCCCGCTTCCGATTTGGATCTAGCAATTGTTGATCCTCATTTCTTCGCAACGGTAGATGAAGAAGTTCGCCAGTTTGATCGCCAACCAGCAAATCTCAAGAGTGTCATGCGTTATCGGACGGGCTTCCAGTTCGAGCAATATAGGGAAAGGGTGTCCCAAAAGGGCCGACACGATTGCTATCGGTATTACAACCTGCCACGAAAGTTGGCCTGTGTTGCTGAAGTGAATGATGTGTTGGAGAGCGCTCCGATCAAGGAGTGCTGCATTCATAACTTTGTTAACTTCAAGGCCTTTATCTTTCGGGACCGCTGGGCTGTCCACCGACGATATCACACGGACTTGGACGATCTGCGTCGCGGACTCACGGCCAAGAATGATCCGCTTCCAGCGGTTCCCGAAGTGCCATTCGAGTGTGAAGGTGTCGGCTAGTCAATCGACAAACAGGAAGGTGTATTCGCCGGGGAGTAGCGAATGTCCTCATGTAGAAGTCGACGGCGCGGCGTAAATGGCGCGGCGTAGAGAGTCTCGTTGGCAATCCTGCTCTACGGCGACAAACTGCTCATCTTCCGCAGGCGGGTGACCGCCTCGACAACCATGCCGATCGCCGTGTCGACCTCTTCTTCGGTGTTGAATCGCCCCAGTCCGAACCGCAAGCTGCTCCGCACTTCGTCGTCCGACAGACCTAGGGCCCGCAGCACATGGCTCGGCTCCGGATTGGCCGACGTGCAGGCGCTACCGGAGCTGACCGCCAGCGAGCCCATGCTCATCATCAACGCTTCACCATCGACATAGGCGAACGACGCGCTGAGATTTCCGGGCAGGCGGTGAAGTGCAGAATTGTCGGTGGCTGTCGTCAGCGGCGGTCCGTTGAGCGAAATATCGGTTAGCTCCGAGGACAAACCCTCAAAGAGTCGCCCGCGTAGCTCGGTCAATCTCGCCATCTCGCTCGGCATTTCCTCCAGGCACAGCTCGAGTGCTTTGGCCAGGCCGACGATGCCGGGCACGTCGAGCGTCCCGCTGCGCAGGCCGCCCTGTTGGCCGCCGCCGACAATCTGTGGTTCCAGGCGCACATGCGGATTGCGACGCCGCACATACAACGCTCCGACGCCCCGCGGGCCGTAGAGTTTGTGGCCACTGAAACTCAGCAGATCGACCTGTAGTTCCTCAACATCGACCGGAATCTTGCCGACTGCCTGGGCCGCATCGCAGTGGAGCAGCACACCCCGCTCCTTGCAGACGCGGCCGATCTCGGCCAGGGGCTGAACGATACCGATCTCATTGTTGACCAGCATGACGGAGACCAGAATTGTATCGTCGCGAATGGACTCGGCGACCTGCTCCGCCGAAACTAAGCCCGGGGTCTCGCTCTCCGCCGGCGACACCGGCAGCAGTGTCACCTCATAGTCGCGTCGGCCGAGTCGGGCCAGTGGGTCGAGCACCGCCTTGTGTTCCGTGGTCACGCTGACCAGATGGTTGCCACGACGATTGGTACGCTCGGCCACTCCGCGAATGGCCAGGTTGTTGCTCTCCGTGGCACCGCTGGTGAAGACGATCTCACGGGGGCGAGCGCCAATGCATCGGGCTATTTGGGCCGTGGCCGCCTCCACGGCGTCCTTCGCTTCCCAGCCGTAGGCATGCGACACGCTGCCGGTATTCCCAAACTTCTCGGTGAAGTAGGGCAGCATCGCTTCGACCACGCGGGGATCGACCCGGGTAGTCGACTGATTGTCCATGTAGATGGGTGCTGTGGACATGGCGATCAAGAATAAAATGGAGCGCGGAGTCCGTGGAATTAGGCCGAGCGACTTGTCAGCTCCCGATTATATACCGTCGGCGACGATTGCGTCGGACGCGAAAGGCCGGGTCGGAGGCGAGAGGCCGCAACAGGGCTTGCTCGCGAATCCGGGGCTAGGCGGAAGCCGGCGAGCCGAACAAGGCCTGCATGCAGATCTGCGACCACGACTCGAAGCGATCTAATTCAGCGAGAATGTCGGCCACCGGTCGAAAGCCGTCGTCCTGGATGTCTTCTTCACGAGAGCGCACGAGCGGTTCCGTGACGTCAAAGATATGCACAACGCCCAGGTGAACTTTGCCGACCTCGGTTTCATCGTCGTTGATCAGTCCGACACGTTGCTCGGTGTAAGGGGTTTCGATCAGCACCTCTTCGTCGAGTTCTCGCCGCATGCCCTCATCGTAGGGATGGATGTCGACGTTGGCTTCGGCGTCGATGGCCGAAATATGTCCGCCGATACCGACAGATCGCTTGGCGTGAAGCCGTTGCTCGCCTTGTCCGCTTCCCCGCGTGTATTGAAAAATCGTCTCCGCGCCCTGCTCGTCGCGATGGCGGAAGATGCAGTACGGGATGAGTTGCTTGAACGAAGGGTCTTCTTCCACTTCGCCACGGGGGCGATAGCTGGTGTGCTCGGGGCTGAACAATTCGTCTAGATAGCGATCCATCTCGCGAGAGAAACCTTGGAAGTAGCCGAGACTATGGAATAGCTCGGTGGGGACAACCAACACGCGTTCCGTTTGGACTTCTACCACGGTGCATCCTTTCTAATTGGACTGTCGCGCGCCTCGCGGCGCTCCCTGAGGGTGGTACTGCAATCGATCTTGCTTGGTATCAGTATACGGCCGCGGCGCATTTTTTGAAGACGTCGCCGCTGGCGGGAAAGACCACCTTCCAAAGCGAACGAGACCGTGGAGGGGGACTACCTGGAAGCGAACTACATGATCAGCATCGCGTCGCCATAGCTGTAGAAGCGATATTCCTGCCGGATCGCCTCTTCATAGGCCGTCATAATCAACTCGTCGCCGCCGAAAGCTCGGACCAAGACCAACAAGGTGGTGCGGGGCAGATGAAAGTTGGTCAGCAATACATCGACTGCTCGGAACTCATAAGGAGGCCGGATGAATAAGTTGGTCTTGCCGCTCCATGGCTCCAGTTCGCCTCCGGCCGCGGCGCTTTCCAAGACGCGAACCGATGTGGTGCCGATCGCCACAATGCGGCCACCAGCCGCTCGGGTTTCCAGGAGTCGGTCGGCCACGTCTGCCTTTAGCTGTCCCCACTCGGTGTGCATCGGGTGCTCAGCCAACGAGTCGCTCGTGATCGGTCGGAAAGTATCCAGGGAGACATGCAAGGTCACAAATTCGCGCTGCACGCCGACCGCTTCGAGCTTTTCTAACAATGCCTCGCTGAAGTGGAGCCCGGCTGTCGGCGCCGCCACCGAACCGGCCTCGGAGGCGAAAACGGTTTGATATCGTTCGCGGTCACTGGCGATCATCTCACCTCGGCGGATGTAGTGGGGTAGCGGGATCCGCCCCACCCGCTCCAAGACATTCAGCAGAGGCTCTTCCGGCTGCGGCAGGCCGACCCAGGAGCGATCGGGCAATTGCTTGACGAGACTCAATTGGATGTCGTCCTGATCACCGGGGCCGAGCAAGGTGACCGTTTCACCAGGTGCGACTTTGCCTCGCGTCTTGGCCAGCATCCGCCACAGACCATGCTCATCCGACTCCAGAAAGAGTCCTTCCCAGCGACCTTCGGTCTTGTCGCGACGTCCAATGAGCCGGGCCGGTAGCACTCGCGAGTTGTTCAGGACGATGCGATCGCTCGGTGCAAGGAGTTCTGGCAGATCGCGCACGTGATGATGAGAAAACGTTTGTTCCGCGCGATTCACAACCAGAAGCCGGGCGTCGGCACGCTGCGGCAAAGGGTATTGTGCAATGCGCTCCTTGGGCAACTCGTAATCGTATTGATCAAGCTCGGATTTCGTTTCGCCAGGCAAAGAACTCATACGTCAACTCGATGGGTCATGTCTTCGTTTGCAAGGCTCATAGAATAGTCCATTGCCTGGGCCCTGCGAAGTCACGAGTCGACTGCGATGCGGGATCCACTCATTGAGCAGGGCAGGGGACGAATCTTCAGTATTCCTGCATTCCTGCCGCGCTGTTTAAGGGACCTCCCTCTCGCTACCGCACGGATCCGACTTCGAGCACGAGGCAGGGCCGTGGCCAACGTGTCGGACCCACGGCGGAGAACTTGCCCGATGCGGGCGCAAATGTTCACACCTCCACAACATATAGGGATCCAACACCCGGCCGACTCTACCGCTGGTGCTATTCCCCACCGAGACTCGAGCAGGAGACGGAATGGGGCTTTCGGTCGAGCCTTGGAAATTTTTTTTCTCCCACTTTCTTCCCCGAATTTGGGGGTCGTCGCAAGTCTTTACCAGAACGAATCCTACGACGAAGGCAGTGTAAAAATGCGGGCGAAAAATCCGCTTGACCGAACCTCGAATAGCGGTAAATTTGGACCCATGTGGGACGAAGTGGGGAGTAATGGAAGTTCATGCTGTTAACCGGAACCTATCACCGTTCGGTCGATCAGAAGCAGCGAATCGCCCTACCTAAAGGGATTCGCGATAGCTTGGCTGCCCGGGTTGCATCCAGCGTTTTTTATATGACACCGGGCACCGAGGGCTCCATCTCGGTGTTCGCCGAGAGCTCGTTTGAGCAGTTGGCTGGCCGCCTGGCCGAAGCTTCTCCCGCATCCGGCGATGTGAGGGCGTTTGGGCGTCTCTTTTATGCGAAAGCCCGGCGTGTCGAATTGGATCGGCAGGGTCGACTGCGGGTACCGCAGGAGTTGGCCGAGTGGGCCCAGCTGAGCGACGACGTGACGCTTGTCGGTGTGGGCGATCACATGGAGCTCTGGGAGACAACGCGTTGGAACGCATATGTCGAAGAGCAACAGACACAATACGATCAACTGGCCGAGTCGGCCTTGGGAGAGACGGTCAAGCCTCGCTGATCGGCTCTGCCCTAAGGCGGCAGACGATCATACGCGGGCGACTTAGCCAACGAGATTCGGATTGCATCGGAAGAAACTATCAGCAGACATACTTGAAATAGGAAGCAGCGTCCGTCCGTTAGTTCGCCAGGTGCGTGACGACAGGACTACCAGTTACCGGCCACCAATTGGTATTTCGCCGCGAATTTCGCGGTTGTGTTGTCGCGAGTGCGAGGGCAGGGAGGTTCTCGACGGCGAATCGCGGTGAGAGCAGGCGTCCAGTGGGGCGGACTGCTGGAGCCGCAGGCACCCTGCCCGGCGCCAGTCACACGGATGTGTCTGGTGTCGGGTGTTTTTTTTGGCGGCGGTGTTGCTCGACATTTCGACGATTCTCTTCCTTGAGGCCACGATCTCTTTGTAGGCTCTCGGCTGCTGTCGACAAGGGACAGAGGCTCAACTTTCTTGCTGGTATGAGTGCATGCATGTTGGTCCCTGGCCGAGCGAAAACGGCATTCACGCGATTCCGGGGCGTCTGCTACAGTTCTCTCACGCCGATATCGATCATCTCCTCAGACGCCATTCTTGCCCGATTTGTCAACAAGAACCGCGGATTCGCAGGGTCTCGCCATGCAGAAACTGTTTCTCGTTCATACGCCCAAGTGCGGTGGAAAGAGCTTTCGCGAAGGACTCAAAGAAGCTTTTGGAGACGAACTGCGGCTGCAATACTCCAATCCCCTCAAGAGGGTCTGGCTGGGTAGGTTGAGAGAACTTATCAAACCGGTGAGGCGGTCGGAGATCGCTGGCAAGCGGGTTGTCTACGGGCACTATTCCTTCGACCGTTACCGCAAGGTCCACCGCCAGGCGAACGTCTCCCGCGGCATGTTCTTTCGTGACCCGCTCACACTCATGTGTTCCCACTATTTCTACCAGAAGGAGAAAGTAGCGGGCCGCGTCGAAGAAGGGTTCATGGAGTTCGTTTCCCAGACTCCTCAACGAAAGTTCTATTCCTCCTTCTTGGGGAACACCCGTGTCGAAGAACTCGATTTTGTGGGGCTGTTTGAAGACTATCCACGCAGTCTGCGTCTGTTTAGCGAGACTTTTCAGGTCGATATCGAAGAGCATCGCCGAAACGAGACCAAGGCCAGACCGACCGACTATCAACAGTTTCTGGAGGAGAATGATTTTACGGATCCTCTCCGTGAACAGATGCGGGAGAATATCGCGATCTACGATCGCGCCAAGACCCGCTATCTAGAATTGTGTGACGCCGCGAAGGTGTAGCATGCGAAGCAGCTGTCACGACGTCTTGCGTGATATCAGGGCTAGCGGTGGAGTGGCCCGCACCGCCAGCTTCCCGGCGTGGCAGGAAGCCGAGATTTCTCATTTCGAAGCCTTCGTCCGAGCAGTCTTTGCTTGACACCTGCACCTCGGTATCGCTATGATCCCGCCGCCCGGCGCGGCTCCTCTTCGGACGCTGCGCACCGGCATCCCGTCGAAATCCATTCGCCTTGGGCAATTCGCCCCATCCATCCAAGTCCTATGAACCCATTGCCGCGGCACGTGCCTGTGATGGCGGCTGAGATTGTCGCGCAGTTGGCGCCGCCAATCGGTGGCATCGTTGTCGACGGAACCTTGGGAGGCGGAGGTCATACAAGAGAATTAGCAACGTGTGTCGGCAACCCAGGGTTGGTCATCGCGCTCGACCGCGACCCGGCCGCCATCGACGCGGCCGAACAAAACCTGAAGGGCTTGCCCGTCACACTGGTTCACAGCAACTACAGCGACTTGCCGGAGGTACTTGAGCAACTGGAGATACCCGCGATCGACGGCTGTGTACTCGATCTGGGACTGTCGAGCGACCAACTGGCGGATCGTGAGCGAGGTTTTAGTTTTGATTCCGCTGGCCCACTCGATCTGCGTTTTGACCCATTGGAAGGCGAACCGGCCTGGCGGATCTTGGAGCGATTGAGCGAAAGCAATCTGGCGGATCTGATTTACAACTATGGTGAAGAACGATTTAGTCGACGGATCGCCAAAAAGATTGTGCAACGTCGCCGTAGCGACCCAGTGCGTACGGCGGCCGATCTGTCCGACTTGGTACGGAGTTGCGTTCCTCGGCCTCGCCACCGGGGAGCCATCGATTCAGCGACACGAACATTTCAAGCTTTGCGAATCGCGGCCAACGATGAACTCAAATGGTTGGAAGTTGCCCTGGAACGAATTCCCGATTGCCTTGCTCCGGGTGCGAAACTGGCCATCATTAGTTTCCACTCGCTCGAAGATCGGCGAGTGAAACATGCCTTTCGTGAAGATAAGCGTCTGGAAGTACTAACCAAGAAACCGATCGGGCCGAGCGAAGAAGAGCAGGAAGCGAATCCTCGTTCACGCAGTGCCAAACTGCGGGTGGCCCAAAAACTCGATACGACTCAATAAAAACCATGATCGATCAAGGAGGATCGAACAATGTCAAAAGAAGTTAAGGTTGGACTGGGCGTCATCTTTTCGCTCACGATGGTTCTCGGGTACTCGGTCTACGATCGGTTCTTTCCGGCGGCGGCCGATGCCATCGCCAGCTCGGGAGAGGTGGTGGCACCGTCCGAGTCGCGTCCGTTGACCCAGGTCTTGCAGCCCGAGTCGCCGACGCCGACCGCTCCCCGATTCGATACCGTGGCGGCGGCTCAGTGGGAAGAAGTGGCCGACGATTCGAGTTCGACCACGGATTCCATCGACTCGGAGACCTCCGTTCGCTCTCTGATGCCGAGGGCGGCCTTGGCCTCGACCGACGAGACGCCCACTTTGGCCACGACATTCCGAGAAGTGGAAAAACCAGTGATTCAGGTTGCCGCCGAAGGTGGCGTTTATGAGCCGCCGAGCTCCAACGCTGTCGTGCCGAATGAAGCCGCGAGCAGCGCACCTCAGGCTCAAGCCGCCGAGCAAGTCTATGCCCCGGCGCCATTGCAGCCGCTGCCTTATCAGCAACAAGCTCCCGGATCGGCCGCCCAGGACCCCCAGGGTTCGGGTTACCAACCGCCTCGAGTGTTGGCCGAGGGAGACCAGCTGCAGCAGCAAAGTCCCGTGACGCAACGGCCGGTCGCTCAACAACCGGTCGCTCAGCAACCGATCAGGCAACAGCCCTTACCGACTCAGGCTGTCGATGTTCGCCAATACGCACCGGCTGCTCAGACTCCCCCCGAGGCGGCACAAGTACAAAATGATTACCCCGGATCCGCCAGCGGACGGGGCTACGCTGAGCCGGCCCCCAGAGAAACCCAACTGACCGAGTATCGACAGATGGCGCAGACCGGGAACAGCCGCGTTAGCAATCGAGGTGGATACAGCGTTCGCCCCAACGATACGTTCTGGACGATCTCACAGCAGGTCTACGGATCGGGCAGCTTCTTTAAGGCGCTGGCCCGCCATAACGAAGAGGAGTATCCGGCGGCCGATCAGCTGGCCGTGGGAGACATTGTTGAGACACCCTCGATGCAGGAACTGATGCAGGCGTATCCCGATCTTTGCCCCAAGCCTCGTGCCGCGGCAGCCGGGGGACGCTTCTCGAGTGTGAGCAGCGGAGCGACCGACACGACAGGTGCCCGCGCCTATGAGGTGCAGGAAGGCGATACGTTGTTTGATATCGCTCGATACGAACTCGGGGACGGCTCCCGTTGGATCGAGATCTACGATCTGAATCAGCGTCAGCTAACCCAGGACTTCAATTACATCAAGCCAGGCACGACGATCATGCTGCCCGGCCGAGGTGGAGCTCGACAAAAGAAAGCGGCGGTGGCCAGCGAACAGAACGGTCGCAGGCTGCGCTAAATCGATTTCGCGAAAACGTTCGCTTGTCGAGAGAGATCGCCTCGCGCTATACTCGTGGCATGCCCCAGCCCGAAGTTTCTGTGGAGCGAATCGTTGCGGGTGGTCAGACCGGAGTCGATCGGGCTGCGCTCGACGTGGCGATCGCACGCCATCTCGAACATGGCGGTTGGTGTCCGCAAGGGCGGCGTGCCGAGGATGGTCCGATCCCGCGGCGGTACACTTTGCGAGAGACGGACTCGCCAGATTACTCTGTTCGCACGGAAGCCAACGTCGTCGATAGTGACGCGACTCTGATTATCTGTCGGGGTGAGCCGACGGGCGGAACTCAACTGACCTGCCAGTTGGCAAGGCGACACCAGCGACCCTTTCTGATTGTCGATCTGGATCGGGATGCCAGCGACGAACAGCTGGTGCGAGGAGTCCAGCAATGGCTTCAACAGACGGGCATTGCTATTCTAAACGTCGCCGGTCCTCGAGAGAGCAGTTGTCCTGGCATCGCCGAGACGACTCGCCAATTTCTTAACCAGGTTTTCGATGGCGAAGCCCCTTGCGGCTAGGGGCCGGCGAGCGGCGGCCTTGAGGCGTCGAGAAAGCGCGCCCTAATCGTCGGAGACGGTCGCATGGCGACCGTCGAGTTGGAGGGCCAGAAACTCATTCAACTCGTGATAATAATCACGCGGCTGCAGGTCGTTGTGCCCGCCGTCGAGGCAAGTGTAGAACTGCTTGGTGCCCGTAGCCGCATTGTGCAAGCGGCGGCCGAACTCGAAGGGGATCAGCTGATCGTTGTCCCCGTGACTCTGAAACAACGGGCCGTCGTAGTTCCCGATCTTGTCCAGCGAATCGAAGCGATGACGCATTAGCCAGCGGACGGGCAGGAAAGGAAACTGTCGGGCTCCCATGTCGGGTAGCGAAGTGAACGTGCTTTCCAGAATCAACGCCCGCGCGCCGTCATTTGCCGCCAGATCGACCATCACGGCGCCGCCCAGCGAACGCCCCATCAAGATGATGTCCTGTTCCGCGATGCCGGCCTTCTCGGCCAGCCAGGCCCGGGCTGCTCGGGCGTCCTGCAACAGACCGTCTTCGCTCGGTTTGCCTTCGCTGCGACCGTAACCGCGATAGTCGAAGAGCATCACCGTGGCGCCGAGACTGCGCTGAAGAATCGGAACGATCGGGGCGCGATGGGCCAGGTTGCCCGCGTTGCCATGGGCGAAAAGAATGATCTCTCGCGGATCTTCGACCGCACAATACCAACCATGTAGCTGGGTGCCGTCAGCCGCTGTAAAGTGGGCGTCCTCGAACTCCAAGCCGGCCGGCCGCCAATCGGAGCCCCCGTCGTATCCGTGGGGAAAGTAAATGAAGCGTTCTTCAAATAACATGACGGCTACCAGCACAATGATATAGGCGAGGGCCGTACCCCGCGCGAGACGAAAGAGCAGACCGCGAGGTTGGCGGCGATCGGCGGTTACTGTGTTGTCTTTGGCCATGCAACTCGCCGAAAGTCGACCCCCCGCATTGCCTCCCGGGAGCCCCGTCCGTCATCCGCCCCCCTCCGAGAGTTTCCCGAGGGGCAATCCGCCGTTTGGCAGTCACCGCAGGCTGCGCGCAACGCGCGCCAGCAGCTATTGCATTATTCAATCTTAAAATCGTCGTCGGTGAAACCGGGATTCAATTTGATGTTCGAGTAAATGTACTCTTCTTGCAAAACCGGTTTGCCGCCCTCTTCCTCGGGCCAGGTCCAGGAAGCGAAGCGGACCGGCAGATCGAGTTCGTCATCCACAAAAATGTGGACTTTGTGAAAACGGAAATTCTTGCGTCGGACGGGATGAATCACCTCGGTGACGGTACAGACGCGGTCGCCTAGCTTGGCACCCTTGTAGTGCTTCACCTGGCACTCGCCATACTGGCGATCCATCTCCGCGACCATGATCAGTTCCTTGGTGAGATTGACGAAGCCGACATGGGTGATGGGATAGCGCTGTCCGTTCATGGCCAGGGGCCCATCCGGTTTCAACGATACCGGACCAAGCACTCCGGCGAGCCCTACTGGTTTTGCAATCAGCTTGCCGTCGTTCTCTCCCTCGACATAGGCGACCTGCTGTCCGGCCACATCGTCAGGCTTCAGAAAGTCCATGAAGACGCTGAACGGCTCGTGGCGGACCTTCATATCGATGATTTCGTGATCGCGCAGCTCCCCGCCCACGCGTTCTTGCTTGATGAATCGGCATGAATAGTCTTGAACGCGTTCTTCAAGAGCGGCAAGACGTTTTTTGGCATCACGAATTTCGGGATCGAGGGGGTGCTCCCCTTCTTTCTTGTCCGTAGCAGCAGCGGTCGTAGCCTCTTCCTCGGCATAGGTGTTGGCCCACGGAGTCAATAGAAGACTGAGCGTCAGCACGCTATAGGTGATAGTTCTGAGCATGATCCTGGTTTCTCCTTAGTTCCAATTCCTGCGATCCGAACACCCGCGATCCTGGCACAGGGGGCCAGAGGCCGTGTGGATGTGTATAGCGACTTGAGGTCGAGCGACCGTGTCGCCAAGGCAAGTCCGTCGCCGATCGTCCATGTTGTCCGCTGTTGTTTGCACAATTCTACTTTGTCCGCGTCATTCTACGCACCTCCAGCGCAAAATAAAAACGGCCTGTCATGGTAGGTTAGTTACCACAACAGGCCGTTTCTTGCTGGAAAAATTCGCTTTTTCGCCGATTTTACGTCAACCGGGAGCGACGGTCGATGCGTTCGGACGCTTCGTGCTAGCGGCCTTCCGCTACGCGACGAACGTTGCCTTGCTGGATATCGCGGGCCGACACGAATTCGGGGTGCTTCTCGTCGAAGTCGGCGTCGGTGAATCCGTTGTTCAACTTCAGATTCACGTACGTGTATTCTTCTTCCAGTTGAGGAGCACCGCCCTGATTCTGGGGCCAGGTGTAGGCCGCGTAGCGAACCGGTACGGTCATCTCTTCATCAATGAAGATCCGTGCGATATGAAAAGCGAATTGCTTTCGCGGTTTAGGATGGGTGACCTGGATGCACATGCATTTGCGACCGTTGATCTTGGCTCCCTTAAAGAACTTCACTTCGCACTCACCGAATTGCATCTCTCGCGTGCCCATCTCGATCATGCGGTGGGTCAGCATGCGGATTCCGGTCATGGTAATCGGATAGCGTTGATCCTTCATCATCATCACGGAGTTGGGCTTCAAAGATACCCAACCGACGCGAGATCGAAATCCGATGCCGGTACGACAACGAGCCTTCCCACTGTTCCGACCTTCCACGTAGATCGCCTCGTTGGTCTTCACTTCGTCGGGAGCCAGGAAGTAGAGATAGACGCTGAACGGCTCATGACGGACTTTGCAGAGCGCGTGCTGACGAGCCATCAACTCGCCACCGATCCGCTCCCGCTTGATGAGCGTGCAGGAATAGTCTTTGATACTGTCATCGATATAGGAGAGTCCATTCTTTGCGATCCGCATCGCAGGACCAAGCGGATGTTCGCCGTCCTGTACTTTCGTATCGCTAAGATCGACCTGGGCTAGCGCTACCCCGGTCCCGGAGATCATCGCCAACATGAGTGTCGACGCTAGAGTGCCGCGCAAAATTCCCCAACCTCGCTTCATCGCCTATCTCCTTACAGGTTCGTTGGGACGAGGCGCGGCGATTCGCAGCCTAAGTGGCAAAGAATCCCGAAGGCACATTCGTCCATGATTTACCGGCAGCACACTCGTCCTTGAGTTACCGTTCTTGTTGAGCAATCGTCGTGCCAGATTACCTCTTCTTAGCCAGGACAAGTCCCGGCAGCAGCGAAGCGGGCCAAGTATGGCTTCAATCCCCGTTCGCTGTCTAGATCGACTTGGGTGACAGCGTTGCAGGCGAAATGGCGACTCTTGGTATGTATCGCCAAGCGGCGATGACATAATTACAATCATCAGTCGCACCGGAGCGGTTTACCTGACCCGACCGGGCCTAGCTATTCCTGCTCGGCAATGACCTCCCAGATCTCCCATTTTCCACATGCCCCAGAGCGGCCAGCCCTTGAAACACTCCGACGCTCAGATTGAAGCCATTGTTTCCGTTCCCTTTTACGAGAACACTTTGGTCGTCCGCCGCGGCGAACGGGCGGACTGTCTGGTGGTCGATCCAGGGCTGCAGCCGCAGCTGATCTTGGATTACCTCGACAAGGAGAAGCTCGAGCCGGCGGCCATTCTCAATACGCACGGACACAGCGACCATATTGCCGGCAACGGCAAGATGAAGGAACGTTGGCCCGACTCTCCGCTGGTGATTGGTCGCGGCGATGCCTACAAGCTGACCGACCCGGTCGGCAATCTCTCCGCCATGCATGGCCTGGAACTAATCAGTCCGGAAGCCGATCAACTCGTCGACGAAGGCGATGTCTACTCGGCTGCCGGGTTTGAGCTTGAAGTGTTGGAGATTCCGGGTCACTCGATAGGGCATGTTGTGTTCGTGTGGAAGAGCGAAGCGGCGCCCCTTGTCATCGGTGGCGACGTGCTCTTCCAGGGTAGTGTCGGCAGGACCGATTTTCCTGACGGCGACTATCACGCGCTGGTGTCCGGCATTCGGGAGAAACTGTTCGCCCTCCCCGATGACACGATTGTCATTCCCGGCCACGGGCCCGCCACGACCATTGGCGAAGAGAAGCGAACCAATCCGGTGGTCGGACTTCACTTGGGCTAATGGGGCCTGGGCTGATAGAGCCAGCCGAGCGGAAGCTCGCCGACTCGATCGGTCATGACTGCGCCTGCCTCGTTCGGAGGGGGTGCGGACCATCTTTGTCGATCCTGCGGATAAAGAGGGCACCCTCGGCACAGTAATTTCTGGGGCGTCCTCGGCCGCCCCCCCCTGCGACAACCTATGTTTTCTAAGCCGGTCGTCCCGTTTATTCGGTCGCCCGTCTCAGTGGCAGAGGATCAAGTGGATCCATGGAAGTGTACTTTGCCAGTCCTTGAGATTGCCAGTCATTGAGATTGCCCGTTATTGAGTTATTAAGATGGAAGCCAATTTGTCCCCCCAGATAGAGATCTTGGAGTCCCGGATTCGGGAACTCGAGGCCGAGGTCGCCGAGCAGAAACGAATTGCCGCCGAACTTCGTTTTTCGGAGGCGGAAGTTCGCACCCTGCTTGAGGTCTCCCCGGTTTGCAACAAGATCATCGATCTTGAATCTCGCTTGCAGTACATGAGTACGGCGGGGCAGAAGCAGCTCAAGATAGACGACATTACGCCCTACTACGGTGGCAGCTACCCTCCCGAGATCTACCCCGAACCGATGCGGGCCCCGCTCATCGAGCACTTGGAGAAGGCCAAAGTCGGTGAGACGAGCAGCGTGGAATGCCCGGTGCATGATGTCGAAGGAAACGAGGTCTGGTTTCGCACTACCTTTGTCCCGGTTCGAGATGAGGAAGGTCGCATCCGGCATGTCATCGGGACGTCGATGGACATCACGGAGTGCAAACGGATCGAGCGGGCGATGCGAAAGGCCAAGGAGGAGGCGGAAGTTGCCAACCGGGCCAAGAGTGAATTTCTGGCCAACATGAGCCATGAGATTCGCACCCCGTTGACCGCGATTCTTGGCTTTACAGACGTCCTGCTCGAGAGTCTGCAAGACTCCGAACATCTAGAAATCGCGCGGACCGTTCGGAAGAATGGCGACTATCTCGTCGATTTGGTCGACGACGTTCTCGACCTGTCGAAGATCGAAGCCCGGAAGTGTGTCGTCGAACGCATCGAATGTTCCCCCCGTCAGATCGTCGAGGATGTCGCGTCGATGGTCCGACCGCGGGCCACGGCCAAGGACTTGCCGCTCGAAGTGAGATTTGAAGGTCCCATTCCCGCCACGATTCAGAGCGATCCGACTCGCCTCCGACAGATCCTGATCAACATTATCGATAACGCCATCAAGTTTACCGAGACCGGGTCGGTTGAAATCGTCACTCAGCTGGTTGACCCTGTTGGCGAACAACCTCAGCTAAGATTCGACGTAATCGATACGGGCATCGGGATCGCCGACGATTGCACCGAGAAGGTGTTTCGGCCCTTTGCTCAAGCCGATAGCTCCACAACCCGACGGTTCGGTGGCACAGGATTGGGCCTGACGATCAGCAAGCGACTTACCGAATTGCTCGGCGGCGAAGTTTCGATTTCGAGCACGCTCGGCCAAGGAAGCACGTTTTCGTTCGCCGTTTCCACGGGCTGCCTGGACGATGTCCCCATGATTTCGAATGCCGACGAGGCGTCCGGCCTGCCATCGCCACCGGAGGGGGCCAAGCCAAGAGAGAACCTGCTCGGCGGGTACCGCGTTTTGCTGGTGGAAGACGGACCCGATAACCAACGACTTATCAGCCTGATGTTGAAGAAGGCGGGAGCGGAAGTGACCCTGGCCAACAACGGCCAAGTCGCACTCGAACTCGGTCTGACGGCGCATCGGGAAGGAAACCCCTTCGACGTGATTCTAATGGACATGCAGATGCCGGTGCTCGACGGTTACGAGGCGACCGGTCAACTGCGCAGTCAGGGCTATATGGCTCCGATCATCGCCCTGACCGCGCATGTCATGTCGACCGATCGGCAGAAGTGCCTCGATGCGGGATGCGACGCACATGCCGGCAAGCCG
>Ga0180437_10003690_pt1 | contig 22492 bp, 12 predicted proteins | sample SS_ome_4_FD_132410 | JGI IMG/M metagenome (GOLD analysis project Ga0180437, IMG submission 132410) | Hypersaline lake sediment archaeal communities from the Salton Sea, California, USA - SS_3_D_1 metaG | ecosystem: Environmental > Aquatic > Non-marine Saline and Alkaline > Hypersaline >...
AACGGGGACTGGCTCCGCAGCGACCTGCCCTGCGTAGCGGCTCCGCCGCGAAGCATGGGAGCGCAGGTGCCTGTCCCCATTTTCGCGCCCCCTTCTCTCACGTCAGAAAAGTAGCCTGTCCCCTTTTCTCCTCACGCCAGAAAAGTAGCCTGTCCCCTTTTCTCCCTGGCGGCTGTGATTGCGCGAACGGAAGAGGCATCTACCACAGAGGCTCAGAGAACTCAGAGATGCACAACAGCAAGAGAAGAGGGCCGAGGGAAGGCGGAAACGTTACGTGACCTGCCGACGGGGCGTCCCCTCCTGATGCTCTCTGAGCCCTCCGGGCCTCTGTGGTGAGATTCCCGTCCCCCGCGCCCGGTCACGCCGCCGGTTCGGGGGGGTCGCAGACGGTTTCCATCGCCGTGCAGATCGCGTCGATGTTCGCCAGCGGCACGTCGGGCTCGCATTCGGCGTAGAGCATCAGCCCACCTTCGGGCAGGGCGAGCGCTTCGTGCGCCTCGGCGACGTGGTCGGCCAGTTGCGACGGGGTAGCGAACGGGAAGAGCTGGCGGTCGAGGTCGAGGTTGATCGCCACCTTGCCCCTCGCCTCGCGCGCGAGCCCCTCCAGCCCGTTGGCGCGGATCTGCGGGTTCAGCACGCGGACGCCCGTCTCCACGAGATCGCCGATGATCTCCAGGACGTGCCCGTCGGTGTGCAGGTAGACCGGTATGCCGGCCTCGCGGCAGGGCGCGAGCATGCGGGAGTAGGAGGGCTTGACGTACTCCCGCCACGCCGCCGGGCTGATCGGCAGCGACCGCTGGAGGCCCAGGTCGTCGCCGAAGCTCATGTACTCGGCCCCGAGCTCGACGTACCTGCGGATGACCGCCGCGTTGTACTGCTCGACCATCTCGATCAGTTGCCACAGGCGGGGCTCGCCGGTGGCGATGTCCAGCATCAGGTTCTCGAAGCCGCGCAGGTAGTACAGCCGCATATACATGAACCCGTGCTGAAGCCCCCCGCCGCGGGCCAGACCCCCGCGCCGCTTCGCGTCGGCCATCGATCGGGCGACCTCGTCCCAGTCGCGCCGCGGGCCGAACACGTCGTCGGTCATCGGGTCCGGCGGCCGATAGCCCGCCATCGCCGACCAGTCCTCCAGAGGGTGCTCGACGACCAGGCTGGACAGCCCGCGTTGGACGTTGTCCCAGACGGCCCCCCAGCAGTCGGTGTGGCGGCCGGGCTCGAACAGCGGGTCGCTGACGGCGTCGAAGTCCCGCGAGCCGGGCCGATACCCCCGGAAGATCCGCGGGTGGGCCAGCACGAGCTGCTCGAGGTCCTCGCGGTACTTCATCCACGTTGCCGGCAGGAGGCCGACGTCGCAGCCCGTCCAGTCCGGGCGGTCGAACCGGATCGTCTTCAGGAGATTGACGGTGTGGGCGTTTCGGCCGGCGTAGGAAGTCATCGGAAGAAGGCCCGAAAAAGGGGACGGTACTCGCAGCGCAGCGAAGGAGACCGTCCCCTTTTTCGCGCCCGGGCGGTCATGCAACGTCACCTTGCTTTGGAGGCACAATAAAGGGGACAGGCACCTTCGCTACGCTACGGAGCCAGTCCCCTTTATCGAGTCGCCTCTACTGAATGGGCAGGGGCGGAATTGAACCGCCGACACCATGATTTTCAGTCATGTGCTCTACCAACTGAGCTACCTACCCGTGCGCGCCGTGCCGCGGCCGCTTGTCACACCAATCTAGCACAACCGCCCTCCCTGTCAAGCCTCTTCGCGCCGGAATCGCCCGATTCGCCGCTATCGCTGCCTGTACGGAACCCAGTTGACCCGCTTGGCGATGCTCTGCGCGGAAAACCAGTCCACGTCCAGCGACTCCTTGCGGCGGCTGACGAGGAACCACGCCGTCTGGAGGCGCCCGGACTGCTCGTACTCGGGGCGGACGACCGGCTTGTAGCCGGCCCGCTCGACGACGAGCACCTCCTTGCGGATCTTCAGCGGGATGACGTCGAGGGCCTCCGGGGCGGCGCTGAGTGCCGACGGCTCGACGTTCTTCGGGGTCAGCTTGAACGCGGCGTTGATGACGGCCGCCCGGAGCTGCCGCGTGTCCAGATCGAGGTTCGGCACGTTGGTGACGGCCACCTGGGGCACCATCGAGAAGCCCCGCACGAAGCTCTTGCGGGCGAACAGCCCCGTGGTGAACGTCTCGAGCTTCTGGAATTCGGCAACCCGCGCGAGCCCGATCCCCTTGGAGGCGGTGACGGTCTTCTTGCCCTTCTCCAGCGCCTTCAGAAAGGCCCGCGTGATCTTCAGGTCCTCCACGACCTTCTCCCGCAGGTCCGGCCGATCGTTCAGGTCCGTCGGCACGTGGGCCGCCGAGATCTCCACCAGCCGCCACAGCAGCCTGCCCGTCCGGTCGCCCGAGACGTACATCCGCGAGCCCTGCTCGCCGACCTGGATCACGCCCTCCCGTCCGGGCCGGGGCGAGAGGCCCTCGGCGGTGAAGGCGATCTGCGCGATGTTGTTGCCCCCGCGCTGGGAGGTGTAGGCGAATCCCAGCACGTCGTGGTCCACGATCTCCTTCGCCGTGCTCAGCGGAATCTGCCCGACCTGGAGCGGGAAGAAATCCACGCCCTCGCTGCCTGCCGCCACCGAGAACAGCACGTCGCGGAACCCGTCGCACCGCGCCCAATGGAGTTTCGGCCACTTCGCCTGCTTGCTGATCTCCGCCAGCGCCTCGCCCAGCGTGATCCGGTCGGCCCGGACGGTCACCTTCACCGACGGCAGGAGCGTGTTCTCTCCGTGCGTGCCCCACGGATAGCAGATCCCCGCCAGCCCCGCCGCCTCGGCCAGCTTCTCGACCGCCTCGTCCAACGCGACGTTGTCGATCTTGACGTCCTGGAGCGCGGCGGCCAGGACCTTCTCCGCCGGACGCGTCCGCGACGCCCGGACCCGATCGTACGCCTCCGCCGGATCCACCCGCGAGCCCAGCAGCCGCTTGACCTCCGCCTCCGCCGCGCCGGTCACCGAGTCCAGGCGACCCGCCACCGCCACTTCCCGCAGCCTCTCGACGATCTCGGCCTTCGCCTCCGCGAAGCTCTTCTGCACCGTCTTCGTCGGCACGTCGGCCGGCTGACTGGCCCCGCCGGGCGGCTGCGTCGTCGCCGCGCCGGCGGGCACTTCCTTCGTGAACTCCGCCTTGTTGCGGTTGTAGTAGTCCATCACCTCGCGGAAGTCCGGCTCGGTGACGCGCCGGACGACGTCGCCGCGAACGAACAGATACTGGATCTTCGCCCGCCCCGGCTGGCGGTAGCCGAAGCCGAAGTCGTCGACCTTCCGCGTCTGCCCCTCGAAGCGCGGGCGATACATGTTGAAGTGCGCATCGGTCTCTGTCTGGTTCGGATCGGGGATGCCCTCGAGGAAGTCCTCGGCCTTCAGCCGCAGCACGCGGAGGTCGATCTGCTCGGTCAGGTCGCGGTAGGCCACCCGCACCTCCGTCTCGGACGGCGCGCAGCCGACGGAGCTGTCGACGAAGTGCTTGTGGACGAGCAGCCAGGTGGCGATCGCGCCGCGGATGTGCCGTTCCGTCCAGGAGCTGTTGCGCGACCGGATGCTGGAGATTCTCTCCGCGTACCGGTCGCCGGTCAGCCCGATGCCCGCGAAGAACGCGTCCACGTCGCCCTCGTTGACCAGGACGCCGGCCTCCCGGGCCTCCGAGATCAGCAAGGTGTAGGCGAACCGCGCGTTCTCCCCGTTGGTCTGCTGAAGGTAGATGTACGCCATCTCCGTCGGCCAGGGCGGGTAACGATAGCGGTTGCCGAAACCCATCGCGCTGAGGATATCGAGGTCGGCCGCCGCCGACATGAGCTCGCCGCGCAGGATCGTCCCGGCCCGCGTCTCGCCAATCTTCTGCTTCTCCGGCTTGGGCGTGAGGAACAGGCTCACCCCCTGCCAGCCGACCAGAAAACTGACCATCAGGGCCACCATGATGATGATGACCATCTTCTGACGACGACGGAAAAAGCCAAAAGCCATCGCAGCTCCTATCCTCTTAAGACGCCACCACGCCGCAACGGGCGCCAGGCAAACGCACAAGTATAGGTCGCCGGGCCGATTTTGCAACGGAGATTGACCGCTTGCCTCCTAACGTGTCGGCCATTTGCCCCGCCGACCTGAAGGCGCCCGCCGGGGGCGTCACTTGCCCTTGTCGGCGACGTGAAGAATGATGTTCCGCGCCATCTCGTAGGCCGATTCCGGCGTGTAGCCGTCACAGCCGACCGGACGGCAGCCGATCAGGCCGACGGTCAGGTCCTCGCGGCTAAACAGCACGCCGATGCGATCGCCGACCATGACGGCCTTGAGCCTCGGCTCCTTCGCGCCCAGCCGGAGCTTCGTCAACCGGTGATACCGTGCCCGCGTGATCTCGTAGCCCTTCCGCTTGTACAGCGGCGAATGGCTGGCCAGCGTCCGCAGGCTCCGACGGCCGAACATCAGCTCGATCGTGTCCTCCCCCGTCCTGGCGAACTCCCGCCCGCCGCCCAGCCACCCGCCGGCGGCGTCGGCGACCAGCAGCCCGCCGCCCTGGACGAACTTCTTGAGGCCGGCCTTCTCGGCCTCGGTGAGCTTCAGCGCCGTCGTGCCGGTCAGCGCCGCGATCTGCGCGCCCGCGGCGGCCAGCTCGGAGATCGCCACGGGCCCGCCGACCTCGAGCTTCACCTTGCACTGCAAACCGACCAGCCGCGCCACGCGATGCCAGGCCAGCGGCTCCGGATCGTAATTGCCCTCGTGCTTCAGGCGGACGAGCCTGACGGTCTTCTCCGTCCGGCCGGCGCGGCGCCTCGTCCAGTGGTCGGCCCCGCGGTGGCGGAGGTGCTTGCCCGTGGCGTACATGGCGACGTTGGCGGCCGTGTCGAACGAGTCCTTCTGCGTCACGCGGCGGTTCATCTGCCAGTCCAGCACAATGTCGGTCTCGCAGTGGATCACCAGCGGGCGGGCGCCGTTGGAGAGGATCGACAGCTTGATCTTCTCCGGCAGGCGGGCGTGGGCGGTGTAGAGCTTGTGGTCGGGCGCCAGCTCCTTCAGCTCGCGCCCGGGGAAGATCTTCTTGCAGGCCTCGCGGATCCCCTTGCTGAAGCCCTCGCCTTTGCACTCGGTGACGCTGAAGATCGTCCCGCCTTCCAGGACGTAGCGGCGGAGGCTCTTGACGTGCTCGTCGGTGAGCTTCGGCGCTTCCGAGCCGGTGATGACCACGACCGGCGCGTCGTGCCACTCCGAGACGGGCACGCGGAGGTTGACGATCTGCCAGTTGACGTCCTGCTCGAACGCCTCGCGCGACCAGCGGCAGAGGTTCGCCAGCGCCCGCGGGCGGTTGTTCCAGTCGCCGTCGTACTCCAGGCGGTTCAGCAGGATCGGCTTCTGCCCGCGCGACAGGAACAGCAGCGCGTACGCCGTCGACGTCGTCTCCCCGTACCGGCCCTTCCACGAGCCGTTGGCCTGCTGCTGGCTCAGCAGCCAGCGGGCGCCGATCTTGTACCAGTCGGCCTTTCCGAAGTAGCGCAGCCCGCTGGCCAGCCCCACGCGCTCGACGCCGAAAAGGTAGTAGTACATCCCCCCGTGCCCGCCGTGGCAGAGATTCTCGTCCGTCAGCGTCTTGGGGAAGTTGCGGTCGAACCACTCGATCGCCTTCTTCAGGACGGTCAGCTCCTCCGTCTTCTTGCAGTGCGTGTAGCGGCTGTAGAGCGCCGCATCGACGCAGACGAACATCGTCGCCAGCCCCGCCGCCGTCATCGTGCCGCTGGAGTGCTTGTCCCCGCCGCCGTACTTCCAGCCCCCGTCGGACTGCTGCATCCGCCGCCAGTAGTTCATCACCGCCAGCCAGTACTGACGGGGCACCTCCCGGCCGAACTGGTGGGCGCCCCAGACGCCCAGCACGCCGTACTGGCCGTTGGACGGGTCGGACTTCTTGAACTGATCCGCCGCGCCGTCGAGGCGATAGCCGTAGCTGCCGATCGCCTTGGGGCCCCGCCCCCCCGCCTTGATCAGGATCTGCGCGTCGCGGTACAACTGGCGGGCGTACTTGGTGTTCTGCTTGGTCGCCTCCATGTACGCCTGCGCCCGCAGCGAGACGGCGTACGTCCACCACGTCCGCTGCTTCTCCAGCCAGCCCAGCGCCTTGACGATCCGCGGGTCGGCGACCTTCTGCCCGGCGGCCAGCAGGGCGTAGGTGTTCAGCCCCGCGCCGCCGACGTGGCGGTCGTTGCCGCGGATGTCCAACCCGCCCCCGCCCGGGTCGTCCCAACTGCCGTCGGCCTTCTGCTTGGAGTACAGGAACTTCACGCCCTTCTCGATCGCCTTGCCGACCGCCGCGTCGGAGAAGTCGCCGGCCAGGGCCGACGGACCCACGGACAGGCAGACGAACAGAACAACGCAGATGCCGATGACCACGGTCGAGGGAAAACCAACTCGCATGCTGAGCAACTCCTGTCTGCGGCGGCGGGTGCGGGGCGCGGAACCTGCGGGCCGACGAGGCCGCCTCCGGCACCGACACCTCTGGCCGGAATGCCGGATGGCACGAGGGAGGGCCTGACCCACCGCTGCGGAAACTACTGTCGTCACAACCAACGCCCTGATTATAGGCCCAAAGGCGAGATTAGCAATACCGATTGGCCGCGCCGCGGTCAGGAGACAGCGGCACGCGGCATGCCAACGTCGAGGCGCCGCAGAGCGACGAGCAGGATCGGCCGCAGCCCACCGAGCGCATCCTGTGCGTCGGCAGCCGACTCCTCCGGCCGGTGGATCTCTTCCGCGCGGGCGGCCCTCTGAGTCGGGACCGCCGCTGTGCCGCCGATCCTCGGCAACCTGCCTCGCCCGGCGGCCGCGGACCGCTCTGCGGCGGCCGGCACCGTCACGGGCATCGCCGCCGCGGGCACGAGCGGGGCTGTCCGGGCGGACGCGAGCAGCCGTCGATCGCCCGACTGCTGGTCCGCCGCCTCAACTTGTTGCAGGAGAACCGCCGTATCGGCGGTCCCCGATACGACAGGGGCTTCTTCGACGGAACCGGCCTGACCTGCCGCGGACGGCGGATCGTCGGCGCTGGCCGAGGCGACGCCGGCGACCGCCAGTCCGAAGTTGTCCCTCATCAGCACGTAGTCCTCGAACCCCACGCCGCCGCTGAAATCGACGTCGCCTTCTGCCCAGACGGCCGGCGAGCTGCCGTAGCCTCGCTTCAGCGCCAGGTAGTCCCATGCCCCGACGGCCCCGTCGAGGTCCGTGTCCCCCACCAGCGGGCCGATCTCGTAGTAGTCGGTCAGGAACGCGTCGACGCCCGGGTCCGCGTCGAGCCCGCCGGACATGCGGGTCTCCCAGTGGTCGGGAAGCAGGTCCGCGTCGCGGTCGACGCCCGAGCGGCCCGGGTGGGTCGCCTCGTCCATCTCTCTGCCGTTGTCCGACCCGTCGCCGTCCGGATCGTCCGCCCGGCCGTAGCCCACCGCGCCCAGGAAGGCCCGCTCCCAGTTGTCCGGCAGGCCGTCGCCGTCGGTGTCGTTGTCGGCCACCTTCGGGTTGCTGCCGTCCAGCATCTCCTCCAGGTTGTTCTTCCCGTCGGCGTCGGAATCGTCCCACCGGCCCTGGCCGGCCTCGCCGGGCCAGTACGTCTGCTCCCACCACTTCGGCAGCAGGTCGTTGTCCTCGTCCCAGCCGGCGGGGTCCGATCCCGGCAGCTCGGCGACCGGGTCGGAGGCCTGGATCGGGCGGCGCTGGCGAGGCACGACGTAGACGACCAGGTCCCCGTCGAACTCGTTGTGCACGACAGACCACCAGTACCCGTCGGGGCGGACCCACACCAGGTCCATGTCCGTGTAAGGCTGCACGTAGAACTCGTTGGTCCGGATGTAGCAGGCGAGGCGGTACTCGTCGAGGTCCACGTTGTCGACGCGCCCGGACGCCATCGTCGTCCCGAGCGTCAGCAGCTCCAGCGTGGGCATCGGCGCGCGGTCGATCTGAATGGTCAGCTCGGCCGAACTCGTCAGCCCCGTCACGTCGGTCACCACGGCCGTGATCGTCGCGTCCCCGAGCGCCACGTCGGCGGCGCGGAACTCGCCCGTCTCGGAGTCGCCGACGATCCCCCCGCGGCTGGTCTCCCAACGGTGGTGCGCCGGACCGCGAGGCTCGGCCGACACGGCGGCCCTCAACTCGGTCACCTCGCCCGGCGCCAGCTCGGTGTCGTCTGCGTCGAGCGAGATCAACCCGTCCTGCCAACGCTGGGCGAACAGGCCGCGGAGGGTCTCCTGCTGGAGCTTGTTCCTGGCCACGAGCTGCCCCTGCGAGACCTCGCCGAACCGGACGACGCCGAAGTGCTCCTCCGGGTTCTCCCGCGTCGAGGGGCTGCCCGTCTTCCACCACTCGTCGTTCCACTCGAACAGCCCGAAGCCCGCCACGCTGTCCGACAGCCGGGCGTCCCAGTACCGGTCGGCGAGCCCCTCGGCCACCACCTCGCCGTCGATCGCGCCCTTCCGGTACGAAGGTGCCCACGGCGGGAACGGGTCGTGGGCCGGCGGGGCGGTCGGGCTGTCGGGCAGGCCCGTCTCGGCGATCACGATCGGGCGGTCCAGGTTCGGCATCCAGGGATACCACTGGTGGGCGTGCCGGTGATAGTCCTTCAGCGCGGCGAGGTAGCCGGCATAGGGGGTCCCCGTGCCCGGCCCGCCCTGGTGGTCCCGCATGCGGAACGGCTCGTAGGAGTAGGCGTTGTACGAGAAGTAGTCCAGCGACTCGACGACCACCGGCTCGCCGTCGGTGCGGAGCACGTCCGCCGGAGGCCAGCACGCCCACGTGACCCAGTCGGAGTAGCCCTCCCGCCCGGGCTCGGCCATGCGGCCCTTCACGTGGTCGGCCATCGCCGAGATGAAATCGGCGATCTGTGTCGACGAAGCGCCCGGGCCCACCTGGAACTCGTTGCCGATCTCCCAGGCGAAGATCCGATCGAACCCGCCGACGGTTTCGACCTCGGCGATCACGGCGTCGACTCGCGCCCTGCCGGCGGCGTGGTCGGTGATGTCCCCGTCGGCGAAGTAGATGTCGCGAACCACCCAGAAGCCCAGCTCCCGCACGCCGTCGTAGAAGCTCTGCGGCATGCGGACCGGACAGGCCATCGTCGGCTGGGCGTAGACCCGGAGCAGGACCGGGTCCGTCCCCCCCGCGTACTGCCGCCAGCGGCGCAGGTCGTCCTCGATCCGATGCTCCCGGATCTGACCGTCGACCGCCTGGCCCGGCTCGAGCGGCTGGTAGCTGATCATGTTGAGGAACACCGGCTCGCCGTCGAGGTAGAACCGGTCGGCGTCCTTCGTGAAGGGAAACGCCTCGTCCTGCTGCGACGCCCCCACGGCCGGGCAGCCCCCCGCCGCGGTGATCCGGCAGTCGGCCCCCGCGCCGATCGCCCCCGCGCCGAGCAAAAGCCGCGCCTCCAATGGCTCGAGGATGGGCATACCCTCTCTCATTGCTGCCCCTTTACTTCCATGCCCGCCGCTGACGCGGGCCCGGCCGACACTCCCGACCTGTCACCCATCATACCGCAAACCGGCCCGGAGATCAACCCGAGCGCTCCCCACGCGGTTGACCCGGGGCGGATCGGCACTACAGGAGACGGCTCCTCAAGACAGTCTGCGGGGCGTCGCCGACGCGCAGCTAACGCCATCACTTGCGGATGAGGGTCCCCCTGCTCGGCGTGCGGGCGCGGGGTGGAGCAGTGCGCTCGACCTTCTTGGGGTCGAGCTGTTCGAGGATGCCCTCGATGCGCTGGCGCACTTCGGGGTCGGGGTCGTTGACGTGCTTCCTGACCAGGGCAGCGACGCCCTTGCCCATCTTGACCAGTTCGTTCGTGGCCGCGTCGCGGTCCTTGTAGGACTCCGCGGCGAGTTGGGCGATGAGTTGTTCGGCCTTCTTTCGGGCCGCCGGTCCGAGCAGGGGGGATGGCTGGATAATCGATGTGATCCGCCTTGCCAGCAAGCTGACCGATGGGCCGTTCGGTGCGATCCGGCACGTCAGTCTGGGCGCGGCCAGTTGGCCCACCAGCTTCGTGCCGTCCCACATAGTGATCGTGACATGGGCGGCGCGCTGGGCATCGCACGTCAGCGTCTTGAGGTTGCTCACGTGCACTTCGGCCTGGTCGAACTCTGTTCGCAGGGGAAGTGTCTCGTGCTCCAGCCGGCCGAGCAAGCGGCTCCCGTTGTGCAGCGCCACGGCGGCGGCCGGCTCGAACGGGGTGAGGGCCTTCATCGGCAGGACGATCAGGCGGATGTCCTTCGACGCGATCTCCAACTCGGGGACGATCTCCAGCTTCAGCGTGAGTTTCTCTGGCCCGAGCGTTCCGGCAAGGACGGTTCCGCCCGGGAACCGGGCGCTGTGGCTGCGCCCTTCCGTGTCCGTCCGCTCGATGCGCTGTAGGCTCCGCAGCGGCAGGTCGACGGCGCCCCACGGGCCGGCCAGTTGCAGCTTGGTGCGGCATTCGGGCCAGATCAGGCGGTCGCCGCTGCGCAGGAGAACCACGGGCTGCGATGAGGGAAATCCGGCGGGCTTGTCCTTGGAGATCCGGTAGCCCAGTTGACGGATGTTCGCCGGCGACACGTTCAGCGTCGAGCCGGCCGAGAGGGACAACTGCACGGTCTGGCCGGCCATCGTGCCGACGATCACCTGGCCGTCGGTCTGCACGAGGCTCACGCGCGTCGGCTTGTCGGCGGTGGGCACGATCCCAACGACGCGGCGCGCCGGGACCTCGATCTTGCCGTAGACCGTCGTGACGGCATAGCTCTTGTTCTCGATCGTGCCCAGCAGCAGGTCGCCGTTGGCCAGCTCGACACGATCCGCCCGGTCCAGCCGCGTCACCGGCGGGATGCCTCCCGAGTGCCCGTAGATCTTGACCCGCCTCAGATGGAGGTAGTTCGTGCCCGGCAGGCCGATCTTCACGTACGCCGCGTCGATCGGCGCATCGAGCTTGACCATCCATGAACGCGCGACCCGCTGGGCCGTCCAGACGCGCCGCCAGGACTTCCTGTCGCCGGAGACCCACACGGTGAGCCCCGAAGCCCGCTCTTCGCCTCCGCCGCCCCGCCGGTTCTCGATAAACAGCCTCTGGATCATCGGCGCGCCGGCCAGCGTGATGATGATGTGCGGGTTCTTCTCCTTGTTCGTGTGGAACGCAAGGCAGTCTTTCGGCCCGGCCGCATGCAGTCGGCCCCGGCCGGTCAGGAGGCTCGGCAAGGCGCTATAGCTGCTATAGGTGGAACTCACTTGATAGGTTGCATCCCGGGAGATCCAGGCCAGTCCGCCCGGATCGTCCTTGGCGGCGGACGATGTCGCCTTCTTGCCCGGTACAAGCCCCGAACGTATGGCTATGGTGCCGGCGCGCCTTGGCGCGCGCGTTTCGGCCGGCGCGGGCCCGGCCGAGAGCACCGCCACAGCGCAGCTCAGGAACAGCCCCGTTGTCGTTGCCTTACTGAAACAGCCGTGCTTCGTCATTGTCTTACTCCCTGAGACTCCGGAGCGGCGGAAATCGATCAATGGACGACGACCGGGCCGGTCCGGCGGCTATGAGGCGATATCTCCCCGGCATCGTACTGGATCATCAGCCGCCCTGCTTGGTCGTGGCGTCGACACCACGGGCCGCTACCGGACCATGGCTATCTTCGGGTCAAGACGATCTTGCGGAACGTCTCGATCTTGCCGTAAAGGTCCTTCGTGTCGCAGGTCAGCGTTGCCGTAAAGGTCTCTCTCTCGCCGGAGATTGCCAGGTCTTTCGGTACTCGCCACGAGTACTTGTACAAGCCGCCTCAGCAGAAGGGCAGCTTGCCCGTCGCCACCTCCTTTCCGGCGGAATTCGTGATCACGAACGTCGGATTGATCGGGAGGCTGCTGCTCATCGCGGTAGCCTTCTTGCCAAGTCCGTAGGTGTAGGTCCTCATCTCCCCCTTCTTCGTGGTGTCCCACACGCTGACCTGAAGGTTGAGTTTGGGATCGATGATCACGGCGTCCAACGTCACCCGGCTGCCGCGTTTGAACGTCTGCGACGGCTTGGGGCTTCTGAGCACAATCTCGCCCTTGGCCGCGAAGTTCAGCACCACAGGCTTGTCCTTGCGGGTCTTCAGGTCGAACACCGGCGGGCCGTTTGGTTGAACGCCCACCAGCACCTTGCCGAATCTTATAGTCAAGTTGGAGGCGGCATAGTCGCCAACGGGAATCCTCCTTTGGGCGAGATCGTCGGCCGGGACCGGATAGTAGAAATTCCCCAGCGGCACGACCCCCTGTTTCGAGGTGAGGATCCCCCCGCTCACCTCGGGCGTCTTGATATCCCGGCCGCCGGCGCTGACTTGCAGCAGCCCCACATTGTCGCCGCAGGGAGTGACCGTCAGTTTGTCGCCCGCCGGCGTGGCCGAGAGCTTGTAGTACTTGCCTTCGACCGTGCGGACCGAACCCAGATGCCTCTCGTACGACTGGATATAGCGCCTCGGATTCTTCGGGGATATCAGCAGCAGTATCGTATCCGGCTTGTCGAAACTCCCCGTAATCGTGGCCACCGGCACGAGCAAAGCCGTGTACTGCCGGCCGTGAATCTTGATTTCGCCTTTGCGGGCGGAGGGCGGAGTAACGGTCCGGCCAATCACATCCCGCAGCTTGGGCTCCGACGAGGGCGCGACTTTCTCTCTCAGATCGAATACGGCTTCCTTCTCCCATTCGAGCTCGAATCCCGGCTTGCCGCCCTTCGGGGACATCTTCCCGGCCTCGTATGACATATACCGCTCAGGCGTCCTTCGCTGATCGGTGACATCGGTGTGGATCAGGTAAGGAGGCTGCATCGTGGCCTTCGCACGTTTGACAAACTCGACGTCGGCATCGAACGAAGCGGATAGGAACTCGAAGGACGCGCCTATGAAGGAGCCCTTGCTCTGTCCCTTTGTTGGCACACAATGCTTGCCGCGCCGTACCAGGCCGGAATTCGTGAACGAAAAGCGGCGGTCTCTGTTGTCCACCAGTGCAGCGGAGCGAACCATGTACTCGGCATTCGGGTCGATGACCAACTCCCAACCGGCGCCCGGTCGAAAGGCCATGTCGAGGCCATCGGCGGCGACGACCAGCCGCCCGTCTTCCTGCTTCTTGACGTCCCGGATCATTGTGATGTGTTTGGAGTATCCCCTTCCCAGGCACCACAGTGTCCGCTTGATTGGGAGCATGTACGTGGGGGCGTCCGGGTCCGCGACGTCCAAGGCGCCGGCCGTGGCCGGTCCGGGGCTGTTTCCGGGTAAGGGGGCTTGCCGGCCGTAGCAAGGAACCTTGCCCACCCAGTCATACTTCGCCTGGGCCGTGGGTCCGACGAAGAACGTGCTGCGCAGCGCAAGCATCGGAACGGCATCCCGGGGTCCCGGACGACCAAGTTGTTTGAGGTTGGCGACCTTCTCTTTGAAGATTTCGATCGCATCCTCTTCCAGCGCGATTCTCCCGCGGTACATGGCGAACTTCCATTTCTTCTTCGTGGGCCCGCCACCGCGCTTGCCGGATGCGGTAAAGGACCTTACATAGGCGGCGTCGATCGACCTCAACTTCCGGAGCAGTTCCCTGCCAGCCTTCGTTGATTCGCCTGTCGAACGCACGGGCGTCGTCCGACCATCCGCCTTGCCGCCCGTCGCGCCGGCTTTGCCTTCTGGTGTCGCCACGACCTTGTCCTCGCTCTTGGCGACAACCTCGATGTCCACTGGGTTGCTGACGACCCTGACAGCTTTGCCCAGCGCGTTCCTGGCCGCCACCACTGTGAAGGCCACGCGGACGGTGTGCTTGCCGGCCGCAAGCTGCCCGAGTTGCCCTGGCCCGGCCTTCCACGGCGCGCGGGCCTTCCGGGAAGCAGCGAGCAGCCAGGACCGGTCCAAACTGATGGCAATGTTGTCGTGCCGGCCGCCGGGAGGAAGAAGGCTTGGCGGCGGTACGAGCCCAAGATGGATCGGCCGGCGATACCACCGCCCGTCCACCTCCAGTTCACAGCCGTTGGGCCGCGTGGTGACAGACAGATTCCGCTTGCCTTGATTGCGGACCTCGGCCCAGAGGCGGACAACCGCGCCCTGTTTCCACTTCCGTTGCTTCGCCCGCAGCCGGGCCTGCACGCCGTCGACAGCCGGGCCCCAGGCCGCCTCCCCGGAATCCGATACTCCGGGCAGACCGCTCTGCGAGCCTCTCGTCTTCAGTTTGGCTGGTAGAGCGGCGGCCTCACGCTGCAAGACTGGGGCTTGTGTCCCGAAGGTGCTGCCCTTGTCGATGGTGGCCGTTGCGGCAGCGGGGCTCTTTGTCTGCCTGGAAGCCCCCCGTGCATTAGACGTCGTGCGCCTCTTATGGAGCACTTCTCGTGTTCCTGCGGCGTCAGTCTTCGGCCTTCCGGGCAATCCCAGCCCGCTGTGCGGCGTGTGCCCGCTCTCAGTGCCGAGTATCGGTGGGGCGGGATGCTCCGGCGACTCGGTCACCACGGCCACTTCGTCCGCCCCGCCGGAGCCCGCCACCTCCGTTCGCGGCAGCGCCAGCGGCAGGACAGCCAGGAACACAAGCACACAGGCGGCAGCCATCGACAAACGCCAGTGTCGTCGAAGGCTCCTTGCCAGCCTTCGCAGCGGTGAGGCCGCGGATGGGTCGATGGCAGCCAGCGCGTCGCCGAGGATTCGCTCGTCCAGCTCAGCGGTTGTTCCGAGCCGAACCTGCCTGAGGAAGTCCTCCAGGTCTCTGTCGGTTGTCATCATTGAGTTCCCTTCGCAATGCGATCAGGGCATAGCGATAGCGCGATTTTGCGGTGTTGATGGCGATTCCCAGCAGCCGAGCGACCTCGCGAAAGGTGAACCGGCCGTGAATACGCAGCGCGACGACCTCGCGCTGCTCGCTCGGCAACTTCGTCAGGGCCGCCGCGGCCCGGGCGGTCTCCTCGGCGACTTCGGCCGCCTTGGCGGGGTCGCCCGAGACCGCGATCTCCAGGACGCCGGCCGGGTTTTGCCGCGGCCGCCGTCTCCGAAGCAGGTCGCGGGCCCGGTTGGCGCAGCTCGTCAGCAGATAGCCCTTCAGACTTCCGTTGAGCGTCAACTGGCCGATCCGCCGGGCAAGGGAGACAAAGACATCATGCAGAACGTCTTCGCCCGCCTGCCGGTCGCCCAGCATCAGGCCTGCCAGCGTCAGCAGATCGTCCTTGTACGCCAGGTAGATCCGCTCGAACGCCCGCCTGTCGCCTCCTGCCGCGGCCGCCAGCATGGAGGCGTCGTCCGGCTTGTCTTGCACTGAACTCTTCCCGCCGTACAGCGTGTGTGGTCAACGATCGCCCTATAGGACGCCTGAAAACTGGTTTGGGTCTGTGATTTGCGGAAAAATGTCCGCGCTGCCCCCTATTGGTATCGTGTGGCATCCGTCCCCCGCGCGAACTTCCTGGCCGACTTGGGCGTCCAACGGTCACGACATCCAGCCAAAGGAGTCACCATGCGCATCGGCATTGCCATCTCCCTGATCGGCCTTCTCGCGGCATCGGCCGGCGCGGCGGCCGGCCCGAAGCCGCCCGCGCTTGGCGAGCGCGTCGAGCTGTTGAAGCTGCCCAAGGACAAGGTTCCCGGCGTCACCTGGGCGTTCCCGCTTGTGCGCATCTCGCCCAAGGGCGACCGGTGCGTGTACATCCGCCGCACCGGCGCGCCGTACAAGACGATGCTTCAGATCCGCACGTTCGGCCCGCCCGTGGCCGAGCACGCCGTCCTTGCCGCCACCCCCTCCTCGCCGCGCTGCTGGCTGATGGCCCTTTCCGGTCAATGCTGGCGCGCGGACAGCCTCCAGGTGGCCTACCTTGTCGCCGACCCCAAAGAGGAGAGCAAGGACGTCCCCGCCCACCGCCGCCTCGGCGTGGCCGTGTTCGACTGGTCCCTGCCCCGGCCCCGGCAGTCCGGCGGGGGCGCCGCGCCCGGCAGCCGTCTGACCGCCACCGCGGTGACGTTCGGCCCCGCGGGCAAAGGCCTCTGGCGGGCCGAAAGCGACCTGGAGAAGTACGCCTCCTGCCGTGTGATCGGCCCGGGCGGCGTGGCCTACAAGTCCGCCGGCTTTGCCATCTACCACCTCGCGCCGTCCCCGGACGGCCGGCGCCTGGCGTGGGTCGAGCAGTCGCCGACCTGGCGGCGGAAGTCCGCCGTCGTCGTGATGGACCTGAAGTCGCGGAAGGTCGTCCGCCGTGTCGAGCTGCACCGCCACGGCGGCGGCCCGTTGGTCTGGGCGGCGGGGGGCAAGACCCTCTGCTACCCCGACCTCGTCCGCGTGGACCGCATCTACCGCAGCGAGATCCGCGCGCTGGGGCTTGCCGACGGCAAGACGCGCCTGATCGCCCGCGACGCCAAGGCTCTCGGCGCCCTGGGCGACCGGCTGCTGGCCAACCGCGGCCCCGCGTGCATGCCCGCAATGCAATTCGCCAGCAGCTCCGCCCCGCGGCCCGGATTGGATCCCCGTCCGCGGCGCAACGAGATCATCTTGTTGGACCTGACCAAAGACTCCGAGCCCGTCTGTCTCGCCCCCGGCGCCTTCGCCCAGCAACTGATCGGCCGCGACCTGATCTACGCCGAAGCAAACGGACCCGACGTGATCATCTGGCGCGCGCCGATCCTCACAGAGGCCGAGTGACCGACTGGCGTCTACCTTTGCCTTACGCACCAGGGCTGCTGGCAGTAAGGACCTCCGGTGTGGTGGTCCGCCGCCCTCGGCAGCCGGGCGCACCCGCGTATTCATGCTGTTGGCAGCCCAGCCACCCGCCCGTGCATGCGTCAGACGGCAACATAGAGGCCGTGCTTCGACGCGACGAGCCGGACGGCCTCAACTTGGGGAAGCTGCGGAAGGAACTGCCCGCATAGATGGGGCCAACTGGCCGCCCTGTCGGCCCGTCTTGCCTTCGGCCGCTCAATCTGCCGGCGAGAGAGAGACTTGCTTCCCGCGGGAGCAGGCCATACGGTCCCCTGCTGGTAGACAAGCCAATCAACCAACCAAGCCACTTCGTGGCGTTGCGGCAACGGGTGCTTCGCCCGCGGTGGAATCGCGGGGCGGGCAGTCCGTTGGGAGCAAGAGCATGGTCCGATCTGTGTGGGACGCCGCGAAGTCGGCGGGATTCGTGTTGGGGTGGACGCTGACGGCCGGCGTGGCGGCCGCGGCGCCGCCGGGCAAGGCGGCGACGAAGAAGCCATCGCTGACGAGGGCGCTGGCCGCGCTGAAGGTGCCGCCGGCGTGGTTTGCCCAGACGCCGGTCAAGTGGAGCACGTCTCGGCCGTGGAAGGAGGGGCGGCTGGAGATCCGGCGGCTGCTGGCGCTCGGCACGCAGGCGGGCAATCGGCAGGCGGTCAAGCTGTCGTGGCTGTACCGCCGGAAGAAGGACATCGGCAACGGGCACGAGTGGCCGATGTACCTGTTCATGGGGGGCCAGACGGCGTGGGCGACGCGGGCGTACGAGGAGTTCCTCCAGGCAAGCCCGGAGCGCAACACCCACGCGTATCTCGACCTGATGTCGTGCTACCGGCACTTCGGCGAGTACGAGAAGGCGAAGGCGACGGCCGCGCGGGCGATGAAGAACCTGCCCCCCCCTCCCTGGCGGATCGCCTCCGAAGCCAACGTGCACGACGGGCTCGGTGACCTGTACGCGGAACTCGGGGACAAGAAGTCGGCGCGGCTGCACTACGCGAAGGCGGCCGAGTTGTACCCGAAGAGCAAGCAGCCGTATGGGCGCCATCTGCTGGCGAGGCGGGCGGCGAAGGTGCGGGCGAAGATCGACCTGTTGGACATGGGCGCCATCGAGCCCGGGCGGCTGGCCGACGGGAAGTACGCCGGCCGGTCGCTCGGCTACACCGGGCCGCTCGGCGTGGTCGTCACCGTCCGCCAAGGCCGCATCACCGACGTGGTCGTCCAGCACAAGGAGAAGATCCACCAGAACGCCACGCGGATCATCCCGCAGCGGATCGTGGCCGCCCAGTCGCTGAACGTCGACGCCGTCACCAGCGCGACGATCACGTCGCAGGCGATCGTGGACGCGACACTCCAGGCGCTCAAGAAGGCCGGGCGGAAGTGATCGGCCGACTGCTGCCCGAGGTCGTGAACCTCTTCCGCCGCGCCGGCCGGCGCAGAGGCGGCGAGGGGGCGGCGCCGACGGCCGATCGTCTGCTGGGCCTGCTCGGGCCGAGCTGGCGGGCCTCGCCGTGGCGGCGTGTGGTGCAGGTGGCGGCGCTGGGCGTGTTTGCCTGGCTGCTGCTGTACGTCTCGTTCCCGCCCGGCCACGTCTTCGACCCGGCCGCCCTGTCGAGCAAAGAGACGCTGCCGGTGGAGTTTTTCCTCTGGCTGGACCCGGCGGCGGGCGTCTCGGCGGCCGTCGCGGGGCGGGCGGTGATCGCCGCGCTGTGGGGGGCGGCGGCGACGATGCTGCTGAGTGTGGCGATGCCGCGGGTCTTCTGCGGGTGGCTGTGCCCGATGGGCACGCTGATCGACGCGTTCGACGGATCGATCGGCCGGTGGCTGCGGCGTTTGGGCCGGGTCCGGCGCGGTTGGTGGACGCGGCTGAGGTACGGCGTGCTGGCGGCCGTGTTGGTCGCAGCGGCCGGCGGGGTGCTGCTGTCGGCGCTGGTCGCCCCCATCGTCGTCCTGACGCGGGGGCTGTGGATGACGGGCGGGCGGTTGCAGAGCGGCGTGGCGCGGGGGTGGGAGTCGCTGGGCCCGCTGGGCCCGGCCGCGTGGCTGTCGGTGGCGATCTTCGCCGCCGTGCTGCTGCTGGGCCTGCTGAGCCGGCGGTTCTGGTGTCGCTGTCTCTGCCCGAGCGGGGCGATGTTGTCGCTGACCAGCGCGGGGCGCGTCTACGAACGGCGCGTCGACTCGACGTGCGTCGAGTGCGGCAAGTGCGCCGACGCCTGCGCGTTCGGGGCGATCGAGGACGACTTCTCCACGCGACACGCCGCCTGCACGTTCTGCCAGACGTGCGGCGGGGCCTGCCCGGTGGGGGCGATCTCGTTCGCTTGCCGGCTGGGCGCCCCACAGAGCCGGCCGAAGACAGATGCCCGGCAGCAACCGGCCGCGGAGGGGCGGCGAGCGTTTCTGGTCGCGACGTTCGGCGGCGCGGCGGCGGGCCTGGCGGGCCGACTCGGAATCGGCGGCCCCGGTCGCGCCGAGAAGCCCATCCGCCCGCCCGGCAGCATCGAGGAGCAGCGGTTTCTCAATCTGTGCGTCCGCTGCGGGCAGTGTATGCAGGTCTGCCCGGGGCCCGTGCTTCACCCGGCCGGGCTCGAGGCGGGGATAGAGGCGCTCTGGACGCCGGCGGCCCGGCTGACGAAGGCCGCCTGCCACCAGGACTGCAACTTCTGCACGCAGGTCTGCCCGACCGGCGCGATTCGGCCGCTTGAGCTGAGCGAGAAGCGGCGCTTCCGCATGGGGCTGGCGAAGATCGACCCGGTCCTGTGCCTTCCTCACTCGGGGAAAGAGGACTGCCGGCGGTGCTTCGACGAGTGCGAAGCGGCGGGCTATCACGCCATCGAGATGCGGACGATCCACCTCGACGTCGGCGAGATCCCGGAAGGGACGGTCAGCGAGATGGAGCTGGAGGAGATGAGCCGCATCGACGCGCCGCACGTGATCGCCGACAAGTGCGTCGGCTGCGGCCTCTGCGAATACCGCTGCCACAGCAGATGGGTCACCAACGAGCGCCGCCTGCCCCGCAGCGCGATTGTGGTTCACCCACCGGGCGAGATGGGGGCAGCGTGATTGTGAGAGGGGCGAGAGGAGGGGGACTCCAAGATCGCAGGATCAGGGGGCCGAGAGGGGCAGGGCCTCTGCGGCCACCACAATCTGTAATCGTGGAATCTCCATAGTCGCCCTCTCTTCACGCTCCTCAGTCTCTGCCTGCTATCGCTTCATGAATCCCAACGGCGGGACCTGGCGGTTGTCGCCGGTGTGCTTGATCTCGTACGGCAGGGGGCCGAGCGTCTCTTCCAGGAATCCCCTCATCTCGGCCGCGGCGTCGCCGTGGTCGGCGTGGACGTTTTCGCTCTCGTCGGCGTCGGCGTCGAGGTCGTACAGCTCCCGGCGGCCGCTGTCCGGCTCGGTCGAATCGAGCACGAGGTTCCAGCGTCTGCTTCGGACGCTGACGTTGGGGCCCCAGGCAGTGATGACCTTCTCCGGCGGCGTCGAGGACGCGTCGAGGAAGTCGCGCCCGTCGAGGCCCGGCTCGGCGTCGGGGTCGAAGCCCATCAGCCGGCAGATCGCCGGGAAGAAGTCCTGGTGCTGGACGAAGTCGTCGCACGTCTGCCCCGCCCGCGAGCCGTCCGGCAGCCGGACGACCAGCGGGATGCCCGTGTTGTACCGGTACAGCCGGTCGCCGCCCTTGCCGAAGCGCCCCTTGTCCCACAGCTCCGTGCCGTGGTCGCTGGTGAAGATCACGGCCGTGTCGGCGAGCCGGCCCATCTGCTCCAGCTTGTCGAGGAACACGCCGATCCACTTGTCGACGAACGTGACGTACCCGTAGTAGAGGGCCCTGGTGCGCTGGATCTCGTCGTCGCCGGGATCGATGCCGTTGATCAGTTGCGGCTGGATGTAGTTGCGGCTGCTTTGTGCGACGTAGTAGGCGTCGGCGAACTCCATCGGCGGGTCCCATCGCTCGTGGGGCGCGAAGGAGTCGATCCAGAGCAGCCAGGGCGCGTTGTCGCGGTTCTCCTCGAGCCATCGACAAGCACGCCGGAAGACGCGGGGCGTGAGGTAGTCTTCCTCCGTCCGGCGGTCGAGCATGTTCAGCAGGTACTGGGTGAGGGTGGGCCATCGCTTGAGGTCGTTGACGCCCTCGGGATGGTAGGGCGAGACGTCGACGGCCGACAGGGGCCCGCTGCGGACCGGGTCGCCCTCCTGCCCGCGGATGAAGTCCCACGAGCAGAACCCGCGGGTGAAGTTCTGCGTCGGCTTGAACATGTGGTAGGTGTCGCCGACCAGCCCGGTCACCACGCCCTTCTCGAACAGCCACTCCGCCAGCGTGGTCTGCTCGTCGTCAATGCGATGCCACCCCGGGATCGCCGGGCTCAGCCCGCGGCAGCCCATCTCGAACCGCCACGGGAACGACCGGATGCCGGTGAAGCACGTCCGCCGCGCCTGGATGGTCGGCAGGCCCTCGGCGTAGGCATGGGTGAACGTGACGCCCTCGGCGGCCAGGCGGTCGAGGTTGGGCGTCCGAACGACCGGATGTCCGATCATGTCGTGCCGAAACGTGTCGCAGCAGATCACCACGCAGTTCATCGTGTCGGTCCTTTCCATCGGTTGCTCCCCCCCCGCCGGGAGGGAGACGCCCCATTATGCAGCCATGGCGGCGGCCTGAAAGCCCAAAAGGCGACGCACGTGCGGGCAGGAGGACCCCATGTCGAGACATTTCGCTCGCCGCGAATCGCCATCCGGCCGAAGAAGACAACGGCGTACCGCCACTTGTCGCCGCCGGCCGCAGGGGCGGGCCCGCCTCTGCCGGGCCCGCGGGCCTCGCGGTCTCTGCGCTGAATCCTCCGACAACAGGAGCCTCGAGCCGGCCATGACCGAACTGACAGACGACGAATGCCGCGTGCTGGGCGTGCTGGTGGAGAAGGCCCACACGACGGCCACCCAGTACCCGCTGTCGCTGAACGCCCTGACGACCGGCTGCAACCAGAAGTCCAACCGCCACCCGGTGGTCCACCTCGACGAGGACCGCGTCGTCCGGGCGCTGGACGGTCTGCGGGGCAAGCAACTGGCCGTCTTCGTCGACATGGCCGGCAGCCGGGTGATGAAGTACAAGCACACCGCCCGGGAGGGCCTCGACGTCGACACGCGCGAGCTGGTGATCCTGACCGAGCTGCTGCTTCGCGGCCCCCAGACGTCCGGAGAGATCCGCGCCCGCGCCTCGCGGATGTATCAGCATCTGGGTTCGCTCGACGATGTCCGCCACATCCTCGAGAACCTGATGGCCCGCGACGAGCCGATGGTCCGCCGTCTCGCCCCCGCCCCCGGCAGCCGGGCCGAGCGATACGCCCAACTGCTCTGCGCCGACCTGCACCCCCTGGACGAGTCCGCCGGCGGGGCCGACGCGCCCGAGGCCCCCGCCCCCGTCGCCCCCGCCGATCCGCCCCTGGCCGGCCGAGTCGAGCAGTTGGAGCACGAGGTGGACCGGCTCAGGCGGATCGTCGAGGCCCTGGCCGAGTCGCTCGGGGCGACGGACCTCCTGGCCGACGACGACGCCCCCCAGAAGCCCGAGCCCCCTGCCGATCCTCTCGGGGAGCCCTTGATGTAGGACTCCTCAGCGTCAGATTCTCAGGCGCCATGGCATCATCCCGCGCAGCCGGCAGGCGGCCGTGCCGAGCGCGTCAGGCCCGGGCTCACTCCGGCGGGGAGGGGTCGCCCAGCGGCAGCAGCGTGCCGATCAGGCGGGTGGTCTTGATCGTGTCGCTGGTGCGTATCTCCCCGCTGCCGTCCACGTCGTAGTAGATCACGTACCCCGCGTCG
>Ga0180437_10003692_pt1 | contig 22482 bp, 17 predicted proteins | sample SS_ome_4_FD_132410 | JGI IMG/M metagenome (GOLD analysis project Ga0180437, IMG submission 132410) | Hypersaline lake sediment archaeal communities from the Salton Sea, California, USA - SS_3_D_1 metaG | ecosystem: Environmental > Aquatic > Non-marine Saline and Alkaline > Hypersaline >...
CCGCCGGTGAAAGACCTTGAGACAGGCGAGATAATCAATCGCGGCCGGCCAATCGTCCACTTCAACGAAGGCGATATGGGTGCGGGGATCCCTCAGGTGTTGATGCACGACATTTACAGGAAGAAACGCATGCCGCCTGAGACGACGCTTCACGACGTGCGGTGGGGCGCGGACGTTGACGGCAAGTTCGTTTGGGTGTTCGAGGTTTCCGGCGGCGCACCGCCCGCGCACTTCGGCGGATGGAAGAACACCGAGGTCTACCGTCAGCCCAAGATGTACTTCCCGCTCGGCGGCGGAAGCTGCGCCGGCGTGTCCAAACCGGGCGTGATCACCTGGGCGCGGTTCTACGAACGTTTCGGCGAGATCGGTATGGACTGCGGCACCGGCGAGGTGGTGGAACTTCCCGCCAAGGAGGTCAAGATGCGGCGCGAGAGTACCACCAAGGAGTGGCCGATCGCCAACGTCCACATCCCCGGGTACGGTCGGGACGAGCTGATGGCTTCGCACATGTCGAACCATATCGTCGTCGGTTACGGCGATATTCTGCAGGAGCTGATCGCCGTGTGCAGACATCTGGGCATACCGACGCGTGTAGCCGGTGACGTGAAAGACGCGTTGAAGTGACGCGGCAGCTTGGCCAACTCGCGGCCGGTTAGATAAGCTGCTTTCCGGCGCGTTCACGGTTCAACTCAAGATCGGAGGGACATATTATGAAGAGAGTGTTGTGTGCGGTCGGTACGGTATTGATGGCGGCCATGATCCTGGCTTTCACATGCCAGGATTCCTCGGCACAGCAAGCGGGGCCAAGACGCGGCCCAAGAGGCGGCCGCGGCGAGGGCCCCGTCGAAGGCACACCGCTGCCCATGACCGAGGCCGAAAAGAGGATCTTGAGCGTACTCGACGATATTTACAAGAACCAGCGGAGAGGGATGATGAACGTGCCGCCGGAAGACGGCAGGTTGTTGCGGCTGCTGACGGAGGCCGCCGGCGCCAAGCACGTCGTCGAGATCGGCACATCCAACGGATATTCGGGCATATGGATATGTCTGGCCTTGCAGACGACCGGAGGCAAGCTGACCACGCACGAGATCGACGAGGGCCGGGCCGCGCTGGCACGCGAGAACTTCAAACGAGCCGGCGTTGACAATATCGTGACTCTCGTAATGGGCGACGCACACAATGAAGTCACGAAACTGACCGAGCCGATCGATGTCATTTTCCTCGACGCGGACAAGGAAGGCTACATCGATTACCTGAACAAGCTCCTGCCGCTGGTGCGTCCGGGCGGACTGATACTGGCGCACAACACCACAGCGCAGGCGAGACAAATGCAAGATTATATCAAGGCCGTCACCACCAGTCCTGACCTGGAAACGCTTTTCCTGCACAAGGAAGCCACTGGTATCAGCGTGACGCTCAAGAAACGGTGATGAATGGGGATTGATGAGACTGGCGCGCGCTGTAGGTCTGTTGAAAAAGCACCTACAGGCGACTGGGTATCATTATGGACGAAGCGAAGACTGTGGTTCTTCCAGCCTTTTCGGAAAAACAGATCCTTCGCTTGCGCTCAGGATGACAGCGAAGGCCAGTCTTTCAACAGCCTCGCATTAGCTTGTTCTGGATCGTTTTTGGCTTGCTTTTTGCCTGTTCTTAGCTCGTTTTTGGCATATCTATTGCCTGCTTTTGGCTTGTTTTTGGCCTGTTCTTAGGTCGTTTTGCGCTTGTTTGTGGGCTGCTCTGCTTTTAGCTTGCTTGAGCAAGCTCCTCTTTGCACCCGGCTTCAGCCGGGGTGAGGCGGAAAGGACAAAGAGCCAGAGGGCGCTTCAGCGTCGCTTGCAGGACCGGCTTTAGCTCCCTCTAATCTCGGCATTGTTACTGAACTACAGTGAGCGTGACCCCCCAAAAAGAGCTGTCTCTATTTGACTCGACCTGTATCATCGTCGGCATAATCATCGGTGCCGGCATTTACGAGACGGCGCCGACGGTCGCAGCAGGTGTGCCCGGAGGGGCGCACGTACTGGGTATCTGGCTCGTGGGCGGTCTGTTGGCGCTTGCCGGCGCGCTGTGCTACGCGGAACTCGCCACCGCCTACCCTCGCCAGGGTGGAGATTACGTCTACCTGACCCGCGCATACGGCCGTTGGGCGGGATATCTGTTCGGCTGGTCACAGTTGGTGATCATTCGCCCCGGCGATATAGCTCTTCTGGCATTCGTCTTCGGCAGATACGCCAAGACGCTGTATGCCCCCTTTGAGAACTGTGCCGCACTCTATGCCGCCGCGGCAGTGGTCGTGCTAACGGTTACCAACATCCTCGGTGTGAAACAGGGTAAATGGACGCAGAACGTCCTGACAGTGATCAAGACGGTGGGACTGCTGGCTATCGTCGTTGCGGGCATGGCGGCACCGAGTCGGCCGCCAACACCCGCCGAACCGATAACCTTGTCCATGGGAGGTCTTAGACTGTCACTTATCCTCGTGCTGTGGACGTTCGGCGGCTGGAACGAGATGGCCTACGTTGCCGCCGAGGTCAAGCGACCGCATCGGAACATCGTCCGCGCACTGATCATCGGGACCGTTGCCGTCACGGCGATCTACTTGCTCGTTAACGGCACGTTCCTTCACGCGTTGGGTTACGAGAAAATGGCGGGCTCGGAGGCGGTTGCCGTCGACACACTCGCCACGGTGCTTCCCGAAGCGGCCGGCAGGGCGATCAGCGTCCTGATCTGCATCTCCGCTCTCGGGGTCGTCAACGGGCTCATCTTCACCGGCGCGCGAATCTCCTATGCGATGGGCGCTGACCACTCGACGTTCCGGGGCCTCGGCAGATGGCACCCTCGGTTCGGCACGCCTGTGTGGGCTCTGGTGGCTCAAGGTTGTTTGAGCCTGATAATCGTCCTGATAGCCGGATCCTTTGTCGATACCATCCTTTACACTGCACCGGTCGTATGGGCGTTCTTCCTGGCTACAGGTGCGTCCCTATTCGTGCTAAGGCGTAAAGAACCGCATACCCCGCGGCCGTACAAAACCGCCGGCTTCCCAGTGACAACGATAATCTTCTGCGCTAGCTGCATTTTCATGATCTACAACTCCGTCTCGTACGCGCTGGCAACCAAGCCGAAAAGCCCGATCGTTCTCCTGTGCGTGCTTATGGCCGGGGCGCTCCTGTACAAGCTAACCAACCGGCGCACCGACGAGGCCCGATCGTAGAGATGCCCCGGTGGGGCGTCTCGGCATGGCTAGGCCGAGCGAAGCGATCTCTCCCTGTCGTCATTGCGAGTCCGCCGCGGCGGACGAAGCAATCTCGGTTTGTACTCCCTGCCACCAAACCAGATTGCCGCGCTCCCCCCGGTCGCTCGCAACGACGAGATGCGGCTGTGGCAGATCGGACGATGCCGCATCTCTCGCATGGTCCGCGCCGGAGCGTTTCCCGTTGACAACCGGATCACAGAGGTTTATACTCGGCGCGTGTGGTCGTTGGGGGACGCAACCCCTTTGAGTCCGGTGCCGACAAAAAGATAGGTCTTCTTATGCCGAAATCACGTAATCCCCGGTTCGCTTTTAGATAAACAGGAGGGTCTCGTATGCAGCGTAATACACCACAGGATGCAACCCACAGGCCGCGCACGATAGGACGTCGCAACTTCTTGGTTACGATCGGCGCGTCAGCCATCGCATTGGATATGGGACTTTTCAACTTTGCCTCGTCGCTTTTCGCTCAGGTACCGAAGTCAGCCAAGAAACCGGTGGTTCACGCAGTGTTCGTTCGCCCGAAAGGTGACCGGTACTGGATGGGTTGGCCGGGAACCGCCTATGACATTAAGGCACGACAAGCGGATTACGTAAAGACACTAACCCGGGCCGCTGAGAAGTTCGGCATCAATCTCGTACCCAATTCCGAACCGCTGGATGACACGGCAGCCGTCAACACTTATCTCGACCGACTCAAGAAAGATCCTCCGGATGGCGTCGTAGTCACCATCATGCACATTCACCACTGGGCCAATGTCTACCATTTTGTCAAGAACCGGGGCGATATCCCCACGGTCGTTTACAGCCCAATGGGAACGTCGTTTCTGCACAACATCAAACCTATCGCTAACGCTCCGAGAACCTTTACAGCTTCGACGCAGGAGGTCGACTGGCTGGCGTTCGCCCTACGGATGTTTCGCACCATGTCTGACATGAAGAACACCCGGATCTGCATCCTCCAGGGCGACAAAACGGAAGATGTCAAGCTGGACGTAATCGGAACCACTCTCCACTACACTCCTGTCAAGCGATTCCCGGAGGAGTTCAACAAGCTCGAGACGACCGACGAGATGCGGGCTATCGCCGACTACTACATCAAGAACGCCAGGAAGACGGTAGAGCCGACGGAGAAGGACGTACTTGACGCTGCGAAAAACTACGTCGTCTGCCGCCGTATAATGGCCTCTGAAAACTGCCACGGTATCGCGATCGATTGTCTGCCGTTGGTCGAGAAACGGCTGAATCCGCCGCCGTGTCTCGCCTTCTCGCGTCTGCGCGACGAAGGTGTCGTCGCCAGTTGCCAGGCCGACTGGCCGGCCGCCATATCCTCGCGGCTCACACATCTTTTGCTGGATCGACCCGGGTTCATGCAGAACATATGTGTCAACACCGTCAACAACACCCTCATCGGCTCCCACTGCACGTGTCCCACCAAACTGAGCGGTTTCGACGGGCCGGACGAACCTTTCATACTGCGCACACACGCCGAATCCGACCTCGGCGTCGCGGTACAGGTGCTGTGGCCGGTCGGCGAAAAAGTCACGGTCATGAAGTTTGCCGATCGCGGCTGGGAACGGAAACCTCCATCGAAAAAACCAGGGATCCTCGCCTCATCAATCGTTCTGGGCTCGGGCCGGGTGGTTGCCAACGTGGACAGTCCGCCGTCGGGCGGGTGCCGCACCACCGTCGAGGTCGAGCTGGACGATATAGACGACGTACGAGATTTGATGGCGTTACATCACCAACTGTTCATACATGGCGACCATACGGGCCAGCTCAAAGCTTACGCGCAGTTAGCCGGAATAGAGGTTCGCTCCATCTGACCGTGCGTCTGATTCTAGATGCGGAAGCACATACTCAGCGTGGGTCCTGAGGGAAGCACGAACTGTCTGGTGCCGACAACAGCAGACAGGCGTTCTTATAAAGAAGTCAATGGCAGAGAACAACACCCGACCCGAACATCGCGAACGAAGCCGCGTTCTTCTTGTCATCGGAGCCGTGTTGCTTTTGCTCGGCATAACAGCAGCCGTTTTCTCAGTGTCGCTTCTGCTGCACTACCTGACGGTGGACTCGAAAGGCCGTCCACCCGGTCCTTCCGCGTTAAGGTACCTGGAATGGTGTATGATCACTGGTTGCTGCCTGTTCGCAGCAATACTCACCCCTCTTGGCTACGGTCATTTGAAAGCGCGCCGTTGGGCAAGGACGCTTTCCGTAACCGCCCTGCACATCTGGCTTGCGCTGGGTGCGTTCTTGACGTTTCTGCTCGTGTTCATGCAGCTGTTTCCGCTCGCGGTCATGGTTTTAGCGGTTGTTGTCGTGTCCTTTTTTGCTTTCGACCTGTTTATAGGCCCAGCGACCTCCGGCTCACGGGCGACTGTTATCCTGTTCGTGCCGCCGGTTGTCCTGCTCGTGTTTCTGACCGTTGGTTACATGGTATCCCCGAAAGCGCCCGCCAGCAGGCTACTTATGGATCTCGCTCGTATTGTCCATCCTTTCTGCTATATTCTCGGTGCACTTATGGCGCTAGCCTGGCCTGTGGTGCCCTGGTTGCTGATCCGGTTTTACGAGAGCCGTAACGTCGTGCAGTTGTTTGACACGAAAGACGCACGCACTTACTGGACTGACACAGTTCCAGTACCTATCCTGGTGCTGAGTTCTCTCTACGTGTTCTACGTGATCGCCGTCCCCTTCCCGATGATGCTCAATGGCGTCTTCCCCGTTTTTGGGGTGTTGCTCTCCGGTCTTCAAGGCAGGATTGCACTTGGTGCTTCCGCCCTGCCGTTCGCCGTGCTGGCGTGGGGGACGCTTCGACGAAGGATGTGGGCATGGTGGGCGGCACTTGTCTGCGTCGGAGCGCTGCTTGTCTGTTCAACGCTCACTCTTCCGAGACTGAGCTATCTAGAGATCCTCGAGACTATGAACCTGGCGGAAGTGCAGAGGTTGCAAAGGCTGCGATTTCAAGGAATACACTTTGCGGCGTTTGTCGGGGCGCCTATGCTGATAATAGTTGTCAGAATCATCCTGGCGAGAAAACATTTTCGAGGAGGTGTTGAGTCAAACAGCGCAAGCACCTGATTCGCCGGGCTGGGGGCGGACCGTTGCGCGTTTACAAGTGGCGTGCCGGAGCATATACTCAGCGTGGGTCCTGAGCCGACCACGACGGTGTACGCTAGAGAGCCCCTCTTACGGGGATACCACATGAAGTCTGCTTAGGCAGAAGACAATGGCAAGTAAGAATCGAGGATGTCTGATAGCGATTGGTGCTGCAGGTCTGACAGTCCTTGTTCTGCTTGCCGGGCTTTACTCCCTTGTATGGTACCGCGCGTGGAATCCCTTCATAGACGACGGCCCCTTTCACGGTGTGAAGCGTGGTGATATTCCTGACGGACAGCCTAACCAAGTATTTCCCATCCACGATGGTCTGAGATTGGAGGTCTTTGATCCAAACGAAGACGGACGAGCGCCTACAGTCTTGTTGAAGAACCAGGATGACCAGGTTCTCTGGTGTGTTTACGCAGTCGCTGATGAAATGGGAAAGACAACCGTCAGAAGTATACGATTCAAGGATTGGCGCCATTTCCCTTTCAAACGCCCCCGCGTGTATGGGCTGATAGAATGGACTTACGGAAGCGAATCCTGTTGGTGGTTCATCGCAAGGGACGGTCACCTTGAGGAATACTGGTATTCTTGGTGACAGAAGAATTCGGGTTGACTAACCTGCGCGTGCACTGACAGATTCCGCCGCATGCGATACGAGGAACGCATGGATATCAGAACATATGAAGAGTCGGACCGAGAGGTCTTGAGAGAGATTACGGCAGTTTGCTTCGCCGGTGTCTCGATAGACCAGAATATTGAGAAACTTTTCGGTCAGATTGCAGGTAAAGACTGGACGTGGCGCAAGAAACGGCAGATAGATGACGATGTCAGCGCTCATCCGGAGGGTATTTTCGTTGCGGAGGTTGACAGCAGTGTCGTCGGATATATTTGCTCCCGCTTGGACTACGCGACAAAGATAGGCAGTATCACGAACATCGCGGTTCTTCCTGCATACCAGAAAAGGGGTATCGGCAAGAAGCTGGTGGATACAGCTATCGCGCATATGAAGAGGGAACGTATGCAATACGTCCGGATCGAAGCGCTTGAACAGAACGGTGTCGGCCGGCACTTCTATCCCAAGCTTGGATTCAAAGAGGTGGCGAGAAAGATTCACTATATTATGCCGATTGACAGCACATAACCTCAGAAAAACGTTTCCTTCCCTTCAGTGACGCAAATCGAGTCACGTCGTTCTTCGCCCCGATCAGGCTTCGTTTCGCGTTGACAATTGGATTACCCAGGCATATACTCACCGCGTACGCCGAACAAGGCACGAACCCTTTGAGGGTGGTGCCGAGGACGACAGTGCACATTAGGAACGCGATCTTACGCGGAAACCATACAAGTCCTGGCCCGAAGCTTTGAGTAAGAGGTGTCGGAGCATGACGGACTTAATAATCAATTTCACGCCGACAGGAATGATTCCAACTAAAGAGATGACCCCTCATGTTCCGATCACAGTTGCAGAGATTATAGAAGACGTTCACGGAGCTGTAGATATCGGAATAACTATGGTTCACCTGCATGCGCGTGACGAGTCCACAGGAGAGCCCACTTATAGAGCCGACGTTTATGCGAAGATCATTGCCGGTATACGTTCATTCTCCAAAGACTTAATCGTCTGCGTTTCCTTAAGCGGGCGCACTTTCAAGGAGTTTGAACAACGTACTGAACCACTGCAATTAGATGGTGATTTGAAACCCGATATGGGGAGTCTAACGCTTAGTTCGTTGAACTTCAATCGTATAAGCAGTGTGAATTCCCCCGACATGATTCAGGCGCTGGCCAACGAAATGAAATCGCGAGAGATTCTTCCTGAATTGGAAGCGTTTGACGCCGGAATGATCAACTATGCAAAGTACCTGGAAAAGAAAGGTTTGTTGAAACCTCCCCATTACGTCAATCTTCTGCTCGGGAACATAGCCTGTGCCCAGGCAGATCTGTTACATGCGGGAATTATGGTCCGCGATTTACCGGACAACTCCTTCTGGACTTTTGCGGGTATTGGTAACGCTCAATTGATGATGAACTCGTTGGCCATCGCTTCAGGCGGCGGGGTAAGAGTCGGACTGGAGGACAACATATGGTTTGACGCTAAGCGCACCCGGCTCGCTACAAATGTCGATCTACTCCGTCGCATCCACAAACTGGCGGAGGCTAATGAACGGACGGTAATGTCCTCGGGAAAACTCAGAAGGCTGTTGCGTCTTCAAGAAGGTTATGGGAAATATGGATATGTAGACAGCCAACGTAATCCTTTGTCGTGAACGTGAGGGTGTGCTTCTCACGAGTGACATCAGCAGAGAATGTTAAGCTGATCCGCTACACGGGAGGATAGAGCGTGATTCCCGTTCAGCGACCATACATCGGGCAGGAAGAGCTGGATACCTTAGCCGAGGTGTTTGACTCACGTTGGCTGGGGATGGGTGAGGTTACCAAGAAGTTCGAGGTCAGACTCCGCGAGTTTCTGGGTGTCAAGCATGTCATAGCCGTTAACACCGGCACTTCCGCGCTGCACATCGCGCTGGACGGACTAAACCTTCAACCCGGTGACGAAGTAATCGTTCCTTCATTAACCTTTGTCGCCTCGGTTCAGGCAATACTGGCAGCAGGGGCATGTCCGGTTTTCTGTGATGTGTACCCGGATACATTGAACATGGACATTTCCGACGCGCTTGCCCGCGTCACAACTCGGACGAAGGCCATCATGCCTGTCCACTACGGGGGGCTCCCGTGCGAGATTGACGATCTGATACCGTTAGCGCGGGAGAGTCGTATTTGGATCGTAGAAGATGCAGCACACGCCTTCGGCTCCACTTACAAGGGACGAAAGGTGGGCACACTCGGCGATGTGACATGTTTCAGCTTCGATCCGGTCAAGAACATCACCTGCTGCGAAGGCGGCGCGGTAGCTACGGACAATGACGCGATCGCCGCCAGGATCATTCCCAAGCGCATTCTCGGCATTGACAATGACACGTGGAGCCGCATGCGTCAAGAACGCAACTGGTTCTACCACGTGGTGACGCAGGGCTACCGTTATCATATGAGCAATGTGAACGCTGCTGTCGGCATGCAGCAACTCAGGCGTTTAGAAGCATTCAAGGCGCGCAAGCAGGACATAGTCCGCCGCTATGACAAAGCGTTCAGGGATGTGGAAGAGCTGGCTCTGATAAAGCACAATTTGGATGAGACATTTCCGTTCTTCTACGTTGTCCGTGTCCTGAACAAACGACGCGATGCACTAATGAAGTATCTCAGAGAAAAGGATATCAGAACAGGAGTTCATTATGTTCCTAACCACCTCCAGCCACTGTTTACCGACTTCCGTGTGCCGTTGCCGGCAACTGAAAAGCTTTATGAGGAAATCGTGACCTTACCGCTTTACTTTGAGATGACTAATAATGATGTTGATATGGTGATTGAAGAGGTATGTTCATTCTTCAGTTCGAGCCGGTAAGTTTCTGGATGCCTTTTCGAATACATATCTCGAACAAAAAACCAAAAAGATCACAAGTGCAACTGTGATAGAGGAGGACCGGAAGGTGGAGAACCTCGTCCAACCATTGCTTATTCTCGGTACAAACACTTTTGCCGTCGAGGTCGCTGACCTGGTTTCCGAAATACCGGGCTTTCGGGTAACCGCTTTCGTTGAAAACATGCAGATTGAGCGTTGTCAAGAAACCCTTGAAGATTTGCCCATTCTCTGGGTGGACAAACTTGCCGAATTGTCTCACAGCCATCTTGTTGTATGCGGTCTTACCACTACTTTCCGTAGCAGGTTCACAGAGCAAGCTGCTACTTATGGAATCAAGTTCGCTACGCTAATCCACCCGTCAGCAAGGGTTTCCTCAAAAAGCTCCCTTGGCGAAGGATCCATCGTAAGTGCAGGAGTGATCATCTCTTCCCACACACATCTGGGTAGACATGTCATTCTGAATCGCGGGGCATTAGTCGGACATCATACCGAGATAGGCGATTATACCAGCATTCAACCTGGTGCAAATGTCGCCGGGCTCTGTCACATTGGTGATGCCACGCACATTGGGATGGGTGCAGTCGTGATTGATCGCATTACAATCGGATCGCATTCTATTGTGGGTGCAGGAGCAGTTGTAACAAGAGATGTTCCTGACAACGTTCAGGTCGTAGGCGTACCTGCCAGAATTGTGAAGGAAAACATCAAGGGAAAGTGAGTTGCGCAAGTAGACGCTGTTGACATGATGAACTACAGTACTTTGCGAGTAGGCGTTCTCTGCTGGCTAGAGGGTGACGGCCTTGCATCTCGGATTGCCGGTACATTAGAAGCGTTGGGGTGTGGCAAGACTATTCAGTTTCTTCATCAGGAAAGAGTGCCCGATGATTTAGATATTGTGCTGGCACATGGTCCACTTGGAAGCATGGTTCCGCTTGCCAACCAGTTACTGTCCTATCCCCCATCGCAGCGTCCTGCACTTGCTTTATGGATGACCGAGCAATTTCCGGCCTACGGATTACCGGAGTGGGTGCGGTATGGGGTTGGTGCAGTGCGATCAAGAGCAGAAAGGCTTGCCTTCCACAAGAATGCTCAGCAACAATGGCAGCTTAATCGTTGCCTAAGACTGTTGACTACGAGACTGTCTCGGTTTCGTTACTACGGTGATCTTTTCTGGCTCAGTCGCGTTGGGGTTCTTTCGGTCTTAGCTACGACATCTAAATATATTGCCGAGTTTTTGAAGGTGAGAGGATTTGACCCGGTTGTAGCGTACATCGGGTTCCACCCGGATTGGGGGGGCAATCTGGAATTGGAACGAGATATACCTGTGCTGTGGCTTGCAACAATCCGGACGCGTCGGCAAAGACGTATTCTAAATAAGATACGTGCAGAGCTAAGAGCACGCGGTATCGAGATTCTGGTGATCGACGGTATTGAAAACCCATACGTTTTTGGTGACGAGCGAACGGTAATACTTAATCGTGCTAAAGTAGTGATGAACATACTGCGCAAAAAGTCTGATAACAACGCTGTCCGTTTCTGCCTTGCCGCGCCTAATCATGCCCTGGTGGTTACAGAGCCCACTCTTCCCCATACACCTTTCAGATCCGGCGTGCATCTTGTTGAAGCAGAAATAGAGCGGATGGCAGATACAATTTGTTACTACCTGACACATGAAGAAGAACGGAAACGCATCACCGAGCAAGCCTACCAGTTTGTCACAACCGAATTGACTATGAGAGAGGGAGTTATTCGGATTCTTGAAAAAGCTGTTGCAGTGCGCGATAATCAGAGGCAATAGGCAGCGTGTCCGCGATTGAACTGGCCGGTCACCCTTATGCAGCAGGGCGGACGCGGATCGGTCGAGCAGAAGGTCGATCCTCCCAGGACAAGCCGAGACAAGGTTTTGGGAGGGCGACGCTCCCGCGGAGCCGTTTACAGCCAAGTCGCGATCACGGAGCCGCGGCTCGGCAGGAGTCTCACCCGGCGTCGTAACCCGGCACAGCGGAGAGCCATCTGGCAGAACCTTTGACTATGATTGGAGGTTGACAGGATGGACAACTACGAGAAGTTACGTCAGATTCTTCACAAACACCCGACCGGTGCGCCCAAATCAAAGGCGTTCGACGAGATCATGAGGCTTCTTTTCACGCCGGAGGAGGTTGAAGTCGCGCTGGGGATGGGATTCACGCCGAGAAGCGTTGCACGGATCGCGAGCTTGACCGGCGTGTCGGAAGACGAGGTTCGCGAACGGTGCGAGTCCATGGCGAACAAAGGTATCGTGTTCAGCCGGGAGAAGGGCGGCGAGATGGGGTACGCGCTGCTGCCCACCGTCCCCGGTCTGTTCGAGTTCCCCTTCATGAAGGGTGGCGGTACTCCAATGCACGATCGGCTGGGCAAGCTCTGGGAGGACTACCATCACGAAGCGTTGGGGAACGAGTTCGCGGCGAGCGAGACACCGTTTTCACGCGTCATACCGGTCGAACAGGCTATCTCGGCCCAGGTCGAGGTGCTGCCCTATGAAGAGCTCTCGAAGATGCTGGAGGGAGTCAAGACCTTCTCCCTGACCCAGTGCGCCTGTCGCGTGAGCGTGGCAGCATGCGACAAGGCGCGCGATGTCTGCCTCATATTCGGCAGTATGGGCGAGTTCCTCATCGAACGAGGGTTTGCTCAGAGGATCACGAAGGAGCAGGCCAAGGAAGCGCTTCTCCGGTCCGAAGAGCTTGGACTCGTCCACACAACAAACAACAGTCAGGACCGCCTGAACTTCGTATGCAACTGCTGTCCGTGCTGCTGTACGGTTCTCAGAGGGCTTACACAACTGAACAACCCGAACGCCTTCGCGAAAAGCCGATGGCAGGCTCAGGTCGACCCGAATGAGTGCTCGGGATGCGGGGTATGCGAGGAGGAACGCTGTCCGTTCGGCGCGGTGAAAGTGGTTGACGAAGTGGCTGAAGTCGATCCGCAACGCTGCATAGGTTGCGGCGTATGCGTGACCGCCTGCCCGTCGGAAGCTATTACGTTGATCCCGCGTGCGACGCCCGTCCCTGAAGCTCCGGCGACGGTCGTCGAAATGGCACTTAAAGTCGCCAGGCAGAAGGGTAAGCTCGACGATTTCATGCCGTTAATGGAGCGGTAATTTCGCGTAGGAGCAACCACGGTTTCCCAGTGGGCGGTTCGCGAACCGCCCCTACAATCGGATGAGGTAGGCCACGCTTCCAGGTTAAGCAAGAAGAACCTCGCCCGCGTTAGCGGAACCGTCTACTTTGCCGTCCTTCTTGACCTGCCTGCCGTTGATGAACACGGTTTCGATACCTGTCGGCGCGTTATCCGTGTCGGTCAGCGTGTTGTTGTCCTTCACAGCGTTCCAATCGAATACGGTGATGTCCGCCGCCAACCCTTTCTTGAGGAACCCTCGGTCCTTGAGGTTGACCCGCTCGGCGTTGGCGCCGGTCATCTTGCGCACGGCCTCTTCCAGCGATAGAAGCTTCCTGTCTCTCGCATACTGCAGAAGCAGCGGGAAAGAGCCGAACGCCGCGGGATTCTGAACGCCTTCGGGCGCCGGCGTCGCATCGGTCATAAAGAGGCATCCATCGTACTTCATCAGCGCCTCAATGATCTCCATGTTGCTGTACTTGTGGTTCAAAACACGCGCTATACCGCCGCTTTTTTCCGCTATCTCGATAGCTACATCGAACGGTTTCATCCCACGTTTCTCCGCGATTTCCGCCAGAAACAGACCGTTATACTCGTTCAGATCCGGATGCTGCGCGTTCGTAAGCTGGATATCCTCGTAGCCGAAACCCAACGCAATCGACATGAAACCGAGTTCTGACTCCAGACGTTTCAGCGCGCTTTCATCATGGTAGTTCGCCGGCACATTGGCCAGGAACCACGGCGGGATGACCACACTGATCACTGACGTGCCGCAATGATACGGATAGGTGTCAATCATGACGTCCACGCCGCTCGCACGCGCCTTGTCCAGCACCTCCAGACATTGCTCGTAAGTCTGGTGTGACGCCGTTCCGGCGAACATCAGGTGCGAGTACTGCAACCGCACGCCGGTCTTCTTCGCGATGTCGATCATTTCGTGCAGCGCAATCACGTTATGAGGCGTGCCGCCCTTCTTGATCTCGTATGCGGGCGATATCGACGAGTAGGCCCGGCCGTGGACCGTCACGATCTTCCCTTTCTTAGCCGTGAGCCGCGCGATCTGCTCGACCTCGTCCTCCTTGGCAAATATGCCGGGCGCATACTGCAGCCCAAAAGATGCGCCCCACGCGCCCTGGTCCATCGCCTCCTCGATCAGCGCGAGAAGCTCCTTCATCTCGTCGTCGTCCGGGGGACTCGGGTCGAACCCGCGTATCGATGCGCGTATCGTCCCGTGACCGGCCATAGTGACCAGGTTGTGGCTCAAACCCACCTTGCGCAAATGCGCGAAATACTCATCCATCGTATCCCAGCCAAGATCAGAAGCTCCAAACAGCACCGGCTTGATCCGGCTCTTGTGCCGGCTGTTTTTTCGAAAACCGGCCGCACCGTACCCGCAGTTGCCGGCCACAAACGTCGTGCACCCCTGGGCGGTGAACGGCGATTTCATATCTTCGCGACCTTCGATCGGCAAAACCCAATCCATGTGCGAGTGAACGTCAATAAAACCGGGTGCAATCACCTTCCCAGTGCAATCGATAGTCTCGCAATCGACATCGATCGGCCCGCGCGAGACCTCCTCGATCTTCGTTCCTTTGATTAGCAGGCTGCCGACCTCGCCCTTCTTGCCGGTGCCATCGACAATCAGCCCGTTCTTCAACAGCGTGCGCGGCTCCGAGACCGATGCCTCCACCAAGCCGGACCTCAGCATCCTGTGACCCAATATCAGGCCTGACGCTTGCGCTCCGAGCTTCAAGAAACCTCTGCGAGTGGTTTTGCCCTTTCGATCACTGGCGTCTTTTCCATTACCGGTCAAGGTATATCCTCCAGATCCTTCCGTAAAGAAAGGGTTCCTCACCCCCTCGAAGCCACAACTCGAATACTCTGCCCGCTTGATACTATACCAGAATAGACCCCGAATTGCGACCCGCAACGAGCCTAGCGGCCACATGGGCTCGTCCGCGCGTTGACAACCTGATCAGAGAAGCCTATACTCGGTTTGTGCCACCAGAAGCGAGTGGACAGTGCAACTTAATAGACCTCAAACCGCAATAACGCCAGATGAGTCCCCACTTGAGCGGCTCTGGCAACACCGTTATCGTGTTCTCGGACCTGAACAGAGAGGAGGGAACGTCATGAAGATCGAAAAGTTCATCTGCGGCCTCGGCACCCTGTTGATCGCGGCTCTCTGGTTGCCACCGCAAGCGATCGCGGGTGAACCGTTACCCAAGGGATGGATGGCGGGGAACGCCAAGGAGTACGAGGCGGGAATTGACCGACAGGTGTTCAAAGAGGGGCAAGCGGGAGCCTACATCAGGTCAATAGCCGCGCGGCCCGCGAGTTTCGGCACAGTTATGCAGACGTTCAGCGCGGAGAACTATCTCGGCAAACGTGTCCGCATGACCGCATTTGTGAGAGCCCACAGGATTGCGGGATGGGCGGGACTGTGGATGCGCGTGGACGGCGTAGGAGAAGAGAACCAGGGGCTGAGTTTCGATAACATGCAGAAGAGACCCATCAAAGGAACTCTGCCCTGGCAGCAGTACCACATCGTCCTCGACGTTCCCGACAACAGCGAGACTATCACCTTCGGCATTCTGCTCACCGGCATCGGACATGCCTGGTTGGACGAGTTCAAGTTCGAGATTGTGGGAAAAGACGTGCCGGTCACCGGTACCACGAAACCGCAGCTTCCGAAAGAACCGCTCAGCCCCGGATTCGAGCAAGAGCCCGACAAGAAAGACGCAACCGGACGCCCCAAAGGCCAAGGCTGATGTGGATCGTCGTACAGCTGTTTTGATAGGATATGCCGGAGACTTGGAACAATCAAAAGGAGGAGTGGAATGAGTGGAAAGAAATCGGAACCCAGAAACGTGGCTCGACGTGACTTCATGAAGACCGCTGCGGCGGCCGGAGCAGCATTCGTGCTGGCGGATTTTGGCCCGTTTGTCGATACCGTTGAAGCGAGCGACGTTTACTACAACACACTTGCGGACGCATTGAACAAGCTGCCGAACGCGTTTCCCAGAACCCAGTCGAATGTGGAGGTGCTGATCCTGAAAAAGATCTTCTCTCCGGAGGAAGCGTGGTTGGCCGGTCAGTTGGGCATTGACGTGGAGTCGGTTGACGATATCGCTAAACGTGTCGGGCTTCCTGTTGAAGAGGTCCGAGAAAGGCTGAAGAAGATGGCCGAGCGCGAGCTTGTCTGGGGCGATGTGGAAACCGGACATTACCGACTGGCAGCATTTGTCGTCGGCATCTACGAAGCCCAACTGTGGGATATGGACCACGAGTTCGCTCATCTTATCGAGGATTATTTCGATCAAGGCGGCGCCGCGCTTATGCGGCCGCGACCGGCAATCCATCGCGTGATCCCGGCACAACGTGCAGTGAAGTCCGAATGGGTTCTTCCTTATGACGATGTCAAGGCGGTTCTCATGGCAGCGACCTCGTTTCGCGTACGTAAATGTATCTGCCGCGTGCAACAAGACCATATCGGCGAACGGCGCTGCAGCTTTCCGCTCAAGACCTGTCTGAATTTCTCCTCCTACAAGCAGCCTCCCACTGACAGGGACGTTTCCAAAGAAGAGGCCCTTGCCCTGCTTGACGAGGTGGAAGCGATCGGCCTCGTTCATACCGTGACGAACGTAGCGGAAGGAATTGGATACGTCTGCAACTGCTGCGGTTGCTGCTGCGGACTGCTAAGGGGGATAACCGAGTGGGGCATCGAGAAATCTGTCGCCGCCGCGAACTATTACGCAGTTATCGACCCAGAGCAATGTACGGGATGCGGTACGTGTATCGACAGATGCCATATGAAAGCTATTTCCAAGCAGGACGGCGTGTCAGTTGTGGACAGAAACAAGTGTATCGGATGCGGGCTCTGTATGACCGGGTGCCCGCTCAACGTAGCGAGACTCGAACGGAAACCGGATGCCGAAATAGTCAATCCGCCCAAAGACTTTACGAAATGGGAGCAGGAACGTCTGAGAAACCGAGGTCTGCTGACCTGATTACCGAATATGTTGCTCACATCTGGCGATTGAGGGTGACAGAACCAGCTGTTACTCGTCGGGTTCAGAGGTATGGCGGAGAGGGGGGGATTCGAACCCCCGGGACGGAGGAAATCCGTCCAACGGTTTTCGAGACCGCCGCTTTCAACCGGACTCAGCCACCTCTCCGTAAGGTTTTCTCTCTCATTTTCTTGAAGAAAGCGAGCATCAACTGTTTTGATTCCTCAGCCATGAAACCGGATATGACTTCCGGCTGATGGTTGAGCCTTATGTCCGCAAGCAGGTTCATCAAACTGCCGGCGGCGCCCGCCTTATCGTCGAACGCGCCGAACACCACCAGCGGGATGCGCGCCTGGACTATTGCGCCGGCGCACATCGCGCACGGTTCGAGCGTTATGTACAACGTCGTATCGCTCAACCGCCATCGGCCCAGCGCGGCGGACGCCTGCGTGATCGCCAGCATCTCCGCGTGAGCCGTCGGGTCGCGCAACAGCTCTTTCTGGTTGTGCGCTTTCGCCACGATCTCGTCGCCCGAGACGATGACTGCACCGACCGGTATTTCCTCTTCCGACAGCGCGACTTCCGCCTCTTTCAGGGCGATCTTCATGAATCGCGTATGTCTTCCGCCATACAGTCCGTTTGCGTCGGAGGGTTCAGCGGACTTGCTCATGAACGCTCTACCTCTCGCGGAGCGTCTTGGTATCAGAATAGTGGCGGAGAGGGAGGGATTCGAACCCTCGGTAGACGTTTAAGCGCCTACAACACCTTAGCAGGGTGCCGCCTTCAACCAACTCGGCCACCTCTCCGACAACCGGCACTGTTCTCTCACAACCTTATAACACCCGCAATCGACCGTTGTCAACCCGGCAGAGGGGCGCACCACACAAGAGAAGTGTTTCAGATGCACAGGAACCGGAGCCAGGTCTCCGACCACCACGTCATACTGAGGCGATGTCCTGCCCCGCCGTCCGTTGGGCTTTGAGCAGGGCGTTTCCGACCGCCTCCAGCAAAGATTTCGGATCGCGTCGCTCCTCACTCATCGTCACGACGCCGATGCTTACGCTGGTCGCCGGCTCGTCATGCTCAAACGCGTGGTTCTTAACAAATCCGCAGATACGTTCCGCCAAACGCAACGCGCCTTCCTCGTCGGCTCTTGGACAACAGACAATCACCTCATCCACGCCGTACCTGCCGATAATGTCCATGCCTCTAAGACAGCTTCTTACGATGTAAACAACATCCTCGAAAAGTTTTCGGGCTGATTCCGTCCCGTAAAGGTCTTTCCACTGCTTGAAGTTGTTTATGTCAACCAAGAGGAGCGATAGAGGCTCGCGGTACCTCAACTCACGTCGCAGCTCTTTCTCCAGTTCCTCGTGAAACGCCTCGAACTGGAGGATCAGCGTCCTCTCGTCCACCCGGCACAGCTTCTTGTTGATCGTGTACAGCCTGTCCTTATCGACGGCGAGCCCAGCCAGGTTCGCCAGAAGCTTCAAGAAGGTGAGGCTGCTGCTGTCAAACGCGCCGGGCCGCTCGCTGTCACAGAACAGGTATCCAAGAGGACGAAACTGGGCTGCTATGGGTGCGCAAATTGCCGAGCTGAAGTCATGCTCGAGTTTCAGATCCTCGTACGCCGGATCAGACGGTTGCGCGTACTCCATCAAGATCGGTTTGCCCGACCAGATCGTGTCCCCTATGACGCCCGTACCGACCGGTCGGGCGTAGTTGTCAACAAACGTTTTGCTCAACCCGCGCGACGTCTTTACCTTCAGGTATTCCGATTCAGGATCGGTCAGGACCACAGCGATCGTTCGGCAACTGAACATCTTGCGGGCCAGGTCTATGATCGCGCGCAATCCCTGTTGAAGGTAAGTTTGAGAGTTGATCGTCTCGGCGGTTTCAATGAGCAGCTCAAGGATCTCGGACTGATTCATACGGCCACCTCCAGTCCCCTGCCTGGAGTCTACACCAACCGAGAGCGGCTGTCAATCAAGTTCTACCGTGTCGCAAACACAAATTCGGAGAGGTTCCTCCGCTACATTCCAGAGGAACCTCTCCTCATCTATGTCAAACTTCCCCGTGCTCAACACCTACCGCACACGAAGAAGGCAACGCTCTTCGATATGTCGCGACTAAGCTGGGGATGGGAGATCATACCCGACTGAACCTTCTCCCATCCCCATGGCTGCGGCTTCTTACTTAACCTTCACCGCAATCTGCTTCGGTTTTGCCTCTTCCTTTTTTGGCAGCGTCACTTCCAGCACACCGTCCTTGTACTCCGCCTGGATCTTCTCGGCGTCCACGGTGGCCGGCAGTTCGAAGCTGCGCTCAAAGGTGCCATACGCGCGCTCGATCCTGTGGTAATTCTCCTCTTTGACTTCATTCTCGTGTTTCCTCTCACCCTTGATGGTGAGATGGTGATCCACAACCGAGATGTCAAAGTCCTTCTTTTCAAGACCAGGCACGTCCGCCTTCACGACTATCTTGTCTTCGGTCTGGTAAACATCCACTGAAGGCGACCATACGCCCTCAAGCAGACCGGCAGTTCCGCGCTCGACCGCGGGCCACCTTGTCAGACCGAACACGCGATCCATCTCAGTCTCAAGGTCGCGTAGAGCCCTAAATGGGGTCCATTCGTATCTGGGTCTCCATCTCGTGATAGCCATCATCGTCCCCTCCTTTCACGGGTCATTTTCCTCTTCCTTTGACCAACCTTTTTCTACTTTCAATTCCGCTTATGGTTTAAGCAACCAGCGTGCCAATTGCCGTTCAGACAGCATATCCTGATGCCTGGTTTTCTAATATGTTGCTCAACAAAGACTTACGCAACTGCGGCCATCTCCTGCGCCTCGACCGGTAGACTCCAGACCGGGAACTGTTGCGTTTTGAAACAGTCAGCTCGTCCATACATGAAACGACGGTATACGAGAAACTCTGTGGAAACCGAAGCGGAACCGTGCTCTAACGAGTGAGGGTTCGGAGAGTCGGCCATCCCGCTTTAGCGGGCGCTCCTCGCCATTGCGACACTAAGACAAAGGCCCGCGAACGGGACTCCGGCCAAGAGGAGAGTTATCCTGCAAAACTCCTATCAAGGCAGCCAAAAGGGGGTGACGCCGCGATCTGGGTATGCTATGATAGCGGTCGAGTAAGTTGACAATGCGGTTGTCGTGCTCACGTCACAGAAACCACAGTCCGAGATTGTTGAGCGCAATAGCGAGAACATGGCTGTATTTGTATAGGCCAAATCATAAGAACAGAAGGTCTGAGAGAACTGCCTTGCAATCTGCACGATGATAGCGAGAATAAGCCCATGAATCACCCAATTGACCCCGTATGCGGTATGAAAGTCGATCCCAAATCAACGTCGTACGCATTCCGCAAGAGCGACCAGCCCTTCTATTTCTGCTCCGCCGGTTGCATGGAGAAGTTTCGGAAGAACCCCGACGCCTACATTCCGCGAATTGAACCTCACACCGTTGCAGAGAAAGAAGTATTGCTCGAGCAACCGGAACGCCGCTCCGACCAGAGGACTTACACGTGCCCGATGCACCCCGAGGTTCGTCAGACAGGTCCGGGTTCTTGTCCTAGCTGTGGGATGGCTCTCGAGCCGGTCCAAGCCGCCGAAGGCGAGGAGATCGACCCTGAGTTTCTCGACATGAAGAGGCGGTTGTGGATCAGCGTCATTTTCACCGTCCCGGTCTTCGTCATAGCCATGTCGGAGATGATCCCGGGCCAGCCGTTCAACACAGCCAGCTCGCGGCGTCTTTTGACATGGGTCCAATTTGTGCTGTCGACGCCCGTTGTCCTGTGGGGAGGTTGGCGCTTCTTGCAGCGAGCGTGGACTTCCATCCTGAACTTCAAGCTAAACATGTTCACTCTTATCGGGCTTGGAACAGGTGTGGCTTTCACATACAGCGCCGTGGCAACGATTGCGCCCGGCATATTCCCGGCAGCCTTCCGCGCGCACTCCGGGCAAGTGCCCGTATATTTCGAAGCGGCAGCCGTCATCACGACCCTCGTCCTTGTCGGACAGGTCCTCGAACTTAAAGCCAGACATCAGACGAGTGCCGCGCTCCGTTCGCTCCTGGAGCTGGCGCCCAAAACGGCCCGGCGTCTCGGGCACGACGGAATGGAGGTGGATATTCCCCTTGACGAAGTTAATGTGGGGGACCGCTTGCGCGTACGTCCAGGAGAGAAGGTGCCGGTCGACGGTGTCATTCTCGAAGGGTCCAGCTCCGTTGACGAGTCGATGATCACCGGCGAACCGATCCCGGCGGAGAAAGGCCCGGGTGAGAAGGTGACCGGGGCGACGGTGAACACCACCGGCAGCTTTCTGATGCGGGCAGAGCGCGTGGGGCGAGATACACTCCTCGCCCAGATCGTCTCGATGGTAAGCGAAGCACAGCGCACTCGGGCTCCCATACAGCGGGTCGCTGATCTCGTTGCAGCTTATTTCGTGCCCGCAGTTGTGGCGGTCGCCGTCATAGCCTTTGTGGTGTGGGCATTATTTGGCCCTGCGCCCTCGTTCGCTTATGCACTCGTGAACTCAGTGGCTGTCCTAATCATTGCGTGTCCGTGCGCTCTGGGTCTTGCCACTCCCATGGCTATAATGGTGGGTACAGGGCGGGGCGCGCACGCGGGGGTACTTGTGAAGAACGCGGAAACTCTTGAGGTCCTGGAAAAGGTTGATACGCTCGTTGTGGACAAGACCGGTACGCTTACCGAAGGCAAGCCGCGCGTCGTCTCAATCGAACCTGCAAAAGACTTCTCTGAAGACGACGTCCTCTGTTTTGCAGCCAGTTTGGAGAAAGGAAGCGAGCATCCCCTTGCTGCAGCAATTGTCTCTGCCGCCACGGAAAACAACCTAGCGCTTTCCGAACCAAAGGATTTTCAATCATTCACCGGCAAAGGAGTGGTCGGAACAGTGGGAAGCCAACAGGTGGTGCTCGGAACACAGGAACTTCTAAAGGAACACGGAGTCGAATCGCACCTCCTCATTTCCCGTGCGGTGGAGCTTCGTAAGGAAGGTCAGACAGTTGTTTTCTTAGCTGTGGGAAACGGACCCGCCGGCATTATCGGGATCGCCGACCCGATAAAAGCATCTACGCCCGAAGCACTACAACTGCTTCGAGATGACGGGGTCCAGATTGTCATGCTGACCGGTGACAATCGCGTTACCGCAGAGGCTGTAGCGCGTCAACTTGACATTACCGAGGTTGAAGCCGAAGTCCTCCCTCAAGAGAAACACGCAGTTGTCAAACGCCTTCAGAAAGAAGGCCGCATCGTCGCAATGGCCGGCGACGGGATCAACGACGCCCCTTCTCTTGCACAAGCTCACGTCGGCATCGCGATGGGTAGCGGTACCGACGTGGCGATGGAAAGCGCGGGCATCACACTCGTCAAAGGCGACCTCCGCGGCATTGCGCGGGCGCGGCGGCTTAGCCGGGCTACCATGCGCAACATCCGCCAGAATCTGTTCTTTGCCTTTATCTACA
>Ga0180437_10003694_pt1 | contig 22467 bp, 20 predicted proteins | sample SS_ome_4_FD_132410 | JGI IMG/M metagenome (GOLD analysis project Ga0180437, IMG submission 132410) | Hypersaline lake sediment archaeal communities from the Salton Sea, California, USA - SS_3_D_1 metaG | ecosystem: Environmental > Aquatic > Non-marine Saline and Alkaline > Hypersaline >...
CCGGGTAAAAAGGACGGCCTCCCGGCCCAACAGGTCAATATTGGGTGAGGTTTCTCTCCCATAGCCGTAACTCCCCAGATGGTCCGCTCTCAAGGAGTCGATGGATATGAGGATGACATTGCAACCGGGGAACCGCAGGGCTTCTTCGGTGCTTTGACAGGAGGAATAAAATAAGACACACGAGGCTGCGAAAATCCATACGAGGCATATTTTTTTTGGTGTCATGGTTCTCGTTTCCCGTTAAATGATACTCGAATTTTCATTCTAGGCTCGAGTGCGGTGAAGGCTTTCATAGATTTCCAGCGTTTCCCTTGCGGTAGAGGCCCAGGAAAATTTTCCCGCTCGCGCAGCGCCCCGCGAGATGAAATCATCCCGCAATTCCCGGTCCATCGTGATTTTAGAGAGCGCATCCGTCATCTCATCGATATCCAGGGGATCGATCAAAAGCCCAGCATCTCTTACGATCTCAGTCAGGCTCGATGAATCGGACGCGATCACCGGGACTCCGCAGGCCATGGCCTCCAAAACGGGCAGCCCCACTCCTTCGAAGAGAGAAGGGTAGAGGAAGACATCGGCTCCGTTGTAGAGAGAGGGCAAATCTGCATCTTCGACGAATCCGGTCAGCCGCACATCGTCCGGGTTTCCGGACGCTTCGATGGTTTGGATGATTTTTCTTGTGGCATAATCTTCCTTTCCGGCGATGACGAGCTTATGGGGAATGGCCCTTTCTTTTTTTACCAGAGCGAAGGCTTTGACCAGGGCTGTCAGGTTTTTTCGGGGATTCAGTCTCCCGACGCACAGAATATACGGTTTTTGGATCCCGTATTTTATCAGGATTTTTTGTGTCGCGGCGGGATCGCCTTCCGGCTTGAAATCCGGCGAAACACCATGGCTAATGACAGCGATGCGTCCCGGATCGATGTCGTATCTTTCGGCGATGTCGTTTTTGGAAAAATGGGAGCCGGTGATGATCCTGTCAGCCCGGTTTGCCGTCATCCGTATCAGGATCTTCGAGCGCAAAACTTCGAATCGGGAGAAGGACTCGGGGACATGCAAAAAGCCCAGGTCGTGGATAGTCGCCACCAGCTTTCCTTCGTGAAAAGGGGGCGCGATATACTGCACATGCAGGATGTCCAGGTTATCCCTGCGTGTCTCCCGGGCCAGGGCGAAAGGGATCCGGATCAAGGGGTTTTTCCATGCGAGCTGCTTAATTTTGAAGTTTGCGTAAGAGCGGAAATCGCTATAAAAGGGATGCCGGGAATTCGTCACGTACAGCACATAGTCATTCCGGGTGTCGACCTGCCTCAGTTCTCTCAACACGTTGCGGATATACGTGCAGTTCCCCGACCCGTCGCTCTCTGCCGCGTGCGCATCGATCCCTATTTTCATTATTTTGCGGGTTAAAAAGCCCCGGATCCAGAAGTCGTGACCCGAAATGTCTTGAGGAGAATGATGATATCGAGCCAGAGGCTCCAGTTCCGGATGTAATATTCATCGATCTTGATTCTTTCCTTGAAAGGAAGAGAAGAACGGCCGCTCGTCTGCCATAAGCCTGTGATACCGGGCTTGACCTGCAGGATCACGGATTTCAGCGATTCGACTTCCTTGAGCTCCTCCATGATGTAGGGCCGCGGCCCCACGAGACTCATGTCTCCTTTGAGGATATTAAGGAGCTGGGGAAGTTCATCCAGGCTGTATTTTCGCAAGAACTTCCCCATTCGTGTGATCCTGGGATCGCAGCTCTTGAGTTTTTTGTATTGTATCCATTCCTGGCGCGCTTTGGGATCGCTCCGAAGATAATTTTCCAGCCTCGAATCCGAATCCGTATGCATCGAGCGGAACTTGATGACCCTGATTTTTTTCGCCTTTTTTCCGTACCTGTCCTGGACGAAAAAAATAGGGCCGGGAGAGTCTATTTTGACAGCGATGGCGATGATAAGGAAGAGGGGCAGCAGCAGGACGAACAGGATAAGCGTCAGGACAAATTCCACGATCGTCTTGGTGAAAACATTCCAGGGCTTATGCAGATTTTTCCGTATCGCTAGGGTCAGCGTTTTCCCTATGTTTTCGATCTCGACGCCCGTGCTGATCAGGTCTCCAGTGCGCGGGATATACCGGATGCTGTCGCTGATGTTTTCCCATCTTTTGAGGAGCGGGATGAGCTTGTGCCTCGGGACATCGGGCAGGGTCACCATGATATCCTCGAAACCCGTCCTCATTTTCCACTCTTCGATGTCGTCAAGGTGGCCCAGGACTTTGATCCCGGCAATCAATTTCCCGATCTGGCCGGGTTCGTCGCTGAGACATCCCACGATCTCGTAGCCGAGTGTTTTGTTCTCTTTGACAGATTGGATCAGGGCCGAGCTGCTGTGGACCGACCCGAGGATGATCGCCCTTTTTTTCCAAAGGTCGAATCGGATAAGCAGGATTTTGATGATATAACGGAAAAACGGCAAAAGAAGAATGCTGATCGCCCATGCGGACACGATGACGAGCCTCGAGAAATAGACCTGCCGCATGGCCAGGAAGACCGCCGCCATAACCAAAAAGGAAGCGATGGATGTGCCTCTTGTGAGGCGTTTGACTTCCTCCCAGAAGGCAAGCCGTTTGGTGTATAATCCTTCGTAGAGGAACACGGAGAACCACACGAGGAACATATATTCGGAGGTCAGATAGATATTGAACAGGTTGGGAGGACGCTGTGTGAACGATGTGAAAAACAGGGGAAATATTTCGACCCTCAATATCAGAGCGAGGAGATAGGACAAAAGGATAGCAATAAAATCGGCAATGATCAGCAGGAAAAAACTGACGAATTTTTTTATCATCGGGATTAATGATTTTTGCACACTCCACCCATTATTTCAATCTCGAATTGTCATTTTAAGCATTCATATTTCCGTAAGATGTCCTCGAAAAACGGCAAGATTGGCCAAAGCTTCAATGTTAGCTCCAACCCTCCCCAAAATCTTAGTCTATCACAGAAATAAGGGCACTTCCATTGTAATTTGGATGGGTTCCTTATAGAATCTTTGCTAATGGCTAAATTCGATCGCAAAAAGGTATTTTTCAGGCTTACTTGTCTGTTATTCATCCCCCTGCTCACCTTTTTCTACATGAAATATGTGCCGCTCGTGACATCCTTCCAGTTGGCTCTGCTCCCTGTGCTTTTAGCGGTCCTCCTGTGGACTTCCTTCAACCTGGATGGGGGAACCCTGTTTTTTGTCTTCGCCTTCCCTCTGATAAACAGCCTCCCCTATTTTTTTGGGATCTTCGATCATATCCCGCATGCCCCCACTGCCCTCGTGCTGTTTCTATTCTATCTGCTGGGGTGGTGTGTCCATCTGAGTTTTGCGACGAAAAAGCTGTCTTTCGATACCCCGATCCTCAAGCCTTTAGCGCTTTTTTCTCTGCTGATTTTTATCTCCGCTCTATTCAACTATTTGAGATTCTCCAATTTTTATCCTTTTGCATCCGATCGCGTCTATGAGCTCACGACCAACGTCAACGGGGTGACGGCTGGCGGGGCTATCATGAGCACCTTTCTGCACGCGTTAAATTATATAACCGGATTTATCTTCCTGTTCATCCTCGTCAATACGGTGAAATCCAGGAAGTATGCGAAAAAGATCCTGTCGGTCCTCCTGCTCAGCGTGGCTTTTTCGATCCTGATCGGCTTCTACCAGGCTGTAAAAGATATGAGTTTCGGGAACACCCCCTTCTGGATCCAGTTGGAGCAGATCAACGGGACATTCAAGGGGCCCAACTCTTTCGGCGCTTTTTTGGCCGCTGTGGTCCCTTTTGTTCTCGGTTCCATCTTTTTGGCGAAAAGAGCGCGCAAAGTTTTATTCTTTGTTTTTTTTCTCTCCGTTCTTTATCTTTTTCCCCATATCGGGACAAGAAGCGCTTTTTTGGGACTGGCCGTCTCCTTTTTGGCTTTTTTCCTTTTGGCGATCAAAGCCATCCCTGTTCCAAAAAAAACGGGATGGAAGGTTTTGAAAACTTCCGCTGTCAGGATCGTCGCGCTCGTTGCCGTGATAGCGGTATTGATCGCCGGTGTCGTGAGTTTTACACGATCACGCCTTTACGACAGGTTGAGAGCCAATATCGAGGATATTGTCCTGACAGGAAACTGGGTAAAGCTTTCTCCTGAAAGATATTTTTTGTGGAAAGAAGCCTATGGCATGATAAAAAGCTATCCCCTTACCGGGGTCGGGATCGGCGCCTATATCATCGAACTCCCGAACTATTATCTCCTGGATAAAGACGAAGATAAATCGGCGATCGATTCATTCCGGAGGATAGATTCTGCCGAGAACTACTTTCTTCATGCGGGAGCAGAGCTGGGCATTATCGGGCTCCTGATCGTTATATGGATTTTCATCCACCTTTTTAGATTATTGGCAAGAAATTACAGGAATTTATTGCCGGGCGATGGGGAGAATTTTCTCTATCTGGGTGCTGCGGTAGGGCTGATCTCTCTGTTTTCCAATTACTTTTTTCACAGCTTTATCGGAAATTTCGAAACAAAATACACGTTCTGGCTCCTTGCGGGGATCATCGTGGTTTGGGGAAAGTTGCAGGAAAAACCTCCAGAACATGATCGCGGCCGGGGGAAATTTGGGATTTTTTCCCTATGCGTCCTGGTTCTTTTCGGGGGCATACATCTCTGGAACTGCACCCATTCCCTTTCTTTGAAGAACAGGACAGAACTCTTCGGCTTGAAGCAGGATTTCGGGTTCTATCAGGTCGAAACGACAGAAGAAGGGCAGAAATTTCGATGGACGAGGGAGTACGGGGGCCTGACATTCAAGGTCGAAAAACCGGTATTGAAAATACCGCTGCACGCCTCTCATCCGGACATCGAAAAAGATCCCGTAAGCGTCGGCATTTATCTGGTGAAGGAATTTTTCAAAGAGAAGAGATTGCTGGGCGAGGTTGTCTTATCCGATAGCGGCTGGAGGACATTCGCATATTCCATTCCTGAGGAAGTGGGTAAGGAAGCGATCCTGTTGATCGAGGTCAGCAGGACTTGGAATCCTCAAAAAGAGCTCGGGGTGCCCGACCCAAGAAGTTTAGGGGTGGCGCTGGGCGAGATCGAGCAGCTTAACGATCCCGGCTCCTGAGCACGCGAACCGTCCGGTTTTGAAAATCTGAGCGGAGAACGACATAGGAATCGTCATTTGTCGTTTGGATCCCGAAATTCGTTTGCCGGTCGTCCATGCGGACATCCAGGTCCCTTTCGGTCCATTTTTTTTCACTTGTTTCTTTAGTCCAGGGGAGGAGAATTCTAATCGTCCCCCTGTCAGGAGAATTGCTGTTGTATGAGAGGGATATCTGGCCCTCGTCTTCGTCATAAGTGTACGCGTAGGCCACGAAAATGTCATTGGCGGGCTGGTAGATGTGAACCTGCGCGGAGTCTTTGCCGCACTTCGGAGCGATGCTCAGGCTGTTCCAGTCCAGTTCGATCCCGAAATAGCCTTCGAAAAGTGCCCGGCCCATGCATCCTGCAGTGCCGGCGAAAAAGTCGCTTCCCTCTCCGACCCCTTCCTTGTTATCCCACTCGAAAAATCCTCTGTTCGCCACATTTTTTTCGATGATTTCTGACAATTTTTGCACGGCTGTCCGGCTCGAGCCCTCGTTGAACATGGCGGAGACGAGCCGCATACCGAACCAGTCCCATTGGCCGCCGTTCTGGTACTCGTAGGGATCGTCGCACAGGGGATGTTTGAAGAAATTTTTCGGGTACGGGGGGAGGAGCACGCCGCTGATCGTGGATATCCGGAATTCCTCCTGCCTTTTTATCGCTTCCTCGATGATCCTTCGGCTTTTTTCCCGGCCGGCCAGGCCCGATAAAATGGCCTCGGTGTTTCCGCCCATGGCGAACATGTCCCCTTCATCGAATTCGTGAGTCAGGTCATCCAGGTGGATGTGAACGCGGTAAAATCCCTTTCCCTCCTGCCAGAGCCGCTTGTCCGTGTTTTTTCCGATCGAACGGGCCTTATTCTCCCAAAAAGCCCCTCTTTCGGAATCTCCCGCCTCTCTCATCATTGCCGATAGATTCAGGCAGGCTTTGTAGAACATGCTTTGATCGTAGATATCGGCTGTCCAGTGGGTCCTGTCATCCACGTAAATAGCCTGCTGGCTTCTGTCCACCATGTCGACATCGCCCCAGTCCGCTGTGTGAGCGCCGGTGATGAGGCCGGATTTTTCATCCCAGCGGGAGCTCAGAACAAAGGAAAGGGCCCGGTCCAGCCTCGTGAGGATCTTTTGTCCGTCGATCGGTTTTTCCAGCCAATCGGGACCGAGGATGTTGAAAATTTGAAATGCGGCCTGGACAGCGCTGGATTCCTGGTCGGTTTCTGTCGTGTTTTTATCCGATCCTCCCTTGGAATCGACCCAGTCCTCGAGCGATCCGGTGTCCTTTTGGAAAGCCAGGTGTTCTTCGAGCCAGGATGCCAGATAGGGCAGGTCATAATAATAGCGGGAAGCCGGTATTATGGTGTTCGCGTCGCGCAGCCAGATCTGCGGATAATCGATACCGGCAGAGAAACCCTGGATCCTGCCCGTTTTTCCCTCGAAGGCCACCTGATTCTGACTCAGTGTCAGGCGGATGATCTTCAGCGCATCGGCGATTTCTTGCCTGCCGGAAAAAATTGCGGTGTGTTTCCCGTATTCCAGGGAGAAGGGGATATTATCCTCCGGCCACTCTCGTTTTGTGACATTCAGTCTGATCACGGCCACACGGGAACCGTAATCGCGAAACCATGCCTGGCCTTCTCTCACCATATCGAACATGAGGATGTAGCTGTTCGCCTCTATCGGGGCACGCAGCATGATCTCCATATCCACGGTTTCTCCGGGCTCGACCAGATGGGGGAGAGGGAATCGGCGGTTGTCGAACCGGACCGTTCGGTAGTTTTCCCTCAAATAAAGGTGGTAAGAAAGAAAACAGGGGTACTCCCCCACGGATCGCCACGCTTTATTGCCTCTGTTTTCAATCCGGAGGCGGAAGGGGATCCGGTCTCCTTCCCTGGCATCGATGAGCCTGTTTTCCACTTCTATCCGGCTGATGTAGTCCTTGTGGACAACGGCATGGGATCCCGGTTCCTGGGTGAGGACCAGATAAACGATGGTGCCGATGATCACAGGGTAAAAAATCAAACGTGCGGTTTTGGACCAGCGCTTCTTTTTCATGGGATTATGTCGGAGAATCCATCAGCATATTCTGGGAAGAAGCTCTGAGGTCAGGGGTTCCAGAAGTCTCAAACCTCCTGATATGGTTTGGAGAAGAAGTTCTCCGGGCTTTCCTATATCGTTTCCGACTTGACCTATCACCGCGGCATCCTTTCCCAGCTTGTTTTCTTTTATTTTGTCCAGGATGCGGGAAGCAGCGCGGGATGGCACCACCATCACGGCTCTCCCTTCGCAGGCGAGATAGAGCGGGTCGATCCCCAAAAGTTCCGTCGCCCCCCTGACGGCTCGCGATAGGGGGATACTTTCTTCCTGAATGACGACGGGAAAGGGGAGATTTTCGGCCAACTCGGAGAGAACCGAGGCCAATCCTCCCCGGGTGATATCTCTCATCCAACGTGCGCCTTTTTTCCAGATTGGCAGGAGAAAGTTCAGCGGAGCGCAGTCGCTTTTAGCCCGGGATTCCAAACCGAACTCTCCTCTTGCCAGCATGACGGCAAGGCTGTGCTCCCCGAGGGTCCCAGTGAGGATGATCTTGTCTCCTGCCGTGATATTTTTGAGGCTGGGCCGCACGACGATGCGTCCCAATCCCGAAGTGTTGATATAGATTTTGTCTCCCTGGCCCCGCCGCACCACTTTGGTGTCGCCGGTCGCGATGGCAACACCCGCCTTTCTGGCGGACCGGTCGATGGATTTCAGGATCTTTTCCAGGTCTTCCCAGGGAAGACCTTCCTCCAGGATGAAAGACAGGGAAATGTACTGCGGTTCGGCTCCTGCCACCACCAGGTCGTTGACAGTCCCGTTGACGCACAGGGTGCCGATGTCTCCTCCTGGAAAAAAGATCGGATCGACCACATAGCTGTCTGTCGTGAATGCCATATCGTTGGGAAGAAGAGCAGAGTCGGCAAGCTCATCCAGAATGGGGTTCTTGAACGATTTCACGATGTGCTGGTCGATGAAGTCCCTCATCATTTTACCGCCGCTTCCCAATTCCAGACTGACCTGTTTTTTCTTCATCCATCGATCTCCGTTGACGGGAATTCCTTTGCTGTCCTGGTTATTTGCGTCGGGTTCATTTTTACCGGTTGTATTTGTAATAGGCCAGGCATGCCCCCTCGAAAGAGACCATGCAGGGACCGTAAGGAGAGTCGGGGTGGCATGATTTGCCGAACAGCCCGCATTCAGGCGGAGATATCTTTCCCTTCAATACGTCTCCGCACCGGCAGCCGGGAAGGTCTCCGCTTCCTCCCACGATGTCCAATCCGTATTTTATTTCGGCATCGACACCGGCATATTTTTTCTTCAGTTTCAACCCGCTTTTCGGGATGAGGCCGAGGCCCCTCCAGTGGGCATCCTTGACCTCGCAGGTGCTGTCCATCAAAGCTCTGGCTTTGGTGTTTCCCGATGGCCTGACCACGCGAGAATATTCATTGGCAACCCGGGGTTTTTTCTCATGGAGCTGATCCAGGATGGACCTGATGGCAAGGAGGATGTCGCTCGGCTCGAAACCTGCGATGCATCCGGGGATCTTGAATTCCTCTGCGATAAACCGGTAGGGCCCCTCGCCGATAATAGCGCTGACATGGCCGGGATACAGAAAGCCCTGAATTTCCGTGTCCTTGGCCTCCAGAATGGCTCGAAGGGGAGGCGGGATGATCCACAAAGCGGATAGAATGGAATAGTTGGCTGTGCGGGCCTCTTTGGCAGACTTTGCGGTGAACACGATGGCGGGAATGGTGGTTTCGAATCCCACACCGAAAAAAATGACGTTTTTTTGCGGATTTTTTTGAGCGATCTCCAGTGATTCGGCAGGGGAGTAAACGATCTTGACCAGGGAACCGGATGCAGGAACGAGCGTCTGGAGGGATCCATCCTCCGTCGGAACCCTTGTCATATCCCCGAACGTGGTTAGAATGAAGTTTTCGTTCTCAGAGACGAGCTTTATAGCGGCCTGGTGGATTTCATTGGGTGTTATGCAAACCGGACAACCCGGGCCGGAAAGCATCGCCACCCCGGCTTCTTCCAGCAGTTTCCGCAGCCCGAATTTATGGATGGTCATGGTGTGGGTTCCACAGACCTCCATGATTTTCACCGGATCGGAAAAATCCCGGGTTCTCCTTTCGATCTCGGCAAGCAAACCACGGATAACGGTCTTGTCTCTCAATTCATTCATTTGGTTCTATGAGGAAAAAATTCTAATCCAGTCCTTCCAATGTCGGGGCAAATTCACGGAGGAGTTCCAATGTTTCCTGCGCTTCCTTTGCGTTCAGCTTGGAAATGGCAAACCCGGCGTGAACGATGACCCAGTCTCCGATTTTGACATCTTCCAAAAGAGAAAAATTGGTTTTGACTTTCGTTCCCAAATAATCGATTTTTCCTTCCATGGAATCATCGATTTGGACGACTTTCGCAGGTATTCCTAGGCACATGGCATGACCTCGATTTTAACTCCCTAGATTACCAGATATCGCCGATAATTGGAAGAAAAACGACGTTCAAAAAATCGGTTCTCTTCCATTTTGTGTGGGAGATAAGGATAAAAAGACGGGTGGCGCGGCTGGAGGGGCCCCCCGCCCGCCCGCAGCGGAAGGGTGCCCACTGGGGGATGGGTGGAGCGAGGACGGCCGGGGGAGGAAGCCGTGACAGGACCCGTCACTACCCATTGGTAAAAACCCAAACAAAATGGAAGAAAACCAAAGTATTTTAAACATTAAAGGGAGGCTGATACGTACTATTGTTGAAGCACATCCTATGGCCTTTGTTTTTTGTTCTTGCTGAGTTAAAATATAAAAGGATAGACAAATGAGATCAAAAATTTATGTCTTGGGACTGGCCTGTATTCTGCTGATTTCCTGCACCGATAAAAAAGGATCACCGACCGGGCCGACGGATTTAGCAGAAAAAAGTAAGCCGATAATTTCCTATTTTACGGCAACTCCATCGACGATCGAGCTGGGAGAGAAGTCCACTCTTGCCTGGAAAGTCGACAACTGCACCAGCGTTGAAATCGATGAGGGAATCGGAAAAGTAAGCCCAACGGGTTCCATAGAAGTAAGCCCGTCAGAAACCACGACCTATACGCTAAAGGCAATGAATCAAGAGTACAACTACGTAACTCAAACCTATGTAACCTATGCCGTAGCGGGATCTGAAAAGCTCTGCACCGTCACGGTCGAGAAGTGACCCCCCGGAACCATTTAAAAAACACGTAGGCTGTACATATCAAGACAATTAACCCATTCAGAGCAGCCGATTCGTAATCAGCGGGTCGCGTATCAGCATCATTAACAGCGACGCGGCGGTTGGAAGCATCCCTATTTCCGTGATCAAAAGCCCCATTCATCACGGAACTAGCGATGCTAACCGGGCGGTTCTCTTTTTGACAATTCCCGACCTTGACCCTATAATTGGCGTATGCGCGAGAATCTTGAAGGTTTTATCGAACCAGGAAGCGAAGAAGACAGCCTTGTCGAAGCCCTGGATTTTGCCAGGCTTCCTAGACATATTGCCATTATCATGGATGGGAACGGCCGGTGGGCCAAGCTGCGCAACCTCCCGAGGGAAGAGGGACACAAAGCAGGGGCCAAGTCCGTGCAGGAAGTCGTAGAGATTTGCGCCCGGCTTGGGATCGATTATCTGACTCTGTATGCCTTTTCCAAAGAGAATTGGAAGCGTCCGAAATCCGAGATTTCTCTGCTATGGAAACTCCTGGAAAATTACCTTCGGGAAGAGCATAGAATATTGATCAAAAACCAGCTTCGATTGAAAGTCATCGGACAGATAGAGGACCTCCCCGGAGCGGTTCGAAGAGAACTCCGCCGCGTGGAAGATATGACCAGGGATTTCAAGCGGATGACGATCGTCCTTGCCCTGAATTACGGGGGGAGGGCAGAGATCGTGGAGGCGGTGAAAAAGATTTGCAAAAACAACAGTTCCGAACTCGAATCGTTGGATGAGAAAAAATTTGCCGAATATCTGTTCACGTCGGATATCCCCGATCCTGACCTTCTCATCCGGACGAGCGGAGAGTTGCGGGTCTCGAACTTTCTTCTGTGGCAGATCGCCTATTCGGAAATCTGGATCACGCCCGATTACTGGCCGGATTTTCGTAAAAAACACCTGCTCCGGGCACTTATCGACTATCAAAAAAGAGAAAGGAGGTTCGGAGACATACAACCCCGCTGAGAACTTCTCGCCGTTATGGACTCCTTTATTCGCATGAAGGGAAGAACGAAACCATGAGTCTTCGTAAACGAACAGCAACAGCCGCCGTTTTACTTGCCCTGGTTTTTTCCTGTATCCAATTTTCTCCGGATCCGGTTTTTTTCTTTGTCATTCAAGCTATCGTACTGGTTTCCCTTTGGGAGTTTTACAACCTGGCGGCCAGGAGAAATCACGCGCCCCGGAGGATTCTCGGATTTGTCGTGGCCTCGATCATTGCCGCCTCCTTTTATTTCGAAGCATTTCCGCTGGGACTGGCCTTGTTCGCTGCATTGCTTTTGACCGGAGTCTATTACGTGTTGGCGATAACTAAGCTGGAAAAGCTGCCGGGTTTTCCATCTTCGATCGCGCTGACATTCTTCGGTGCCATGGTCGTCAGCTTTACTCTCAATCATTTTGTATATTTGAGACGGGAATTCGGGCCTTACTGGATCTATTTTCTTTTTGCGGTGATATTTATCGGGGATACGGGGGCCTATTTTATAGGGAAACCTTTCGGGCGTCATAAAATGGCCCCTCTGGCGAGCCCGAATAAAACCTGGGAAGGATGTTTCGGCGGTCTTGCCCTCGCCTGCCTGGGAGGGATCGCAGCGCAGCAGGTTCTGCTTCCCGAGACAGTTTTGTGGAAAGCGGCTGTTCTCGCCTTGGTCGTGCATGCCGTGGCACAGGTCAGCGACCCCCTGGAATCATTGTTTAAAAGGGCTGCCGGGGTCAAAGACTCATCGAATATTTTGCCGGGCCACGGGGGATTTCTGGACAGGATCGACAGCATGATTCTCGCTGCTCCGCTGTATTATTATCTGCTAAAATATATCGGTATGTTTTGATGTCCATGAAAAAGATTTCAATCCTAGGTTCAACCGGCTCGATCGGGCGCAATTGCCTGGAAGTGGTGTCCCGGTCCGAGAATGCCTGGAATGTCGTGGGTCTTTCGGCAGGACGGAACACGGAGCTTTTCCAAAAGCAAGTCATGAAGTTCAGGCCCGAAATCATTTCGCTCGAAAGGGAAGAGGACGCTTCCGAATTCAGCCGGAGGTTCCCGGATTATTCATCCCGGATATTCCATGGACAGGAAGGGGCCGAGGCGGTAGCCCGTTATGAAGAGAGTGAGATCGTGGTTTCTGCTATAACGGGTATAAACGGGCTCAGGCCCACACTGGGTGCTGTGCAGTCGGGAAAACGGGTGGCGCTTGCGAATAAAGAATCCCTGGTCGTCGCCGGACCCCTCATTTTGGAGACGGCGAGAAGGACCGGTTCCCAGATAATCCCTGTGGACAGCGAACACAGCGGCGTTTTCCAGTGCCTGGCAAAAGAAGACCCGGAATATGTGAAAAAAGTGATCCTCACGGCCTCGGGTGGCCCGTTTTTCAACCTGTCTGCCGAAGAGATGAAAAACAAGACCCTGGATGAAGCCTTGAACCATCCCCGCTGGAAAATGGGGAAAAAGGTGACAATCGACTCGGCAACTCTTATGAACAAAGGCCTGGAACTTATCGAAGCCCGCTGGCTTTTCGGCCTGGAGCCGGAGCAGCTGGATATCCTGATCCATCCGCAGAGTGTTGTCCATTCTCTTGTGGAAATGCGCGACGGGTCTGTGCTGGCTCAGATGAGCCCGACGGACATGAAAATTCCGATTCAATATGCCCTCACCTATCCGGAAAGAAAAGAATCCCCGCTGCCCTCGCTGGATTTAGGTCAGGTGAGAGCGCTTGAGTTTTATGAGATAGACAATGCAAAATTTCCTCTGGTCGAACTGGCCCGCAAGGCTTTAGAGGAGGGGGGCAGTGTTTCTGTCGTCCTCAATACAGCGAATGAGGTGGCCGTGGAAGCTTTTATCAAAGGAAGAATAGGATTTTCCGCCATCGCGGAAATCGTGGCCGAAGCCGTGGAAAGCCACACAAAAAGGGATATCGGAAGCCTCGAGGAAATATTCGATATCGACCGGGAAACCGAAATGAGAACCCGGAATATTATTCATCGAAGGAAATGAAATGAGCGTAATTATCGGAACGATATTGGTGTTCGCATTCGTGTTCGGCATTCTCGTATTCGTTCACGAATTCGGCCATTTTTTTATGGCCAAACTGGTTGGCATCAGGGTAGAGGTGTTTTCCTGGGGATACGGGAAAAGACTGGTCGGGATAAAAAAAGGCGAAACCGATTACCGGATAAGCATGATTCCGCTGGGGGGATTCGTCAAGTTTTCGGGCGAAGAAGTTTTCGACGAAAAAAGGGAGATGGATTCGCGGGATTTTATGGCGAAAAAAAGATGGGAAAGGTTTTTGGTCCTCGTCATGGGATCGGTGATGAACCTGTGTTTGGCCGTTGTCCTGATGGCCATCATCAACATAGCCGGTGTTTCTGTGAGCAAATTTCTGGAACAGAGCGCCGAGATCGGGTGGATCGAGCCGGGATCTCCGGCCGAAAAAGCCGGCCTGAAAGTCGATGACGAGATATTGGCGATCGACAACGGGAAGATCAACACATGGAGCGATGTGGAGCTTGCTTTGGGGAAAAAACCCGGGAAGGCGCTCGATATAGAGGTCAGAAGAGGGGAAGAGACCTTTTCGACCGAGCTTTTTACCGAAAGCAAGACAGTCAGGCTCATAAGTGGGAGCAGCGCCAAATATGAAATGGGGTATGGAGGATTTTCCCCAAAAATATGGGCTCAGGTGATGATGGTCTCACCCGGCTCTTCCGCCGAGAAAGCCGGCATAAAGGCCGGTGATGTGATCAAGGAGATCAATGGCGAGCCGGTTCATTATTTCTTGTTCACGGAGACCATCCAGAAGCATCCCGAAGAAGAGATCGAGTTCGGGATTCTCCGGGGGGAAGAATTCATTACCCTGGATGTGACCCCCAAGCGGGAAGGAGATGTGGGCGTTATCGGCATAGCGACCACCGTAGAGTCGGTCTCGAAGCAATTCGGATTTTTCGCAGCGATCGCCCAAAGTGTCAAGGAGAACACGCGGATGGCTTTCATGGTCATCAATTTTATCAAGGACCTGTTCACGGGCGAAGCGTCGACCCGGCAGTTGGGCGGACCGATCGAGATAGCGAATTTTTCCTATGCCGCATTCCGGATGGGAATCATGACCATGATCTGGTGGATCGCTTTCATTAGCCTTCAACTGGGGATCATCAATCTGTTCCCTATCCCGATGTTCGATGGGGGGCATGTTTTGGTCCTGGGTCTCGAAGGCCTTTTCCGCCGGGATTTTAGCATGAAAGTCAAGCAGTTCATCATGCAGATCGGATTCGTCCTCGTGATCATCCTGTTCGTGTTCATTATCCTGAACGATGTGGTGAAGAGGTTGCCGAACGGATGGGACAGCCTCATCCCCTTTTAGCCTGAATTATCAATAAAAAATGTCGATGAAACCAATAATTAAAAAAACGATTAAATTCTCAAGAATTTATATTTTCTTAATCGACATTTTTTACCTTTCAGGCGGACTGACCTTACTGCATCTGCTGCGTCGCGGCCTGTTCGCAGTATACAAATACAGCTTCATAGCCCACTCCTTGCAGCTACAGCAACTTCAGCCCGTTGATAATCCAGGTATTCTCCAATGCATCTCACGTTTCCAAGCATGTCAGATTCCCTCGAAATCCAAATTTGAAAAACCCGACAGCTTGTATCAAAAACTTCAAGGGCACTGCGGATATTTCTGTGTATCTAGCTTTAAGAATATTCGATGGAATCGATGATATGGCGGGAAAGAAGGCGAAAAGGCCGATGAAAAAAAAGGGAACGCCGGGGAAGCCGGACGACCTTTGTTATCCGGTCGTTCGCCGGAAGACGAAGCAGGTCAAAGTGGGGGATGTGGCGGTCGGGGGGGGTGCTCCGGTCATCGTCCAGTCCATGACGAAAACCGATACGCGGGACAGGCGGGCGACCCTTCTCCAGATAAGAAGGCTGGAGAGGGCGGGGTGTGAGATCGTCCGGTTGGCTGTCCCGGACGAGGAAGCCGCGCTTGCTTTCGGGGAAATAAGGAAGATGGTGAAGATCCCTATGATCGCAGACATCCATTTCGATCACAGGATTGCCCTTTCTTGCCTGGAAAAGGGTGCGGATGGATTGCGGATCAATCCGGGGAATATCGGTTCGAAGACAAAGGTCCGGGAAGTTGCCCGGATGGCCAAGGAGAGGAATGTCCCGATCAGGATCGGCGTGAATTCCGGTTCCCTTGAGAAAAGGGTGCTGCAAAAATACGGCAGCGCAACGGCTGAAGCCATGGCAGAGAGCGCTTTGCACCATGTGCATATTCTAGAGGAACTGGATTTTACGGATATCAAGATCTCCCTCAAGGCATCCGATGTCCTCCGCACGCTTTGTGCTTACCGGATCCTCGCTAAACAGGTGGATTATCCTTTCCATGCTGGAATAACCGAAGCCGGGAGCCCGGTCCGCGGAACGGTCAAATCCGCAGCGGGGCTGGCTTTGCTCCTGCGTGAGGGATTGGCAGATACGATACGTGTGTCCTTGACCGCTCCTCCCGAAGAAGAGGTTCGGGTAGGATACCTCATTCTTTCCAGCCTCGGGCTCCGCAAGCGGGGTCTTAACGTGATTTCCTGTCCGATCTGCGGGAGGTGCGAAGTCGACCTTTTCCGCATCGCATCGCGGATAGAAAAACGATTGGCATCGGTCGCTGCTCCCCTCGATGTCGCGATCATGGGGTGTATGGTCAATGGACCGGGGGAAGCCAAGGAAGCGGATATCGGGTTGGCTTGTGGAAGGGGAGCAGGGATCATATTCAAAAAAGGAAAACTGTACCGCCGTGTGAAAGAAGGAAGGATCGTGACAGAGTTTGTCGATGAGGTCCGTTCCCTTGCGGACTTGTACGAGAAGGACATGAAGAATGGAAAAAATCGCAATTCCCTCTGAAACCGAGCGAAAGTACGAAGATCTGAAGGATCATCTGAAAAGCATGGGAAGGGTGCTCGTGGCCTTTTCCGGGGGCGTGGACAGCACGTTTTTATTGAAAGTGGCGAGCGATGTCCTCGGCAATAATGTGCTGGCCGTGATCGCAAGCTCGGAAACATATCCGGAAAGGGAACAAAAAGAGGCCCTTCGTCTCGCCGAGGATTTGAAAGTGCGTTACAAACTGATCCGGACCAAGGAATTGGACGATCCGGAATTCAGTGACAACCCCCCGGAGCGCTGTTATTTTTGCAAGAAGGAGTTATTTTCCCGGCTGAAAGAAATTGCGGCTGGGGAGAATATTCCCCATGTCTGCGATGGTTCCAATTTCGAAGACACTTTCGATTTCCGGCCGGGAACAAAAGCCGCCGCGGAACTCGGCGTCCATTCGCCTCTGAAGGAGGCTGGCCTCGATAAGAGCGAGATCCGTATTCTTTCGAAGAAGCTGGGCCTCCCCACATGGGACAAGCCGGCCATGGCCTGCCTTTCCTCCCGCTTTCCCTATTTCACGCGGATCGAAAAGGAGAGCCTGCGGCAGATCGACGCAGCAGAGGAGTTTCTGAAAAGCAAGGGATTTACCCAGCTGCGGGTCCGGCATCATGACCGGATTGCCCGTATCGAGATTCCGCCGCAGGATTTTCCCAGGATCGTAGAAGAAGGGATGAGGAACGCCATCGTGGAGAACCTGAAAAAGTTGGGATATCTGTATGTCACGATCGATCTTGCCGGTTATCGAACGGGGAGCATGAACGAGCCCATCTTGGGCCAGGATCCCTCCCGCCCTGAAGGATCCGGATAAAAAGGCTCCATGAAAATACCCGGGGAACCGATAATCAAACCCAGGCCGCTGAAAGGTTTTTCTCGCCCGAAAGTCGTTTATGTGCCGGTGGATGTTCCTTCCGGTATTCTCGGAAAATGGCTGAAAAAAAAGGCCTTGCGGCAGAAGAAGACTCCATATGGGAGCTATTTTCTTTTGGATGATGCGGTCGTTCTATACCAATCGATCGGCGCCCCGTTGGCTGCGGTCGGATTGGAACATGCGATCGCGGCAGGGGCAAAGGAGATATTGATGCTCGGATTCTGCGGATCGCTGAATCCTGGAATATCCGTTCTGGAGATTGTCAGCATAACGAAAGCTCACAGCGATGAGGGGACATCCGGGCACTATATCGCCGGAAAAAAAATATTCGACTCGACATCCAGCCTGCGGAGCGAGATCGAAAACGGCCTGATCGGCCGGAATTTGCCTTTTAGGCAGGGAGTCGCGGTTTCCATGGATGCCCTATACAGGGAGACAGAAACCTGGGTGAAGGACAAACAAAAAAAAGGGATCGATGTCGTGGATATGGAGGCGTCCGTTGTCTTTGCCCTGGGAGAATACCATGACATTCCAGTGGCATCGCTGATGATCGTCAGCGATGAACTGACGGGGAGAAAATGGAGAAATATTTTCCGGTACCCGGAGTTGAGCGCAAGGGTAAAAAAATATTTCATCCCTTTTCTATGACTGTGGGGCTGGCATGAAGGAAGTTCGAGGAGAGAGCCATGAATCCTAAGGTTTTGATCACGCGAAAAATATTCCAAGAGGCCCTGGATCTTCTTGAGGGGCGTGTCGACTATGAAATCGGGGTTCTCGAGGGGGATTTGCCCCAGCGGACCCTGCTGGAAAAAGTCGCGGATAAACAAGGGATCCTTTCGCTTCTCGTCGACACCATCGATAGAGATGTCATCGACGCGGCTCCGGAGCTTAAGATCATAGCGAACTGCGCGGTCGGGTATGACAACATCGATATCGATCATGCACGAAAAAAAGGCGTCCTCGTTACGAATACGCCGGGAGTTCTTACGGATACGACGGCCGATTTGACGTGGGCGCTGATCCTGGCCGTGGCCAGGCGCATTCCCCAAGCCGATGTTTTCACTCGTGCGAAAAAGTACAAAGGGTGGGAACTCGATCTTTATCTCGGAATGGAGGTGACGGGAAAGCGCTTGGGGATCATCGGTATGGGACGGATCGGCAAAGCCGTGGCCTTGCGGGCGCAGGCATTCCGGATGGATGTCGTTTATAACGATCCCCACAGGCTGGCTGAGGAGGAGGAAGCGCAATATCGAGCTTCCCTTCTGCCTCTGGAGGATCTGCTGCACACGTCGGATATCGTCACCATCCACACGTCCTTGACACCGGAGACCACGCATCTCATATCGGCAGAGAGGCTGAATCGGATGAAAAAGAACGCCGTTTTGGTCAACGTGGCGCGGGGGCCTATCGTCGATGAGCGTGCTCTGGCCGAGGCATTGGAGAAAAAGAACATCTGGGCAGCGGGCCTTGATGTGTACGAAAGAGAGCCTGAGATCGAGGAGCGGCTTCTCTCCCTGGAAAATGTGGTTCTTCTTCCTCATATAGGAAGCGCCACTTTTGAGACCAGGATACGGATGGCCGTCATGGCTGCGGAGAATTTGCTCCATGGGCTCTCAGGCAACCCCCCTCCCAACCTTGTCCCTTAATTTCGTGACGGAATACCTGACCCCTTAATTATATTGATTTATATCTTTTCAGGTAATCCTCAGAATTCGGTAATCCAGTATTCCGTCACGAAATTATCTGATAAAATAAAAAAATGAAAACTTTTGTGGTGGCGCCGGATGAGATAAATTTCTCAGATGACCGGTTTCGCATCTCCTACCATTTCGATCTCGATAGACTTCTCCTCTCTGTAAAAAAGATCGGTCTTGTCTATCCGGTCGTGGTCGTCAAGCGGGATGATCCCCGATTCGTCGTCCTTTCCGGATGGAAAAGGCTGTTTGCCTGTCTCGAGCTTTCCCTTCCCGAGATCCCTGCTTTTCTTCTCGAAGAAGATGACGATCTCAGGGCATTCCTCTTTGGCCTGTATGAAAATCTGGCTGCCAGGAGTTTCAACATTCTGGAAAAGGCAGAGATCTTGCAAAGACTGGACAGGTTTGTCCGGGACGAAAAAAAGATCGTCCGGCAATTTTTCCCCCTCCTCGATATCCCCGGAAATCTCTCCTATTTGGATACCTATCTCAAGATCGCAGGACTGGATCCGGAGAGCAAAAAATTGATCTTCGACAAAAAGATGCCCCTTTCTTCGGCCCGGCTCCTGACGGAATTTCCTCTCCATGACAGGGAGCGGTTGCTCCCTTATATTTCGCCCCTGAGCTTGAACAAGCTGAAGCAATTTTTGGAGGACTTGTTCGAGTTGACCAGGAAGACAGAAAATCCTGCGGGGATCCTATTGTCCGACCCGGAGATCCAAGCTGTAGCCCGCGCCGGCAACCTGTCTCCCCTGCAAAAATCTCAGAGGGTCCGCGCTCTGATTCGAACGAAAAGATATCCCAACCTTTCCTCCTGGAAAAAATCCTTCGAAACCTCCCTCAAAAAGGCACGGCTTTCCAAGGAAGTTGCTTTCGATGCCCCTTCTTTTTTCGAGGATCAAGAGTTCGCCGTGACCTTCAGTCTGAAAAATAAGGAGACCTTCCAGAAAAGACTCGCCAAACTGCAGGATCTTGTCTCCGATGAAAACCTGTTCAGGATCTTCGAGAAATTTATCGATGGATAAAGCCCCTTTCGTACCGCAAAAAATTTATATCACCCGGGAAAGCGAACATCTCCCTATGGCGCAAAGGATCCTTGAAAAAGCCCGGCACATCCCTGTCGAATTCATCGAAGACTCTAAAGAATTGATCGAAGACGTTCTCATGTCCCGGGATCCTGTGGGAGAAGGGAAAAAAATATTGTTGGTCACGCATCAAAAAGGGGAATACGTGAAGCCCTGCCCCTGTACGCCCGGGTACATCGGATGCAATTATTTTATCATCAACACGGAGCTCAACTGCCCCCTCGATTGCTCCTACTGCATCCTTCAGCTTTATTTGAACAATCCGTTGATCACCGTTCATGCGAACACAAAAGAACTTTGGCAGGAATTGGACGACTTCCTGGGAAAAAACCGAACCCGCACAATCCGCATCGGAACGGGAGAATTGGGGGATTCCCTTGCCTTGGATCACTTGACGGGCCGCTCCGCAGAGCTCATCTCCCGTTTCGCATCCTATCCGAATGCCTGCCTCGAATTGAAAACCAAGACCGTCGATATCGAAAATATCCTGAAACTTGCCCCCCCGCAGAACGTCGTCATCGCCTGGTCGCTCAATTCCCGCAAAATAGCCCGGCAGGAAGAGCTCGGAGCCCCGTGCGTTCGCGACAGGATCCGGGCTGCCCAACGCGTCTCCAAGGCCGGGTATCGCGTAGGGTTCCATTTCGATCCCATAATCCATTACGAGGGATGGGCGGATGACTATGACGAAATCATCGAGGAGTTGACGGCAAACGTTGCCACAGAAAAGATAGCCTGGATAAGTCTGGGCAGCTTGAGATTTCCTCCAGCCCTCAAGCCGGTCATCCAGAAGAGATTTCCCAAGACAAAAATTATCTATGAGGAATTTATTACCGGAAAAGACGGGAAGTCGAGATACACAAAGGAGCTACGAAAGCGGCTTTTCGGACATATTCTCGACAGTTTGGAAAAAGCAGGGACAAAGGAAGTCCCTGTCTATTTTTGTATGGAAAGCACGGATATATGGTCGAAACTGCAAAAAAAAACACCAAGGGACAAAGAAGAAGTCGAAAAGCTTCTTACTTTGCCCCTTGGTGTCAGACGTACCTGATTATATACTATTCGCCTCGTCCGGTCTTCTTCTCGGCAATGATCCCCATGATCTCGATATCCGCTTCTTTTATGTAGGGGATGAGATCCAGAATAATCCCGTACTCCACTTCCTGGTCGGCCCTCAAGTAGAGCTTTCTTTCCGATGCCGTGATGAGGGCCTCCTCCAGCATCATCTGGAGCGTTTCCTCAGTAGCAGGTTGTTCATTCACCCAGATCGAACCATCCCTCTTTATATAGAGAACAGCGTCGACATTTTCGGGCTGGTCGATCGTGTTGATAGCTGTAGGCAGCTCGACATCGACACCTTTCTGGATCAGGGGCGTCATCACCATGAAGATGATCAAAAGAACGAGAAGAACGTCGCACAAAGGGACGACATTCGGTTCGGATTGGACATCGTTTTTGCCCTTTCCGGTGTTGACTTTCATGGTCATGCTATACCTCTTAAATTAATCACGTTTGTTTCGGTTTAGATTTTTTCTTCTGATTTTCGGATGAAGAAGTCAACGATTTCAGAGCTTGTATTAGCCATCTCCGAGCCGTAGACGTCGATTCTGGCTGATAAGAAGTTGTAGCACCACAGGGCGATAATGGCCACTCCGATTCCGAAAGCTGTCGTGATCAACGCTTCGGCGATTCCCTGAGACACGGCTCCGATACCTCCAGACCCTGTCACGGCCATGCCGCGGAACGCATTGATGATTCCGAAAATAGTCCCGAACAGTCCGATAAAGGGAGAGGATGTCGCGATTGTAGCCAGCGTGTTCGTTCCTCTCTTCAGTTCCTGCGTGAAGATGTTCGATGCCCTCTCACAACCTCTCTGAGCCGTATTGATCTGTTCTTCAAGGCTCAGATTCGCCTGCTGTCCTTCAAGGAATTCCTTGATCCCCGCAGCGGTCACTCGGGCTAAATGGCTTCCCTTGTTTTCTTTCTTCGAGGAAAGAGTCAACGCATCTTGTACCTGTCCTTTTTTCAATAGGTCAGCAAGTTTGGGAGCCACGGCTTTGGATTTATTCCTCGCTCTGAAGAACACGATCTGTCTTTCGATGAAGAGATAGATAGAAACGACGGAAAGAAACATCAGAAGGATAGCGACTGCTCTAGCAATAGTCCCCATTTCCGCCCACAAATCCATAAGACCCATTTGCATCATTTTGGAAACCTCCTAATTAAATCTCGAAAGCCATTTATTAGCTTTTCTTTTGGGTATATTGAATCTATTTTAACTTAAACGTAACGGTAACCGTAAAGATAACGCCTCTTGGCTGGCCGTTTATCACCATGGGCTCATAGACCCACTGGCGAACCGCGTCGCTGGCAGCCTGATCGAGAAGAGGGATCGAGCGGAGAATATTCACCCGCTGCACCCGCCCGTATATGTCTGTGGTCGCCTCGATGATAACGACCCCTTCCACCCTGGCCTGACGGGCGATCTCCGGA